>Ga0307373_10009900_pt1 | contig 14139 bp, 11 predicted proteins | sample OX2MG_FD_202534 | JGI IMG/M metagenome (GOLD analysis project Ga0307373, IMG submission 202534) | Soil microbial communities from Risofladan, Vaasa, Finland - OX-2 | ecosystem: Environmental > Terrestrial > Soil > Coastal area > Acid sulfate soil | place: Finland: Risofladan, Vaasa | collected... | reverse complement strand
GACCTCAACCTGCTGAAGGGCAAGAAGGTTGCCATCCTGGGCTACGGCTCCCAGGGGCACGCGCACGCGCTGAACCTGAAGGACAGCGGCGTCGACGTGACAGTTGGCCTGTATCCCGGCTCAAAGTCCTGGAAGGTGGCCGAGCAGGACGGTGTGCGCGTGCTGAACTCGAATGAAGCTGCCGAATGGGCGGACACCGTCATGATGCTGGCGCCGGATCATCTGCAATCCGGCATCTATCACGAGGCCGTGGAGCAGCACCTCAAGCCAGGCAAGACGCTCATGTTCGCGCATGGCTTCACCATCCACTTCAACCAGATCGTCCCGCCGAAGGATGTGGACGTGACGATGATTGCCCCCAAGGCACCGGGCCACCGCTGCCGCGAGGAGTTTGTGGATGGGCGTGGGGTGCCCTGCCTGGTCGCCGTGCATCAGGACCCCTCCGGTCGCGCCCAGCAGAATGCCCTGGCCTATGGCAAGGCTTTTGGCGCCGGCCGGGCGGGCATTCTGGAAACGACCTTTCGGGAGGAGACGGAAACCGACCTGTTCGGCGAGCAAACCGTGCTGTGCGGCGGCGTAACGGCCCTCATGCAGGCCGGCTTCGAAACCCTAGTGGAGGCAGGCTACGCGCCCGAGAGCGCCTACTTCGAGTGCATCCATGAGATGAAGCTCATCGTGGACCTCATCTACGAGGGCGGCATGGCGCGCATGCGCTACTCCGTGTCGGACACGGCCGAATATGGCGACTACTCCCGCGGCCCTCGCGTGGTGACCGAGGAAACCAAGAAAGAGATGAAGCGCATCCTCAAGGAGATCCAAAGCGGAGCTTTTGCCAAAGAGTGGATCACCGAGAACGCGGTCGGCCGGCCCGGCTTCCTGTCGCTGCGGCGCCAGGCAGCCAGCCACCAGCTCGAACAGGTGGGCAAAGAGCTGCGCTCTATGATGCCCTGGATCAAAGAAGGCGGACACTAGATACGAGTGACTGATGGGCGCCTGTTCGCCCTGCGCTCGCCATCGCGCTGGGCGAGGGGTGCAGGCGAAGGTGCGGGTCCAGGCCGACGATGGCCGAGCAAGGTAAACGGGAGGAGATGAGGAATGGCAGAGAAGATAGCGATTTTTGACACCACCCTGCGGGATGGGGAGCAGTCGCCTGGCTGCTCGCTGAGCTTCTCGGAGAAGATCGAGATCGCCCACCAGCTTGCGCGGTTGGGCGTCGACGTGATCGAGGCCGGCTTCCCCATCTCCTCGCCGGGCGACTTCCAGGCCGTGCAGACCATCGCCCGCCAGGTGCGAGGCCCCGTGATCACCGCGCTGGGCCGCGCCGTGGAGAAGGACATTGATGCCGTGGTCGAGGCGCTGGCGCCGGCCGAGCGGAAGCAGATCCACATTGTGCTCTCCGTTTCGGACATCCACATCGAGCGCAAGCTGCGCAAGACGCGCCAGGAAGTGCTGGAGCAGGGCATCAAAGCGGTCCGCTACTGCAAGCGCTTCTGCGAAGATGTCGAGTATTCGCCTGAGGATGCCGGGCGCGCGGATCCCGAGTACCTGTACCAGACCATCTACGAAGTCATCAAGGCCGGCGCGACCGTGGTCAACATCCCGGACACCACCGGCTACGTGCTGCCGCACGAGTGGGGCGAGCTCATCGCCAATGTGTTCAAGAACGTGCCCAATGCCAGGGATGCCATCATCTCCATCCACTGCCATAACGACCTCGGCAACGCCGTCGCCAACAGCATCGCGGCGGTGCTGAACGGCGCTCGCCGCATTGAGTGCACCATCAATGGCGTGGGTGAGCGTGCCGGCAACGCGTCGCTCGAAGAGATCGTGATGACGCTCAAGAAGCGCATGCATGCCTATGGCTTCGAAACCGGCGTGGACAGCACCCAGCTGGTTCAGACCAGCCGGCTCGTCAGCACACTCATGTCCATGCCGGTGCAGGCCAACAAAGCCATCGTCGGCGTCAACGCCTTCGCCCACGCTTCCGGCATCCATCAGGATGGGGTGCTCAAGGACCGGCTGAACTACGAGATCATGGTTCCGGAAGAGGTGGGCTGGACGGAGAGCAACATCGTCCTCACCGCGCGCTCGGGGCGGCACGCTTTCAAGCACCGGCTGGACAAGCTGGGCTTTGTGCTGAACGATGAGGAGCTGGGCAAGGCGTGGGGGCGCTTCCTGGACGTCGCCGACAAGAAGAAAGAGGTCAGCGATCTGGACCTGGAGGCCATCATCAGCGATGAGATGCGAATTTCGCTGGAGGCGATTCGTCTTCAGGCGGTGAATATCAACACGGCCTTCCCGAACGGCATGCCCACGGCCTCCGTGCGGCTGATTAACGCCGACGGCCAGGAGATGGCCGACTCAGCCATTGGCACCGGCCCGGTCGACGCGACCTACAAGGCCATCAACAAGGTAGTGGGCGTGCCCAACAAGCTGACCGAGTTCACGGTGCAGTCGGTTACCGAGGGCATTGATGCGGTGGCCAACGTGACCATCCGCCTGGAAAGCCAGGGCGAGCGCTTCATTGGCCGCGGCGCGGATACGGACATCCTCATCGCCAGCGCCCAAGCCTATGTGAACGCGCTCAACAAAGTCGTCGCTGCCCGCAAAGACATCCGGGAAAAGGCGCCCGCGGGCGTGTAGCGCCCCCCGCGAGAGCACAACCCGAGGGTCAATTCTGTCGATATGGCCCTCGGGGCCGCCGAGCAAAGAGGACGCGCAGCCAGCCTCAGCTGAGGGTCACGCCGCTCCTGGAGTTTCTCAGTGGGCCGTCGCCATCGGCATGATGACGTGCACGTAGTCAGTGGAATCGACCGGCTTGATCACGCCCGGAGCAGAGGGGTTCATGACCTCTACCCGCACCTGTTCGGAATCCAGCACGCTCAGTGCATCAGCCAGGTAGCGTGCGTTGAAAGCGATCTCGGCCGGGTCCCCCTCCACAACCGCGTCGATCACTGACTCGTTGTCGCCGAGGTCACTGGAGGTGGCGCTGACGGTTACTTCCGACGCATCGAACTTCAGGCGGACAATGTTGGCGCTCTCGCGCGCGAAGAAAGAGGCGGTTTTGGTGGCGTTGAGAAGCGCACTGGTGGCTACCACCGCTTGTGTTTTCCACTCTTTAGGCATGATCTGCTTGTAGTTGGGGAACTGCCCTTCCAGCAGGCGCGATACCAGCTCGACCGTAGACGTGCGGAAGATGACCTGGTTCTTGTTGGGCGTCACGGCGATCTCCACGAACTCATCCTGCCCCTTGCCGTCCGGCAGGATGCGCGCCAGCTCGAGGAGCGATCGCGCGGGAATGATGATCACCACCTCATCCGGCGCGCCTTCGGCCAGCTCCGTGCTGCGCAGGCCCAGCCGAAAGCCATCCGCCGCGACCATGGTGACGTCACTCCCACGAAAGGTGGTGAGTACGCCAGTGAAGATAGGCCGCGAATCGTCTGTGGCGGCGGCAATGGCTACCTGGTTGATCATCTCTTTCAGCGCCTGCGCCTGCTGGCGCATCACAATGCCGCCCTGCACCGTCGGCACGGCGGGGAACTCGTCCGCGCTCACGCCTCGCAGGTTGCCTTCTGTACGCAGGCACTTCATGTTGACCACGCGGTTGGTGGGATTCAGTGCCATCTCGACTGGGGCGGAGGCGAGCGAGTTCACAAAGTCGGTGAGCAACCGTGCCGGCACGCTGATGCGACCCTCCTGCTCGATCTCAGCCTGGATCCAGCAGTTGATGCTGATCTCCAGGTTCGTAGCGGAAAGCCGGAGCCGCGTGCCATCGGTTGCCAGGAGGATGTTGCTGAGAATGGGCATCGTACTGCGCGCCGCCACCGCGCGGCCAACGATCGCCAGCCCCTTGCTCAGGCTCTCCTGGGGGCATGTGACTTTCACCGACCTGCAGCTCCTGTTAGATCACTCGATCAGGATCGTGTTTGCGTGAACCCACCGCGTCCATCAGATGGTACCAGCACTGGGCGCCGGGGGAGCGAGCGCTTCACGACTGACGGGCAGAGCCGGATATGACGCATTGCGCAATGACTCCCGGGCTGGCCGATGGTATGCTGCTGCTCAGCCAGCTTTTCGTCGTCACCGTCAGCGGTGGCCGCAAATGAGGAGAGTGGGTGCCCACGTCGTTTGAATTTCCGCCGGAGATTCGGCGGAATCTTCGCGCAGTAGAGGCGCGCTTCAAGGCCGTCGCCAACTCCAAAGTGGATCTGGTGGCAGAAACCTCCGGCTACATTCTGAGCAGCCCGGGCAAGCGGCTGCGGCCGGCGCTCTGCCTGCTGGCGGGTGACAACAGCGCCTCGGTGACGGACAAGCTCATTCTGTGGGGCCTTACCGTGGAGCTGACCCACACCGCCAGTCTGGTGCACGATGACCTGCTGGATGATGCGCCCCTGCGGCGCGGCGTACCCACGCTGAACGCCAAGTGGGGCCACAACGTGGCGCTGCTGGTCGGCGACTTTTTCTTCGCCAAAGTGGCGGCCACGCTGGCTGAGCTGGACGACAGCCGCTGCATCTCGCTCATCGCCGAAACCATCGGCAGCGTGTGCGAGGGCGAGACGTTCGAGCTCATGACCGCGCACCAGGCCGACGTAGACCTCGAGGGCTACCTCAAGCGCATTGAGCTGAAAACGGCGACCCTGCTGTCGGCCTCATGCCAGGGCGGCGCGCTGCTGGCCGGCCGATCGGCCGCGGACGTGGGTGCCTTTGGCGAGTATGGGCACTTTCTGGGCCTGGTGTTCCAGGTGGTGGACGATATTCTGGACGTCACCGCCGACGAAGCTCAGCTGGGCAAGGCTGTGGGCACGGACCTGCGCCAGGGACTGGCCACCCTACCTATTCTGTATGCCTTGAGCGATGGCATCAACCCCGCGCCCATCCGAGCCGTGCTCGAATCGCGTACGGACCGTGAGGAGGATGTGCAGGAGGCGTTGGACCTTATCCGGCGCTCCAGCGCCATCGAACGCGCTTACGCCTACGCTGATGGCGTGAATCAGCAGGCCAAGGCTGTGCTGGCACGCCTCACCTCGCGCTATCGGGAGACACTCGAGTGCCTGACCGATGCCCTGCTCAGCCGCGAAGCCTGAGTGAGACGTCGCCGGCGGCAACAACGCGGAGATCGCTGTTCGGCAGGCGCAGCCGCAGGCTGCCGTCATCCCCAATGTCCTCGGCAACACCCTCCAACGGCGCATCCGCCGGGCCCACGCTGACCGCCTGGCCAAGCGTGTTGGGCCAGGATCGCCAGGCCTGGACGATCGTGGCCGAGTCGCCGCGCGTGAGCTCATCACAGTGCCGCTCGAGGGCCTGCAGCAGGTGCCGCGTGAGCTGAGGCAGAGCCACCGGCCGGCCAGCGGCGAGCAGCAGGCTGGTGGCGCTTTCGCGCAGTTCCGGCGGCCACGCACCGGCGGGGATATTGGCGTTGATCCCAATGCCCAGGACCACGCCGCGGATCAGTACGCCTTCGAGGCGGGCTTCGGCCATGGCCCCGCTCACTTTTCGGTCCCCCAGCAGCACATCGTTGGGCCACTTCAGGCGTGGCGTCAGCGCACAGGTGCCGTGGATAGCTTGCGCTACGGCTAGCCCGCTGGCCAGGATGAGCAGCGGCAGGCATGTCGCGGGCCAGCCCGGCCGCAGGACGATGGAGCACCACAGGCCGCCCGGCGGCGAGAAGTAGGCGCGCCCGAGCCGGCCGCGCCCGCCACTCTGCTCGTCCGCCAGCACCACGGTGCCGTGCTCGGCGCCATCAGCCGCCAGCGCAGCCGCCACGTCCTGGGTAGAGCTAGCCGCCGGCAAGTGCTGCAGCCGCCGCCCCAGCCAGGCGGTGCCCCACTCCGTCACGTTGGCGGGCGCGCCGTACGCGTGCGGCGCCCTTGCCGCGAGTGCTCGGCCACCGCGCGCCGGGCGAGCACGCCGCTGTCTGGCACAATGGTGCCGGTGACGATACGGATCGAGCCGCGAAGGAGTGCAGCGTGAGCAGTTTCGCCCGAGGGTTGATTGAGGAATCGCGTACCATTCACCCCTTCCTGCACCACCCGCTGTATCACGACATCTGGGCCGGCAAACTGAGCCCTGACCAGGTGCGCGTGGTGGTGCGCCAGCAGGGCGCTTTCTCGCTCGATACCATCCGCCACGGGGCGCTCCGACTGGCGCACGCGGGCGGCACCTTCCCCACGCGCGAGGAATTGGAGCTCCAGCGCGCGCTCATTCCGACCATCGTAGAGGAGGCCGGGCAGGATACGGTTGGCGGCACGCAAACCGCGCATCCGCTGCTCTTCGTGCGCTTTGCAGGAGCGCTGGGCATCGCCGAGGACGACCTCTTCCACACCAGCTACTTGCCGGAAATTGTGATCGAGAAGTCGGAACTGTTTGCCCTGCAGGTGGCATCCACGCTGGAGGCCCTCTGCGGGGGCGCCATCGCCACCGAGGCCATCAATCACGAGCACTCGGGCCGCATGGCCGAGGCGTACCAACGCCATTACCATGTGTCCGAGCACGACGTGGCCTTTTATGCCGTGCACGCCGGCGGCATCGAAGAGGAACACGGCGCGCGCGGAGTGGAGATTGTGGACCGGCTGATCCGCGACGACTCGGACCGCGATCGTGCTCGACTGGCCATGCTCCGCGCGATCGCCGCTCGTCGCACCGCTGCGGACGCCATGTACCGCGCCATCCAGCCTTCGAACTGATACGTTCGGCACCGCTGTGCAAAGCACAAGCAGTCGGTCCTGGTTGCGAGCAGTGGGCGAACTGAACGGCTCAAGCCGTGGTGAGGGCGGCGACAGCGTTTCCCAAGCCGCCTCCGAACCGGCAACACGCTCTTATGCGGGGTGGCTCTCGGACGCCGCGGCTAGCGATCGGCGGTGCCAGCAGTTCAAGCTCCGTGGCACTTCTTGTACTTACGGCCACTGCCACAGGGGCAGGGCTCGTTGCGGCCGGTCTTCACTGCCGCGGCCACCGCTTGGCGTGGAGCGGGGCGAGCGCCATCGCGGTTGGTGGTAGCGCTGGCATAAGGCGATGCCGGAGCCGCGGGGGCCACGCCTGGCGCCGCGTGGCCGTTGCCAGCCGCGGCGGCGTTGGCTACCACAGCCTCAGGCGACATCACTCCCAGCACCACGGGCCCGGCCGGGGGTGCCGCGCCACCAGCAGTCTCTGGGGCGAGCGGCTGCTGAACGAACAGGTTGAGCTTGTAGATTGAGTGCACCAGGTCGTGCCGGATGCGGTTCATCAGCTCCTGGAACATGCCGTACGCTTCGGCCTGATAGGCCACCAGCGGATCCTCCTGGCCATAAGCGCGCAAGCCGATGCCCTCGCGTAGGTCGTCGATGCTGGTGAGGTGCTCCACCCACAGCAGGTCCACGATGCGCAGCAACTGCAGGCGCTCCAGGTGGCGCATGAGCGGGGCGCTGAACTGCTCCTCCTTGGCGGCGTACGCCTGGTCCGCCGCCTCGACCACCGCATCCACCACCTCATCGCGCGTCATCAGGCGGAAGCGTTCGGGCGTGAGGTCCTCGGGCAGCGGGAGGATAGAGCGCAGCGTTGTGGCCAAGCCCTCCGTATCCCAGTCATCCGAATAGTCATCCGCGCAGTGAGAGCCCACAACTTCCGTGAGCTCCTCGTGCACCATGTTCAAGATGAGCTCGCGAAGATCCTCATTCTTGAGGATCTTCTGACGCTCGCCGTAGATGATCTCGCGGTGCTTGTTCATTACGTCATCGAACTCGACGGTGTGCTTGCGCATGTCGAAGTGGAAGCCCTCCACCTTCGTTTGCGCTTGTTCGATAGCGCGGCTCACCAGCGCGTGTTCGATGGGCGTGTCCTCATCCATGCCCAGCTTTTCCATGATGCCGGCGATGCGCTCCGAGGCAAAGCGCCGCATGAGATCGTCATCCAGTGAGATGAAGAAGCGCGACATGCCGGGGTCGCCCTGGCGGCCAGCGCGGCCGCGCAGCTGGTTGTCGATGCGGCGGGACTCGTGCCGCTCCGTTCCGATGATGCTGAGGCCACCCATGGCCAGGATCTGCTCGCGCTCGGCGGCGCAGCTGGCGCGGTACTTTTCCAGCAGGGCCTCATAGCTGGTTTTGCTGCCGGCCTCCACCTCCTGGCTCGCCAGCCCCTCAGGATTGCCGCCCAGCAGGATGTCCACGCCGCGGCCGGCCATGTTCGTGGCAACGGTCACCGCGCCGGCACGCCCCGCCTGGGCAATGATGGCCGCCTCCCGCTCGTGGTTCTTAGCGTTCAGCACTTCGTGCGGAATGCCCTTCTTCACCAGCAGCTCGCTCAGGCGCTCCGACTTCTCGATGGACACGGTGCCGATGAGCACCGGCTTGTCCGCGTTGTGCAGCGCCTCGATCTCTTCCACCACGGCGCGGAACTTGCCGCGCTCGTTCTTGTACACCAGGTCGGCCCCATCCTTACGGATCATGGGCCGGTTGGTGGGGATGGCCACCACCTCCAGCTTGTAGATCTTGTGCAGCTCTTCAGCCTCGGTGTTGGCCGTGCCAGTCATGCCGGACAGCTTTTCGTACATGCGGAAAAAGTTCTGGAAGGTGATGGTGCCGAGCGTCTTGTTTTCGCGAGCGACGTTCACGCCTTCTTTGGCTTCGATGGCCTGGTGCAGGCCGTCACTGTAGCGCCGGCCGATCATCTTCCGCCCGGTGAACTCATCGATGATGATGACTTCGCCATTCTCGACAATGTAGTCCCGGTCACGATTGAAGATGACCTCGGCCTTCAGCGCATTGTCCAGGTAGTGGGCCAGGACATAGTTCTGCTCGTCATAGATATTGCCCACGCCGGCCAGGTGCTCCACGCGGTCAATGCCTTCGTCCGTCAGCGTCACGGCCTTGAGCTTCTCGTCCACCAGGTAATGGCGTTCCAGCTCCAGCTGAGGGGCAATGCGCGCGAATTGGTAGTAGCGATCGGTGGCTTCTTCGGCCGGGCCGGAAATGATGAGCGGTGTGCGCGCTTCGTCGATGAGGATGTTGTCGACCTCATCCACGATGGCGTAGCGCAGCTCCCTCTGAACCGTCTGCACGGCCTGAATGAGCAGCTGGCCGGCAGCGTCCACCCACATGTTGGGCGTGAGCATGTTGTCGCGCAGATAATCGAACCCGAACTCGTTGTTGGTGCCGTAGGTGATGTCTGCCGCGTAGGCGGCGCGCTTGTCGGCGCCGTAGGGCTCCATGGTGGATTGGATACAGCCGGTGCTGAGGCCCAGCGCCGCGAACACGCGCCCCATCCAGGCGGAGTCGCGCCGGGCGAGGTAGTCGTTCACGGTCACCACGTGCACGCCCCGGCCTTCGAGTGCGTTCAGATAAGCGGGCAGCGTCGCAACCAGCGTCTTGCCCTCGCCGGTGCGCATTTCGGCAATCTTGCCCTGGTGCAGCACGATACCGCCCAACAGCTGCACGTCGTAGTGGCGCTGGCCAAGCGTTCGCCTCGCGGCGGTACGCACGGCTGCGAAAGCCTCGGGCAAGAGATCGTCCAGCGTTTCGCCTTCGGCCAGTCGTTCTTTGAACTCGGCCGTCTTTTCGGGCAGGGCACTGTCGGAATAGGCCTCGAATTCGGGTTCGAGCTCATTGATCTCGTCCACCAGCGGGCGAATCTTCTTGAGCTCTTTGTCATTCGGGTCGCCCAAGATCCTGGTGAGCGTTTTCAGCATGGGTTGGTGTCCTTCAGCGTGGCGCGGCAAGCCGGCGCCGCCGGCGCGAAACGCGGCTCTGCCGGTGCCATCTCAGTCTGGAGAATAGCAGGCCCCAACGGCGTTCCAGCCGTGTGTGAGCCACCAGGCCGGGCCGCCGCATACGCGCCCTGGAGCAGGGCTCCCTGGTCCGCGCGCTCGCACCGTCATGACCACGCCCTCAGCGCCGGGCTGAAGTGAGGCTGCTGCCGATGAAGCTGGGCTGGCCAGCGAGAAAATCGGCGATTGAGAGCGGCTTCCGGCCCTCCAGTTGCACGCGCTCCAGGCGCAGCACGCCATCCGCCGTACCCACTCGGGCGCCAGGCAGCACGCGGCCTGGTTCGGTGCCCGCCGTGGCCGATGCAGCCGAGGCTTGCAGCACCTTCAACTGCCTGCCCTGCCAGAAAGCGTAGGCACCGGGCCAGGGGGTGAAGGCGCGCACGCGGCATACCAAAGCCTCGGCCGGCAGGGCCCAATCGAGCAGGCCATCGGCTTTCGTGAGCTTGGGCGCATAGGTCGCCAGCGCGTTGTCCTGCGGCGTGGCGATGACTGTCTCAGCCACAAGACCGGCGAGCGTATTCACCAGGAGCTCCGCGCCAGCCTCAGCCAGCTTGGCGGTGAGGGTTCCGGCCGTATCCTCGGCCGCTACCGGTAGCGCGTGTTGGGCCAGCACGGGGCCAGTGTCCCACCCGGCATCCAGCCGCATGATGCTGACCCCGGCCACGGAATCGCCATGAAGGAGCGCGGCCGCCACGGGCGATGCGCCGCGGTACCGGGGCAGCAGCGAGGCGTGGACGTTCAGGCAGCCCCAGGGCGGCAGCTCCAGCAGCCAGCCGGGAATCTTGTGCGCGTAGGCGACGACCACGACAACGTGAGGTTCCAGGGCACCGAGGCGCTCGCGCAAGCCGCCGAGCCGCTCGGGCTGAGCAACGGGCAGCTGGTGCGCCAGTGCCGCCACTTTCACGGCGGGTGGACGTGGCTGCTGGCCGCGGCCAGCCGGCCGGTCGGGCTGGGTGAGCACCAGCGCAGGGCGGTGCCCCGCAGCAACTAACGCCTCCAGCGCCGGCACGGCGAACTCCGGCGTTCCAGCAAAGATCAGGGTCATGAGACTGGCTTTTCCGAGGCATTCCCGGATGAAGAGGAGCCCTCGATTGGAGAAATTGGCGGCCGTCCACCCTCACTAACTTCGTGAAAAGCAGTGGTTGAGACGCGCGCTAAATGCAGGCGGGGACTTTCTCGCCGGCGGCCTCGCGGCGGGCGCGCTCTTCGGCCACCTCATCCTCCGCGACGTCACGCACGTTTTCGGCCTTATCGGTGAAGAGAATGCCATCCAAATGATCGATCTCGTGCTGCAGGCAGCGGGCGAACCAGCCATCGGCGCGAAGACGCTTCTGGTGGCCCTGGTCATCGCGCGCCTTGACCATCACCCACTCGGCGCGGGAGACATCGCCCCGCAGGCCCGGTACGCTGAGGCAGCCCTCAGTCCCCAGCAGGGTCGTGGCGGATTGCTTGACGATCTCCGGGTTGATGAGCGCCACCGGATCGTGCTCGTCATCCTGCATGTCGATGACGATGATCCTCAGGCTGACGCCAATCTGTGGCGCCGCCAGGCCAATGCCGCGCTGGTCGTTGTTGTACATGGTGTAGAACATGTCCTCCACCAGCGTCCGCAGCGAAGGATCCACGCGGCTCACCTTCTTCGCCCTTCGGCGCAGGACTGGATCGCCATCCTTGCGCACGCGCAGCAACTTGGGCATGACGCCTGAAAGTATAACGGTCGGTTTCGCGCACATTGGCCGCCTTTCGGACAGCCTGTTTGATTGCTGTAGTATGGGGCCAATGGAACGCATCTACCTGTACCGGCGCCCGAGTGATGGCAAGCAGGTGGAGTTCTTCTCCACGCTTCGGCTGGGAAAGGTCACCTATCTGATCCGCGAGCAGAACGGCCAGGATAGCGTGACCACGGACAAGCAGGCGGTTGAAGATTTTCGGGACGCGCTGCACAAAGACGGGTACGTGGCTATCAACTCCTGAAAACAGCCCCTGCCCGGCGGTTTCCGCTCGACGTAGCCTGGAAGCTTCGCCGCAAACATGCCACGGCGCCCGGGTGGGCTCCGCGGCAACGTCCCCGCACGACTCACCGTGACTCGCCGAGCGCGCTTGGGGCTTTGCGGCCAAACTTCTCGGCTTGAAACCGAGGCCTTGTTAGGCTATGAACCCTGAAACAATGAGACAAGGAGCCGCCGCTCGGTGTCCGCGCTGATCCCTTCGCCCACCGCGTGGTTGGATGGCCCCATGCCGCTGGATGATGAGGACACTGTCCAGCTGTGCCGCGTGGGGCTGTTCCAGAACATGGCACCGCGCGACCTCATGTTCCTGGTGCGAGTGAGTCACACGGTCATCGCCGAGGAGGGCGCAGTGGTCATTTCGCAGAACTCCATTGGCGACTTCTTTTACGTGATCGTGGATGGGCTGCTGCGCATCACGGTGCACGTTAACGGGCGCGACATCGTGGTGGGCTACTTCAGCCGCGGCCAGTCCGTGGGGGAGCGCGCGCTCATGGAGAACATCCGCCGCACGGCCTCCATTATCGCGGCGCGCGAAACCCGCCTGGTGCGGGTGCCCGGCTTCACTTTTCGGCGGATCATGTCCCGGCCGGAAAACCGCCACTTCGTGGAGCGTAAAACCAACATGCTGGTGCGCTCGAACGCGCGCCTGGGCGCGGCTGTCGCGCCGCAAGCCCACTGATTCGCCCAGGCTACGAGGCAAGCGCGCCTCTGCCGCGCCGGCGCCTGGCGCGCAGCACAATAGATAGGCAATGAAGACGGATGAGCTCGACTACGAGCTGCCGCCGGATCTGATTGCCCAAACCCCGGCTACCCCGCGCGATGAGTCGCGCCTGCTGGTGGTGCATGGGGACACCGGGCGGCTGGAGCATCGGTGCTTCCGAGATATTGGCGACTATCTTCGGCCGGGCGACACGCTGGTGCCCAACAACAGCCGTGTGCTGCCCGCCAGGTTGCGCGCGCACAAGCTGCCCACCGGCGGCTCGCTGGAGGTCTTGCTGCTGGAGCGGGAGGACGAGCAGACGTGGCAGGCGCTCGTGAATCCCGGGCGCCGCGTGGCCGATGGCGCGGTGGTGGAGTTCGAGCGGCAGCAGGTCTTCGTCTGCCCCACAGACGAGCAGGCCGCCGGGCCGAGCGCGTTGCGCGCCGAGGTGCTGGGCCGCACCGCCGGCGGGGCGCGCCGGCTGCGCTTCTCCAGTGCTGGGGCGGACCTGGAGCGCGCCTTCGAGAGCTTCGGTGAAACGCCGCTGCCCCCATATATTCGCCAGCCGCTGGACGACCCCGAACGCTACCAGACCGTGTACGCCAGTGCGCGAGGGTCCGTGGCGGCACCCACCGCCGGCCTGCACTTCACCCCACAGCTGCTCAGCCGGCTGCAGGCTAGTGGCGTCGGTCTGGAGTATGTGACGGTCCACATCGGCCTGCACACCTTTCGGCCCATCCGAGCCGAGGAGGTGGAGGCGCACGAGATCCATCGCGAGCTGTGCACCGTGAGCGAAGCCACTGCTCACGCCGCCAATAGCGCCCGCGCTCAGGGCCGGCGCGTGGTCGCCGTAGGCACTTCCAGCGTCCGTGCGCTGGAATCTGCCTGGCGTGACGGCGCCGTACACCCCTACCAGGGCTGGAGCAACCTGTACATCTATCCCGGCTACACCTACCACGCGGTGGATGCCATGATCACCAACTTTCATCTGCCGCGCACCACCCTGCTGGCGCTCGTAGCCGCGTTTCTCACGCCCGAACTGATCCGCGCGGCCTACGCCGAGGCCATCCGCGAGCGCTACCGCTTTTACTCCTTTGGTGATGCCTGCCTATTGCTCCACGCCTGAGCAGGGGCACGGTCGTGTAACGTCCGCCTGTCACAAAGTGCTCAATGGCGGTGCTCTTGCAGCGGAGAAGCCGCAACAATTCGCGGCCAGGGTACGTCAGTACCACGGGATTCAACCGGCAATCCACCTCGACAGGAGAACACCACTCGTGCGGAAACCGAGCTCACTCGCACTTGTCGCGCCCGCCGTGGCGCTGGCGCTGGCTGCCTGCGGCCAGGCGCCGAATGCCGCGCCGGGCGCAACCACCAGTGCCATCACCGTCGCCGAAACGAAGGCGGTTACCGGGCCCATCGCCTCCGTGTTCAGCTACACGGGCAGCGTGGCTCCAACGTGGACCGTAAGTGTGATCCCGGAAACATCCGGCCCAATCGTTCAGTTGAACATCAAGCAAGGGCAGCACGTCCAGCCAGGCCAGGTGCTGGCGGTGATCGATCATCGCTCCCTGGACGACCAGGTCACGCAGGAAAAGGCCAACCTCGCCGCGGCGCAGGCCAAGCTCCAAAGCCTGGAGTCCGGCGCCCGGCCGGAAGATATCACCGCGGCCAAGGCCAACGTGGCGGCGGCGGCG
>Ga0307373_10009899_pt1 | contig 14139 bp, 13 predicted proteins | sample OX2MG_FD_202534 | JGI IMG/M metagenome (GOLD analysis project Ga0307373, IMG submission 202534) | Soil microbial communities from Risofladan, Vaasa, Finland - OX-2 | ecosystem: Environmental > Terrestrial > Soil > Coastal area > Acid sulfate soil | place: Finland: Risofladan, Vaasa | collected... | reverse complement strand
GCGTCAACGGCATAACGGGCACGATCCATGGACACCACCTGAGCAGGTGTCCACGATGTCCTGGGACATACTGTCCACTAAGTCATGGAACCAGACACTGCCCCCGCCACCATCGAAGCGCTGGTCGGCGCGTCTCGTGCATAGGGCATAGACGCCTGACCAGCGGTTTCGCGTTCGGGCCAGTGTGCGGAGATGCCGGGGGATGTGAAATTCCGGTTCATGCTTGAACCCGCCCAGCATCGCTCCGGTACCTGCCTGACGCTCTTCTGACCCGGTTCCGGTACCTGGGCGACAGGGTTTCTGGGGGTTTCCGGGGGGGGTTCTCGGGACCTGCTCACCCTTTTGCCGTGCCTGCCTTATGCCGGGTTGGCGCCGCGCACCCGGCCCGTGCCCTGCGATCTCGCCGTCCAGTTTTTGGAGTAAACGGTGCTGCATAGAGCCGCACAGGGCATGCCCAGTGCGGTTGCACTGCTCAATCTCTGAGTGGGTCCGACCTACCGTTGGGGCTCCTCGTAGCCCGCTGCGGCAGAAGTGGCAACGCCCTCGTCGATCAGCGCGTGGGAGTAGATGTCCAGTGACGCCAGCGCGATGAGTCGATCCCCTTCGGGCCCGAACATGTCCGTGCCGAGAGCGCGGGACACATGTTCGTGGAGAAGCGGGATGCCGATCTTCATGGCGGTGACCAGCGCGGCCCGGATCCTTCGATCGACGGTGGGCGTGTCGGTTCGGGACTCGTCGGCACGTGCGAGCCATGCTTCGGTCATCTTCACCAATTCGTCGAAGATCGGCCCCACGGTGGGAGACCCGTCAGCGAGGGAGCGCGCCACGTAACGACCGAAGGGCTTCGATGTCTGCTGGGTGTGTGCCGAAGCGCTCGGATCCGCGAGGAGGTCAGCGTTGACGCGGTGCAGCATCTCGAATACGTAGTGGTCACACGCCTCTCGCAGGGCGTCCTTCGATCCGTAGTGGTGCCGGAGCAGTCCGGGGGAGACGCCGGCCGTCTTGGCGATCGCCCGGATCGTTGCACGGTCGTACCCGTCACGGGCGAAGTGCTCGAGGGCCGCTTCACGGATCCGCGCACGGGCGGTCAGGTCCTCGAAGGCCACGGACCGCTCGTTGATCGAGAAGCCCGCAGGAGCAGAGGGAGTTGCTCGCTCCGTAGTCACGCTCCCTGCAGGTCCCGTCGCCTGAAGGCCATCCCCCCGACGAGCGCGGCGGCAACACCAACGGCGGTCATGATGCCGTTCGCCTCCCAGTTTGGTGGCACGCCGGGAGCCGAGGCCATGTGGTGGAACACCGAGGTGTCGAGCACCCAGTGGCTGAGGGTACCGAATCCGCCGACGATGACGATGAGGAGCGACCAGCCCAGCACCGCGTAGACGACGATCGACGTGGCACGAGGGCGTATGCCGAAGGTCAGCACGCCGGTCCCCAAGATGACGATCGCCGGTGGCACGAGGTTGACGCCGGCCCCGAGCATGCTCGTGAAATTCAATCCAGTATGCTGGCTGGCGGCTCCGAGCCAGCCCAACACGCCGGCAGCGACGCCGCTCAGCACCAACACGACGAGCGCCACGAGGAGCCTCCCTCCGAGCCACGCGCTCCGGGACACCGGGCGGACCACGAAGTGGTCCAGCATGCCCTCGGACTCCTCGGAACGTGCGGCGGTGACCTGGCCGGCGGCCACGAAGCCAATGAGGATCGCCTCGATGAGGAAGCACACGCCGAACACCGCGGCGGCTCCTGTGCCAGTCGCTCCCAGTTTGGAGAGCACCTCTTTGACCGAGCCCGAGACCGTGGCGCCGGTCGATTTCGCGATGAACCCGTAGATGAGAGCCGAGAGGCCGATGGCGACCCACCAGCCGATGACCGTCGCCCGCATCAAGCGGATCGCCAGTCCGCTCGGACCGGACAGCAGCCCGAGATGGGCTTCGCCGTGGTCCCGGTCCGCCACGATGCTCGCCCCGGCGTCTCGCCTGCCGGCGAGGTGCACCGCGACAAGGACCAGAATCGCGGTGAAGGCGACGATTGGCAGAAGGGCCAGGGGTTGGGGCGAGGTGAGTGGTTGAAGCTCTTCCACCCAGCCCAGCGGGGAGGCCCAGATGAGTCGGTGGAGACCCACGCCGGCGTCGGCGATCAGCCGCACGCCGTAGCTGACCCCGAGGAACACTGCCCCGAATGAGGTCGCCTGCCGGCGGGTGGCCGCCAGCTGGCTGGTCACAGCCCCGACGGCGAGGAACATGGCCGCGGTGGCCACCATGGCCAGGGAGAAGTAGAGCGAGGGACCGGCGCCGATTCCGACGCTCGATTGCAGTCCCGAGAGTACGGTGATGATCGCGGTGATCGCCCAGAGGGTCACCAAGCCGGCACCCAGGCCGGCGATCGCCTGAGCTGCTGCACCCCGCCGTGTGGTCTGGCCGCAGAGGAGGAGATCCCAACGCCCACTGTCCTCTTCGCCGCGCAGCAACCTGGTGCTGGTGAGCAGCCCCCACACGGCGCCGAGGATCATGAGCGTCATGGAGATCTTGAAGACGGTGAAGCCGCTCACCGTCTGGAGCTGGGGGGCAGGTCCGAAGAGGGCGCTCGTCGCCTTGCTGGTGCCGTAGGTGGCAGCAAGGGCGTCGCGTTGCGCCGCCGTCTTGTAGAGCTTGACGTAGCTGACCTCCGAGGAGGCGATGGCGATGGCGAAGATGTAGCCCCACAGGACCCCGGAGCGCACGGCTTTGCGGGTGCTGAAGGCGGCGACGACGGTGCGCGGCGACCCACCAGCACGTACCGGCGCGGTGATCCGCGCCCGGATCCCGAGATCAATCTGCATGGCCGTCTGCCCCGTACTGGGCGAGGAAAAGCTCTTCCAGGGAGGGCTCTCGGCTCAACAGCTCGGTCACCCCGGCCGCGGCGAGGACCTTCACCAACGGCTCGATGGATCCACGGACCTGGCAACGCACCATCGAACCGTCGGCCTCCACCGCGCTGACCCCGGGCACCACGGAGAGATCGGGAATTGTTCCGTCGAACCTCGCCTCGACGGTGAGCGCGCTCAGATGACGCATCTCGGCCAACGTGCCCATCTCGACCAGCCTTCCGTCACGCAAGATGCCCACCCGGTCGCACAGAGCCTCCACCTCGCTCATCATGTGAGAGGACAGGAACACGGTCTGGCCCCGACCTCTGGCCTCGTGGACACAGTGGCGGAACGCCTGCTCCATCAAGGGATCCAGCCCGCTGGTCGGCTCGTCGAGGACAAGCAGGTCGGGACGGACCATCAACGCAGCGATCAGGATGACCTTCTGGTGGTTCCCCTTGGAGTAGGCGCGCACCTTCTTGGTCGGATCGAGATCGAACCGCTCGATCAGTTCGTCCCGGTAGGCCTCGTCGACCTGGCCGTGGACGCGGCCGAGCAGAGCGAGGGTCTCGGCACCGGTCAGCGACGGCCACAGGTTGGCCTCCCCGGTCACGAAGGCCAGCCGACGATGGGTCTCCACGGGCTGGCGTTGGCAGTCGAGCCCGAAGATCTCCGCTCGCCCCTCGGTCGGGCGACTCAGGCCGAGCAGCAGGCGGATCGTGGTCGTCTTGCCTGCCCCGTTGGGCCCGAGATAGCCGACCACCTCGCCCTGGGCGACTTCGAGATCCAGGTGATCGAGGGCCACGACCTCGCCGAAGTGTTTCGTGAGGCCTTCCGTGCGTAGGGCCGTATCCGACATGTGCAGTGCCCTCCTGGGCTATACAAGCGAATAGTTGATCATCTAAATGTATAGCTGCAACCGACCAGGCTTGCCGTGACCATGTGTGCAAACGACTTCAGGTTCTCTTCACATTGGTCCCACTTCTGTGCCTTCCGGCCGATGCTGAAGCTGAGGTTCAGCACCTTCCGGTTGTGTCACACCACCCCTGCCGGCTCGGGCACCTCGCCGAACATCTTGCGCGACATCCGTTTGACCATCGCGCCATTCAAGCCGGTCAGCTCCCCCTTGGGGATCCTGGGATTGCTGGACATGATGTCTCCTGCGATCGATTGCTCTCGGCATAGAGACGCCCCGTGATCGCGCACGTGAGCAGTGTGACCGTTAGCGTCCACTGCGCGGCAGCAAGCGAGATGTGCATCGAGTCGCCGCCGGCGTTATCAGTGGGGCGCCGAGACTGTCGATCATCAGTTCCAGGCGGCGGAAGGGATCTGCCAACGGACCGGCTGGGGTGGCGGATTTCATCGGTTGGTGACCGCGGTGATGTGGTCGAACAGGCCAGGACGGATACGGGTGCGTACGCCTTGTGCCCACGGCTCGTCCAGCTCGGCGACCTGGAGGGCGGCACCGCTGTTGAGCAACATCCCGAAAGCCAGGAATGCCTTGATCGTCACCGGGTCGAGCCCGGTTGTCTCAGCGACCATCTGCCACATCAGCCCGAAGCTGTCGCGCACCGCGTCGCGAACCTCGGGGTCGCCGCAGGCCGCGAAGCCCTGGAGCTGCAACAGCAGCGAGGTACGATCGGCCAGCATCTCGTTGTACTGAGCACCCATCCGGCCGAGCGCATCGAGCCCGGTCTCGGCACCGGCGGCATCGCGCATCTCCACGGTCATGCGGTCGAACGCCCCGACCATCACCTCTAGGAACAGGGCCTTCTTGGTCCCGAACAACCGGAAGACGTATGCCTGAGTGATCTCGGCACTTCGGGCGATCGCCTCGGTTGATGCACCGTGAAGTCCATGATTCGCGAACTCACCCGCGGCGATCCCCAACACCTGGGATCGCCGTTCACGTCCGCTCATACGCAGAGCCACAGGGATCAGATTATCACTTACTAACTACTAACTACTGCTGATATCCTGGTGTGGTGAGCGATGACACCTGGGCCGGTTTGGCGGACAAATTTTCCGATGAGGCGTATGCGACAGTGAAGGGGTACGTGCGCACCTATGTGATGCACCAGCAGCTGCTGGAGCATCTGCCGCCGCCTTCAGCGTCTGTGCTCGACGTCGGTGGTGGTGCGGGCCACCAATCGTTTCCCCTGGCCCAAGCCGGCTACGACGTGACCTTGCTTGACCCGTCGCCGGCGATGCTGGACAAAGCCCAACAGCGACTCCAGCGGCTGCCTGCTGAGGCCCAGCGACGAGTGACGCTCCTACAAGGCGACGGCGAGAATGCCGACCAGGCGGTGGATGGTCGACGCTTCGCCGCCGTGTTGTGCCATGGCGTGCTCGGGTACCTCGAGCAGCCGGAGCCGGTGGTCGACCAGCTGTGCCGGTGCGCCGCTGCCGGTGGCATCGTCTCGATCATGACCGGCAATGCCAAGGCGACAGCCGTGCAGCCGGCTTTGGAACGGCGGTGGGTCGACGCGTTGGCGGCGTTTGACGCCCGAACCGGGATCGGGGTGCTGGGAGTGCGGGGGCGGGCCGACACGGTGGAGGAAGTCAGCGAGTTCATGCAGGGCGGCGGCGTCGAGCCAGTGCGCTGGTACGGAGTGTGGCTGTTTGTGGACTGGCTCGAGTTCAGTGGAGTCGAGTTGGACCCCAGTGATGCAAAGCAGGTGACGGCGACGGCCGCGGTCGAACTCGAAGCCAGCCGACGAGACCCCTACCGCCAACTCAGTCGCGTCTTTCATCTTGTGGGACGCAAAGGTCCGAGCTGACGGCAACGCCGGCCAATGTGAGCGCCTGAGGTCCTCGTTGCGCGAGGGTTCGATCTGAGCGCTCCCATCGGCGACCAGCAGACATCGCTGACCATGGAGTGTCGCCCGGGAGGGCGGGGACGTCTCTTCTTCGATCGCGTCGAGCGCTCGCCTTGACCGGACCATTGCTTGTCCGACATCGTCTCCCCCCGGTGTTCGAGCAATGGGGCCTGCACCGTCACGGTCGGAGCCCGTACTCTCACCCTGAGTGCGCTGCCCCGATCGCGTCCGGCAGCTCTGGTCGGGCGCTCAGAGGACATCATCCCGGGTCAGGTGGCACTTTCATCATCTAGCCGCCGCTGGTTGGTTATCGGTATCGCCACCGATTCGGACGTAGCCAACGCGAAAATGGGGCCGAAGCCGCTGCACTCCTCTTGCCCCTCGTCACTCTTCCACCCCGCGCCGGCTGAGGCGGCCCACCCCCACGATTGACGTGACCAAGCCGCCCTCGGGCTCGAGGCGGGGTGAAACTGCCACAATGGGCTGGCCGAGAGGGATGATGGTGGAGTATGACGAGGCCTCCCGAAGTACACCTGTCCCGAACGGCTATTTCACCCCATCGAGCTGTCCTTGGCGGGGCGGTGGCCGTTGGCCTCGTGGTGGCGCTCGGTGGAGCGATGTTCCCGCTGCGGAGCCATCTGAGCGTGGCGACGACCGCATTGGTGTTGGTGGTGCCCGTGGTGGTCGGCGTGGCGGTTGGCGGTTTTGCCGCGGGGATCGTCGCCATCACGGCGGGCTTCTTGGTCTACGACTTCGTGTTCATCCCGCCCTACTACACGCTGTCGGTGGGGGCCGCACAGAACTGGACGGCACTCGGCGTGTACGCAGTGGTGATGATCGTCGTTGCCCAGGTGGTTGCCGGCATGAATGTGGCCCGGGCCTCGGCTCAGCTCCGGGCGACCGAGGTTCGGCGGCTGTTCGACCTCTCTGAGCTGCTGGTCCGGGAGTCGCCGGTACCGGAACTACTGGAGACGATCGTGACCACCGTGGTCTCCGCGTTCGAGCTGGATGGCGCGGCCCTTCTGTTGCCGGCGGGCGAGCGCCTCCAGCTGGTGGCTTCGGCCGGCGTCCCCTTGTCAGACCCGGAGCTTCACCAGCTCTCTGTATCTGCGGGGATTCCGGTCAGTGTGGAGAGCGCTTCGGTGGGCCGGGGAGAGATCCAGGCGGTGGCCCTGGCGACTTCCGGGCGAGCGATCGGCCTGCTGGCGTTGCGAGGTGTTCCGGTGACGAGGGGGGGCCACGAGCTACTCCGGGCGTTCGCCAATCATCTTGCCTTAGCGTTGGAGCGGGCCCAGCTGCGAGAGCAAGCAGTCAGGGCCGAGCTGCTGGAGGAGACCGATCGGCTGCGACGTTCGCTCGTGGGGGCTGTCTCTCATGATCTGCGCACGCCGCTGGCGACGATCAAAGTGTCGACCTCGACGTTGCTCGACCCGGAGGCAACCTTGGACTCGGCGGCCTCCCACGAGCTTCTGGGGCTGATCGATATGCAAGCGGATCGCCTCGACAGGCTGGTGGCGAACCTGCTCGACATGACCCGGATCCAGTCCGGAGCCCTCGAGCTTCGCCGGCGACCCGCGGCGGTAGCCGATCTGGTGGAAGAGGCCCTCACCGTGCTTGGCCCTTCAAGCGAAGCCGACCGGGTCGAATGGCGCCCGTCCGCCGGCCTTCCCCTGGTCGACGTGGACCACGTCCTCATCTGCCAGGTATTGGCCAACCTGATCGACAACGCCACCCGTTACTCGCCTGCCGGCACACCGGTGACCGTCTCGGCGGCCAAGGCTGCGGGCGGGTGGGTCGAGGTGGCGGTGGCCGACCGTGGTCCTGGCGTGCCCGTCGCGGAGCGAACCAGCATCTTCCGGATGATGAACCGCCGTGAGGCCGGTGGCAGAGGCGGCCTCGGCCTGGCCATCGCCGAGGCGTTTGTGGACGTCCATGGCCAGCGGATCTGGGTGGAAAGCAATGGAGAAGCGGGCGCCCGCTTCGTCTTCACACTCCCGGCCGTCGAACCCGGGGTTGGCTGATCGATGGCCCGGGTACTGGTGGTCGACGACGATCGGGCTCTGCTGCGGGCGCTTCAGGTCGGCCTGTCCGCCCGGCGCCACGAAGTGCTGCTCGCGGTCACTGGGGAAGAGGGCCTTTCGAAGATGGCACTCGCAGATCCCGAGGTCGTGATCCTCGACCTCGGGCTTCCGGACATCGACGGCGTTGAGGTCTGCCGCCGGATTCGTCAGTGGAGCGAGGTGCCGATCATCGTCCTGTCGGCAATCGGCCTCGAGGACCGCAAGGTGACGGCCCTCGACAGTGGTGCGAACGACTACGTGACCAAGCCGTTTGGGATGGCCGAGCTGGAGGCCCGGATCCGGGCGGCCGTCCGTACTCACAGCCCCGAGGGAGCCAGCACGGATGGGCACTTGGTGGTCGGTACGCTGGAGCTCGATCTGGTGCACCACGACGCCAGGTTCGACGGCCACCCGATCGATCTCACGGCCAAGGAGTTCGATCTGTTGGCCTATCTGGCCCGACACGCGGGGAAGGTCTGCACCCGCCAGATGATCCTGGGCGCCGTATGGGGCGGCGAGTACGGGAGCGAGGCCGAGTCGCTTCGGGTGTACGTCTCCCGCCTGCGCCGCAAGCTCGGGGATTCAGAGGGCCGACTCCTGCGCACAGCCCCGGGTATCGGCTACTCGCTGGCGGCTGATTGACCCTGCCCCCAGGCGGCTCCCAGTAGGTCGCCTCTCGAAGTCCGCTTGCCGGTACGTGGCGGCTACCTGCCATCCGAACACGATTCACGATTCTTTTACGCTCTGCGGCGGGCAGTTCACACCTGTTTTACGGCTCGGGTCGCAACATGACGGTATGGCTGATTTCCTCGCAGTGGTTGGTGTTGTCGTCTTCGTCGCCGCGTTGCTCGGCTTGATCTGGTGCCTGGAGCGAGTATGACCTTCACCCAAGGTCTCCTGCTCGCCCTGTCGATCGCGGTCTTCATCTACGTCGGCGTGGCCCTGTTCAAGCCCGAGCGGTTCTGATGGGCTTCTTTTGGACCATCGCCGTCCTGGTGGTGCTGCTGGCCATCTCCTGGCGGTTCCTCGGTTCCTATATGGCTGCCGTCTACGAGGGCCGGGTGTCCTACCTCGGGTGGCTGGAACGACCGATCTACCGGGTCATCAGCGTGGACCCCGAAGCGGAGCAGTCCTGGCAGCGCTACGGCGGAGCGCTGATCGTCTTCTCCGGCGTCGCCATCCTCTTCACCTACGTGATCATCCGGGTCCAAGGTTCCCTACCTTTCAACCCTCAGCACCTGGGGGCGGTCTCTCCGGCCCTCTCGTGGAACACGGCGGTGTCGTTCGTCACCAATACAAACTGGCAGAACTACGCGGGCGAATCGACCATGTCGTACCTGTCGCAGATGGCGTCGCTCACCGTGCAGAATTTCGTCAGCGCCTCGGTGGGTATCGCCGTGGCCATCGCCGTCATCCGGGGCTTCGCCCGTAAAGGATCACCCACCATCGGGAACTTCTGGGTCGATCTCGTCCGAGGGGTGCTCTACATCCTCATTCCCATATCGTTCATCGCCGGCCTGATCTTCGTGGGCCAGGGCGCCATCCAGACTCTGGCCGGGCCGGCGACGGTGCACAACGCGCTGACCGGGGTCACGCAGGTCATCCCTCGTGGGCCGATGGGGTTCCAAGAGGTGATCAAGCAGCTGGGCACCAACGGCGGCGGGTCCTTCAACGCCAATGGCGGCCATCCTTTCGAGGACCCGACCGGCGTCACTCACTTCCTGTCGTTCTTCCTGCTGCTGTGCATCCCGTTCTCGCTGACGTACACCTTCGGCAAGATGGTAGGTGCAGTGCGCCAGGGCGTCGCGGTGCTGGCCGCCATGGTCATCATCTTCGGAGCCTGGGTGGGATTCACCGCCTACGCCGAATCCCAGCCGAACCCGGCGGTCACCGCCGCCCACGTCGTCTCCCAGTCTCAGGGCAACATGGAGGGCAAGGAGAGCCGCTTCGGGCCCCTCCCCACCTCGCTCTACAACATCGCCTCCACCCAGACCTCGACCGGCTCGGTTTCCGGCGCCAACGACTCCTTCACCCCCATGGGCGGGTTCGGGGTGCTGACGGGGATGATGCTCGGTGAAGTCACGCCGGGCGGAGTTGGCAGCGGCCTCTACACCGTCTTGTTATTCGTGCTGATCGCCGTATTCCTCGGCGGTCTGATGATCGGACGAACGCCCGAGTACCTCGGCAAGAAGATACAGGCCAGGGAGGTGAAGCTCGCGGCGCTCGGCGTCCTGGTCATGCCGGTCACAGTGCTTGCCCTCACCGGGATCGCGGTAGCCGTTCATGCCGGGCAGGCCGGCCCCGGCAACGCCGGGCCCCACGGGTTCACCGAGATCCTCTACGCCTTCACGTCCCAGGGGAACAACAACGGGTCGGCGTTCGCCGGGTTGACCGGCAACACCCCCTTCTACAACGTCATGGGCTCGGTGGCGATGCTGCTCGGTCGGTTCGCCATCATCGTGCCGGCGCTGGCGCTCGCCGGAGCCCTGGCCGCCAAGAACCGGGTCCCAGCCGGCATCGGCACGTTCCAGACCCACACCCCGCTCTTCGTGGGACTGCTCATCGGGGTCATCCTCATCGTGGGGGGTCTCACCTTCTTCCCCGCCGTCTCGCTCGGCCCGATCGTCGAGCAGCTCAGCCACGGAAAGCTCTTCTGATGACCGTCATTGCCCCACCTGAATCGTCACCGCCTCCCCAGCCTCCCGCCGCCCGCGGCGTCGCCCAGGCTCGAAGCCTGTTCGACCGGGAGATCCTTTCCCAGGCGATCGTCGACTCGTTCAAGAAGTTCGATCCCCGGATCCAAATTCGGAACCCGGTGATGTTCGTGGTGCTGATCGGCACCATCGTCACCCTCCTCGAAGCGATCAGTCACCCGTCCTTCTTCAGCTGGTCGATCACGGTATGGCTGTTCCTCACCGTCCTGTTCGCCAACTTCGCCGAGGCAATGGCGGAAGGACGCGGCAAGGCTCAAGCCGAGACCCTGCGCCGCATGCGATCCGAGACCGAGGCCCGGCGGCTGCGGCCGGACGGCACCGAGGAGCGGGTGGCGGCATCGGCGCTCGCCCAGGGGGACCTGGTGGTGTGCGAGGCAGGGGACCTGGTCCCTTCCGATGGTGACATCGTCGAGGGCATCGCCTCGGTGGACGAATCGGCCATCACCGGCGAGTCGGCGCCGGTGATCCGCGAATCGGGCGGTGACCGCTCGGCGGTGACCGGCGGGACCAAGGTGCTCTCGGATCGGATCGTGGTGCGCATCACCGCCGAGCGCGGTCATACCTTCCTCGATCGGATGATCGCGCTGGTCGAGGGGGCCAACCGGCAAAAGACGCCCAACGAGATCGCCCTCACCATTCTCCTGTCCATGCTGACCATCGTGTTCCTGCCGGTGGTGGTGGTGCTCGAGCCCTTCGGAAAGTTTGCCGGAGCCACCGTGTCGGTGGTCATCTTGGTTGCGCTCCTCGTCTGCCTGATCCCCACCACCATCGGCGCCCTGCTCTCCGCCATCGGCATCGCCGGCATGGACCGACTGGTCCAGCGGAACGTGCTGGCCATGAGCGGCCGGGCCGTCGAAGCCGCCGGCGACGTACAGACCCTCTTGCTCGACAAGACGGGAACCATCACGCTGGGAAACCGGATGGCCTCGGCATTCCTGCCGGTGGGTGGGCATGGCGAGGAGGAGCTCGCCGCCGCCGCCCAGCTGGCCTCGCTCGCGGACGAAACCCCCGAGGGTCGGTCGATCGTGGTACTGGCCAAGGAGCGCTTTTCCATTCGCGACCGGGACATGGGGGAGGGCCACACCTTCGTTCCGTTCTCGGCTTCCACCCGCATGTCCGGACTCGACATCGACGGCCGCCAGATCCGCAAAGGCGCAGCCGAGTCGTTGCGGCGATGGGTGGTTGATCAGGGCGGTACCGTGCCCGAGGGATTGGACCAGATGGTCGAGCGGGTGTCGCGAGGCGGGTCCACGCCGCTGGTGGTGGCCGACGGCCCGGACATCCTCGGGGTGATCGAGCTCAAAGACGTCGTCAAAGCAGGAATCCGCGAGCGGTTCGACCACCTCCGGGCGGTGGGCATCCGGACGGTGATGATCACCGGGGACAACCCCCTCACCGCCGCCGCCATTGCCCAGGAGGCGGGTGTCGACGACTACCTCGCCGAAGCAACGCCCGAGGCCAAGATGGACCTCATCAAGGCCGAGCAGGAGGACGGGAAGCTGGTGGCGATGACCGGTGACGGCACCAACGATGCACCGGCCCTCGCCCAGGCCGATGTCGGGGTGGCGATGAACACCGGCACCACCGCGGCCAAGGAAGCCGGGAACATGGTCGACCTGGACTCCAATCCGACCAAGCTCATCGATGTGGTGGAGGTGGGCAAGCAACTGCTCATCACCCGGGGTGCCCTCACCACGTTCTCCATCGCCAACGACGTGGCCAAGTATTTCGCGATCATCCCGGCCCTGTTCGTCGCCACCTATCCGCAGCTGAACACGCTGAACATCATGAAGCTCCATAGCCCCAAGAGTGCAGTGCTGTCGGCGGTGATCTTCAACGCGTTGGTGATCGTGGCTCTCATTCCTCTTGCCCTCCGCGGCGTCCGGTGGCGCCCGTCGGGTGCAGCCGCGGTCCTCCGCCGCAACTTGCTGATCTACGGCGTGGGTGGCGTGATCGTCCCGTTCGCCTTCATCAAGCTCATCGACCTGATCCTCACCGCGCTCCATGCCTACTGACATGAGCCAACTGATGGGAGCCTCGTAATGCTCGTCCACCTCCGCCGCTCGGTGATCATCTCGGTCATCTTTCTTGTCCTCTGCGGCCTTGCATACCCGCTGGCCGGAACCGGGTTGTCGCAGGTGCTGTTCAAGCACCAAGCCGACGGGTCCCTCACGGCCGACGGTTCCACTCTCATCGGCCAAACGTGGACAGGACCGAAGTGGTTCCAGGGAAGGCCGGATGGCACCGTCGTCACGACCGGGCCCGGAGGGGTGGTGGTATCCGGGACCAACCAGCCCGGCCCCCGATCGAAAGCCCTCGAACAAGCCGTGGCCAAGCAGGCGGCCCTCTTGAAGAATGAGGGGATCATTCCCACCAACGACCTGGTGACCACCTCCGGCAGTCTGGTCGACCCTGATATCAGCCCGGCCGACGCCTACACCCAGGTCAACGCGGTGGCCGCTGCCCGCGGCCTCTCCGTCGGCTCGGTGCGCCAGCTGGTGGCCGGCCAGGTGCACCCTCGCCAACTGGGATTCCTGGGTGCCGACTATGTCGACGTCCTGGAGCTCAACGTGGCGCTCTCGCAGCTTCGGTGAGCACCTCGGAGTTCACCGACTCCGACTCATGGGGCGGCCGTCCCGTGGCCCGGCGTATCGCCGACGCGTCTCCGCGTGGACGAGTCGTGGTGACGGGCACCGTTTCATCGGTGGGCACCGTCGCCTTGGGCGGGAGTGTGTCGTCCTCCTGCATGCTCAGCGACGGGACCGGCGAGATCGGGCTGCTCTTCATCGGGCGCAATACAGTTCCGGGTCTGGTGGCCGGTGCGCGCTGCACGGTCGAAGGAACGGCCAGAATGGGATCCGGACAGCTTGTCCTCTGGAACCCCCTCTACCGCCTGGAGCCGCCCGATGACGAGCAAGCCCCTCGGAGAACGAACCGAGATGACTGAGCCGGGTACGGCTCCCACCTCGAAGGGGACCGATGAAGGCGTCAGTGAGGCTGCGGCGGACGAGACAGACGCCACCGACGTCGTCGAAGCCGCCGGCCATTTCCGGATCTACCTGGGCGCGGCTGCCGGGGTCGGCAAGACCTACGCCATGCTGAGTGAAGGCCGTCGTCGGAGGAGCCGGGGGACGGACGTCGTCATCGGCTTCGTCGAGTGCCACCGACGGCACTTCACCGAAGAGCTATGTGACGAGCTTGAGGCTGTCCCCCGCCTGTCCGTCGACTACCGGGGGAGTCGCTTCGAGGAGATGGACCTCGACGCCGTGCTGGCCCGTCAGCCGAAGCTTGCCCTCATCGACGAGTTGGCCCACACCAACGTCCCGGGATCGGGCCGACACGAGAAGCGCTGGCAGGACGTGTTGGAGGTCCTCCATGCCGGGATCGACGTGATCAGCACCGTGAACATCCAGCACCTCGAAAGCATCGCTGACGCCGTCGAGCAGATGACCGGGGCCCAGGTCCGCGAGCGAGTCCCTGATTGGGTCGTACGCCAGGCCGACCAGATCGAGCTCGTCGACTCCTCGCCCGAAGCACTCCGACGCCGGATGCTCCACGGCAACATCTACCCCAAGGAGAAAGTTCCCCAAGCGCTCACTCACTTCTTCCGCACCGACAACCTGATCGCGTTGCGAGAGCTGGCGTTGCGGTTCCTCGCCGACGAGACGGAAGAGGAGCTGCTTGACCACCTCCGGCGCCAT
>Ga0307373_10009898_pt1 | contig 14140 bp, 12 predicted proteins | sample OX2MG_FD_202534 | JGI IMG/M metagenome (GOLD analysis project Ga0307373, IMG submission 202534) | Soil microbial communities from Risofladan, Vaasa, Finland - OX-2 | ecosystem: Environmental > Terrestrial > Soil > Coastal area > Acid sulfate soil | place: Finland: Risofladan, Vaasa | collected... | reverse complement strand
CGAACTAATACACTTTACTGGTGGGCCGCCCGGGTCTCGATCCCGGCACCTTGGGATTAAAAGGCCACCGAGTTCATTATTCTCTATTCATTAGATTCAGAGAACCCCATATTCATAGGGGTTTGCGTTCAGTGCGTTCAGTGCGTTCAGTGGCTATCGGGAAATGTTAGGGATGAGATTAGGGATGTTTCCACCCGATCCTGGCGTCCGCGATTCAACAACGGCCAGCGCGGCAGGGGATCATTCCTCCGCTGCACACATCTAGTTGATGGTTGTCCAATGCATGGCTACGAAATTTCCAATCCCAGCTGGCTGGTAGGCCGGATACAACTCCCTGAATGCCGAACGCGCTTCAGCGAAACTGGCGTCAGGAATTATACCCAGACGCTTGGACGCGTACAACAAAGCGACAGTAGGTGAGCGCGAGGTTCCACGGTCGCAATTGATGAGGATGGACCTCACACCCCGCCACGTGTCGACAAAATCCAGAGCATCAACAAAGGCTTGAGGTCCGAGCATGTTGTAATAGCGGGCTTCCGCGTCGACCATGTTGAACGACAGCAGCCCGTCACGCTGAAGCTTCAGATAATGAGGGCTGCTCTTCAGACGAATTGCGGGAACTCCAACCAATTCCGCGTGAAAGTGCTTCGACGTATTAACGACTGCCCAGCGATCGTCGCGAACACAATTTCTGCCGGCGGAAATGTCGCCAACCCAAATACCGGTACCGACTATCTCTTGTTGCACGATTTGAACTGTAACGTCGCGATCGATGTTGCACCCGAATTGGTCAACGGGCCGCCTGTGTAGACCTTTGCCACGTGCATGCCATCGGCTCGAGACCCGTTCATGGGAGTTCAAATGGGTCCAAACAGCATTCTGAACCGGCCTGGGTATTCCGGAGGCTCTGGCCTTCTGGGAAGAGAGGATGGAATCATGGAAGAGCGCCCAAGTTCAGATCCATTGATCCGCACTGCGACGAATGCTGCAGTCTGCATACGAGCATGGAGCCGATGGAAGTGAAGGACTGATGCAGCCCCCTGCTAGAAATAACTCGTGACCGAGCGCTTCGTTGTTCAAGTAGATGCAGATCAGTTTGACCGCTTAGCGCGTCCAACCCAGCCCCTTGCCGGAATTGCTGAGTTGATCTGGAATGCTCTTGACGCGGAGGCGGAAACCGTCAACGTGACGATCGCCCGGACTGAACTTGATGGCGTCGATGAGGTCTCTGTGACCGATGACGGGCATGGAATGACGCACGACGAGTCCTCACGGGACTTTCGCAAACTTGGAGGATCGTGGAAGAAGACCAGGACGACCTCCAAGAACGGTAAGCGTTCCCTTCACGGGAAGGAAGGCTCTGGACGGTTCCGTGCGTTCGCCGTTGGCAGCACGTTGGAATGGAAGAGCATTGCCGATAGCGGAATTGGAAAACTCCAGCGCACTGTGGTGACAGGTTCGCTGGACAGTTCAGAATTCACGGTCAGCGACCCTGAAGATCTGGCTACTGGCAGCACCGGAACTGTCGTCCGCATAACTCGTCCGAGAGAATACGCCCACAGAATACTTGGCGATGAGGCACCAACGTGGCTTGTGACGCGATTCGCGGTTTACCTAGTCAACTATCCCTCTCTCAGCATCGCCTTCGATGGTCAATCGCTTGATCCAAAGTTGATTCTTCAGTCGCAGACGGAGATCGCAATTGACGAGGCACTCGGCGGGGACCACGGAGCGCCTCTCCTGAGGATTCTGGAATGGAAGCCGGAGGTGAAGACCATCACTCCGTCTCTTATGCTCTGCGACGGCGACGGTGTAGCACTTCATGAAATTACAGACGGGATTGACAAAGGATCCGGAGTGCGTTTCACTGCGTATCTGATCTGGCCGGGATTCACCGAACACGCGAACGAACTGTTGCTAGGGGATCTTGGTCATCCCGTCCTTGGCCCCATCATCGACGCAGCCCGTGTGGCAATTCGTGAGTTCCTTGACGCTCGCCTCTCTGAGCGCCGTGCTGAACAGATCGAGCAGTGGAAAGCAGACCGCGTCTATCCGTACACCCAGCCTCCCCAGTCGCCCACTGAAGTACAAGAACGTCAAGTCTTTGACGTGGTTGCAGTTGCAGCGGCCTCGGCAGTTGCGAAGGAGCCCCGCGCCGCGAAGCTTTCACTCCGCCTGATCAAGGAGGCGCTCGCTCAGCCGCCGGGAGCTCTTCATCGCGTTCTGAAGGAAGTGCTGAATCTGACTCCAGACCAGCTTGCCGACTTCGATCGACTCTTGGACCGGACCACGCTCGCCTCGGTCATCTACATGAGCAAGACAGTGACGGACCGGTTGGACTTCCTGCAAGACCTCGAAGGGATGCTCTTCGACAAGGGCAAGAAGGAGAAACTCCTCGAACGGACGCAACTTCATCGCATCTTGGCGAACAGTCGAACGTGGGTGTTCGGGGAGCAATATGCACTCGCCGTCGACGACCTCGGCCTCACCAAGATGCTTGAAGCGCACTATGAACTCTTGGGCATTGAAGAGCCAGTAGTGGATCCGGTCACTGACACCGAGGGCCACACCCGAATCGTCGACCTCATGCTTTCTAAGGCATCGCTCTTCGCTGATCGGCGCGAGCACCTCGTCATCGAACTGAAACGTCCGTCTGTGACATTGACGCTGACTGAACTCAACCAAATTACGAACTACGCCGTTGCCGTTAGCAGCGACGCTCGCTTCACCGCCAACAATGTGGCCTGGGAATTTTGGCTGGTAGGAGATGACATGGATGAAGTGGTCAGTCAGTTGGTGAACAAGACGGATGAGCCGCCTGGTTTTTACACCGGGCACGGAAGTTACCGCATCTGGGTCAAGCGGTGGGCCGAAGTCCTAGAAGAAAATCGGCAGCGTCTGCATTTCTATCGTGACCATCTTCAGTACCAGCCCGCCGAGGAAGCGGAGTTTGCAGACGTCCTTGGAAAGTACCTTCCCCAAACTCTGACGGTGACCCCGCCGGCCGCAGCTACAAGATAGGATCACTGGCCCTACGAAAGGTAACCCGCAGAAGTGCGGACCTTGGGTTAGCTAATTCTGGGGCAGGCCCGAGCTCCTCAGTTTCTTGCTTACACTGAGTTACGTCTCTGCGTGAGCTTAGGGGAGGTGGACAATGGCAAGGAAGAAGAGTGCTCGTTCGCAGTTGTACCGAGTTGCTCGCGATTTAGGAAATCTCGAAGCGGCTGAGAAGGGACCGTCGTCGTTTGGCAAGCGATACGCTCGGCGCAAGGTGTACGCCAAGACCAATGGATTAACACGCAAGTTCTTACGCTCAATTGGTTTGAGCAAATAATGACGGCGGGACCAGCGTTGCTCTGATGGTCACTTAGCTATCCCTCAGATTTAATGGGCTGGCTGAAGGGTGTGAGTGACCTGCCCAGTAACAGCTTCCACACATCGACTTCGTATTCCGTCGTTTCGGCCGGTTGATCTAACCTAAATTGTCTGATGGATCCCGTCGACATAACATCAGAGCATTGGTCGTACCTCGCCGGTCCAGTCGCGCTCGGACGATCAGTCCTCATCGAATCAGGGTTGCCCGTACCGCGCCCATGGATGGAATGCCCCCGTCTGGTTCTCAACGAACAGTCCATCGCCGAGTCGCACACTCTTGAGATCGTTCGCCGCGCCTATCTCACACGCACTCGATACGTGCTTGAAGTACCTAGGGGATTCACCAAACCTGATTCTGGTGTGAACACGGAGGACCTCTGGGACGTCCAGGTCAATTTCGATTTCGTCGCCGAAGCAACTTGGCGACTTGCAACGATGAATAGTGTCGATGCCCGCGGACCGCTCGAACCGAGATTTCCCCTGCTCGCACGAGCGGTTGCACTTGGAGCACAACTTTGCCACGATTCAACTGCTGATGTCATCCTGCCAGGCGGGTCAGCGGCCTGGTGCGACGGCGGCCCTGTCTTCCTCTGGGAGATCAACGACCAGCGTCTTGGGGGCCAGTCAGCGATTTCACGTCTCGCCATTCGCCAAGGAGTTCTTTCTCCCATCTGCAACCAACCGGTGACCTCTGATCTCGCGTCAGACCAAATGGCCGCTGTGGCCGACCCCGCCATTCGCGCACGAATCATCGCCCCAGCAGGTTCAGGCAAGACCAGGGTTCTCTCAGAACGTGTGCGTCATCTCGTCAACAGTGGCGTTCCCACTGGGTCTCTTATCTTGATGGCCTACAACAAGAAGGCCGAGGAGGAGATGCGCGCACGGACCAGTGACCTCGCGGGTCTCGAGATTCGCACCATCGACGCCCTCGTTCTGGCGATAGTCAACGGAACTCGGGGGTTCTACGAGGCCAAGGATCCGCGACAGCTCATACAAGAACATGAAGTTCGCAGCTTGATCTCTCAACTCGTCACATTCCCTCGAAAGACCAATGTGGATCCGGTCGCGCCCTGGATCAGCGCCCTCACACAGGCTCGACTAGGACTTGAGTCTCCCGAAGAAGTTGAGGAGTCCTACCTGGGTGACGTCGATGGGTTCGCGGAGTTCTTTCCAAAGTTCCGCGCGCATCTCAGAGAGCATCATCTGGCCGACTTCAATGAGTTCGTCGTACTGGCGGTCGAACGGCTCTTGCGCGAGCCGCAAGCTCGATTCTCGGCCGAACGCAAGGCCGAAGTACTCCTGGTCGATGAGTTCCAGGATCTCACCCCCGCCCACATGTTGCTCCTGCGACTTCTGGCCGGCCCGACCCTCTCGGTGTTCGCGGTCGGAGATGACGACCAGACGATCTACGGCTTCAACGGAGCTTCTCCAGAGTGGCTCGTGAACTTCCACGAACACGTTCCCCACGCCGTTCACCACGCACTCGAAGTGAACTACCGCTGTCCAGCGCCAGTGGTGAGGGCGGTGTCGAACCTCCTCTCGCATAACGCCTTTCGCGTTGAGAAGCAGGTGCGACCCGGTCCCCTCAATGTCACTGAACCGGAGTCTCTAGCCGCCATCAAGTCGGCGAACCAAACCGCAGTAGTGACCGACCGCGTCAGGTCGCTGTTCAACATCGGGGCGAAGCCAGGTGAGATTGCAATCCTCTCGCGGGTGAACGTTGGGCTTCTGCCACCACTAATTGCCCTCCTCCAGGCCGGAATCCCAGTCGACTTCCGCGATAGCGAGAACCTCTTGAGCGGGTCGGGTATTGATGCGATCCTCGCGTGGCTGCGACTCGCCACGAAGTCAGATTCATTCTCAGTCGGCGACCTAACACTCGCCGCGCGACGTCCCGGACGAGGGATTCACCCTGCGATTCTCAAATGGCTCGGTCAGCAACGCTCACTGGACAGGTTGCACGCGATGCATGCGGAGTTGCAGGAACCTGCGGCAAGCAAGGTTGGCGCATTCATTGACGATCTCGAGAGACTCGTCTCGGAGGCAAAGACCGGTACCACGTTGTCGGCCCTGACCCTCCTATGCGAGCAGATTGGACTCAATGGAGTGCTGGCAAGCCTTGATGCAAATCGCCCAGCTGGTGTCAAGGCCGCCAACTCAGACGGCGTGCGAAGTCTCATGGCCCTGGCTCGACTTCACTCTGACGCCTCCACATTCGAGATGTGGTTGCGCGAGATGCTGTCGTCAGCTCAGGATGGAGACGGTGTCGTTCTATCCACTGTGCACAAGATGAAGGGACTGGAATGGCCGCACGTCATTGTCTACGACGCGAGTGAGGATGTCTTTCCGCATCGGCTCAGTAAGGATCTCGAGGAAGAACGCCGCATCTTCCATGTTGCCATTACTCGCTGTCAGGCCTCACTGCTGATCACCGCCGACCCGTCATCACCTTCGGTCTTCCTCTCTGAAATGAAATCACCGGCAAGTGCGCTAGCACAGCCGTCTCCGTTTCCAGTGACCAGCAGACCGGCACCGTCGACTCGCGTAACGAAGTCGTCGCTCCGAGGCTCCTTCCCACCTCGTCGGCCCCCGCGCCTACCCGAGTCAGTTGAAGCCAAAGTCGGTCTGGCTTTTCGCTGGGGAGGCTACGACTGTGTTGTCGATGAAGTGAACGACGCGGGTGCAGTCGTTCTCATTGGAGCGAACCGACTCACCGTTGAGTTCGGAGAACGAATTGTTATTCGGGGTAGCTATCGGACGCTCGTGTCTCTTGGGGGATCTGTCGTTCCAGAGCCTCCGAAGACCACACTGACTGTGTCGTACTCCGTCAATCCCTCGCTGCGCGAAGCATTGAGGACATGGCGACTCGAGCAGGCCTCAACTGAAAGAGTCCCGGCGTTCATCATCTTCTACGACAGCACGCTTGACGAGCTTTGCGAGAAACTCCCGCGAACCCTGCCGGATCTCCGACGGGTGAAGGGGTTTGGACCGGTCAAGGTCGATAAGTACGGGGATTATGTTGTGGCGATCATTTCCGAGTATCTCGACTAGTTGTCTGGTCCTAAACCAATCGGTAGAATCCTGCCAAGGCGGTGGGTCGCAACCCTCGCTGCCAGGAGATGTCACAGGGTGATGCTTGGCTTGCGCGTATGGCTCAAGACATCCAATACCCAGTGGCTGACCTCGAAGGCGACCTCGTTTGGGCCGCCGATCTCTTCTCTTCATCGGGTCGACCCAGCGGACTCGCGTGCGTTGGTTGTGGTGAACCGATGATCGCTCGGCTGGGTACCAAGCGCCGACCCCACTTCGGACACCGTCCAGGCTCTACTTGTTCAGGTGGAGAAACCGCTCTTCACCGAACGGCAATCCGAACGATTGAGCAGGGCATTCTGGAGGCAGCAAGCGAAGGACGTCCTTACCCACTGGCTGTCCACTGCGACTGGTGCAGTGCCGAGAGACAGGGAGACCTGGCGCGCGAAAGAAACCTGACAATCGATGTCGATCGATCACTCGCGCCCGGACTTCGTCCGGACATTGTGGTGAAAGGGGCTGATGGGTCAGCGTTGTACTGCATCGAGGTCATCGTCACGCACGCGCCGGAACCAGCGGCGATGGCTGCCTACGAAGAGTTCGACGTGCCCGTCTTCTCAGTCAGGCCAACGTGGGAAGGTCTCGAGCCAATTCGCTTTGGATTCGACAAGTTGGCACCCTGGAGCGAACTCGCATCCTCTCCCGCGGGCTCGATCGAGATGATCACGGGCTGTCGATTCCCTCGTCACATCACGGAGAAGGATGAGCTCACGGTCACTTGTCCCGAGTGTCCGGCGGATGCCCGAATCGTCGTAGCCGAGGTGTCGACCGGACTCTGTTGGAGCAAGACGTGCGATCGCCCCACTAGGACACTCGACATCTATGCGCGTATCAATGGCGTCGCAACGCTTGTCGCGGCCGGAGCTTCCGATCTGAAAGGAGTCGAGACGATCGGAGCCGAGAACGGTGTGCGGCTCGAGAGGCGATACTCGTCTACCGCCGGGACCTCCTATCTCGCGAACATCTGCGAGTGCGGCAAGATCCTCGGCGACATGTTCGTGTACGGAGGTCTCGGTTCCGATGAGTATGTGCCGTCAACGACCGACCCGGCGTCTCGCTACATAGTTTGCCGCAACGGACACTGGACAGTGATCAGCCGACAAATTCTGCAGGCCGGTGCCAATGTCAGTCGCGGATGGCACACGTCCGGGCTCACCGGATCAGCCTCTGGACTCTTCGATGACCCGTACGCGGAATCCAGCATCCCTGGGGACAAGCTGGAAGTACGCGACCCCGACGAGATCAGCAGGTTCTTCAGTCGCGTGATGACCCAGAACAGGGGCTGGTAGGCGAAGCTGGAATTCATCTGACCGGAGAGGACTGTGGCGAAGCGAGGTTCACTTCTACCAAAAACGGTAGAGGCTCATGTTGCGAGGGCTTGAAGACGGAGGGTGTGCCATGTGTAAAATCGTGTTACTTCTACGAAGGGACCGTTGGACGTGTCTGGTTACATAGATCAGAACCTTCAGCCAGGGGAAACCGTCAAGTACCGAGGCCGACCTTCAAAGACTGCCGTCCTGCTGCGTCCTACGGTTCTATTCGTTACGTTTGTGATCCTTGATTCAATTGATCACTCGCTGACTAACTCGGTCTCCACGACGTCCACGCCTGGCGCCAAGACCGGTGCCGAGATTCTTTTAGGCTTTGTCATATTCTTCAATCTTCTCGCCATGATCGTCAGTTTCATTGGTGCTCTTGTCTTTTTGAATTCAGCAGAATATGCAGTTACCGATCGACGAGTCGTGGCCAAGTACGGCTTGATTCGTCGCAATGTCGTTGACATCCTTCTGACGCGGGTATCTGGCGTGAAGGTGAATCAGAGCGCACCTGGTCGTATGTTCGGTTTCGGGAACGTCCTCGTACTGGCGAGCGGGGCCAATCGTCAGGTCGCTTACGTGAAGAATCCTCAGGGCTTTCAATCGGCGATCCTCGCGCAACTCGAAGAAGCGCGACTTCTGAAGGGGACTGCTGCGTACACGTTGGACGTCAAGCTCTCGGCGCAGGGATCCAAACCTCGACAGGAGTCTTCTCCCTCGCCAACTTCGGCTCCGCCACTTCCACCGGGGACACGGGCGCAGTGGGCGACGGATCCATTTGACCAAGCTTCCTTACGATATTGGGATGGCGATCGTTGGACCGATCACGTCTCACCGGCGCCGTAGTTTCGATTTGACCGGCCCCATAGTTCATCGTTGACACATCAGTGCTCTCTTCCAGTTTGGATCTTGCATCGTCTGGACGCCTGCTTGGGAAGCAGAATACGTCACGAACGGTTTTCTCCGCGGATCGACTCGATCAGCCGCCAGACACTGCTGCTTGGGTTCTCTCCTTCGGGGGATCCAGAACTTGAGTGGCGCGCTTCAAGTGCTTGAGCGCGACTCGTAGCATCCGCGTGTCGCTCGAAAAGTGCCTGGAGAGCACTACTGGTCAAGACCTTTGAACAACCGAGCAGCTGCTCTGATCTTTCCTGCGCTTTACCCTTATCGATCCATGCGGTCTGGTCCTCAAAGTGCAGGATGAACCAGAGTTCTAGGCATGGATTCGAAATCGCCAGACTGATGCCGTGGCGTCGAGCAAGATCGACCGCCTGAGGAAGATTGGGGTGCTCATCCACATCAAATACACACCAGACCTCATCGAAACCACGTCCGCGGCCTTTTCGTTGTTCCCGGTTCTCATCCTTCAGACGTTCAATGGCATGGGCGACGAGCGATAGGGGAACACCCCTAAAGGGGTCAACCGTTATGAGAATGTTGTCCCGAAATCGACGTCGCCAATCGACCAGATAGAGATCCTCCGTCTTCTTCCCTTCAACGAAGGCAAGGATTTCTCGACGGACTGCGCGTCGTGAGCCGTGGCGTTCCGGTGGTCCACCACCTGAGGGCGGAGTCATTCAGGATCGCCTGCTGCGATGAGCTCTGCCGCGGCCATGAACTCATAGTCGGACAGGATTGGGGTGGCTCCATATCGTCCCGCCATGTAGCGCCGACCAACAGCCTCTTCCTTGCGTGGTTCGAGGTCGATGAGTGGATAGAGTCGCGTACTCCCATCGCGTCGCTTCTCCGTGAACCAGATCTGGTCTCGTCCGAGTTGTCGCGTTCCGAAGTCACCCAGAAGCGTCGCATCATGTGAATTGAAGATGAGTTGCGCTCGGCGCGGATTTGTTTCGGGATTCTGGAAAAGACGGACGAGTTGTCGAACCAAAGCGGGATGGAGACTGGAATCCAACTCGTCTGCCAAGAACACCGATCCTTTGGCTAACGCATCGATAACTGGTCCGATTAGTCCGAACCAGACCAACGTTCCCAGGGATTCGTCATCAGTGTCGAGGTCGACATTGATATCCGCACCTTCGTGCGTCAGGCGAACTCCGAGGTCTGCGAACGCGGGTCCCTCCTCTCCACTATCGGGTTCGCCTTCTTGCCCCATGAGGATCCGCACGGCTCGCTGGAGCCTTTCCTTCATGACCGGATCGGGTTCAAACTTCTTTGCGCCCGAAACTCCGAGGTCTGCAGCGCGCAGCAATGAAAGGACAAGCTCACCCTGCTTCTTATCCTCAAGCATCTGAGTTGTAAAGGCTTGCCGGAAAGGTCGCGTCTTGGCTTCTGCAAGAAGGAGATTTCGACTGAACCAGCCATACAGCGGTACGAGCGCTGGGTGATTCGCGGAGGCGCCAGTCGAAAGGAACAGAGCGTTGGGTCGCAATAGTTCACCGACTGCTTTCCCCTTCGCCCTGTCTGTCGAGCCGAGTTCGACGGACAAGTCCCGGCGGTGGAAGATCATTGCGGCACGGCCATGTGGGTACTTGTACGCCCACTCTTCGATGAACTTTTCGTCATCCAATGTGAACCCATACTGGTGACGGATCCCGTCAAGCACGATGTCTACCTCGAACCGTGACGGCCGTTTTGCTGAGGATGGATCCAGCGCGAAGGCACGTCGTGGCACTCCACCGACTGGGCTGCCGGAGCGGAACGAGTGCAAGACATGGCTCCGCATGTCGTCCATCGCCCGCAGGAGGTTTGTCTTTCCCGAGGCGTTGGCGCCGAACGCGCCAGCTACGGGGAGCACGCCAATGGGCTGGCCTCCCGCCCTCCACGTCACTTTCCAGGTGGCGTCCTGGTCAGCGACCGCAGTAGCGACCAGCGAGAGATACATCTCGTCGCGGAAGGAGCGGACGTTCTCAGCTCGGAACCCAAGCAGGACAGATGCCTCTGAGACGATGTTGTCGGTAGTCATACGCGTTATAGTACAGGAAAACCGCGAAATTTGCCATTTGATGTGCAGAAGGTGCTATTCTAAGGTCATGGATGAAACTCGATGGACCATCGCTGCCGGTGCGGGGCCGGGTAAGATGCGAACGTATGTTCGATGTGAAATGAGTTCGCGCGATGAATGACATCTATTTTTCGGTCGACATCGAGGCCGATGGTCCAATACCCGGCCAATACTCCATGCTGGCTTTCGGGCTCTGCGTCGCCGCCACGTTCGACGGGAAGATCTTCCAGCCCCGCGATCCAGCAGCGAACACGTTCTATCGCGAACTCAAACCCATCTTTGATGCCGTCGATCAGAAGGCACTCGCCGTTTCCGGCCTTGACAGGACAAGCTTGGCGAGCAAGGGTTCCGACGCCAGCCACGCAATGCAGGAGGCGGCAGATTGGATTGCCGAAGAGGCGGGATCAGCAAGGCCCGTTCTCGTTGGCTATCCGATCGTCTTCGACTGGATGTTCATGCACTGGTACTTCACTCATTTCCTGGGTGAGTCGCCCTTCCGGTCCTCTGGCGCGCTGGACATGAAGTCCATGTTCCAGTCGAAGGCTTTCGTAACGGTCAGTGACGCTGGCCGTAATGACTTACCAGCAGAACTGAAAGCCCAGCGACCCCACACCCATAACGCGTTGGATGATGCCATCGAGCAGGCGGAGATCTTCAACCGGCTCTTCGTCTGGAAGGGGCCGCAATGAATCTCAGCGACAAGGAACTGCAAGCGTACGTGGACAACAAACTCGCACTGCCCGGAGACGAGCGCAACGAGTTTCGTCAGCAGGTGAATCGACTCCTTGAAAAGCTGGAGGCAGTCCTCCACGCGGATGGGTCATACCGAATCAAGAAGTTCCGCAAAGGCGGATCTCTTGAAAAGGGCACGAGCAATCGGGCTCGCGCGGGCAAACCAGTCGACGCCGATGTCGGCGTCTACTTCGACGTCGACGACACATCGACCTTTGACATTTCTGCGTTGCAGCGGCTGATCAAGGAACTCTTGAGTGCTGCCTACCCCCAGAAGAAGCCGGAAGATTTTGATGACACCGGTGCTCGGACCTTTGGCGTGGTCTTTACCGGTTCAAAGCTCGAAGTCGATTTAGTACCGATTGTCGCGCTCGATGCGGATGCCAACTATGGATACCAATATTCGCGATCGGGTGACTGTGTCAAGACCAGTGTGAAAGTACACCTCGATCACTACCGGGAGCACTCGGGCCAAGACCCTCTTCTCAGTTCAACTTTGCGACTGGCGAAGCGGTGGAGTTACTGGCAAGAACTCGACGGAATCCAGTCCTTCCACCTTGAGCTCATTCTGAGCCACCTGATCGACGACTGCGGTCCGGCTAGCAGGCTCGAAGAGGGCCTTCGACGTTTTTTCCTGTTCATTTCGCGCGACCTTTCCAACGGTGTGATGTTCGGAAGCGGCGATGTGTCGGCGTTCGGACATTCTGTGGTGATCCTTGATCCCGCCAACGACGCTAACAACGTCGGAGAACGGATCGAGGCCAGCGAACGCGATGCGTTCGTCAAAGCAGCGGATACGGCCTACGAGACGATCACGTGGGCGCAGGGACTTCCTTTCCAGGGTGAGACGGTCTCCGCTTGGAAAGAATTATTCGGCGACAATTTCTCGATCGATTGAGGCACCATGACCGACACGGCCACCTTCACAGACACCTTCAACCGGGACGACATCCGCCGCGTCTATGCGTCATTCGCAGCGGACTACAAGATCGTCGCCGAGTGGACCGGGCTCCACTCACGCGAGTTCATTGACGAGACGATTGGAGAGATCAAGGCGCTCGCCGAGGAACAGTATCTGATCGCGATCCATCTTCAGATGAAGTCAGCTCTCGGAGTGATTCGGGAGGCGGTCGTCTTTCGTGTATCCACGAACGCATCTTCTTGGTCATCAGATCGACCTGGAAGCCTTCACTGGGCAAAGGTCGACGGTGACGGTCTCTACTTGATCGTCTTCTTCAGCCAGAAGTGGATAGATCTGTCGCCTGCAAAGAAGGAAGCCTTCGCCGCACTCCACATGCCCGGTTGGGGCACGTCGTCATTCAATGGAGACTACGGAACCATGACCCAAACGACTGATCGAAAATATGCCAGCCGTGCGTACGGTCTTGAGCGAACCCGGTACTCGTCATGACCGAGAATGGACACAACGCTTTCGAATTGCGCCGAGATCTTCCTGACGACTCCCTGCGCCTCCGAGCAGAACGACTCATCGGGTTTGAGCGTCGGTTCAGCCGCGTGAGTGGACAGATGCGAATGCTGGCGGACTTGGAAGGCTTGAAGGAGTGGTCGGTGCGCCACCATGGCGAAGGCGAAAACCTGACGGCCGCTCTCGCCGACCGGTATCCACTGGTCATATTCCATGGTGACGTAGGCACCGGGAAGACAGTCACCGCGGAGGCGGTTTCCGACGCGCTCTCGCGCCAACTCCAAACAGATGGATTCCTGCTCAAGCTGTCAACACGGGTTCGCGGGATAGGCCACGTCGGCGAAATGAGCACGCTAATCGGTGACGCCTTTGACGAAGCTATTGCATTGGCTGGACGCCGCCGTTTCGTGGCGTTGATCATTGATGAAGGAGATGCGCTCGCCTTCCATCGTGGTGCCGAACGCGCACACCATGAGGACAAAGTCGGAGTGAACACCCTGATTCAGAAAATTGACGATGCGCGCGCGCTGAATGGACGGCTTCTCGTCATCCTCTGCACCAATCGCTTTGAGGCACTCGATCCGGCGATCCTGCGCCGTGCCGCGCTCATCGACGAATTCGCGCGCCCAGACGAAGGCGAACGCCGTGAACTCTTCACGTCCACCCTTGCTGGCACTTCCGTTGCACCAGATTCGATTGAGAAGCTGGTCGCTGCAACTGGACCCCAGGGCAACCGGCCTGGATTCACATACTCCGATATCCAAACGCGATTGCTCCCCGCTGCAATCGCGAGGGCATACCCGGAGCGGCCCCTCGCAGCGGATGACTTGTTTGCCGCTGCTGCTGAAATCGACGCATCGCCGACCATGTCCGAGAGAAGTGAATAGTGCGCGGCCTACGGGTCCATTTAGCGGGGAGCGCATCTGCTGAATGCGACGGAGAGCTGCTTGCTTCGTCTCATGCCTTCGTCAGGGCCCTCACGAGCGAGATCGTGTCCAGGGGTGGTGGGCTAGTCCTTGGCGCTGGTCAAGAGCCCCGTGGCAATGCAGGTGAACCGTGTGTCTTCGACTGGTCTGCTTTGGAAGTGATTGCGGCGTTGCCAGAGCCGGCTTCTGAATGGCCGGCTCTTCAACCTCAAAGATTTGTGGTCGTCTCTACTCAGGCGGGTCTTGCAAAGATTCCAGTTGATCGGTGCAACGAGTGGGACAGCTTTCGGGCTCGATCAGACATCGACATCGA
>Ga0307373_10009895_pt1 | contig 14141 bp, 15 predicted proteins | sample OX2MG_FD_202534 | JGI IMG/M metagenome (GOLD analysis project Ga0307373, IMG submission 202534) | Soil microbial communities from Risofladan, Vaasa, Finland - OX-2 | ecosystem: Environmental > Terrestrial > Soil > Coastal area > Acid sulfate soil | place: Finland: Risofladan, Vaasa | collected... | reverse complement strand
ACCGAAAACACCGAGGGCTGGCGGCTGCGCGCCTCTTCCGGAAAGCGCCCCACCGCTTCAGCGACATCGGCGGTGACGCGGTCGGCGTCGCGGCTGCGGATCGTCGCCGCCGTACACAACGCGATCGACTCGGCGACGGCCGGCAGCAGCAACCGACCGCGCGCGTTGAGCGCCTCAACCGAAACCGAGCGCCCGCGCGCAGTCAGCACCAACGGCGGGTCGACAAACCCCATGTCGAGCCGGGTATAGCGGCCCGGAAACTCGAAGCTCGACGACAGCAGCACGCCGCGGCGCGTGTCGAGCGCACCGGATAGCTGGTCGTGGTCGCGCCGGTAAGGACCGATCCACGTCTCTCGCTCGATGCGGATGCCGCCCTGGGTCTCGAAGCTCCTGTGGTCCATCGTGATCCCTCCGGCCGAGCGCCGCCTCAAACGATCCGGGGGATTTATACGAAAAAGGCCACCCGGATCTCCTGGGCGGCCTCGGACAAAATGCCATATGCGAGCGCCGCCTGGTTCAGACGGGCCACCACCACGCGAACTGCCGCGAGCTGTGCATCATGTGTTGCAGCCTATCAGCTTGCCGTGCCTGCCACAATGTTTTCCCTCGCTTTCCGTTGGCTCCCGGCTGATATAAAGCCCGGCTGATATAAAGACCGTCCCGACCCGACCGGTGCCCGCGATGCCGAACCTTCTGAATTGTCCTGTGCTTTCCGCCGGAGCCGCGCGATGAGCGACGACGCCGACCTGCGTCCGCTGCTGGCGATCGTCGCTGCCGGCCGCGCGCTCAGCGAGGCCGAGGCTGAGACCGCGTTCAACATCATCATGAGCGGCGATGCGACCCCGTCGCAGATGGGGGCGCTGTTGATGGCGCTGCGGGTGCGCGGCGAGACCGTCGACGAGATCACCGGCGCGGCACGGATCATGCGCGCCAAGGCCGTGGCGCTGACCGCCCCGCCGGGCACGATCGACACCTGCGGTACCGGCGGCGACGGCTCGGGCAGTTTCAACGTCTCGACCGCGACCGCGCTGGTCGTCGCCGGGCTCGGTGTGCCGGTCGCCAAGCACGGCAACCGCGCGCTGTCGTCGAAATCGGGTTCGGCCGACGTGCTGACCGCGCTTGGCGTCAATATCGACTGCGACATGAGCGTGGTGCAGCGCTGCCTCAACGAGATCGGCATCGGCTTTCTGATGGCGCCGCGCCACCACAGCGCGACCCGCCACGTCGCGCCGACCCGGGTCGAGCTGGCGACGCGCACGATCTTCAACCTGCTGGGCCCGCTGTCGAACCCGGCCGGCGCCCGGCGCCAGCTGGTCGGCGTGTTCGCGCCGGAATGGGTCGTGCCGATGGCCGAGGTGCTCGGCCGGCTCGGCGCCGAGCACGCCTGGGTGGTGCACGGCGCCGGGCTCGATGAATTGTCGACGGCGGCGATCAGCACCGTCGCCGAATACAAGGACGGTCAGGTACGCAGCTTCGAGGTTGCGCCCGAGGATGCCGGGCTGCGGCGCGCCTCGCTCAATGCACTGAAGGGCGGCGACCCGGCGCACAACGCGGCGCTGATGCGCGAACTTTTCGCCGGCGCCAAAGGCCCGCTGCGCGACATCGTGCTGCTCAATGCCGCCGCCGCGCTGATCGTCGCCGGCCGCGCGAACACCTTGCACGCCGGGGTGGCTCTCGCCGCCCGCTCGCTCGACGAGGGCGCGGCGGGCCGCACTCTCGGCCAGCTTGTTGCGGCGACCAATGCCGGCGACGGCAAGGCGTGACGCGATGAGCGATGTTCTCACCGAGATCTGCGACCGCAAGCGGGCCCATGTCGCCGCGCGCAAACGCGAGACACCCGAGGCGGCGCTGCTGAAGCGGCTCGACAACGCGCCGCCGCCGCGCGGCTTCGCCGACGCTCTGGCCGACCGGGTCGCTACCGGCGGCTACGGTTTGATCGCCGAAATCAAGAAGGCCTCGCCGAGCAAAGGCCTCATTCGCGCCGATTTCGACCCGCCTGCCCTCGCCCGGGCCTATCAGGCGGGCGGCGCTACCTGCCTGTCGGTGCTGACCGATGAGCCGTATTTCCAGGGGCATGACGACTACCTCGCCGCGGCGCGCGAGGCCGTGGCGTTGCCGGCGCTGCGCAAGGATTTCATCGTCGATCCTTATCAGGTGCTCGAAAGCCGCGTGCTCGGCGCCGATTGCATCCTGCTGATCATGGCCGCGCTCGACGATGCGGCGGCATGCGACCTCGCCGCTGCGTCCCGGCAACTCGGCATGGACATCCTGGTCGAGGTCCACGACCGCGCCGAGCTAAACCGGGCGCTGCGTCTCGACGCTCGCCTGATCGGCATCAACAATCGCAATCTGAAGACGCTGCAGGTCGATTTGAAGACCGCCGAGACGCTGGCGCCGCTGGTACCGCAGGATCGCATCGTCGTCGGCGAAAGCGGCCTCAACGCGCCCGAAGACCTCGACCGCCTGGCCGCGGTCAACGCGCGCTGTTTCCTGGTCGGCGAATCGCTGATGCGCGAGCCCGACGTCGCCTCGGCGACCCGGCGCCTGCTGCGCCTTCCCGATCTGACGCATGTCGATAGCGCGGGTCGCGCCCGCATGGTCGACGTCTCCGACAAGGCCGAAACCGACCGCGTCGCGGTCGCCAGCGCGCGCGTTGTGATGCGCCCTGAGACCCTGGCCCGCATCATGGCCGGTGAATTTGCCAAGGGCGATGTGCTGCAGGTCGCACGTCTCGCTGGCATCATGGCCGCGAAGCGCACCGCCGAGCTGATCCCGCTGTGCCACCCGCTGGCGCTGACCTCGGTCGCGGTCGACCTCACCTGCGACGAGGCGGCCTGCGCGGTAAAGATCACCGCTACCTGCCGGCTGCGCGGCCGCACCGGGGTCGAGATGGAGGCGCTGACCGCGGCGAGCGTCGCGGCGCTGACCGTCTACGACATGTGCAAATCGGTCGATCGCGGAATGGTCGTCACCGATCTGCGTTTGCTGCGCAAATCCGGCGGCAAGTCCGGCGATTACGAGGCTGCCTCATGATATCCGTCGAAGAAGCCCTGTCCCGTCTCCTTGCGCCGCTCGCCCCGGTGCCCCCCGAGCAACTCGCCCTCGCCGATTGCGTCGGCCGCGTGCTGGCCGAGGATGTCGCGGCGCGGCGCACCCAGCCGCCGTTTGCGGTATCGGCGATGGATGGCTACGCGGTGCGCGCCGCCGATGTCCAAGCGATCCCGGCGAGCCTGCACATCGTCGCCGAAATCCCGGCCGGCGCCTCCTATTCCGGCACGCTCGGCGAGGGCGAGGCCGCGCGGATCTTCACCGGCGCGCCACTTCCGGCCGGCGCCGACGCAATCGTGATCCAGGAGGATACCAAGCGCCACGGCGACCGGGTCGAGGTGCTCGAAGGAGCACCGCGTGGGCGCTATGTGCGCCGCGCCGGGCTCGACTTTTCTGAGGGCGAGGTGCTGCTGCGCGCCGGCAAACGGTTGACCCCGCGCGACATCGGCCTCGCCGCGGCGATGAACCGGCCGTGGCTGTTTGTCTATCGCCGCCCGCGCGTCGCGATTCTGTCGACCGGCGACGAGATCGTGATGCCCGGCGACCCAATCGGCCCGAACCAGATCGTCAGCTCAAACCTGCTCGCCCTCGCCGCCTTCATGACCGCGAGCGGCGCCGAGCCGGTGATGGTCGGCAACGCGCCCGACGACCCCGACGCCCTGCGCCGGATCGCCGCGGCGGCGCGCGGCGTCGACCTGTTCATCACCACCGGCGGCGTCTCGGTCGGCGAGCACGATCTGGTGCGCGGCGTGTTGAGCGAAGATGGGCTGGCGATCGATTTCTGGGAAATCGCGATGCGCCCCGGCAAGCCATTGATGTTCGGGCACTATCGCAACGTCCCGATGGTCGGGCTGCCGGGCAACCCGGTGTCGACGCTGGTGTGCTCGCAGGTGTTTCTGCGCCCGGCGCTGCGCCGCCTCGCCGGATTGCCCGATGGCTCCGACCCGCCGCTCAGCGCGCGGCTCGGCGTGCCGCTCAAGCAGAACGATCGGCGCCAGGATTATCTGCGCTCGCGCCTGTCACGCGCGCCCGACGGCACCCTCGAAGTCGTGCCGTTCGAGGTCCAGGATTCGTCGATGATGCGCCCGCTCGCCGCGTCGGATTGCCTGGTGATCCGCCCGCCGCACGCCCCGCCGCTGTCGACCGGCGCCGAGGTGCCGATCATCTCGTTCGGCGGCGACGCGCTGCCGCTCTGAGGCTTTCGCCGGGAGGCAATCGCCCGCGCCGACGTTTACCGGGAAACCCTAGAACGGAGGCCAGCGATGTACGTGGCACGGTTTTCCTATGATGTGCTGCCGACCGACCGCCAGCAGGCGCTCGGTTTCATCCAGCGCGAGGTCGATGCGGCGCGCGGCAAGGGCCTCGGCGCGCGGCTTCTCGTACCGCTGACCCGCGGTCCGCATGGCGGGCCGGCGCTGCAGTTCGAGGTCGAGCTCGCCAGCCTCGACCAGCTCGACCAGTTCCGCGGCCACGGGGTCGAATCGCGAGAGACGACCGGCGACTGGATGCGCGCGTTCAGCGAAATCCTGACCGCACCGCCGGCGGTCGAGATTCTGCGGGTCGACGACGGCAAGCGGTAAGCGCGGCCCTCGCCGTCTGGCAATCGCCGCTACGGCAAGAGCTTGCCCGGATTGAGCAATCCGGCCGGGTCGAGTGCGGCCTTGATCTTGCGCATCATGTCGAGTTCGGCGCCGCCGCGCCATTCCGGCATCATGTAGGGCTTGAGCCGACCGATCCCGTGCTCGGCCGAAAAGCTGCCGTCGAGCGCGCGCACCACCGCGTTGACCGCGTCCATCAATTCGTGGTCTCGGGCGAGAAACCCCGCCGGGTCGGCGCCCGCCGGCTGCACCAGGTTGAAATGGATGTTGCCGTCGCCGAGATGGCCGAACGGCACGCAGACGATGCCGGGCACCAGCGCCTCGCACGCCGCGCGCGCTCGGCGGATCAATTCCGGCACCTTCGACACCGGCACCGAGATGTCGTTTTTGACCGAGGCGCCGGCGCGCTTCTGCGCCTCGGAATGCTCCTCGCGCAGTTTCCAGATCGCCGCCTGTTGGATGCCGCTCTCAGCGATCACCGCGTCGTCGATCAGCCCGTCAGCCATCGCCGCGCCGAGCGAGTGTTCGAGTTGGATCTTGAGGTCGGTGCCTTCACGCGGGGTCGCCAGTTCGACCAGCACATAGTGCGCGGCGGGCGCCGACAACGGCAGGATCGTGCCCGGGACGTGTCGCAGCACCAGATCGACGCCGGCGCCCGACATGTACTCATAGGCCTGGATCGCCGCCGCGTCGTGACGCTGCAACCGGCTGAAAACCTCTAGTGCGGCGTCTTCCGAGGGCACCCCGCACAGCGCCACCGCGGTCTCGCGCGGCCGCGGCCACAGCTTGAAGACAGCCGCGGTGATAATGCCGAGCGTTCCTTCGCTGCCGACAAACAACTGGCGCAGGCAATAGCCGGTATTGTCCTTGTGCAGCCGCCGGAGCCCGTTCCACACCTGTCCGTCAGGCAGCACCACTTCGAGCCCAAGCACGAGGTCGCGCGCATTGCCATAGCGCACCGTGTTGTTGCCCCCGGCATTGGTCGCCAGCACCCCGCCGATCTGCGCCGAGCCCTCAGAGCTGATCGACAACGGCAAGAGGCACCCGGCCTCTTCTGCCGCGGCCTGCGCGGCCTTCAACACGACGCCGGCCTCGATCTCCATCGTCATGTCGATTGGGTCGATCGCCCGCACCCGGTTCATCCGCGACAGGCTGAGCACGATCTGCGACCCGTCTTCACTGACCGCGGCGCCGCCGACCATACTGGTATTGCCGCCCTGCGGCACGATCGGCACCCACGCCTCGGCGCACAGCCGGACCGCATCGGCGACCTCGCCGGTGTTCCCCGGGCGCAACACCGCCGGGGTGCGCCCGTGATAGAGCCGCCGCCAATCCTCGCAATAGGCGTCGGTGTCGGCCGGATCGGTCAGCAGCCCGCGCGCGCCGAGGCGGTCGCGCAGACGGTCGATCAGGCGGCGATAATTCTGGTTCATCGCAATTCCCGTCACTTCGGCCGCCATCGTAACCTCTCCCGCGGCGTAACGGCTATGCTGGGCCGCGCCGGTAAGCGGGAGGCATCGATGCACGCCGTGATCTTTGAAGTGTGGCCAAAGGCGGAGGGCCGCCAGGACTATCTCGACATCGCCGCCGCGCTGCGGCCCGAACTCGACAAGATCGACGGGTTCATCTCGATCGAGCGGTTCGAGAGCCTGAGCGAGAAAGGCAAGGTGCTGTCGCTGTCATTCTGGCGCGACGAGGCGGCGATCGCCGAATGGCGGCGGCTTGAACGCCATCTCCGCGCGCAGGAGAAAGGCCGCGCCGAGCTATTTCGTGACTACCGCCTGCGCATCGCCGCGGTGGTGCGCGACTACGGCATGAACGAGCGCGACGAGGCGCCGCCCGATAGCAAAGCCCGCCACGGGTGATGCGCTGCGTCCCCGGCACGATCCCGCCGGGCGGCGCCCTGCGCCTATTCCGCCGCCTGCTTCACCGGTTCGGCCGAAGCGCGCAGTTTTTCCATGACTTCCCAGTTGGTGTAGCGGGTGAAGCCGTTTTCGTCGAAGAACAGGATCGGCCCGCTGCAGATGAACAGATAGGTCGTGTCTTCAAGCGCTGTCGTCGCGTCGTGCAGTACGCCCGACGGCTCGTAGACGTAGTCGCCGGCGTTGAGCAAGCCGTCACGCACCTGGAGTTTGCCCGAGACGATCCACACATGCGCCCCGGCGAGGTGCTTGTGCGGCGGCGCGGCGTAGCCCTTTTTCCAGTGATGCAGCGAAGCCCAGGTCCCGGTCTCGCGGCCGACCCACAGCACCTTGACCCGCGATAGCGGCGACTGATCGATCCACGGCGCATCCGAGCGGATCAGCGTATCCTGGATGTCCTGAAACACGGGCCTGATGTCCTGCGGCAGCGGCATTGCTTCCTCCCTTTCTAAAACCTCTCCTGTCCCGTCACCCGGCCAGGATCGGGAAAATCGCGATAGAGCGCAAAGAACGCGTCCTTGACCTGCGAATTGACCGCATGGTGAAAGCCCTCAATCGGTTCGGCGCGCGCCGACACCCGACCGAACGCCTCGTCCATCTGAGCCATCGTCGCGAAATCGAGCGTGACGTGAAACTCCGGCAATTGCGGCGGCGCCAGCCCGAGCTTGCGGCGAGTCACGCGATACCCCTCGATGAGCCCGCGCTCTTTCAGATGATCGAGATAGGCCCGGACCGAGGCGGCAAATTCGAGGTCGTGAACGCCGTCCTTCAGGTTAAACCAGGCGTGATAGACGTTCATGGCACCTGCGCCAGTTCGCTGCTTACCCGCCGATCCAGTGAAAGCCTTTCGCCATCAACCCAGCCAAACCGAGCGCCACAATTATGATTGCGCCAAACAGAAGACGAAATCGGTTCGAGCGTCCCGTTTGATCTCTCGAATATCAGATTTGATCTCATTCAGATCACCCTGAATGTGCTCGATATGTGCTTCCAACTTGGCGACGCGCGCTTCCATGCCAGGATCATGGGGGCCGCCTCCGCCTACTGCAAGCGGGGCAGAAACCAGCCGAACTACTTTACCTCCTTGGTCTTCCGTTCCGAGCGCCATTTGTCAAAGACCTGCTTAAGGACAAGGCGAAGGTTTCCGCAGTTTGTGCAGCTCAGCGGTATATATGCAACAAATACCTCGTTCAAAGGACGAGTGAAATTTTCTTCTATTCCTAGAGGAAGCAGAGCTGAAATAGGAGAATCTGAATGGACTCCCCAAGAATCGTTTCCACATAATTCGCATTCGCTATGTTTCCATTTTTCAGCAATGAAATCATCTATCTCCTCTATATATTTGTCTTCCTTTGATTCCGACATGATCCAATCCTGCTCAAGACAGAACTCTTCCCGATGAACCACCCCTGAGGATAATCCACCGGGAAGGTCGGATGGGTGGACTCAGGGAAACCGCGACACGTCGGTCGCCTTTTCGGTGATGAATTCGAGCAGCGCCGGCTTGCCTTCCTTGGTGGCGGCGATGCCGCGCTTGATTGCGTCCTTGATCTGGCCCGGCTCGGTGACGCGCTCGCCGTGGCCGCCCAGCGCTTTGGCAAAATCGGCGTAATTGCCGCTGATGTCGGTCGAGCGGTACTTCTCGGTCGACACCGGCATCACCTTCAATTCGATCGCCATCGAGAAATTGTTCGACAGGATCGACAGGATCGGCAGCCGCTCGCGCACCGCGGTCTCGAAATCCATGCCGGTAAAGCCGATCGCCGCATCGCCCCAGAAATTGATGCACAGCTTGTCGGGGTTGGCGAGCTTGGCGCCCATCGCGAGGCCGAGCCCGTAGCCGAGTTGCGTCGTCTTGCCCCAGCCGAGATACGACAGCGGCGTGTCGCTCTGCCAGAACGGTGACAGCTGATCGCGCGGGCTGCCGGCGTCGTGGGTGATGATCGTCTTGTTGGGGTCGACCGTGTGCAGCAGGTCCCAGACCACCCGGTAGGGCGAGATCGGCGCCGAATTCGCGGTCAGCCGCGGCATCCACTTGCCGAGCCATTCCTCGCGATGGCTGCGGATTTCCCGCGATACCGCCGCGAGCCGGTCGCGCGGCTTGCCCTTAAGCCGGTCCTTGACCTCGGCGAGCACCGCATCGAGCGTCAGCCCGGCATCGCCGACCGCCGCGAGATCCACCGGCACGTCCTTGTTGATCGCACAAGGATCGAGCGTCGCGTGGATGATCTTCTTGCCCTTTGGCATCGCCGTGCCAAAGCTGGTGCGGGTAAAGCTGCAGCCGATGCCAAAGACCGTGTCGGCGTTCTGCAGGAAGTGCCAAAGATGCTCGCCGATGCCGATGCCGCCCGAGCCCAGGGACAGCGGGTGGCTCTCCGGAAACGCGCTCTTGCCGCCCAGCGTCGTCATCACCGGCGCTTCGAGCAGCTCGGCGAGCGCCTTCAGCTGCGTCCAGGCCTTGGCGTAGTGCACGCCCTGGCCGACATGCAGGACCGGCCGCTGCGCCGCGACCAGCGCCTCGGCGATCTTCGAGACCGATTGCGGGTCGGGGGCACTCTTCAGCCGCGGCGCCGGCCTGTATTCGGCGACCAGCTCGTCCGGGATGTCGGAGCGCAGGATATCGGTCGGAAACTCGACCAGAACCGGGCCCGGCCGGCCGTTGTGAACTTGGGTGAAGGCCCGCCGCAGCGCCTCGACAGCGGCGTCGGCAACGGTCACCTGCTCGCACAGCTTGGTGACATGACGGAAATTGAGCGCAGCGCTGAAGTTAGGGTGCACTTGGTTGACGTTGCGCGCATAGCCGGCCGGTAGCACGACGACGGGAGTGGAGTCGCCGTAGGACTGCGCGACACCGCCAAAGGCGTTTTCGGTGCCCGGCCCATGCTGCATGACGAAAACGCCAACCTTGTCGCCCGAGGTGGTCTTGGCGACCGCGTCGCACATGTGCAGGCCGATGCGCTCCTGCCGTACCATGATCGTGCGGATATCCTCTTGCGCCGCGCCTTCGATGATCGGGTTGACCGGGTAGCCGATCAGCCACTCGACCCCCTCTTTCTTGAGGATTTTGGCGATCGCATTGATGACTTGCATGGGGGCGCTCCTCGGTCTGCGCGACAGGTGAATGGCAGGCGCAGCTTAAGCCATCGCGATGGCACGCGATACCGGCTCTTCGCGCAAAACCGAGGCGCCGGGGCGCGTGGCCGCGCGCCATATGCGAAACGCCGGCGGGGTTTCACCCGCGGCGGTTCACAGGTCGGTCTTGGTGTTGGTCCCCGGGTACAGGGTCGCCCGGCTCCAGCCCGACCAGTCGCCCGCGACCGGGTGTTTCGGGTCGCGATCGTGGCGCCAGCACACCCCGACGCCGTCAGGCACCTGGAGCGGAGACTCGTCGTCCTGTTTCATCAGGATGGTCTTGGTCGAGATGAATCCCGGACCGCGGCTGTCGCAATCGGCGCTCTTGGTCACCACGATCTGTACATGAACCTGATCCCATTCCGAATTGTGCAGCACCAGCTTTGCATACCCGGACGGTACTGAGTCGCCGCACCCGCTCAACAACAGCGCCAGCCCCCCCGCAAGCCACAAACCCCTGTGCATCGATCCTCCGCGATGTGCCGGGCCGCCCCCGCGGCCGCTCGGATCAGTACGGGCGGTCGCCCTTGATCTGGGTGCGGTGCATAACCCGCCGCGCCGCCGGGTCGAACGCGTCGCGGCGATGCATGACGCAGCGGTTGTCCCACAGGATCAGATCGCCGACCCGCCACTGCTGATACCACGCGAGTTCGGGCTTGGCGGCATGTGCCCACAGCGCGTCGAGCAGCGCCTCGCTGTCGGCGAGCGGCAAGCCCGGGATATAGGCGTTGCGCCGGCGGCCGAGAAACAGCGCCGGGCGCCCGGTGACCGGGTGGGTGCGCACGAGGGGGTGATCGGCGCCGACGGTCTGCGACGGGTCGGCCGCATCGACAAAGCCGCGGCGCAATTCGCCGGTGCTGTTGCGGCTCGCGTCATGACGGCAAACCCGCCCCTCGATCTGCCGGCGCAAATCAGCGGGCAATGTTTCGAGCGCCAGGTACATGTTGCTGAACCCGGTGTCGCCGCCGCTGTCCGGCACTTCGAGCGAATAGAGCGCCGAGGCCTGCGGCGGCTCGGCGATATACGACATATCGGTGTGCCACACCGCCTCGTAGGCGCCGAGCTGGCCGATCGCAACGCCATTTTCGACGACGTTGGAAATGATCATCACGTATTGCTTCTGGTCCTCGCCGGCGATCTTGACGTTCGCCGCCGCGATCGGCGCCCAATCGAGTTCGCCGAATTGCGCGCTGAACCGCTTCAAATCGTCATCGCTGAGGTGCTGACCACGAAACCGCAACACCAGATTGTCGGCCCAGGCCTCTTTGATCGCCGCGGTAATTTCCGGCGTCAGCGGTTGCGACAGGTCGACACCCTCGACATTGGCGGCGAGCGCCGCCCCGCTCGGCCGCACCGAAACCCGCTGCCGTTCCATCACCGCCATCGTCCGTCCTCCGCTTCCGCCCGTCTTGCGACGCCCGCCGCTCTGCGGCGACGAGCTCATAATGCCTCAGGATGCGCTCTCCCGCACCCCTGTGCAACGCAGCCTGCCATTGATCGTGCTGGAACCCGCAGCTAGGTTGGCGCCCGATCGCTCGCAAGGAGTTGCCAATATGCCCGATGATGTCCGCAAGCCCGTGGTCGACAAATCTCGCCTGCCGAGCCGGCACGTCACGGTCGGGCCGGAACGCGCGCCGCACCGCGCCTTTCTCTATTCGATGGGCCTGAGCCGCGAGCAGATCGAGGATCAGCCGCTGGTCGGCGTCGCGACCACGTGGAACGAGGCGGCGCCGTGCAACATCGCCCTCGCCCGTCAGGCGCAGGCGGCGAAAAAAGGTGTCGCCGCCGCGCACGGCACGCCGCGCGAGTTCACTACGATCACCGTGACCGACGGCATCGCGATGGGCCATGCCGGGATGAAGGCCTCGCTGATCAGCCGCGAGATCATCGCCGATTCCGTCGAGTTGACGATGCGCGGCCATTGCTACGACGCGCTGGTCGGCCTCGCCGGCTGCGACAAATCGCTGCCCGGCATGATGATGGCGATGGTCCGGCTCAATGTGCCGAGTGTGTTCATGTACGGCGGCTCGATCATGCCCGGCCGGTTTCGCGGGCACGACGTGACGATCGGCGACGTTTACGAGTGGGTCGGCAAGCACAGCATCCAGGGCTGCACAGACGAGGATCTGCACGAATTGGAATGCGTCGCCTGCCCGTCCTCCGGGTCGTGCGGCGGCCTGTTCACCGCCAACACGATGGCCTGCGTTTCGGAGGCGATCGGCCTTGCGCTGCCCGGCTCGGCCGGCGCGCCGGCGCCCTATGATTCGCGCGACGCCTTTGCCGAAGCCTCCGGCCAGCAGGTGATGGAGCTGATTCGGCTCAACCTCCGGCCGCGCGACATCGTGACCCGCAAATCGCTGGAAAACGCCGCGACTGTCGTCGCCGCGGCCGGCGGCTCGACCAATTCCGGCCTGCACCTGCCGGCGATCGCCAACGAGGCCGGGATCGATTTCGACCTGCACGAGGTCGGCAAGATCTTTGCCCGCACGCCCTATATCGGCAACCTCAAGCCGGGCGGGCACTATGTGATGAAGGACCTTTACGACATCGGCGGGGTCGCGGTGCTGATGAAGACGCTGCTCGACGGCGGCTACCTGCACGGCGACTGCATGACCGTGACCGGCAAGACGATCGCTGAAAACCTCAAGGATGTCGTCTTCCCGACCGGTCAGGACGTGGTGCGGCCGATCACCAACCCGTATTCGCCGACCGGCGGGGTCGTCGTGCTCAAGGGCAACCTTGCGCCGCAAGGGGCGATCGTGAAGGTGGCCGGCATGGAACGGCTGCGGTTCACCGGGCCGGCACGCTGCTTCGATTGCGAGGAAGACGCTTTCGCCGCGGTCAACAGCCGCAGCTACAAGGAAGGCGATGTCCTCATCATCCGCTACGAAGGGCCCAAGGGCGGGCCGGGAATGCGCGAAATGCTGCAGACCACCGGCGCGCTGGTCGGCCAGGGCATGGGCGAAAAGGTCGCGCTGATCACCGACGGCCGGTTCTCGGGCGCGAGCCACGGGTTCTGCATCGGTCATGTCGGACCGGAGGCCGCGGTCGGCGGCCCGATCGGGCTGCTCAAGGACGGCGACATGATCACGATCGACGCGGTCAAGGGCACGATCGACGTGGCGTTGTCGGAGGCCGAGCTGGCCTCCCGCAAAGCCGCCTGGACGCCGCGCCGGCACGACTACCAGTCCGGCACGCTGTGGAAATACGCGCAGACGGTGGGCGACGCCGAGCAGGGCGCGGTCACGCACCCCGGCGGCAAGGCCGAGACGCACGTGTATGCTGATATCTGACACAGGGACGGGCGCTGCCGAGCAGCGCCCGTCCCTGTACGGTTGACGATGCGCGCATCAGTCTGCATTTTGCGGTTGATGGGGATGGAGTTCCCCGAAACCGCCCGAAAGGGCTGATGACTCCTACCGGATCGGCGGTGGGGCTCTGTCTGAAACCCGCTGCTCAGGCGGGTTTTTTTGTTGCGTTGGCGGAGGCCTCGGAGAGCGCGGCTCGATGATCGTAACCTATTTGTGGATTGCCGCCGGCGGCGCGCTCGGCAGCATGGGGCGGTTCTGGCTCGGCGCGCTGGTGGTCGAGACCGCCGGCCCCGGGTTTCCCTGGGGCACGCTGCTGATCAACATCATCGGCTCGTTCGTGATCGGGTTTTTCGGCGCGCTGACCGGGCCGGGCGGGCGCTTTCCGGCGTCGTTCGACATCCGCGCCTTTGTGATGGTCGGGGTCTGCGGCGGGTTCACGACGTTTTCCGCCTTCAGCCTGCAGACCCTCGAACTGGCGCGCGAGAACCATTGGCTGCAGTCGAGCGGCAATGTCGTGCTGTCGGTCGCGCTGTGCCTGATCGCGGTGTGGGCCGGGCACGCGCTCGGCGCGGCGCTGATGCCGGCAGCCACGCCGGAGTAGCGGCCGCTACTCCGCGAACGCGGGCATCACCTCGCGGGCGAACAGGCGCAGGTGGTCGAGCCGCCCGGCGAGGTCGATCACCATGATGTATTCGACGCCCCCTTCCTGGAGCCGCTTTATGCGGCTGATAATCTCGTCAGGCCGGCCGATCAGCGCGTCGCGCTCGGTCAGCGCATGCCGCTCGGCCTGGGTCAGCGGCTTGCGCGGGCGCCCGAGGGTCGGCGCCTCGCCGGTCGGCGACAGCGACAGTTGCTCGACCTGCGCCAGGAACTTGGCACGCAGTTCGCGGGCCGCTTCGCGCTCGCTCTCGTTCATCGCGATATGCAGCGCGCGGGTCAGGCCGACCGTCGACGGATCGAAGGTTCGGCCTCGCGCTTCGACCGCGCGCCGATAGATCGAAACGCCTTCGGCGACGGTCTCCGGGCCGCCGCCCTGGCCGAGCAGCAGGTTGTAGCCCTGGTCGGCGGCATAGCGGATCGAATTGGGGCTGGCGGCGCCGACCCAGAACGGCGGGTGCGGCTTCTGCACC
>Ga0307373_10009890_pt1 | contig 14145 bp, 16 predicted proteins | sample OX2MG_FD_202534 | JGI IMG/M metagenome (GOLD analysis project Ga0307373, IMG submission 202534) | Soil microbial communities from Risofladan, Vaasa, Finland - OX-2 | ecosystem: Environmental > Terrestrial > Soil > Coastal area > Acid sulfate soil | place: Finland: Risofladan, Vaasa | collected... | reverse complement strand
TCATCCTTCAGCGCACGCATGATCTCTTCAAGCACGTCACGGCAAAGGCCGACAGCCTCGCGATAGTCGCCGCGAGCCATTGCCTGCTGAGCTTGACCTAGTGATGTTGCAGCGGCGGCCAATTCAGGGGACAGGTGGGCATCAGGCACTGGAAGTTCAAGCAACATCACCTTCCTGTAGTCCATTTGCTCTAGGGCGGCGACCCACGTGCTTTGGTTCGCTGTATAGGCCGTTTGCGCGTTAGTTTGGCGCGGCTGGCCGGCTGAGTCGATCAGGGTCGAGGAGAGCGTCAGGTTGAAGGTCAAATCGGCCCCATTTCGAACATCCTCAATTGCCTCCAAGCGCGCACGATCAAGTTCGATCTCAAAGTTGACTTGCCGTTCCTGTGCATAGTTCGCGGGCATGATTGGCAGTTGCTGCGGTATTGGATTGGCGCGCCCGAGTGGGCGTCCGCCCGCGAAGATGTCAGCCGCCATGGTGGTCAGTCGCTCTCCCAGCACAGAGTCGCTCGTCTCCACATTCAGCATCAGGACAAACGTCAGCCGGTAGAAGCCCAAGCCTCGCTGACCCGAAATCTGCTTGACATTGCCGGAAGTCCACTGGCGACCGGAGTTGGAGTTGATCTGAAAATCTGCCATCGCCGCTGACTCTACGCGCCATCTGATAGGGTCCGCGCCGCCGACTAACGGCCTTGGAGGTTCCTGAAGTTATAGCCGGCTTGAACGGGTTGACCCCGCGCGGGTGGCCGTGACGTAACCCCGGAGTCGGCCCCTCCTTTCCACACCCAAGAAGCTCGCCCCACACCAGACGCCTTAAGGATCCCGTCCGCGGTCTCCGATTCTGGCGGACCCTTGCTCAGCTCCACCATCCAGTCCACCTCAGGAGACGGCGACGGGTACGTGCTTGGAGGGCCGGCCACCTTTAGCACGGCGCGCCAGGTGAGTTCGACGTATCGCAGGCACCATGCCCATGCCGAATCGACAATCGCTGGCGGCATCGCGAAGTCCCTTGTCCTGTACCCGCCTCGCCAGTTGTTGTGATATCGAGCTTCGCGGCCGATGCGTGGATACAGCGGGTACATGCCGTTCACGTCCAACTGCATAAAGGGCGCTCCATGCACGAGGAAATTGCGGTACGCGCCGAGTAGCTGCATCGGCTTACTAGGTTTCGCGTTGAACCACGCCTCGCGCGCTCTTTTCGCTTTCGGGCCCATGCTATGAGCGATGCCGGCGAATGCTGCTGCCGTGTCCCTAGCGGAGCTGAGGCGGGTGATGCAATGCACAAATGTGTCGAGCTCCATCACCGGCTCGTCGTCAAGGTGTCGCAGCCGGTAGGCCGCGCAAAGGTGCCAAAAGGTCGCGTAATGCAACGTGGCGAGATCGAGGTCGAACTTGGTCCGCGGCGGGTCGAGCTTCGCTAAATCCTTATCGGATTTGAAATGGTGGCTGTACTCAGCGTCCTCCCGTTTCGTCAGGGGGACAGAGTACTTGCGCCAGTAGATTTCATACGAGGGAAACTGCTCCCCAAACAGCAGCCCAAAGGCTCTCTCCAGCCTATCGCCGTGGTCGGCAAGTCGCCATTGGCTCGCCATGCAGCCCGAGGATAACGCCAGATCATGGTGTTGAGGTCAGACGTGGCATGTAGACGGGAACGGCACGGAGGACCATGAGCGCAGTGCCTTGCCGGGTGGCGGGCGTTCGAGCATAGGATGCAACCGTGCCACAACGTCTGCGGCCGGAGGAGGACAGGGCGGCAGGCATCGTTGTAGCCTCTCTGAAGGCGGTCCGCTTCGAGCGACGGGACGACGGGCGGGTGCAGAACGTCCGGGACTTCGACGTGGTCTTCGCCGATGGTCACTCTGAGCCGCTGGAGGTGACTACATCAACCATCCCCGAGCTGAAGGATGCCAAGGCCAAATTCAAGAAGTACGGCGATGAACTGATCCAGCTGCCTTCCCTTCGCAACGAGTGGCACGTTTTCACGTCGATCGGCACCCAGTTCATTGGATTCGACGTGGCCGTCGAGCGATTTCTCGTCGCGCTGGAGGTGGCGGGATCCACATCGTTCAGCCTCTTCACCGATTCACATGACGACGCGGATATCACCGCGCTGGCGCGCAAGGCCGGTATCGAATTCGCGCGGGGCGCGCCGAGTTCCAGAGGGCGGGCCATCGTCTTTCCACCATCGGACGACACAGTTTGGTCAAGCGATCACGAGGATCCGGGTTCGCACGTGTTGGCAGAGGTTGAGCGGCATGCGAGTGATGAGGGCAATCGCCGTAAGCTGGGTGGGCAGGGAGGAGGTCCGAGCCATCTGTTCGTATGGCTCGACGAGGAGACATTCCGGTGGCACGATATTACCGACGGTCAGCTCCCACGACGGGCACCAGAGCTCCCTTCCGAAATCACTACCATCTGGGTCGTCACCCGTAACCGCAACTACTCGATCACCGGGTGGGTCTTTGATAACCGCGCCGGCTGGCGGAAGGTTTAGGCGGAGGCTCCTGCAGCAAGTGGTGCTGTGTACGGCGGGTATGGCGGCAACCACGCGTTCTTCGGGGCCTCGACCGGGCGCTGTGGCAGTGGCACAAAGAGACCTCGGCAAAGACCGCCTGAACAGACGGGAGGAGTATTAGGAACAGGCCCATACCCATCCGAGGTTGGGCAACCGCTTACACGAGCAACTGCACATTGGTTATCGCGCCCGTGGCAGACTCCCTATCTATGGCTCGAATGCTTTCAAACGGCGCAATCGTCGACGACTCAGGTCAGTGGTTCTGGAGTGGGTCAACGTGGAAGGCGTTACTGACGACTCCGACCTCAAAGCAACCGGGGGCAGTGTTCGGCAAGGATCGTAAAGATGTCGCGCACCTCCTCAAGGGTCGCGGCTTGCTTGAGATGGGCAAGGTTGGGGAGGCAGGAGAACGCGTGGCCCAGCTCGTCCACAGCCACGGAAGTCTTGAGGCGGTAGAGGAAGAGCTGCAGAGTGCAGTTACAAGCGCCGCTCCTGTCAGCGGGACGGCTGAGCTGTCTTCGCCTGCGGGCGTTGACGTAAAGACCTACCGGAGTCAGGACGAGTACGAACGTGACGCCCGGTCACGAATCGCAGCTGGATGGCGCGTACAAGCCACAACGTCAAGCCATGGCAAGGTGAATATGGGACGCACCATCGTGAAGGCTGGGTTGTTCCTTCCTTGGGCCGTTATGCGCCCATCGCGTCAGGGCGACCCGCTAACGGTGACCTGGGTACGCGAGCCGAGTGTTCCGACCTCGAGTTCAGCAACTCAGAGCAACCAACCTACACCCCCTGCAGCTACAGATCTCCTGACCCAGTTGGAGCGCCTTGGCAAGCTGCGAGACAGCGGCGTGCTGACTGAGGACGAGTTTCAATCGCAGAAAGAGCGCCTTCTGGCTTCAGGGTAGGAATGAACCGCAGCGGACGAGGGCGCGGCGCTCGGGAGCGCGTTGACGCAGCTCGTCGCCAGGCTGCGCTCGCTATTGGCCGTGATCCTGACCAGCGCGACTCGTTCATCGAGCCGCCGAGGCAAAGCTCGCCGATGCCTGCTTCTTCGGCTGCTGTGAACGAACCACGCCGCAGTGAAAGCGTCGCTGTCTTGAGCCTGGGAGAGGCGGCAGCTCGACTCGGTGTGGCGCGAGCTCATCTGGAGGCGATGATCGATCGCGGAGCGGTCGAGGCTCTGCCGACCGGCTTCACACGGATGATCCCGACAACCGAGGTCGAGCGGCTTCTCGATGACCGGTCGCAGCGATGACCGGCCAGGTCGGCCCACCTCTGTTCCAAGGCAAGCCCTCACGCAGTGAACCAAAGGACTACAGCGAAAGCGAGTTTGAGTTTCTCGAGCGGGTTGACCGACCGTACTGGGCGCGCGTCCGTGCGCTAATAGACGCGTGGTTCGCGGACTTTCCCTCCAACCGCCACGACCACCTCGAGAAGCGTCTTCGGTCAGTAGATCCGCGCCAGTTTGCTGCTGGATTCTGGGAACTCTACTTGCACGCTGCGCTTAAGAGATCTGGCCTGAATGTACAGGCCCTCAAAGAGGGGAAGGAACGGACGCCGGACTTCGAGGTCAGTACCGACAAAGGCTCATGCTTCATCGAAGCGACCGTCGTCTCTGGAATAAGCGACCCTACCGAACAGGCGGAGCGCAGGCGCGGCGTGCTCCTCGACGCGATCGACAGACTACGTAGCGATCGGTTCACGCTGGACATTCACGTTGAAGAGGACGGGGAAGCGCTCGTCAATCCTGACGGAGATCCCTTGCCTGAGCTGGAGATGCTGGTAGGCGATGTGTTAGCTCGTCTTGCAGATCTCGATCGACTCGCGAGCGCGGCGCAGCTGCCGGCAGAGGACCTACTTCTATCCCACGGGTGGACGTGGAGAGACAAGGGCTGGATCGTCACGTTCATTCCGATTCTTCTGCCTGAGGCGATGTGGGCCAATCACTCGGTTCCACTCGTCGGTGCCCTGTCAATCGGTGAGGCGTCCATTGTTCGGGACGACCGATCGCTCGCCAACAAACTGCTGACGAAGCTCGATCACTATGAGGGCCGATTTCAACCTCTGCTTATTGCGGTCCACCTCGACAATCCATTCATAGGTAGACGGGTACTTGGTGGGTTGTTCGGGTATCCGATAGAGCTGACGGCCGATGGGGAGGTCATGCGTTCGGCACTCAAGGAATCACCTGGAGTGTTCTTCACCGAGCCTGGGCGCACCCTCGGCGGTATAGCCATCGTCACGGCACTTCGACCATGGATTGTGGCGCGTGCATCCGTCGACCTCTGGCGCAATCCGAACGCAAACGCATCTCTTCCAGAACTGAATGTGTGGCCGACACACGAGTTCGACCTACCGCTGGGACCGAGCCGGCTGGTGTCGTCGGGCCGACCGCCACATCTCTTGTTCGACCTCCCGAAAGAGTGGCCAGGGCCCGAGGGCCCTTTCGAGTAAACCTTCTCGGGATTGAAGCCGCAACCTGCGGCGCCGAGACAGCTTCCTATATTCGCTTCCGGCCATCGGCACCTCCTACAACTCGACAAGCTCTGCTCTCTTGGGTCTGGTCAAGCACTTCGGACTTAAGGACAGACTTCTACAGGTGGACGCCATTACGGGCGCGATGCGAGACGCAATCTCACGGTGGCGGAGCGATAGCGGCGCCAATGAGCAAATCCGCTCGATCCTCGGTGAACGCACAAAGGTGGACTAGTTGCACCGCCCCATCTGCCAAACGTGACGAACGTTCTCCGGTTAGCGAAACTATACGAATGAGAGTCACTGACGCTGAAGTCAATAGCGCCCAACATGACGCATACCTCGGCATCATCACGACCCACTCGGAACCTCTCGGCACAGCCATGCTCGAAATGGGTACAGCGGCCGGAATCGCTGCGCGGTCCGGAGGGGTTTCAGACTTTTCGGCTGCAGTTCAGGCAATCTCCCGCGTGAGCGAACGGTCCGGCGCGTTTCTTGATGCGCTTGCCAGCGCTCATTGTCCGGCCTACCTACGAGGTGCAGACAGTGCGATTCAGGACGCACTCAAGCTGCTCATTGATGGTTCTCACCGAGGGGTCAGGGCCGCGCGCGCGGCGGATGGCACTACCCTGGTGGCAGCTGCTAAGGAGATCGAGGTCGCTAACCAGGACATGGTCGTCGCTGCTCACCGAATCACAGCCTGGCGTAGTGGCGTTGCTCGACCGTGACTGCGCAGCAAATTGCCTTTTGAAGGCAATTTCCGATGCCGATCCCAGGTTTTCCGACTCCTGAAGCTCAACGAGTTACCGACGCTCTCGTCGAAGCGACGCAGCGGGTCCACCATGGAATACAACCGCCCATGCCTGGACTCGGCCCGGTGGCGCGGCTGTTCGCTCCAATCGGCGAGGTGCTGGCATGGATCGTCGCCTTAGATGACACGCTCGAAGGGGCCGACGGGACTTATCGTGCGCGACGTAATGGTCATGCAGATGGCCGTTTGATCCGTGGCTTGCGATACGCGCGTAACCAAGTCATACATGGAACGGTCGTTGCCGCCTACTTCCATGGCGGGGCGGTACCCGGCTTGATAGTCCTCCCGGCGGTTCTGGGTCAGGCACCGTCTTATCGCTGGCGGCCGAGCGCCGACCTGCCTGTTGTCACAGGAACTCAGATCCCGCTCAAAAACGTCTACGACGCTCACATCGCCAATGTCGAGCTCATGCCCGTGCTGAACCGTGCCGTCGGGTACCTTCGACTAGAGGCGGGAACATAAACCCGGAACCTCACACCGGCTGATCAAGCGTCCCGGTTTCCGCCAGAGCAGCGGAGCCGGTTGTAACGAAGCCACCGCAAATCAGCAAGTGATTTCACAATCCCGGGGCATGTGGCTGCCGTCCGCTGTCACGGCCGCCTCGACCTGAGACTCGGATGCACTTCAAGACATCGCCTTCCACCTCCGCGTGTGACCGAGTCCGCCCCGCGGCTGGCTAGATCGTAGTTTTAGGTCGAGGTGGGGAGGAGAGCGCACGGGCCCTCGATGGCGATGAATACCGGGCACCCCAGGCGGGCCTGACCCCGCCCTCCTAATGCACCGTCGTTACCAAGGTTCGCGGGCCCTCGTTGGGTGTTTATGAAGGACAGCTGTTCACAATTCAGGGTGCAACCATGATTGGACGTCTTGGCGCGGTACTGATGGTTGTTGCGAGCCTGACCTTTGCGGCCTGTACGACGAGCCCAGCCGAACCGAATCCCCTGAGTGCAATCCGAGCCGTCCTCGTTGCTGCTGGCTTCGCGAATAGCTCGCAGACATTTCCCGAGCAGCCGGGTCGAATAGCTTGCGTCATTCAGGGTGGGGGCCCGTACCCCGGGATTCGCGTGCCGGGCACCTGCCAAACGTCGGTGGCCTGGAACGGTAGCGTGTTCCTCGTGACGCTCACGGAGTATTGGGACGCGAGTGTGTTCCACGGCGGCGATACCGACCCCAGCAACGGGCAGTTGTCGTTCTCATGGCGATACAAGGTCAACGGCACAGGCAACGTGACGTTCGTGGACAGCTCGGGCAATTTTTCTCCTGGCGAAGTGAGCTGAACCCGCCCGTTATAGACGAGCAGTCCATCGCTTTCAGGAGTCCGACCATCTCTTCCGGAATCGCCTTCGTCGCGAGGTTCAGTCAGCCGGATTCGACGCCAGCCGCGCCGAGCAGACGCTCCTCGAGCCGATCCTTGATCCCCGTGCCATCTAGTGCGGAAACGGAGCATTGACACACCTTCAACGGGGTCTGCGCCGGCCGCGAGGCTGAGGCCGAGCCGCTGCGGCTTAGCCGCCGGGCGATGCTCCTGGGTTGACCACGAACAAGATGAACTCGGTGAACACGTCTCCGTCCACCTGCAGCCCAAAGCATCCAGGGCTGTCGGTGCTGAGCAACCCATTCCAGGTTCTCCACGAGGATGTCGGCACCAGGGGGCCTAAATACAAGCCGCCTCCCGTTGTGTGGAGTGCGGGAACCACGGTCACCCGGGGCTCCTGCTTGATTACATCGGTCGGAGGAAGATCCGCGAGAGTGACCGTCGATTTCCCATCACCCGCTAACTGAAACGGCCGCACCAGCAGGGGTCCGGAATATTTGGAGTCCACCATGAGGACGGCCACCTGGCCGGCGGAGTACCAGCTGTCCTGTCCCGACAGGTAGGCGGGCCCGACCCCCGCTCCGTAGTTCGGCGCGAGCGAGCCTAAATCAACTATCGACGAAGCCGTACAGGTCTCACATGGAGCGGTGATGGCACATCCCGGTGGCGCTGAACGAGGCGGCTGGGGCGAATTTGGTGCCACGATGGGCGGCCTCATCGGCCTCTGCTGCAGCGCCGTCATCGCATCGAGTCCGGCGGGCAGCGGTGACGCGGGTTCATTCGGGAAGGATTGCGTATGAGCTGGCCCGACCGCGCCCGGCTGGCCGACCACTTCTCCGCAACCAGCCAGGCCGGCGGCCAGGCTGACCAGAGCCACGAAGTGCGTCACGCTGCGCGTCACAGGCATCGCCCGTAGACATAACGGTTACAGGCCGGTCGAGTTACGCAGCCTCAGCCTGGGGACGATCAGAATCGGCGGCTAGCCCGAGTTGTGGGGCAGCTGGGACAGGCGGTAAGTCCGTACACCTTAAGGAAATACGGGGCATGGTGTAGCCATGTGGTTCGAGTCCGCCGTGGCCCACCGCCCGCATGCCCGCGGGATCCACATGACGAGCCTCAGTAAGCTTTGCAGCGTCAGCCACCAACGGAGCCGAGGAGGACCACATGACCTCCTAGCTGAGTTCAAGTTGATGCACTTTCAGCGAACACGGGGCACCCCGGCGATCGTGTGCATAGCATCTTCATTCGATTTGGCCGCTCGACCATCGAGAAGCAAGGCCCGCGAGCGCCGATCCTTGGGGGTAGCCTTCCGAACAGGGTCCTACTCCAGGGTTGGCCACCGCAGGAATTCGCTGACCTTCGCGACAAGAACTCGGGTCTCTATCGGTTTTGAAAGCTGGCCGCTGTAACCGGCCGTCAGTACCTGATCTTTGGCACTGGCCATTCGGCTGTCCGTCAACGCAATGATCGGAATACTTGCTGTGGTGGGATCGGCCTTGAGCTGCCAGGCAAGTGACGGGTCATGGTGCTGCGGCAGATTCAACTTCATCAGGATGAGATTCGGCCTGCGCGCATGAATCTGTTGCAACGCCGCCTCAGCCGAGGCGGCAGTTTCAACTTGGTAGCCATTCAGAACGAGCGCCACCGTTACCGCGAGCTGTTCGGCGAAACTGTCGTCAACAAAAAGGATCAGTTCGGACATCGTGATACACAGCTCTGACAACGAAGCTAGGGATTCGACTTCTCCATCGACCGAATTTCCAGCACGCGAGCAGACCAATACCCACGGCGCATTCGAAACCTTTCGGCTTGCGCTACAACGACCGGGATATTCGTAAGCTCGATCTCGCGGCGTGCCTCTATCGACTGACCAGCCATCAACGTCTGCATGCGGCTGAGCGTGTTCTCCTCGAAAGTCAGGATCTCGCTATAGATTTGTGTCCAGAAGAGCGCCTGCTTCAACGTCGCTTCGTCGGGCACCCCCTCACCTTCCATGCCTTGACCCCAGTCTCCGCCGCGTGTCGCCGCTTCGATGTCCGGTCGCTCGCGTCCGCGCCCCGACTCCTTCACGGGTCATGTGTAGACCCCCAAGCAGAACAAAGTCCGCAACATTTATTGCGTTGAATGGGGTTGTCCGCAATCAAATCGCCGCGGGCTCGCAACCGCGTCGAGCCCGTCTCCAGTGGGGTGCACGAGATTCCGGGGCAGAGGAGATAGGACAAGGTCGAGGCGAGTCGACACCTTTTCCGGTGGACTCTGGAGGTTCATCATCACTGGTCCGTCTGGTGGTTGCGCAAGGCAGCAGATAGCGCGTTGAAACCGCATCGATTGCACTCGGTTCGGGTGCACCCACGGCCTGGAGACCAGACGCTAGTCCGACGCTCCGAACACCCCCATAAGGAACGCTCCCTCGTCAAATCTCGCTACGCTCCTTTCAAAGTGGAGGTGCCCTCCACGTAGCCGATTGCAGTGCGCAAGAAATATTGCGAAGCGCCTTGAGACAACCCCACATTGTCTGGAGAGCATGTGGGTGGGCATGTCGCCTTGCGGGAATTGGTCTGGCAATATGCTCTCGGAGGCTCACCCAGGTTGACTTGATCCAGTTGGCTCGCCCACTGGTTACCGTGCTGATCGATTAAGGGGGTAGCAATGGTCGCGAGCGACATAAGGTCCGCATCCCAGCGTGCGAAGCTGCCGCGCATCCTCATCGTCGAGGCCAACCCCGGCTATCGCTCTGTCATTTCGCACGTTGCTGAACTGGCAGGCGGCCAATTTGAGAGCGTGGCTGAGCTTGAAGACGCGACCCGTCAGCTCCAAGCGAGAAAGTTCGACCTCGTAATTATCGGCATGAGCGCAGATTCGCGCGCTACTCCCAAACAGGTCAGCGCTCTGCGGGCGGAGGCTCGATGCCCTTTTATCTTGCTGGACGAGTCGTTCAACGATGCCGGTGATTCGCTCGGCACGTACGAAGCCGGCGCAAGTCAGCTTTTACCCAAACCTTTCGTTCCCGATACCCTGATCGGGGCAATAAGGTCCGAGCTTCGGGGTCCTGACCCTGCCTCAGTGGTTTCGATCGCCACAAAGATTGAATTTGGTGGCCTCGCGTTTGACGCAAAGAAGCGAACAATCAGAAGCCAGCAAGCCAACGTCTCGTTGACGAAGCGCGAGTGGCAGCTGATCTCATTTTTCCTATCCAGCCCGAACCAGTCATTTGCCGCCGAGGACGTCGCGCTGCCTGCATGGGGACCGGACGCCTCGATCGAGCAGTTTCGCACCTACGTCACGCGTCTTCGGCGGAAGCTTTCGCCCTTCGTGAACGCGTGTGAACTTGTCACGGATAAGGGCAAGGGCTATCGGTTCGTCCTCAAGCGGTCAACGCCTCCGCCGACCTAACCGACCGGGCGTCCTAGGGAGCAGGGTCCAGTCCGTGTCCCGTTAGCGGCGCTCCGTCAACTCGATTTCGGAGCCCCGGGCGGGGGAGTGCGCCAGCCTGGGATCATCCCGAACCGTGATTGCAAGCGTGCTTTACTCGATCGCCCGTCTTCTGGTCGACCTGTTGTGCGTTCGCGATCGCGAGCAGGCTGAGCTCCAAGCTGAAGTTCTGGCCCTGCGGCATCAGCTGCGGGTGCTGCAACGGCAGGTACGCCGACCGCGGTGGCGTCCAGGCGATCGTCTGGTCCTGGCGACGATCATCGAACGGCTTCCCAAGAGACGCTGGTCGGCTCTTCTGCCCAGTCCAGAGACGATCCTGAGGTGGCATCGCGAGCTCGTGCGCCGAAAGTGGGCCGCCTTCGGCAAGCGCCCGCGCCGATTGCGGCCGGCGATGGACCCTGAGGTCGTCGATCTGATCCTCAGGCTGGCTCGCGAGAACCCGAGGTGGGGGTACCGCCGGATTCAGGGCGAGCTACTCAAGCTGGGCCGCCCATGTTCACATGTGACTGTCCGCAAAGTGATGCGGTTGCATCGGGTGCCGCCATCGCCGAGGCGGTCAACGCGAACCTGGGAGGAGTTCGTTCGCCAGCACGCCGCCCACCTGCTCGCGGCTGACTTCTTCACCGTGGAGACGGCTTGGCTCGGCCGCCTGTATGTGCTCTTCTCCATCGAGGTCGGCAGCCGCCGCGTCCATCTCGGCGGTGTCTCTGCGCACCCGACCGGTCGGTGGGTGGCTCAGCAGGCTCGGAATCTGGCCTGGCAACTTCAGGACGGCGTCCTCGCGGCGACGCACCTGCTGCACGATCGTGATGCCAAGTTCTGCGAAGTATTCGACGAGGTGTTCATGGCCGGAGGAGTGAAGGTAGTCCGACTGCCTTTCCGAGCTCCGAGAGCAAACGCCTACGCCGAGCGGTGGGTAGGGACCGTGCGCAGGGAGGTGCTCGACCATCTACTTGTGTTCGGGCCACGCCAGCTCGAGCGTGTGCTGCGGGAGTTCATCGACCACTACCACAATGCTCGCCCACATCAAGGTCTCGGCCAGCGGACGCCAATTCGGGGCGCGCAGGTGCCGAGCGCATCTGACAACTCAAAGAATCATCCGGATCGATCGCCTCGGTGGTCTCCCTCATGAGTACGCTCGGGTAGCGTGATGCGAGTTGACAGACGATGGTTAACGGGACAGGGCACTTGAGTGCGCTGTCGCCGCGCGGCTGCACCACGACCTCGACCATGAACGTGCCGAAAACCAAGATGTAGCTGAGCCCGAGAAGGCGGACTCGGGGGGAGGAGACTCGTCGTCCTGAAGGCGCCAGGGCCGCTTCGCGATCACCAGCATCCAGATCCCGTGCTTCGCGCCGCACCTCCTCCAGCGCCGGCCTGCATGCTCAGCGAGCCGCGTCCATCCGGCAGCGGGCCTTGCCTACCTGCTGGAGGACACTACGGCGGTCTGCGCACCTCCACTAAGAGTCTGATCCCGGTCCTTTCCTGCCCATCGAGCGACAAGTCGATGAAGGACGGGATGCATACCAGGTCGAGGCCCACTGGCGCCACGTAACCGCGGGAGACAGCGATCGCCTTGATGGCCTGGTTGACGGCGGCAGCCCCGATAGCATGAATCTCGACGCGGCCCTGAGTCCGGATGACTCCGGCGATGGCCCCGGCTACCAAGACCGGCTTGGAGGTGGCAGCAACTTTAAGCACCTCTTTGGCGGCCCTGCCCTCACCAGTCATTGCTAGGAAATCCTTATCAAGTGTTCTTGGTCGACGTCCTGGATCGAAGTGGCCGTCGGCCCGCCGTGACCCGAGCCTGACGAGGGGACGGTCAGCTTAAGCCGGAGCGCCGTTCAGAGGTCGGGGTTCTTCTGAAGGGGTCTCCTCCCGACGCGGCCCGGCGTGGAACGTAAAGCCGCCCTCAGGACTGCCGTCGACCACCACCGTATCCCCGCGTGAGATTCGGCCCCGGAGCACCTCCTCGGAGAGCTGATCCTCGATTCGGCTCGTGATCACGCGCCGCAGCGGCCGGGCGCCGTACATCCGGTCGTAACCTTCCTTGGCCAGCAGGTCCTTGGCGGCATTGGTCACCTCGATCGTTATCCGCTGGTCGACCAAGCGCTTGCCGAGCTTCGCCAGCTGGAGGTCGACGATTTGCCGGATTTGTCTGGTGGTCAGACTCTTGAAGACGACCACGGCGTCAACTCGATTGAGGAACTCCGGGCGGAACATTCGCTTTAATTCCTGATCGATCTTCTCTTTGGTGTTCTTGTGGCGCCGCTCAACCTCATCGGACTCGTCCACGACCGCAGGCTGGAATCCGAGCGAGGTCCCAGCCTGGTTGACGTCGCGGATGCCCAGGTTGGAGGTCATGATGATCACGGTGTTTGCGAAGTTGACCACCTTACCCTTCGCATCGCTGAGCCGGCCGTCCTCAAGAATTTGCAGCAGCATGTTGAAGACCTCGGGATGCGCCTTCTCGATCTCGTCGAAAAGGATCACGGAGTAGGGCCGGCGGCGCACCGCCTCGGTCAGCTGGCCGCCCTCGTTGTAGCCGACGTAGCCGGGTGGCGAACCCACCAGCCTTGCCGTGGTGTGGCGCTCCATGAACTCCGACATGTCGAGCTTGATGAGCGAGTCCTCGGAGTCGAACATGTACTCGGCCAGCGCCCGCGCCAGCTCGGTCTTGCCGACCCCTGTCGGGCCCAGGAAGATGAAGGAGCCGATCGGCCGGCGCGGGTCCTTGAGGCCGGCGCGCGCGCGCCGCACGGCCTGCGAGACGGTGACGATCGCCTCGTCCTGGCCGACCATTCGCCTGTGCAACTCCTCTTCCATCCGGAGCAGGCGCGAGGTCTCCTCCTCGACCAGCCGTGAGACGGGGACGCCGGTCCAGGCCGCCACGATCTGGGCGATGTCCTCCTCGCCCACTTCGGGAACGGTCTCGCCCAGCTTGTCGCGCCAGGCGGACTCCTTCTTCGCGTACTTCTCCCTGAGCTTGTTCGCATTGTCACCTAGCGCGGCCGCGGTCTCGTAGTCCAGGTGCGCGTTCGCTTCCTCCTTCTCGGCTTGCAGCTTCTTGATCTCCTTCTGGAGCTCCTTGAGCTCGTTGGGGGTCGTCGTCAGCTTCATGCGCACGCGAGCTGACCCCTCGTCGATGAGGTCGATAGCCTTATCGGGGAAGGCCCGGTCGGCGACGTAACGGTCGCCCATGACGGCCGCCGCCCGGACGGCGGCGTCGGTGATGGTGACCTTGTGGTGCTTCTCGTAGAGCGACTTGACGCCCTGCAGGATGTCGATCGTCTCGAGCATTGTGGGCTGGTCGACGTATACCGGCTGGAAGCGGCGCTCCAGGGCGGCATCCTTCTCGATGTACTTGCGGTACTCGTTGAGCGTGGTCGCCCCGATGCACTGAATCTCGCCGCGCGCGAGAGGCGGCTTCAGGATGCTGGCGGCGTCGATCGCGCCCTCGGCGGCGCCAGCACCGACCAGGGTATGAAGTTCGTCGATGAAGAGGACGACCTCCTTCGAGCTGCGGATTTCGTCGATGATCCTCTTCAGGCGCTCCTCGAACTCACCCCGGTACTTGGTGCCGGCGACCAGCGCG
>Ga0307373_10009888_pt1 | contig 14147 bp, 17 predicted proteins | sample OX2MG_FD_202534 | JGI IMG/M metagenome (GOLD analysis project Ga0307373, IMG submission 202534) | Soil microbial communities from Risofladan, Vaasa, Finland - OX-2 | ecosystem: Environmental > Terrestrial > Soil > Coastal area > Acid sulfate soil | place: Finland: Risofladan, Vaasa | collected... | reverse complement strand
CTTTCAAGGGAATATTCACAGTGTGCAGTCGTAATCCATGATCAGCGGTGCATGATCGGAAAAGCGCTGCTCTTTATAAATGAAGGCTTTTTTCGGTGCATGTTTGAGTCCAGGCGTGGCGATCTGGCAATCAATGCGCCAGCCCACGTTCTTGGCCCAGGCTTGGCCGCGATTGGACCACCAGGTATATTGTTCGGGACGTGAATCCAGCGTGCGAAAGGCATCCACGAAGCCGGCCGGACCCAACAGCTCATCCATCCAGGCGCGCTCATGCGGCAGGAATCCGGAATTCTTCTGATTGCTCTTCCAGTTCTTGAGATCAATTTCTTGGTGGGCAATATTCCAGTCGCCGCATAAAATGTATTCGCGCTTCTTGCGCCGCAGAGATTTCAAATACGGCATGAAGACTCTCAGGAAACGGTCCTTGGACGCCTGCCGCTCGGGACCGGCGGAACCTGATGGCAGGTACAAAGACACCACCGACAAATGCTTGAAGCGCGCCTCCAGATAGCGGCCTTCGTTGTCGAACTCCGGAACGCCGAAACCGGTAATGACTTCGTCCGGCTGAGTGCAGGTGAAGAGTGCCGTGCCGGCATAGCCTTTCTTCTTTGCATCAAAATAGAAACAATGATGCTTGTCCGGCCGGAACGCTGGATCGGTGAGCTGATCTTCCTGCGCCTTGGTCTCTTGCAGGCACACCACCTCGGCGCGCTGCCGCGGCAACCACTCGAACAAGCCCTTGCGGGCGGCGGAACGGATGCCGTTGACGTTCAGAGAGATGATGCGCATACCTGGTCCCCGGGAAGGAGCGTGTATCATAACCGAGCGTGTCGCCATTACCGGAATCCCACCATGCAGGATTACCAGCGCGAATTCCTGGAATTTGCCCTCGCCCGCGGGGTGCTGCGATTCGGCGAATTCACCCTCAAGTCAGGCCGCAGGAGTCCATATTTTTTCAATGCCGGGCTGTTCAACAGTGGCGCGGCACTGGCGGCGCTGGGGCGCTTCTATGCCCGTACCACCGTGGATTCCGGCATGCAGTTCGACATGCTGTTCGGCCCTGCCTACAAAGGCATCCCGCTGGTATCTGTGACCGCCGCGGCCCTGGCTGAGCATCACGGTCGCGACTTGCCCTGGAGCTTCAACCGCAAGGAGACTAAGGATCACGGTGAAGGCGGCCTATTGGTGGGCGCGCCGCTGCAAGGCCGGGTGTTGATTGTGGATGATGTGATCACCGCCGGCACCGCCATGCGCGAATCGCTGTCCATGATCCGCGCCGCCGGTGCGCAACCGGCGGGTCTGGTGATCGCACTCGATCGCCAGGAGCGCGGCCAGGGTAAGAAATCCGCCATCGCTGAGCTGCGCGACACCGAAGCTATTGAAGTGGCCAGCATCGCGCGGCTTGAGGACATCATCGGTTGGCTACAGGGCCGTGCGGGCATGGCCGCCCGCCTCGTCCAACTGCAGGAATACCGCCGGAAGTATGGCGCCTGAATCTTAGCAAGATGTTGAAAAAGGCCATCCGTGGCACTTTTTTAACTCGAAAACCGAAAATGCGATTTCCGGTTTTCTCCATTTTTCAATCAGTTGGACTGATTGAAAAATGCGGATACCTCCCTGTATCCGACTAACAGGTTGTTTCTCAACATCCTGTTAGAGGCTTATCCGCGGGCGATGCTATACTTTGAACTCAAATGTGCCAGACACGCTTGGCAGCAACCACATGAAACTACGACCATCTTCACTCGTCCTGGCAGCGATTCTCGCCGCGACCCTCATGGCAGGCGCACTGGCGCAGGACAAGACACCGAAACTCTACAAATGGGTGGATAAGAGCGGCATCGTGCATTACGGCAGCAGCGTGCCGCCCGAATATGCCAATCAGCAGCTGGAAGTGCTCAACAGCGAGGGCGTCACCGTCCAGACAGTTGCTGCCCCCAAAACCGCAGAAGAAATTGCCAAGGACAAACAAGCCAAGGCCGAGGCAGCAGCCAAAGCCAAACAGGAACAAGAGCAGCGCGACAACGATCAGATGCTACTGGACACCTACACCTCGGTCGCGGATATCGAGCGTGACCGCGACAGCCGGCTCGCCGCCATAGATTCGCAGATCAAGGTGATCGATGGTTCCATCAACGGTTTGCAGAGCATACTGACAAGCTATCAACGGCAGGCATCACAACTGACCCATGCCCACAAACCGCTGCCTGCTTCCCTGAAGAAGAACCTGGACGATGCTCAAGATCAGTTGGCTATTGATCAGCAATTATTACTCAAGCAGCAACAGGAGAAACAGGCCGTTCATGATCGCTACACCGCGTATATCAAGCGTTATCAGCAACTTACCGGGCAGAGTCCCTCCAACGGCAGCAGTTGAGCTTCAGCGTACATTCACAGCCATCCCGGCGAACGCGCCGGCGCAGCGACAATCCTGTTTCTACGCGCGACCGGAATGACCAAAACCACCGGCGCCACGTGAGCTCTCGCTGAACTCAGCCACGATCTCGAACTGTGCGCGCACCACCGGTACGATAATCATCTGCGCGATGCGTTCCCCCGGCTGGATGGTAAAATCACTGCGCCCGCGGTTCCAGCAGGAAACCATAACTTCCCCCTGATAATCTGAATCAACAAGCCCCACGAGATTGCCCAGCACGATGCCGTGTTTGTGGCCGAGCCCGGAACGCGGCAACAGCATGGCGGCGTAACCGGTATCCTCAATATGGATGGCGATGCCGGAAGGAATCAGCACGGCGTCGCCGGGTTGCAGGGTCTGTGGCTGCCTGAGACAGGCGCGCAAATCCAGGCCGGCGGAACCCGCGGTGGCGTATTCGGGCAGCGGATATTCCTTGCCGATACGCGCATCCAAAATCTTCACTTTTATAGTGTGCATAAAACCCATTGCAAACAGCCGCTAAATTAATAGACTTGGTTTGTTAACAAATTCAGGAATGTCCTGGATAGTGCTCAGCGATAAGCTGGATGAGCCGCCGCGCCAACTCGAGTTTTTGTCCGGCACCCAGCTCCGCAGCGCCGTCTTTCCAATAGACAGAAAGTACATTGTCATTGCGGTCAAAACCGCGGCCGCGGCCCACCCAGTTGGCGGCAATCATATCCAGACGCTTGCTCGCCAGTTTGGCGCGCGCATGGGTTTCGAGCCGTTGCGTCTCCGCTGCGAATCCCACGGTAAATGGCCGCGGTACCCGCGCGGCCACTTCCGCCAGAATATCTGGTGTTTTTACCAGCTTCAGTTCCAGGCTGTTACCGCGCTTCTTGATTTTCTCCCGGGCCGCTGCCACTGGCGCGTAATCAGCCACCGCGGCGGCGGCGATGAAGATTTCGGTGTTCGCCACTTCACGCATGACCGCCGCGTGCAACTGTGCTGCAGTTTCCACGTCCACGCGACGCACATCCCTGGGCGTCGCGAGCTGTACCGATCCGCTCACCAAGGTGACTTCGGCGCCGGCTTCCGCGGCGGCGCGCGCCACCGCAAACCCCATCTTGCCTGAACTGCGGTTGCTCACGTAGCGCACCGGATCAATGGGTTCACGCGTGGGCCCGGCGGTCACCAATACACGCAACCCCTTGAGCGGCACACTGCTCTCGCCCTTCAAGGCAGCGACGATTTCCGCCGGTTCCAGCATGCGGCCCATGCCTATCTCGCCTTCCGCCAGTTCACCCGAAACCGGACCCAACAATCGCACTCCGCGATTTGCAAGCCGCTGAACGTTTTCCTGGGTAGCCGGGCTCTCCCACATGACCCAATTCATGGCCGGTGCAATGACGAGTGGTGCTTCGGTGGCTAAACATAGTGTGGTCAACAGGTCATCAGCATGGCCGTGGGCAAGCCGCGCCATGAAACTGGCGGTGGCCGGCGCCACTAGCACCGTATCCGCCCAGCGCGCCAACTCGATATGTCCCATGGCGTGCTCGGCCTGCATGTCCCAGAGTTCCATGCGCACACTGTGCCCGGACAGCGCCTGAAATGTCAGCGGCGTCACAAAGCGCTGCGCGCCCTGGGTCATGACCACCTGCACTTCGGCGCCCATTTCCCGCAGACGCCGCACCAAGTCCGGGCATTTGTACACCGCGATGCCGCCGGTAACGCCCAGCAAAATGTGTTTGCCAACCAATGCCATGCCTGTACCTCAAGAAAGACCTACAGGTTACTCCACAGACAGAAACGCACCAAGCATACCGGGCCTTTATTACACTGCTTGCATGATTACGCCGGAAACCTGGTTTAAGAATGGTGAAGCACTGGTGGCTGTCAACCGCTACGGCACAGCGGAATTCACCGAGGGTTTGGAGCTCCTGAAAAAATCGGCGCTGGCAGGTTTCACCGAAGCACAAGTGACACTCGGGCATGGCCATGCGCAGGTGCATTTGCTGCCCAATGCCTTCCAGGAGCCGCACGTTGGTGCCAAGGCGCGGCCGACCAGGGACATCCCATGGCTCAGGACCGGCTCGCGGATCTTTGCATGCTCGGCCGTGGAGTACCGCAAAACGATGCGCAGGCGTTTAACTGGTATGCGCGAACGACTTTACGGGAACTACCCCTGGGGTGAATTCGCCTGATTGAATTATCTCGGCTTGCGCCGTAAATGTACGCGCGCGAACTTGCGCTTACCCACCTGCAGCACGTAGGACTTGCCAACAGTGAGTTTCAGTCCACGTTCGGAAATTTTCTCGCCGTCCACGCGCACGCCACCCTGCTCCAGAAGTCGGTTGGCTTCAGACCCGCTGGCTACCAGCCCGCATTGTTTTAACAATGCGGCCAATGGCATGTGCATATCTGTTACAGAGAATTCGTGTTCCTGTATATCTTCCGGCAATGCCCCCTTCTGGAATCGCGCCACGAACTCCGTATGTGCCGCACGCGCGGCGGCGACGCTATGGAAACGCGCCACCATCTCTTCCGCCAGGCGGAACTTGATGTCGCGCGGGTTGACGCCTTCTGCAATCTCTTGCTTGTATTTCCTGATCTCGTTCATTGGGCGGAAACTCAGCAGTTCAAAGTATCGCCACATCAGGTCATCAGAGATGGACATCAGCTTGCCGAACATCTCTCCCGGTGGTTCGTTGATACCGATGTAGTTCCCAAGAGACTTGGACATTTTCTGCACACCATCCAAACCCTCGAGTATCGGCATGGTCAGAACGACCTGCGGTTTCTGGCCATAGTGTTCCTGCAGCTGACGTCCCACCAGCAGATTGAACTTCTGATCGCTACCGCCGAGTTCCACATCCGCCTCGAGCGCCACCGAATCATAACCCTGCACCAGCGGATACAGGAATTCGTGGATGGCAATGGGTTGGCCGGCGGCATAGCGCTTGCTGAAATCGTCCCGTTCCAGCATGCGTGCCACGGTGTGTTTGGCGGCGAGCCGCACCAAGCCGGCGGCCCCCAGTTTTTCCATCCAATGGGAATTGAATTCGACGCGGGTTGTGGCGGGGTCGAGGATCTTGAAAATTTGTTCTCTATAGGTTTGTGCGTTGTGCACAATCTCCTCCGCAGTCAGCGGCTTGCGGGTGACGTTCTTGCCGCTGGGATCGCCGATCATGCCGGTGAAATCCCCAATCAGGAAAATCGCTTGGTGGCCAAAATCCTGGAATTGGCGCAGCTTGTTGATGAGCACGGTGTGGCCGAGGTGCAGGTCCGGCGCGGTAGGGTCAAAACCTGCCTTGACCCGCAACGGCCGACCGCTCTTGAGGCGCTCGGCCAGCTCGGCTTCAAGCAAGATTTCGTCGGCACCCCGGCGGAGCTCCGCCAGTGCGTCAGCAGGCGTCGGCATGCCCAGTTCTCCTGAAAATGGCCGCTAAAAGCTTAGAACCAGGGGAGATTTTTCACTTATCCCCATGATTTAGCATGGGTTTAGGGTTGACCACCGAGGCCCGGCAAGCTAGTGTTACCCGGCTTCGCATACCGGATGGGGACCGTGACCACAGCCAGCCGTCAACTCAGGGTGGATTATAAGCCAAGCGGAGAGGCGTACATTGAAAGTGTACGTCGGCCGCAGGTACGTCGCCGTTTCTGGCTGCTGCTGGTCGCGGCCGTGGCCGGCGGCGTATTCCAGCTATTCAGCGGGCCGCTCAGCGCGGGCCATGACAGCCATGTTGCGCTTATTGCCCCCCCTGCCCAGCCAGCAGCGGCCCCACCCTCCGCATTTGTGAAAGACACGAATCCGGAGCCGGTGTCCGCGATAGCCTCCGCAACCAAGAGCGTTGCGGGAGCCGGTGTTGAAACCACAGAGCTGATGGTGCGCCGCGGCGACACTCTGGGACGGTTGTTCGCGGAGCATCATCTGAATTCGGACGACATGCGCGCCATCCTGGCAGTGGGTGGCGACACCACCCGTCTGAAACACATACATCCCGGCCAGGTCATCACTATCGGCCATGATGACAGCGGGCGGATACTCAACCTCAGTATGAAACTGGACAATGCCCACAAGCTGGAAGTGGCACAGACGGCAACCGGTTACCAAGCCAGTATCGCCGATATCCCCACGGAAATCACGCTTGCCTATGCCCACGGTGTCATCGAGAATTCCTTGTTCGACGCCGCCACTCGCGCGGGTTTGTCAGACCCAGTCATCATGCAACTAATCCACCTGTTCGGCTGGGACATCGATTTTGCCCACGACATCCGCAGCGGTGATTCTTTCACAGTGCTGTATCAGAAAATCCACCGCCAGGATGATGCGACCACCGATGGCCCGATTCTGGCGGCCGAGTTCGTGACTCCGGACAAGACTTACCGCCTCGCACGCTTCACCGACCCTTCTGGTCACACGGGTTACTACACGCCCGATGGGCGTAATGTCCGCAAGGCGCTGTTGCGCGCGCCGCTGGTCTACACGCGGATCAGTTCGGGTTTCAGCCTGCACCGCATGAACCCGGTGCTGCACATTGTGCGCCCCCACTATGGAGTGGATTACGCCGCGCCTACCGGCACGCCTATCATGGCGGCCGGAGACGGCCGCATCGTTTTCCGCGGCCGCAAGGAAGGCTTCGGCCGTTGCATCATCATCAACCATGGCGACGGCTACAGCACCCTGTATGCCCATATGTCGCGTTTCCGCAGCGCCCTGCACGATGGCAGCCGTGTGAAACAGGATCAGGTTATCGGTTACGTGGGCATGTCCGGGGAAGCCACCGGGCCGCACTTGCATTACGAAATACTGATGGACGGCGTTCCACGCAACCCGCGTACCGTGAAACTGCCAAGCGCCAAACCTCTGCTGGCTAAATACCGGCCGGACTTTACCCGCACTCTTAGCACGCTGCTGGCGGAAATGAGCAACGGCGGTGAAACCCGCATTGCCAGCACCACCAGCAACAGCACCGGCAAGGTCAGTACCGCTCACTGAACGCGGATCGAGCCAATCAAGACGTGAGTGACTACATCATCGGCCTGATGTCCGGCACCAGCAGCGACGGCGTGGATGCCGCGCTGGTGGAATTCACACCGGCGCCACGTTTGCACACCAGCCATTTCCTGCCCTATCCGCCGGCCGTACGTGCGCATGTGCTGGAGTTCGCCGGTGGCCGTTATCAAGGCGATGCCATAGACGAGCTGGGCAGGCTGGATAGCGAATTGGGCGAATTGTTTGCCGCCGCGGCGCTTGCGCTCATGAGCAAATCCGGGGTTACACCCAGTGGGGTTCATGCCATCGGTAGCCACGGCCAAACCGTACGGCACCGTCCCGACGGCCCGCACCCGTTCACGATGCAGATTGCCGATCCCAATATCATCGCGGCGCGCAGCGGTATCGTTACCGTAGCGGATTTCCGCCGCCGTGATGTGGCTGTGGGCGGTCAGGGGGCGCCACTGGTGCCAGCCTTTCACCGCGCGGTGTTTGCGGATCGTCTGGAAACACGTGTCGTGGTGAATATCGGCGGTATCGCCAATATAACCGTGTTGCCCGCTACAGATGGAGCGGTGAACGGCTTTGATACCGGCCCCGGTAATTTGCTCATGGATATATGGAGCCGTGAATACCTGCATAAACCCCATGATGAGAACGGCAAATTCGCGGCATCCGGCCGTGTCGATGCAGCACTGCTGCACACACTGCTGGCGGACGAGTACTTCCATCGTCCGGCGCCGAAAAGTACTGGCCGCGAATATTTCAATCAAGCGTGGCTGGCGGAAAGACTGGCAAACACAAAGCTTCCATCAGCGGATGTTATGGCAACGCTCAGTGAATTAACTGCGTGCTCCATCAGCGAGGCTGTCATACATCAAGCACCGGGTACAGCGCGGATATTGTTGTGCGGCGGCGGCGCCCACAATGCCTATCTATGTGAACGTCTGGCCATCCATCTGTCGCACTGCACAGTGGTCAATACCGGCGATTTCGGCATCCCTCCCGACTGGGTGGAAGCCATGGCGTTCGCCTGGCTGGCGCGGGAAACCCTAGCCGGGCATCCCGGCAATTTACCCGCGGTCACCGGCGCGCGCCGGCCAGCGGTTCTGGGGGCAGTGTATCCCGCGTAAATGACAACGGGCGCCGCGGCGCCCGTTATTTCTTGCAATGCCGGCTGAGTCAAACGCTGAACGATGAACCGCAACCGCAAGAAGTGGTGGCATTGGGGTTGCGGATCACAAATTGCGCGCCTTCCAAACCTTCCGAGTAATCAATTTCCGCCCCCGCCAGGTACTGGAAACTCATGGGATCCACCAGCAATATGACGCCCTCGTTCTGCACTTGAGTGTCACCCTCTTCCACATTCTCATCAAAGGTAAAGCCATACTGGAAGCCGGAGCAGCCACCGCCGCTGACGAATACGCGCAGCTTGAGGGCGTTGTTACCTTCTTCCTCGATCAACTGCTTCACCTTGTGCGCGGCGGCAGTGGTGAACACCAGCGACGGATTTTGCAATTGAGCCTCCATAAATTCGTTTAGCCTTCAATCAGTAACCAAAATTATACTCCAATCAAACACCGGCATTCCGTGGATTGACGGGTACACTCTCCTCGGCGGATTTCTGATGGCTCAGAGCCAATATTGGGCCGGCGGGTTTGTGCACCATCTTGCCGTCCACGGTGGCGCCCACGGTCATTTCGATGAGGTTATAATGCACATCGCCCGTGATCCGGGCTTCGGCCCCTAATTCGAGCCGTTGTTCCGCGTATACATCACCCTCCACGGTGCCGTTTATGGTCACATGCGGTACGCGGATCTCGCCCTTGATGACACCATGTTGGCTCAGACTGAGCATGGATTCAGGGCCGTTGCCGGCACTTATATTGCCGCGGATGGTGCCGTCGACGTGCAAACCGCCGCTGAAACTCAAGTCGCCATCGATCTCGGTATTACGCCCCACCAGTGTATCTATACGCACCGAGGAACGCGGATTTTTGCCACTGAACATCTTGCTTACCTCCTAACCGCTTATGCTTTGCCATGCAAAATTCTGCTGAACCGGCCCATGACCGTTTTCCATCACCGTGACTTCCACCCTGCCAGGTGTGAAACCGTCGGGAAAAATCGCATCGCCTTCCAGGTTTTCGAAATATTGGAAAGCGAAGTTGAACGATGGGTTGCCCTTGGGCGCGATACTGCGCGCATCGAGAATCACGGGCTTGCCCTGTTCGTCGCCGTATATCTTTATATCAACGTTACCCGTAACCATGAATTCCTTGGTCCGCACCTGAATTAATACCAGGTGATAGTGGTATAACCGCGGCGCGCCGCCACGCGTAAACTTGAGGCTCTGCACGCGCAGACCTTCCTCACCGGTGACAGGAGAAACAATGCCTTTATAGAAGGCTAGTTCTTCTTGCACATTGAGCAACTTTGTCTGTAGCGCCTCCAAACTTTGTTGCACCTGCTGTCGCGCCAAGTTATCTACGTCACGTTCACTCTGTAACACCACGATCTGTTCTTGCAATTGTGAATTCGTCTGGGTCAGTACTTCGATGCTGTCCTGCAGTTTAGCCGCCGCCATTCGATCATAACCGGCACGGGATTCACCATAAAAAAAGGCCGAGAGAATGAGAATGATGACAATTGCAACTGCAAGGCCTGCGCCGAGCCATGCCTTGTATGGCTGGTGATGTCTAACCACAAGTTTTTTGGGCATCTAATCGGAATCCAAGCTGGAACGGACACGCGGCTTATGGTACCCGTTGACCGGACTCTAGACTACCTTGACATACACGAAGATTGCCTACTTACTGCTACAATTTGACGATAATCGGATTACGGGCATGCAAACAAGCCTTACAGGCTTTTATGATCAGTTGTCATTCGCCCAAATATTCTGGCAGACATCGGTAACCAAGTTGCCTATGCCGCCAGGATGGAGTCTCGTTGATGGCGTGGGTTCTGGCATTTCATATCATTTTCATGGTCACCTGGTTCGCAGGACTTTTCTACCTGCCGCGGCTGTTCGTATATCATGCCGAGGCAAGCGACGAGATAAGCTTGCGGCGCTTCGAGATCATGGAACGACGGCTGCTCATCATCATGAACATCGGGGCCGCCGGTACTGTCATATTCGGTCTTTGGCTGCTGCTGGGCTGGTGGCTGCCACCGCCCCTGTGGCTGTATGTGAAACTGGCGCTGGTCGCATTGTTGATCCTATACCATGTCTATTGCCGCAAGCTGCTGACGGATTTCAAACACTGTCTTAACCGCCACAGCCCGGGTTTTTACCGCTGGTTCAACGAGATTCCGGCGCTGTTGCTGATAGCCATCGTTATCCTGGTGGTGGTAAAGCCGAAACTGATCTGAGTCATACTCCGGTCCGCACACAAAAACGTGCCCGCTACTCGGACTGTTTTGTTAACGTGTGGTTTAGGTCTCAGGTTTTCCTGGGAATAATTCTCGGTGCGCAGCGCTTGACTAAGCTCCAGCTGAGCTTCCAGTCAATTGGACGTTAATCATCGCTGTCGAGGGATGTCCCAAACAATTGCTGCGGGAACTCTGGGTCTGAAATAGGCGATTACTTTGCGCAGCAGCGCTGCCGTATCCATCTCCGACGCTTTATGATTTGCGGATGTTCTCGCCCCCTATAAAGCTCATCTGCGCCTGTAATGAGGCAACTGCTTGCAACTCTCGCCTGCCCACCCGGCAACCCCTTTGCCCAATAGCGGATGGATCAGGCGCTTTGTGAATACGCGACCTGTGCGGCGGGGTACGGCAGGATCTCGACTGCTAATTCTAATTGCATTAATGCAAATGATAATTATTGACAATATCAAAACCAGGGCTATATACTTATCCGCAAATGAGAATTAATCGCATTTAAAACGAGGTATTAAGCGGCTTCGGCCGGATTACCTGTCGTTTTTACCGAGGAAACCGCATGTCCCTGGAGCTTTCTTCCCTTACCCTGTTGGTGGCGCTTACCGCGCCCATGCTGGCCTTTGCCGAGTCCCCCACGGTTGAACTCGTTATTCACAACCAGCAATTCACCCCCCAGGAACTCCCCCTACCAGTCGGCACCAAGATCAAACTAGTGGTCCACAATCAGGACAGCCTGCCAGCGGAATTCGAAAGCTATGACCTCTCCCGGGAGGTGGTGGTGCCGGGACACAGTTCGGTGACGGTCTTCATCGGTCCTCTCTCTCCCGGCCGTTATAACTTCTTCAATGATTTCAATCACGCGGCCCAAGGCTGGGTAGTGGTGACCGGACCCGCCACTCATCCCGCTCACTGACATATGCTCGCCACCGCCATCATTGTGTTTCGTGAGGTGCTGGAAGCGGCGCTGGTAATCGCCGTTGTGCTGGGCGCAAGTCGCGGCATCGTCCATCGTGGTTGGTGGGTCCTGGGTGGCGTTGTCCTGGGCACACTCGGTGCCGGTGTGGTAGCGCTATTCGCCGGGGCCATCGCCGAAGCGTTTTCCGGTACCGGACAGGCGCTGCTGGATGCAGTGATCCTATTGATCGCTGTGGTGATGCTCGCCTGGCACAACATCTGGATGAGCAGTCACGGCCGCAAGCTGGCGGGTGAAATCAAGGCAGTCGGTGCCGCGGTCCAAGCGGGCAATAAAACATTGGCGGCGCTGCTGGTGGTGTGCTTCACCGCGGTGATGCGTGAGGGCTCGGAGGTAGTGCTGTTTTTATGGGCCATCGCCGCCAGCGGCGGGCATGAATTCGGCATGAGCATCGGCGGTTTCGCGGGCCTGATAGCCGGCGTACTCACAGGCGCACTGCTCTATCGCAGCCTGTTGTTCATCCCTATCCGTTATTTCTTCACGGTCACCGGCTGGCTGATCCTGCTGCTTACCGCAGGACTCGCCGCCCAGGCAGCCGGCTTCCTCAACCAGGCGGGCCTGCTACCGGCGCTGGGTAATGGCCTGTGGAACACCTCCCACATTCTCAGCCAGAGCAGCATCTTGGGCCAGTTGCTGCATATCCTTGTCGGTTACATCGCGCGGCCCTCCGGCATCGAGCTGGTGTTTTATGCCGGCACACTGGTCACGATCTTCTCATGCATGCAAGCGGTGAAACACCAACACCGTCCACCACCGGCCCGATCAGCTGCGCCCAGCCAAACGGATATCAGTCCAACCGACCCTTAAATGCCCATCGCGTCTGTTACACCCGGATAAACCAGAAAGGTACTTTTGCCGGTAAATTTGGAGACCTCCGTGAAAACCCGGACAAGGACAATAGCCATGATTCCCAAACCGAAGCGGATTTTCAGAATGCTTTTGGCAAACGGGGTATTGCTTGGCGTCTGCCTAACACTCTGTCTGCCAGAGGCTCAGGCAGATGATTTCTTCGTGTATTCGCCTTACGTGGTGCAAGGCCAAAGTGAGCTGGAGTTGCTCGGCCACGGTTTCCAGGACAGCCGCCCGGCAGTGAGCGGCGAGTACGCCTACCAGTTCTCCGCAGCCCATGCTTTCACTTCCTGGTGGAAACCCGAGGTATATTTCGGCGTCTACCAGCACGTCCCCGGCGGACCACAGACGCTGGTCGCCCGGGAGTTCGAGAATCTCTTCCAGCTCACGGCACCGGGCGAATACTGGGCGGACCTGGGCTTGCTCGCCTCCTATGAGTACAAGACCCAGCCCGGCGATACCAGCGTGCTGGAGTTCGGCCCGCTCATGGAGAAGCGCGCCGGACGTTTCGTGCACCGGCTCAATCTCATCTGGGAAAAACCGATCGGCGCAGGCGCGAGCCGCGGCTACGAGTTCCGCAGCGCCTACAGCCTGAGCTACCAGTGGTACCGCGGTTTCGCGCCGGGCGTCGAGGTGTACGCGCGCCCTCACGACAACGCTTATCAGATTGGCCCGGTGTTCTATGGGGAGCTAGCCAGCGCCAAAGGCAACGAATTGGAGTACAGCGCCGGCGTGGTGTTAGGCGCCAACCGCAGTGCGCCTGACCGGACCTTCGTGCTGCGGCTGGAATACGAATTTTTCTGACCCGGTAGCCGCCAACTACCCGGCAGCAGGATTACCGTGTAGTTCAGCTACAATGACAATTCCGCCGCTGAAATCCGTATATGCCGTCACAACAAAGCCGCTTGCATATTCGCCCAGTACGTAGTCATGAACCAGCACTTGTGCTGGGCCTGATCCGCGAACTGGCTGAATACGAGAAACTCGGACACGAAGTCGTTGCCACAGAGCGCGACCTGTATGCCGCGCTGTTTTGTGAAAAGCCCGTGGCAGAATGCATCATCGCGGAACTAGATGACGCCGCGATTGGCTTCGCCTTGTTCTTTCACAATTTCTCCACCTTCGTCGGCAAGCCGGGACTGTATTTGGAAGATCTGTATGTGAAGCCTGAATTCCGCGGCAAAGGATTCGGTAAAAAGATGCTGGCGCATCTCGCAAACCTGGCCGTGCAACGTGGCTGTGGGCGCTTCGAATGGACGGTGCTCGACTGGAACGCGCCCGCAATCCGCTTCTATCAGAGCCTGGGTGCGCAGATGATGGAAACCTGGAAAATCAACCGCCTGACCGGCGAAGCATTACTGCGGCTTGCGGCCGAGGCCGGGGATTAAAATTTCAGGAAAGCCCCAATTTATCCGTTATTCCGACGCATGCCGTATTCGGCCTTAATCACTGCTCGTGGATTCCTCGCTCTGCGGGAATAACTGGGCTGGAATCAATTTGTCGCCATCCTGGTTCACGGTGCCGGTAGCGGCGCGCCATTGGATAATATCAGTGGTGCCAGCTCC
>Ga0307373_10009886_pt1 | contig 14148 bp, 14 predicted proteins | sample OX2MG_FD_202534 | JGI IMG/M metagenome (GOLD analysis project Ga0307373, IMG submission 202534) | Soil microbial communities from Risofladan, Vaasa, Finland - OX-2 | ecosystem: Environmental > Terrestrial > Soil > Coastal area > Acid sulfate soil | place: Finland: Risofladan, Vaasa | collected... | reverse complement strand
GCAGGGACAGCATCTCCGTGTACTGCTGGTCGTCACCCTTCATGCCGGAGATGAGCGGGGACTGGGCCACCGAGATGGCGCCGACGAACATGATCAGCAAGGACAGCGCCTCCAGGGGGCCGTAGATCCCGGCGGTGCGCAGATTGTCCCCGAACAGTCCGATGCCGATGGCCAGGCTGGCCAGGGGGTCGACCAGCACCAGCGCGGTCTGCGAGGCGGCGATCGGACCGGCGTGAAAAGCGTTCTGGGCCAGAAACACCGATCCCACACCACAGAGGGCCAGGGCGTAGGTCTGCCAGTGGTAGATGAGGTGCGTCCAGTCCGTGGCCGCGTAGTCGCCCACCTCCTTGATGAGCGCGGCAGTGAAGGCGAATCCGATGGCGCCCGCCGCCCCGAACATGGCGGCCCGCCACCATCGGGGGCCACGCAGGGCCAGGAGCACCGCCACCACCACCACACCTCCGCAGACCGATCCGGCCACCGCCCACTCGAGGTTGCTCGGCGAGAGGTCTCCGCCGCCGGGCGAGGCGAAGACCAGAAAGCCGGCCAGCCCACCGGCGGCGGCCAGCGAGCCGATCCACTCCCGCAGCCCGATCCGAAAGCGGAACCAGGTGGCCAGCAGGAGGATGAGGAACAGCAGCTCGGTGGTGAGGATGGGCTGGACCTGGCTCAGGTCTCCCAGGTGGAGGGCCACCGCCTGCATGAGGAACGACGCCACCATAAAGGCGAAGCCGAGCAACCACACTCCACGCTTCAGCGCGTGGGTCAGGAGGCTGAGCTTGAGGGTCGACTCCTCAGGGGCGTCTTCGACCCCCATCCGCTGGAGGATGCTCGTCAGCGCATTGGCCAACGCGGCGAGAACAGCCAGGAGGTAGACCATCGGGTGCGGGCCTACGACCTACCGGTGTCGGTGGTACCGCTGTTCGACGTGGGCACGTCGAGATCGCCATCGGCTCCGACTGGCGAATCGAGCTGCTCCATGAATTCGAGCCGGATGTCCCCAGGGGCGTTCACGAATGCGATGCGGCGCCTTCCGAACGCTCCTTCGACGATCTTTGGGCCCCACACAACGGTGTGGCCTTCCAACTCGCGATCCAGATCGTCGGTGAACAATGCCGGGTGGAGGAAGCCCTCGACCGGGAGCTCGATGTCGTCCTCATAGATGGCGCTGGTGAACAGCGTGATCATCACCGGCCCGAGGAAGACGTCAGCACGCTCGCCGTTACCCCACACCATGCGGTCGCGTACGTCGGCTCCAGCCGCTTCGTAGAAGTGGCACGCCTCATCGAGATCGGCCACCTTCACCGCCAGGTTGGCCAGGCCAGTCACGGACACGGGTCCTCCTCAAGGTAGGGCTGCCGCGATCAGGGCCATTCTATGGACCACCCGTCACCCACGGGTCCACCGGGTCGATTCGATCGGAGCCCTTGCTCGGACATCACCCGGGCGGTACCTTCGCCCACACCGATCGTCCCGAACTCCCGGAGCCGGGTGAGGAGTGCAGTGGTGCAGGTACTGATGCCGTTGCCGGACCGTGACTTCGACCCGACCGAGGTCGCCGTGCCATGGCAGATGCTGACGGAGATGGGACACACCGTCACCTTTGCCACCGAGGACGGGGGTCGGGGCCCGGAGTGCGACGCCCGTCTGCTCACCGGCGTGCTCTTCGGGCGACTCGGTGCCGAGCCCGAGCCGATCGCGTACTACCGGCAGCTGACGACGGTGCCGGGGTTCACCGATCCCATCAGCTGGCGGTCCGCCGCCGTCGACCGGTTCGACGGACTGCTCCTGCCCGGAGGCCACGCACCCGGGATGCGCCAATACCTCGGATCGTCGGAACTCCGTCAGCTGGTGGCGGCGTTCTGGGCCCTCGATCGGCCGGTCGGGGCCATCTGCCATGGGGTATTGGTGCTGGCCCGGACCATCGACCCGACCACCGGGCGCAGCGTCATCGCCGACCGGCGGACCACCTGCCTCCCCCGGTACATGGAGCAGAGCGCCTTTCTCGCCACTGCGTGGAGGCTGGGCCGGTACTACCGGACCTACCCCGCCTATGTGCAGGACGAGGTCCGGTCAGTGCTCGAGGACCCGACACAGTTCGAGCGGGGCCCGTTCGGTCTGGCCCGGGGAACCCGCACCGACGATCGTCATGCGTTCGTGGTCGAGGACCGCGGCTATCTCTCGGCTCGTTGGCCCGGCGACAGCTATCTCTTCGCCCGACGATTCCATGCCCTGCTCGCGACCCGCTGACCAGGGTTTTTCCGGATCCCGGCGACCAAGCGGGGCTCGCTCGCCGGACCTTCACCTTGTCATCGGCGGTCGGGAAGCCTAAATTGACGGACCATTGTGTTTCACGCCCGGCTTGCTCCGATGGCGCGACTAAACGCAAGGGTGCACTGTCGGCGCAGCATCTCGGCACTGTTTCTTTCGGCTCTCGTCGCTTCGACCTCCTTGACGGTGGTCCTGGTTCCCCGTTCTGCCGGGGCCGACCAGATCGGCGACCTGAAGGCCAAGGCCACCGCCGTTGCGCAACAGTTGGTCGAGGAACAGTTGCAGGTGGGCGCCTACCAACAGCAGTATTCGGTGGAATCCGACAAGGTCGCTGCCGACGCCCGGGCCATCGCCCAGATCGGACAGCAGATCGGGCTGGACCAACAGCTGATCACCGCCAAGTCCGATGCCGTGCGGCAACAGGCCATCCGGTCGTACATGAGCTACGGAACCGGATCCACCACCCCCGACGGCGTACTGTTCGGCGGTGGTCAGGAGACGGGTGAAGCCGCCAGCGAGTACTCCTCGATCGCCGTCGGAAACATCACCACGGCCGTCGACCAACTCCGCACCGCCGAGTCCACACTGCGGGCCCACCAGGCCGCATTGGACCAACAGCAGAGCCAAGACCGATCCGATCAGAACACCCGGGCCACCGTCCTGAGCCAGGCCAACGAGAGCGCCAACCAACTCCAATCCCTCAATGCGCACGTGACCGGCCAGCTGGCCGCAGCGGTGGCCGCCCAGGCCACGGCCCAGGCCGACGCCGCAGCTGCCGCGGTGGCTGCCGCCCAGCGGGCGACGACCAAGGTCGCGCCGACTCGCACATCGACGACGCCCACCACACCGGCGTCACCTCCGGCCGGCTCCGGCGCGTCGGGGTCCACCACCACCGCCCCGGCCGCCGGTGGAGGTGGGTCGACCAACACAACCGATCCCGCTCTCAACCCGTTCCTCCAGTGCGTGGTGCAGGCCGAGTCCGGCGGCGACTACAGCATCAACACCGGAAACGGCTACTACGGCGCCTTCCAGTTCAGCCAGTCCACGTGGGACTTTGCCGCCCAGGAGGCCGGGCGGCCCGACCTGGTCGGCGTCCTGCCCAGTGCGGCGTCGAAAGCTGATCAGGACACCGTGGCGGTGGCCCTCTACGCCCTCGACGGCCAGCAGCCCTGGTTGGGCGACCGCTGTAGCCAGTAGCAGCTGGTCCGGCGCGAGATCCGGCTCGGTCCGCGCTGCTCTGTCTGATCACCGCAGCCTGATCACCGCAGCCGGCACTGCCCGGTGCCCTGGCACACCTCACACTCGGGACCATCGCCAGCCACGTGGGCCAGGCAGTGATCGATGCGCTGCTGGACGATGTCGGCGAGGAGGGGATGGGGCCCGAGCGGGGCGGCGACGAGATAACGGACGCCTTCGTGACCCCTGGAGGCCTCGGCGGCCAGGCTGGGGATGTCGTGGTCCCAATGGGCGCCGGGCCACAGGAAGTACGGGGCGATGACCACCGTGGTGGCGCCAGCGGCCACGCAGGCGTCGAACGCGGTGGCGATCGAGGGCTCGGCCAGCTCCATGTGGGCCGCCTCCACGATCGGATAGCTCCCACGTCGGCGCCACTCCCGTACGAACACCTCGTGGAGCCGGTTGGCGTCGCGACGTCGAGAACCGTGGTCGACGATGACGATCCCGAGCGTCGGTGGATGGTGGGCCGACGGAGACGTCATCCTCCGACAGTAGGCGCTGGCCGTTCGCCGTCAGTACTTCACTGCCCGGAGCCAGGCCCATCCACCGGTCAACGGGCGGTGATGTACTCCATCAGTTCGTTGCGGTCCTTCTCGAGCTCTTCGATACGGCTCTTCACCACGTCGCCGATGCTGATGATCCCGCGGAGTCGACCGTCGGCCACCACCGGTACGTGACGGATCCGATGCTCGGTCATCATGTTCATGATCGTCTCCACGTCGTCGTCGGGCGTGCAGACCCTGACCGAGGTCGACATGATCGACGCCACCGACTCGTCGAGGAGCTGGGTGCGGAGCGCGCTCAGCCGCTTCACGATGTCACGCTCGGACACGATGCCTTCGATCGTCAGTCCGTCCGGGGAGACCACCAGGGCACCGATCCGATGATGGGCCAGTTCGGCCACGACCTCACCGACCGAGGCGTCGTTGGCGACTGTCACGACGACCGTTCCTTTTCCTTCGAGAAGGTTCGAAACAAGCATGATCGTCCCCTTTCCAGAGTCTCCCCTGTAGGTCCCTCTCAGGCCACACACAGCCCGTTGGGCCATCATCGCGCTCAACCCATCGAAAGGGAACCGATTCGGCCACCTTGCAACGAACTCGACCGATTCGCCCTGGCGGACGAGACCGGCCCACCCCGTGGGGTCACGCCTGTTGACCTGCCTCTTCTCCTACAGTGATCGGATGACGGACCGGGCAAGGACAGGCGAACCGACGTCGACCCGGACCTGGGTCCTGCGAGCGGAGGGTGACCGGCGGGCCCGGGCCCGCCTCCGGGTCATCGAGGGCGAAGGGGTGGTCGTGCTCAACGATCGACGCGTGCCCGGCACACGGGGCAGTATCAGAGTGGTCGCCGTGTCCTCGGCGGGAGTCTTCCTGATCGACGCCAAACATCACAAGGGACTGGTCCACACCAAGCGTCCCGGGACCATCGGGAAGCTCGAGCCCCCGGAGCTCCACGTCGGCCGGCGCAACTGTACGCACTCGGTGGACAGCCTCGTGCAGCAGGTGGCGACGGTGCGGGCGGGACTGGTCGGGACGCCATTGGGACCACACGTACCGGTGTACGCCATGCTGTGTCTGACCCGGGCGGAGTGGGGCTTCGCCTCGGCCATGGAGATCCGGGACGTCTGGGTCGGGTGGCCATCGCTGATGGCCGGACGGGTCAAGGCACCGGGAACGATGGACTCGCCTGCCGTCCAGGATGTCTCGGCGATGATCGCCGACCTGCTGCCCACCAGCTGACGTTCACACAGCTCTCTCGCCCCCGACACGGTATCGAAACATGTCGTGCCTAGCCTCCGAGAGGAGCGCTGTTCGAAGGGCGGTTCCCCAATGGATCAGGCATGAGCACCGCGGCGGAAAGCGACCTCTTCAGCACTGATGACCCGCGGCTGTCCGGTCCGATGCCCGAGGAGGTGGCGACCCTCCACCCCCACGTGATCGTACTGTTCGGGGCCACCGGGGACCTGGCCCGACGCAAGCTGCTCCCCGGACTGCTGCGACTCTCCCAATCCGGTCTCCTCCCCGACTACCAGATCATCGGCACATCGCTCGAACAGCTCGACGACCACGAGTTCCATGCGTTTGCCCTCGAGGCCTGCCAAGAGTTCGCCCGCAAGGACATCGTGGGTGCCCACTGGCCCACCTTCCAGAGCCGGCTCCGCTACGTCTCGCAGGCCCACGGACCGAGCGCCCTGGCCGAGGCCGTGGCGCATTCGGAGCAGAGGTTCAGTGGCCAGAGCCGACGGCTGCACTATCTCAGCATCCCTCCGTCGGCCGCCCACGCCGTGGTCTCGACGCTCGGAGACGCCGGGTTGGTCGAGCGGTCGCGCATCATCATGGAGAAGCCGTTCGGCACCAACCTCGACTCGGCCAAGGTGCTCAACGACGCTGTCCACGGGGTCTTCCTCCCCGAGCAGGTCTATCGGATCGACCATTTTTTGGGGAAGGAGGCGGCCCAGAACATCCTGGCCTTCCGGTTCGCCAACGGCCTGTTCGAGCCCATCTGGAACCGCAACCACATCGACCACATCCAGATCGACGTGCCCGAGACCCTCTCGGTCGATGCGCGGGCCAGCTTCTACGAAGGGACCGGAGCCTTTCGGGACATGGTGGTCACCCACCTGTTTCAGGTGCTGGCCTTCATGGCCATGGAACCCCCGACCTCGCTCGAGCCCCGATCGATCAGCGAGGAGAAGAACAAGGTGTTCCGATCGATGCGCCCGATCGATGTGTCGCGCGTGGTGCGGGGCCAGTACGAGGGCTACCGGTCCATCGCCGGGGTGGCCGACGACTCGCAGACCGAGACGTTCATCGCCCTGGCGTGCGAGATCGACAATTGGCGGTGGGCTGGTGTCCCGTTCTATCTGCGCACCGGCAAGAACATGGCCCAAGGGGCCCGGATCATCTCCATCGCCTTCCGCGAGCCACCCAAGTCGATGTTTCCGGTTGACTCCGGCATCGGGGCCCATGGCCCGGACCACTTGACCTTCGACCTCGCCGACTCCTCCAAGCTGTCCCTCTCCTTCTACGGGAAGCGGCCCGGTCCCGGAATGCAGCTCGACAAGCTCAGCCTCCAGTTCGCCTTGCATGAAACGGGACACGAGACCGACGTCCTCGAGGCCTACGAGCGATTGATTCACGATGCCATGTGCGGCGACCACACGTTGTTCACCGCCGCCGATGACATCGAGCGGCTGTGGGAACTGTCCGCTCCGCTGCTCGAGAACCCACCCGACGTGGAGCCCTACCCTCCCGGGTCGTGGGGGCCGGCGCGGATCCGTGACCTCATCGCGCCCAACGCGTGGCGACTGCCGTTCGAACGGGGTTGGCGCCAGGCGGACTGACCCAGGGGGCGTGGGCATGCCATTCGCCGTGCGGACCAACTGCGGGGTTGGCCGGGATCAGCCGGGGTCGGCCGAGTTGTCCACGACCCTCCAGCAGTACCAGGCCACCAGGCTCCGGTAGGGCCTGAATCCTTCACCCAGTGCGTCCAGCTCCACGGGTGTGGGGATCCCGTCCAGCCCCCACGCCCTCCCGAAGCCGGCCCTGACCCCGTAGTCACCGGTGGGCCAGACGTCGAGCCGGGCCAAGGTGCCCAGCAGGAACATCTGCGCCGTCCACGGACCGATGCCCCGCACCTGGGTGAGGTGCTCGACCACGGCCTCGTCGGGCAGTCGACCCATGCGCTCGAGGGCGATCTGGCCACTGGCCACCTTGTCGGCGAGGTCCCGGATGGACGACGCCTTGGCCCCGCTCAGACCGCTCGAGGCCAGGAGCTCTGCCGGGGCCGCCAGCACCGCCTCGGGGGAGACGGACCCTCTCAGCGCCGCCACGAAGCGGCCATGGATGGTGGCCGCCGCCCGCCCGGCCAGCTGTTGGTAGACGATCACCTCGGCCAGTGACTCGAACCGACGGCTGACCGGAACGGGTCGACGGCGCGGAGGCGGCCCGTGGCGATCGATGAGGGCCGACAGCACCGGGTCCCGCTCGGCGAGGATCGCGATGGCCGCTTTCATCGAAGGTCTGGTCACGCCAGATGATGCCACCACCGGTCACACCACGGTCAACCCGGTCCGACGGGCCGGCGCACCGGGCTCTGGTTGGGCCCTGCCGGTAGGATTCCGGACGCGACCGACTCCGAGGGCGGAGGTCGGGTTGCCTCTCTCCATCGCCAGCCGGTCTCCGCCCAACGGGAGTGACATGACACTGCAGGGAAAAGTGGCCATCGTGACCGGCGGCAACACCGGCATCGGCAAGGCGGTGGTACTGGCCCTGGCCGGCCAAGGCGCCAGCATCGTCATCGACTACATCGCCGACGAGCAGGCCGAGCAGGACCTCGAGACGCAACTTCGCGCGCTGGGCGACCAGGTCCTCGGCGTCAAGGCCGACGTGAGCAAGGTCGACGACCTGCGGAAGCTGGTCTCGTCGGCAGTCACCACCTTCGGACGGTTGGACATCATGGTCAACAACGCCGGCGTCGAGACCCGTACGTCGGTGCTCGACACCACCGAGGATCAGTACGCAAAGGTCCTCGACATCAATCTCAAGAGCGCGTTCTTCGGCACCCAGCTTGCCGCCAACCAGATGATCGCCCAAGGCGACGGGGGCCGGATCATCAACATGACCTCGGTGCATGAGGACTGGCCGATGCCCGGCAACACCGCATACTGCCTCTCCAAGGGCGGCATGCGCATGCTGACCCGCACCGCCGGTGTCGAGCTGGCGCCGCACAACATCCTGGTGGTGGGCGTGGGCCCCGGGGCGGTGGACACCCCCATCAACAAGGCGACCGTGGCCGACCCGGCTCTCCTGGCGACCCTCGATGCCGCCATCCCGATGGGACGGCTGGCCGAGCCCGAGGAGATCGCCAACATCGTCGCCTTCCTGGCCGGGCCAGGTGCCAGCTATCTCACCGCCACCACCATCTTCGCCGACGGGGGTCTCATGCAGTCCAGCCCCGGGCTCTGACCGTCGCCCCGTCCTACAAGAGATCGGAGAGGAAACCATGGAAGGAAATGTGGTCACCGCAGAACGACTCATCCCTGCCCCACCGAGCGTCATCTTCGACCTGATCGCCGACGCCTCCCGGCACCCCGACTTCGACGGCTCGGGATCGGTGAAGCAGGTGAGGTCGGGCGGGTCGGAGCCGCTCGGCCTCGGATCCGCCTTCAGCATGTCCATGCAACTGGGCGTGAAATACACGATGCAGAACACGGTCATCGAGTTCGAGAAGGACCGGCGGATCACCTGGCAGGTCAGGCCGCCGGGGTTCGTGGGACAATTCGTGGGTGGCCGGATCTGGCGATACGAGCTCGAGCCGGTCGGCGACGGGACACGGGTCCGCGAGAGCTGGGACATCTCGCAGGACCACCAACGGTTCTTCTTCACCCTGGGCAAGATGTCTGCCACCACCAAGACCAACATGGAGAAGTCCCTGGCCCGCATCGAGGAGCTGACAACCGGGCCCGGCTGACCCCGGACGCCCACCGGCGACGGTCGGTTGAGGCACGGTCGGTTCGGGAAGGTCGCCACCCCTCTCGGTGTTGAGAGGAGCATGGTGGCCCTCTCCGTTCTCGACCTGGCCACCGTGGCCAAGGGGTTCACGCCTGCTGATGCGCTGGCCGATACCACCCGCCTGGCGGGGGTGGTCGAGCAGCTCGGCTACCGCCGAATGTGGGTTGCCGAGCATCACGGCATGCCTGCGGTGGCCAGCTCGGCTCCTGCTGTTCTGATCGGACACCTGGCCGACGCCACCACGACGCTACGGGTCGGGGCCGGTGGCGTGATGCTCCCCAATCACGCGCCGTTGGTCATTGCCGAGCAGTTCGGCACGCTCGAGGCGCTCCACCCCGGTCGCATCGACCTCGGACTGGGCCGGGCCCCCGGCACCGACCAGGTCACGGCCCGAGCCCTCCGCCGGACCGACGACCTCGGAGCCGATAGCTTTCCCCACGACGTCGTGGAACTGATCAACTACCTGGCCGAGAGCGACGCTCCGCCGACCCATCCGGCACCGGTGCCGGGACGGGGTTACCTCCCCGAGATGTGGCTCCTCGGTTCATCGACGTTCAGCGCCCAGCTCGCCGGGCTGCTCGGCCTACCGTTCTCTTTCGCCTATCACTTCAGTCCCGATCAGGTGGACCAGGCCCTGGCACAGTACCGGGCGACGTTCAAGCCCTCGTTCCTGCTGGACACGCCCCTGGCCATGGTGGCCGTCTCCGTGCTGTGCGCGCCGAGCGACGACGAAGCGCAATGGTTGGCCGGGCCATCGGCGCTGTCCATGTTGAAGCTCCGCACCGGTCGGCTCGAGCCCGTCTCCAGTCCCGAGGAGGCGGCGGCCTATCGCTATACCCCCCAGGAGCGGGCATTGGTCGATGGCATCACGTCGTCCCACCTGATCGGCAACCCCGACACGGTGGTGAAAGGTCTGATCGACCTGCAACAGCGCACCGATGCCGATGAGCTCATGCTGTCGACCCGAGCCCACTCCCTCGAGGCCAGGGTGCAGTCGCTGACCCTGGTGGCCGAGCATTGGCCCATGTGGGACGCATCGGTGCCGGCGTCCAACCCGGCCCCCTAAAGCGGGCTGCAGTGGGGGAGAACCTCTTCGCCGATGAGGGCCAGATGGTCCACGTCGAGCAGATCGAGGATCTGGAGATACATGCGAGCTGATCCCGCCTCTCCGTATGTGGCCAACTTGGCCAGCACCTCGTCCGGAGTCCCACACAGGCCGTGGTCGCGCAGCTCGTCCACCTCCCGGCCGATGGACGCGGCCCGCGCCACCACCTCGGCCTCGTTCCGACCGCAGCAGATCACCTGAGCCGCCGAGAAGATGAGCGAGGCCGGATCTCGATCGATGGTCTCGCACGCTCCTCGCACCCGTTTGAACTGGTCACGGGTCACGTCGAGTGGCCGGAAGGCGATGTTGAACTCGGTTCCGTACGTCGCGGCAAGCAGGGGGGTGCGCCTCGGCCCCTTGCCCCCGATGATGACCGGCGGCCCGGGCCGCTGGTAGGGCTGGGGGAGCGCCGGGCTGTCGGTCACCTGGTAGTGGCGGCCTTGGTAGTTGAAGCGATCTCCCTCCTTTGTGGCCCACAGTCCGGTGACGATGGCCAGCTGCTCCTCGAGCCGATCGAACCGCTCGACGACGTCCGGAAAGGGAATCCCGTATGCCGTGTGCTCGGCCTCGTACCAGCCGGCACCGAGGCCCAACTCGATCCGGCCACCGCTCATGGCATCGACACCGGCCACGGTGATGGCGAGCGGCCCGGGGAGTCGGAAGGTGCCCGAGGTCACCAGGGTGCCGAGCCGGATCCGACTGGTCTCCCGGGCCAGGGCAGCCAGGGTGATCCATGCGTCGCTGGGTCCGGGGAGCCCGTCGGGAGCGCCCATGACCAGATAGTGATCACTGCGGAAGAAGCCGTCGAAGCCCAGGCGCTCGGCGGTCTGAGCCACCGCAAGCAGGGTGTCGTAGGAGGCCCCCTGTTGGGGCTCGGTGAAGATCCGTAGCTGCATGTCCACGGTCTAGCCGAACGAGGACCAAACCCCGCGCTGGTGACCGCGCCCGTCTCAGCCCAGCGCTGCTCCGGCCCCGATGACCCCTTCGTCGAACTCGGCGTCACCGGCCCCGGCCATCCCACCGGCCATGCCCACGTCCTCGCTCGGACGCTCGAGACCCGACGTCGAGCGCAACCGGATCTCCTTCAGGAACAGGGCGAGCACGAACATCCCCACGGCGATGGGAACGCCCAGCAGGAACACCGAGTGCAGCGAGCGGACGAACGATTCGAGAATGCCGTGCTGAACGGCCGGCGGAAAGCTGTGCAGCTGGGCCCGGCTCATGGAGAAACTGCCCTTCACATGGATGGCCTTGGACGCCGCTCCCGGTACCAGCACCGGAATCCAGTGGCTCAGGCCGGCAATGAACACCGCTCCGAACAGGGAGGTGCCGAAGGCGCCACCCAAGGACCGGTAGAAGGTGACGGCCGCAGTGGCGGCTCCGATCTGGGTGGCCGGCACTGCGTTCTGGACGGACACCATCATGACCTGCATGGTCATGCCCATGCCCGCGCCGAGTACCGCGACGTAGGCGCTCATGGTCAGGTGCGACGTGTGCAGGCCGAGCTGGGAAAGCAGCACCACGCCGACGACCACCAGCACCGAGCCGACAACAGGAAAGACCTTGTAGCGGCCGGTGCGGGAGACGACCTGGCCGGAGAGTACCGACGCACTCAAGACCCCCATCATCAGCGGGATCATCAGGAGGCCCGACACCATGGCCGACACCCCGTCCACCAACTGCAGGTAGAGCGGCAAGTAGATGATGGCGCCGAACATGATCATGGACAGCAGGAACGACACTGACGTGGAGACCCGGAAGATCCCGATGTGGTAGAGGCTCGGCGGCAGGATCGGTTCGGCCGCCTTGCGCTCCCACAGCAGGAAGCCCACGATCAACGTGACAGCGACGACCGACAGCCCGACGATGGTCGGGGATCCCCAGGCGTACTGGTTGCCGCCCCACACCGTGACCAGCAGGGCCGCGGTCACACCGACCAGCATCAGGCTGGCACCGAAGTAGTCGATCTTGTGGGACTGCCGGCGGAAGGGGAGCTTGAGGACCGCCGAGGTCACCACCAGTGCCACGATGCCCACAGGGATATTGATGAGGAAGATCCACCGCCAGCTCAGGCTGTCGGTGAAGAACCCGCCGAGCAGCGGACCGGCGATCGACGACAGGGCGAAGGTGGCACTGAAGTACCCCTGGTAGCGGCCCCGCTCGCGGGGGGAGACCACGTCGGCGATGATCGTGAAGGCCATGGCCATCAGGCCGCCGGCACCCAACCCTTGGATGCCCCGGAACGCGATGAGTTGGGTCATGTTCTGACTGAGGCCGGAGAGCGCCGACCCGATCAGGAAGATGACAATGGCGAATTGGAAGAGTCCCTTCCGGCCGAACTGGTCGGAGAGCTTCCCGTAGAGCGGGGTGGAGATGGTCGAGGTCAACAGGTAGGCGGTCACCACCCAGCTGATGTGGTTCAGCCCGTGAAGGCTGTTCACGATGGTGGGCAAGGCGGTGCCGACGATGGTCTGGTCGAGCGCGGCGAGGAACATCCCGATCATCAGCCCGCTGAACACCACGAGGATCTGACGGTGGGTGAGGAGGACCGGTGCTGGACCGCCGGCGACCGACTGGCTGTTCGGGTCATCGGTGCCCGCCGGCGGCCCTGTCTGTTCGTTCTCCCGAGGTGGTGTCTCGATGGTCATGGTGCGCCGACGGCGGTGTGCTGGTCCCGGGAGTGATCGAGTCCAGCCTCGAGGCGCAGCAGGCCACCGGCCAGGACGGTCCGTTCCTCATCCGACCAACCACCCATGGCATCGGCCAGGGCCTGGCGACGAGCTTCGGAGACGGCGCCGAGCACAGACCAGCCGCGTTCGGACAGGCTGAGGAGTGATGCCCGACCGTCGGCCGGGTCGGGAACCTTGACGACCAGACCGCATGCCACCAGGTCCCGCATCTGGCGGCTCACCGTCGAAAGGTCGAGTGAGACCGTGTCGGCCAGCTCCGACAGGCGAATGGGGGACTGACTCGAGAGCCGTACGAGAAGCCAGTAGCCGGCCCGGTCGATCGACTCCCCTTTGGCCAATGCCGTCTGGGGCACCTCGAGTCGGAGGATGAGCCGGGCCACCTGGGTGAGCGACCGCTCGAGCTCGGCCGACACGCTGCACAACGGTCCTGAGGCGACCGGTATGGAGTCGGTCGTGGGAGTGTCGATGGGTGTCACGGGGTTGTCCTTCGATCCGGTGCAGCGTCGGCCCGGGGATCGGCCAGCAAACTGCTTGTAACAAGCAACTATACCAGTGAACAGGGCGGCTCCGAACGCGCCCGGTCATTCCTTGGGCAGGTACAGCCCCGGAACTGCCCCGGCCACAGGCGCCAAGCCACGGCCCACAACGAGGATTCCGGCCACGGTGGCACCCGACAGCCGCAATGTCGCGGCCGCACTCTGGGCGCGGGCACCGGTGATGATGGTGTCGTCGACCACGAGGACGCGTCGACGGCGTAGCCAAGCCCGATCGGCCGAGGCTTCCACCTCGAATCCGTGCCGGGAGGCGATCAGATGGTCGGTGGCGTCCTCACCGCGGACCAACAGCGGCTGCCAGCATCGACGCAGCTCATCGACGCCGGACACCAATGCGTCCACCGGGGCTCCCCGCGGCCGGCACGACGACGGAACGGTGGCCACGACATCCCATCCGTATCCGAATCGTCCGGAAGGCCGTCTCCGATGGCGGACCATCCAGTCGTCGATGAGGCCAGTGAGCTTCTCGACGTGGGCCCGCCTGGCCTCCCCGACCGGTGCGTCCTTGTAGCCGCGGAGGTGGCGGTGCATGTCGTCCCCGATCCGGTAGTCGGCCACGGCCACCACCGGGGTGAGGGGCATGTGCAGCTGCCGGATCAGCACCGAGCAGCAGTAGCAGACGGCGAAGCCGACGTGACTGGGACCCGTGCACACGCGACAGAGGCCATTGACGGAAGGGGAACGGGCCATGGTTCGCTCGATCTCGTACGGGGCCGGCTGTTGCCGGTGTCGATTGACGGCGACTCCGGTCCGAGAGGACACGTCGCGATGGG
>Ga0307373_10009885_pt1 | contig 14148 bp, 16 predicted proteins | sample OX2MG_FD_202534 | JGI IMG/M metagenome (GOLD analysis project Ga0307373, IMG submission 202534) | Soil microbial communities from Risofladan, Vaasa, Finland - OX-2 | ecosystem: Environmental > Terrestrial > Soil > Coastal area > Acid sulfate soil | place: Finland: Risofladan, Vaasa | collected... | reverse complement strand
CGAGCTGCTGGAAAAGCAATTGCAGGAGCTGTAATATCAATTGGAACAGTTGCTGAAGTAGTCCCTTTTGCCCGACAATGTGTTTTTTATTATGATCTTTATCATGATCAAGTGCCTGTACAGTACCGGTGCTTTGGGAAGAAACTGAATTTGTCGTCGTGCAAGGGTTAGTTGAGGGAGTTGGATTTTGTGAGGGGCTCGGACTGGTTTCTGATCCTGATGGCTGTGGATTCGTTGAAGCAGTGGGACTTGTTGAAGTACTCGGGATGCTGGATGGACTGGTACTGACAGGAACAGGGGAGACTGTTTGGGAAGGTGCAACAGTGGCGCAGGGAGGTTGCGGGTTATTGCCTACACAGAAGAAAAGTGAAGGAAGAGGTTGAATTGATTGTGCATAAACAACAGGATGGCTTATAAAAAGCGAAAAGATAAGAAGAATTGTGGGCAGAATATATTTCACGGATAAACTCCTATGCTTAGCTTAATGAAAAATTAAGGAGATTGTCAAGGAGATATTCAAATGAGATTCAGGATTAAAGAATAGCAGGGATAAAAGGGTATCGCTTTTTAAGTCAGTTTAAAATTAGATACTTGCGGTTTCGATCTTGATTCCAGGACTCATGGTAGATTTGAGTGTCATGGATCTGATATTTTTTGTTTTGACTGCATTGACAGCTGTTGTTATATTGTCCTGTAGTTTTTTATCGCCAAATGAAAGTTTGCCGACTGCCAGATGGAGAATTGGAAATTTTGCTTCGGTTTTGAAATTAAATTGTCCGCCGGCAAATTTTTTCGCGACTTCGTCAGGCTTTTGCGTTACCGTGCCGTTCTTTGGATTTGGCATAAGTCCTCGTGGTCCGAGAACCCGTGCGACCTTTGCCAATTTTGGCATGGTATCTGGTGTTGCGATAAGGACATCAAAATCGATTTTGCCAGATTCAATCCTTTTAATAAGGTCATCAACTTGCTTTGGATCTACTGCTGCGTTAGCGATCACAACACGTGTTGCTTTTCCTGTACCGTGAGGAAGAGTAAGGCTTCCTGAAATTCCTTTTTCTACTGTGTTGATATGCAATTCGACAGTTTCATCAAATTTTGCCCGTTTGAGTTTTTCAAGAAGAGGTAGTGCTTCAGCAAGTTTGTATTTTTTATTTTTATCAACGAATGCTACTACTTGCTGATAACTTTTTGATTTTTGTCTTTTTGCTGTTGCTTTTTTATATTCCTTTTTCTCTTTTTTTGTTTCTATTGGTTTTTTTTGATTTGAGGTTTCAGTTTTCTCAACTGTTGCTATTACTTCTTCAGATTGTTGTTTGTCAGTTTCATTTGCGCTTTCCGCTGCTTTTCGAGCTTCAGCTTCTTCCTTGGCCTTTTTTGCCTCAGCACGAGCTTGGGCCTTCTTCAGGTCTTTCTTTTCAAGTTCTTCGTCTCCGATTGTTTTAATTCTTATTTTTCCCATAATTTTAAGCGTTTAGTAAATTAGCGTTTAGTTTTATTCTACTGTTATTCCCATCGAGCGGGCGGTGCCGGCCACGACGCGGGCTCCCATCTCGACATCGTCGGTATTGAGATCTTCCAGTTTGTCTTGTGCTATTTTTCTTGCTTGATCCATTGTCAGTGTCGCGATTTTGTCCCGACCCGGCTTTTGGCTACCTTTATCTTTGCCAATCGCTTTTTTGATCATCTCGGCTACAGGTGGTTTTTTTGTAATGAAAGAGAAGGTCCGATCTTCGTAGACGGTGATCACTACAGGAATGATATTGCCTTTAAGATCAGCTGTTTTATCATTGTACGCCTTGACGAACTCCATGATATTGAGTCCATGAGGTCCGAGTGCTGTACCGACCGGCGGTGCCGGTGTCGCAGCTCCCGCAGGGAGAGCAATTTTAATTAATGTTTTTATTTTTTTTGCCATCTTTCTCCTTATATCTTCTTGACCTGTAAAAAGTCGAGTTCTACCGGTGTTTCCCGTCCGAAAATACTTACCAATACTTTGACTTTGCCACGAGCCTCGTCAATCGATTCAATCGTACCCAAAAATTCGGTGAAAGGACCGTCTGTGATCTTGACTGCTTCGCCGACAGAGAACTGTACCTTGTACATCGGCTCTTCCATCTTCATGAATTTCTGGATTGCCTCGACTTCTTTTTCAGAAATAGGTGTCGGTTTGTTCCCCGCACCGATGAAAGATGTGACACCGGGAGTACTGCGAACCATGATCCAGGTTTCATCATCAAGAATCATTTTGACAAGAACATAGCCCGGAAAGATTTTTTCTTTAACGGTTTCTTTTTTGCCTTGAGATACCTTGATCGTATTTCGGGTAGGGACGATGATATCAAATACCCGATCAGTGAACTTCATTGATTCGACCCGCTGTTTGAGTGAGCGTTCAACTTTGTTCTCATGTCCGGCATAGGTATGAATGATATACCATTTGCCCCGATCTGATGCCGGTTTGGTCTTCTCTTGTTCTTGTTTTTCTTCGTTTGGCTGTGATGTTGCGTCCATATTATTTTACTATCAATTGTATTGCCTGACTAAAAACCCAATCAAGGCCACCGATATAAATTCCCATCAAAACGCTTAAAATGATAACAATACCAGTAAGTCGAATGATTTCATTTCGGGATGGCCAAACGATTTGTCTTAATTCATCGTACGTTTGCCGAACAAAAGTTACCGGTGTTATCATGACTCAAATACAAAACTCCCATATGCATGGTGTCAAGTCTCCGTATTTTATCAAATCCTGCGAGGCATGTAAAGCAGCGATTATCTATGCATGTGAGAAGTAATATACTTATTGACTATCATAAAAAATTTAATATAATAATTGTAAGCTCTACAAGAATAAATCTTGGTGAGATAAGGTTTTCTATAGTTTATGAGAATAAGATCAGCGGAAATGAGATCGGGAGCAGAAAGTGCTGCATTATTTGCTAGAAGCTTATCAGGGCAAGAGGCACTGCAAAGAGCAGGTGGAAGATCTACCCTTACAACCAGAGTTGCCGTGAGAGGTATAAGTTCAGGACAAAGTCACGAGCAAGGAAGAACTACTGTCCCTACGCTCCTAAACTTTATTGCTGGCAAAGCTGGTGTACGTATGGATGAGGGGAAGTATTCCGCAAGCTCACATGATCATCCAAGAAGACATCACTCCAGTCCTCGATGGACAGGCGGGTCTGTCCCTACAGTAAAAAGAATGCGTTAAATAAGGCTCCTTTTTTACAGTTGAGAGTTTTTTATTTCACAGTAACCGATTTTGCCCTTCGACAGGCTCATGACGAAAAGCATTTTATTTAACTGTCACGCTTTTTGCCAGGTTACGGGGTTTATCCGGATCTTTGACGCCTCGTGCGAGAGCGAGGTTGTAGGCAAGAAGCTGTGCAATCGCGACTTGAGGGAGAAGTGTGGCTTCTTTACAATCAGCAGTCTCCAGAAATCTATCAAATACTTCATTATTTCTTGGACCAATGCCGATAATGAACCCACCACGCGCTTTGACTTCCTGCGCATTTGAAATAATTTCCTCATACGTTTCATCAAGAGGAGCAAAAACGATACATGGTGTTCCTTTTTCGATCAGCGCGATGACGCCGTGTTTGAGTTCGCCGCCAGCAAATCCTTCGGCATGAACATAACTTGCTTCTTTCATTTTTAGTGAGGCTTCAAGAGCAGTTGCGTATGAAAGGCCGCGGCCGAGGATATAGATATGCTCACGATTTTTGATCTCGGCTGCGAGTTTTTTAATAGTTGCTTGGTAGGAATCCTTCAAGATTGCTTTGACATTGGCGGATGCATTAAGCAGTTCTTTTTTCGCGACTCCCGCTTTATTTATAATTGTATATGTCGTCAGGAAGAGGATGGCGAACATACTCATAAAGCTTTTGGTCGCGACGACTGCTTTCTCCTGACCGGCGCCGAGAAGAAATTTATGATCTGCCTGTCGATACAGCGTTGATCCGAGCACATTGACGAGTGCTGCGATCGTGGCGCCTTTTTGTCTTGCTTTCTCAACCGGTTCGACAACATCGATCGTCTCACCTGACTGGGAGATCGGGATGACGAGTGTTCCTTTTTTGACGTAATCTTCAAGATATTTGAATTCCGAACCGATAGTGAAGTTAATGTGCTTTTTGGCGATTGAGGAAAAAAGATATGTTCCCGCGAGCGCGGCATATGAAGCCGTACCGCAGCCGAGCATAAACGTTCCGAATGCTTTATCGATAAGGCTTGCGAGTTTTTTTGCCTCCTCAGAGTAAGTGAGTGCAATTTGTTCAATAACTCTTGGCTGTTCATGGATCTCTTTCAAGAGAAAGTGCGGATAGTTACCTTTGACGGAATCTTCAAAATGCCAGGTGAGGCGGGTGATCTCTGGTTTGATCTCATTTCCTTTTGGAAGCTCAAGTAGTTTTATCGTATCACCGAGAATGACCATTTGGTGATCAGCAAGAAAGATAACATCTTTGGTATATTTTGAGATGCCGGCGGCATCCGATGCTATCAGAAGTTCATCTTTACCAATGCCAACAGCGAGTGGCGAGCCATTTTTGGCCGCGACAATTTCACGGGATGGTGCATAGGCAACAACGATCGCGTTCATGCCCTGAAGCATGTTAAAGGTATCTCGTACTGCAGTTGCAAAGCCTTTGCTGCCGCTTTTCATTTCTTCTTCAATGAGATGGGGGAGGACTTCGGTATCTGTTTCTGAGATAAATTTGTGACCCTTTTCTATCAATTCTTTTTTGAGCTCTTGAAAATTTTCGATGATGCCGTTATGGACAACGGCGATATGTTTCTGACAATCAAGATGCGGATGAGCGTTGGCGTCGGTGACGCCGCCATGCGTTGCCCAGCGGGTATGACCGAGAGCGAGGGAAGATTGAAGATTAAAGATTGAAGATTGAGGAATTTTGTCGGGAAGTTTACCTATTTCTTTTTCTACTACTAATTTTTGATCTTTGGTCTCTGATTTTTGATCTCTTACTGCTATGCCCCATGAGTCATAGCCGCGATATTCAAGCGTCTTGAGCCCGTCAAAAACGATCTGAGCCGCATCGGTTCTTTGTCCTACGTATCCAAATATTCCACACATGGTTTAAAAGCTCAAAAGTCAAAATGCAAACGTTGTTTGCAAAGTGAATTTTGGGATGGATGTAGTGTAGAGTTTGAGAAGGAAGTTGTCAAGAAGGGGATAGAGAGAGTAATCTTATGCAGCTCTAAGGAAATCAACTACAACGCCACCTGTGGGAGCAGACGCAATCGCAGCAACTTCATCTTGGATTTCTAAATCTGACACTTCATGAACAGGTAACGCTACAACAACACCATGATCCGATAAGAAGTGTTTACCATCTGCAATAACACCTAAGTCACTGGAATCACCTCTGGCGAATTGAATTAAATCTTCAGCAAGTGCTTGTTCTTCTGAGGTAATGACTCCGATGTTTTGTACTTCGCTTGCAAGACGACGAGCAGCTTCTCGTTGTCTTGGTTGCATCGTATACTTGACTCGAAGCTTTGCAACTACTTCATCTCTAATTTCTGTCAGTTTGATACCTCTTGCGACGTCTCCTTTACCATTATCAACAAGTGTTTGTAATGCATCTTCAGCTCTATAAAGGATAGGTAAGTATACTTCAGCGTTTAATTTCGCATGTGCGGCGCTCCATCCCAGTCCACTTGCCTGGTGTTCATAATTATATACTCCTGTATCCTCTCTGCCATCTTCTGTCAATTTCTCAGCGAATTTACCGGTCGCAAGATAATTTTTTATTTGTGCATGTAGGTTATTTTGTACTGTAGAAATCATAAACCTCGTTATTGCCAGACGATCCGAAACGGATATGTCTTTATTGCCCATCAATATATAATTATCAATAATACCTTCTGTTGTTGCCATAACTTCAGGTGAAAAGATCTTTGCATCCCAATTTTGTCGTGAATGCATCTCAAGGATTTTTCTGTGTAATTGAGGGTCAATTGGCAAAGTGTCAAGTTGATCAGCAGAGAGAGGTTTTATTAAGTCGCCAACATTCATTGTAAGTAAGCCATGTCCACTTTCAAGATAGGGAAGATGACCAATTGCTGATAAAGCATCATCGCCCGTAAAGAGTCCTGCCCAAAGTCCCCATCCTTGAGCAATCGTTTCTACTTTGTTACGTGTGCCAGTTACTGTATTAAAATCAAAAATAGTTCCACTTTCCGGATCAAAATGAGTGGCAAGGAATTCATTTGCCATAGCGACTGTATCTTGTGCCCACTGGTTGGAAGTGAGACCGCCAATGTCTCTGCCCAAAATTTCAGATGCCTGTGATAGTATCGCTTTATTGCGTAAAAGAAGTAATTCCAGATCAGCTGCAAAAGTTACATCTTCACTAAATCCAAAGCGTGAGGGGAATCTATCATGGCCTAATGTTCTGCTTCTCTGGTAACCATCACCGGCATCTATCTCAGCTGGCAGACGGAGCCATTCAAATCCCGGAACCATGGTATGATGATTGCCGATACCGGTTGCTGTGCGATCTTCCTGATTATTCCATACTTCATTATGTTCTCTTGCTCCAACTTCCATATACCGGGCAAATTTTCCTCGTACTTTATCTGTGTTCTTTTCCGGATGTGTTGAGAACCACTCCCACGCTGTCGCAATAGTTACCGGACGGGCGGGCGCATTCATCCCGCTCAATGACGGCCATTGGGGGATTATCCCGAATCTGTCATAGATGCTAGCTATCTGATCTAATGATGATTCAACTGCCGAGCGTCCTTCAGGAGTATTGCGGAATGCTTTGGACATAAAATAAAGATCATGGGGGAATAATAACCCTTTATATCTATCATGATTGGGTGCAATAATTTTATCTTCAGTTAACGCGATAAATCCTTTGCCTTGGTGTGGTTCCTGGATCAGTGAATCAAGGAAATCATTTGCGCCGTCAAGCATTTTAGTGACCCGTCTATCTCCTTCCAGATCAAATCTCGATTGCCGTAATTCTCCATAGGATCTGAGAAGCTCTCTTGCTTGGCTTGCTGTCAATCTTGGTGCATTAGGATCCTTTGCTTCGGGCATTGCAGGTTGATCAGCTACGTTTACTCGTGCTTCCGGAGGTCGCTCCATTGGTGAAGGCCTTCTGTCTAATGATACTGCACCTGCAAATGCTGCTGGTGAAAAATCATTGACAACAAGTCTTAATCCTGAGCTTGTTTGATGGCCATCAAAGCGATAACGATTGCCGTCAGTTAAAATATCTCCGGGCTCTACATCCCATGTTCGCGGATCTGCAAGCAACGCTTCAGTGCTCCTGCCTCTATTTCCGCCAGCAAGTACCTGAGGGAGTCGAGCCAAATCAGTAGCACGATGGACAGATAAACCTGATAAAGGAGCAAAGGAGACATCAGGTCCTCCAAGTGTAACTCGAGCTCCGGGCTCTGCGGTTTTTGATAACGGTGTTTGACGGACAGCTGGTTTTTCTGGCGCAGCCATATTTGTGATGAGTAAAAAGTCTCATCTCTTGTATTATAGTCTCTTACTAAATTCTTACTTGACTACAACCTGACAATGTTTGTCGTTGAAAAATGTCAACGAAATAATAATTAGATGATTATATGAAAATGTTTTTAAAAATCAATAGTTATTTCATGAAATAAATTCCACTGGACGGATAAGAATTGATTTGCTATTATGCAATTATGGTACGCAAAATCAGAAAAGCTGTCATTCCTGCTGCGGGATTTGGTACCCGCTTTTTGCCTCAGACCAAAGCAATGCCCAAAGAGATGCTCCCCGTTGTGGATAAGCCTGTCATCCAGTATGTTGTTGAAGAAGCGGTGCAGTCGGGGATTGAAGATATCATCATTGTCACCGGCGCACTGAAGCGGGCGATTGAAGATCATTTCGATGTACCAAATCAAGATCTCATTAAAAATTTGGAAGCAGGACACAAAGATAAATTATTAGAGCAGGTCAAAGCCATTTCCGAAATGGCAAATTTCATTTACATCAGACAAAAAGGGATGTATGGTAACGGGACGCCGGTATTATCCGCAGAACCTGTTATCGAAAATGAATTCTTTGCGGTACTTTGGGGAGACGAATTTATCTACAGCAAGCCGCCGCGTCTTGCGCAAATGATGGAAGTTCATGAGAAATACGGCGGAGCTGTAATTTCAGGAGTTCGGATAGAGCACAAGGAAGATCTCAAGCGATATGGTATTGCTGAAGTTGAAAATGTAGAAGGCAACGTGTTTAGGATTAAAAAAATTGTCGAAAAACCTGAGCCCAGTAAAGCTCCATCGGATCTCGCGACACATGGTGCATATATCCTGCCGCCTGATATTTTTGATATTTTGCGTAGTCAAAAGCCCGGCACGGGCGGTGAGATCTATCTTCCTGAAGCAATCGATGAATTAATAAAGACCGGATACCCAGTATATGCCTGTGAAATTGAAAATGGCCGTTATTACGATACCGGCAATAAAGTGGAATATCTCAAGACGGTTATCGAATTTGCACTCCAGCATCCTGACATCAAAGATGAATTCATTGCCTTCCTCAAAAGTTTGGACCTCGGATAATATATCATACGATAATGTACGTGTTGCATTCGGACTACAGCTTGGTATAGTAAGAATATACCGTATAAATTATGGCTGGGAAAATCAACTCAAAAAGAAACAAGGGGAATCTTCGGATTAAGGTAATAATTGCTGTTTGTGTACTCATTTTACTATTTATTCCTTATGCCATTTTTTTTCTCAGAAACAGCGATAAGACAGGACTTGCGTCCTACAAAGGTGAATCGTATACCTTTTTCTACCCCAAGAATTGGACAATGAAGAAAACTGACAGAAGCGATATCAACGGGACAGAATTCTTTTTGCAACCACCTCATGCAGCACCACCTGAGACTCCATATGTCCTCATAGATGAAGCTTCCGCTACACAGACAGCAGAAAGCAAGCTCACGGATCCTTTTATTATCTTTAAATATAAAAGAACAGATGCAACTGTTAATGGAATAAGCGCACAGAAATATACTAATGTCGTACATGCTGCTGAAGGCGTTTTTCATTCAACGGCTTACGTTTTTGAGACAAAAGGACATGTCTACCTCATTACCGTGGGATACAAACAGGAAGTACCCGATACCGAGTTGGAGAATGAATTCTCGCAGATTGTTTCCAACTTTACGCCTCGATAAACTATGTAACAATGTAACGTATTTTCCGCTCGGCGTGAAAAATTTTTATGCCTCGCTTCAAGTAAAAGAACAAAAGTATAGTCTTAAACTATTTGCTTATTTAGTATCGATAACCCCACCCCATTCAACAGAGACAAATCCTTGTCTTTTCGGTGTAGCCGGCAACTGCAGTGTATCCTTGGCAGGGGTTAATGCAGCTTTGAAATACGCTATAAAGGCAATTTGTGTATCTGGCTTCGGTGAGATAGCAACAGTATCAATAGCAGCTTTTGCAGATGGAGTAAGCACAGAAAAGAAGATATACGGCGTGGGCATTGCCTTTAGTTGCGGTAACCAGAATGATAAAAACTCTTGTTTTTCAGGACCTACCAGGCCGAGTTCGTCAAGAAGCGAACCGAGTTTTTCAGTGAGCTGGCTTTTAGGGATAGTGACACCAAGGTGGGGTTGTTGGAAATCAGTTACTGATGATTCATAAAAGAGTTCTGAATACTTTTTGCCGTTATAACTGAGAGTGCCGTTCGGATTTGCGAGCACATCTTTCCATCCACCTTGCGGATAGGTAGGATCTGAAACAACAACGCTTCCGTTTGTTATCACCTGTACATCAACGAGAGTCGGAACAGTGGGGTAGAGATAGATTACCGGTTTTTCAACACAATATCGACCGCTTCCTGGTGCAATTTTTGTGCCACAAGGGTTTGGACCAGGATACAGTGCACCATTGGCACCATAGCCGATACCATTTTTACACGTAACTGTTAACGCAGTACAATAACAAGAGCCAGTGACGGGTTTGCCGCTGTCGAACCCACCAGGACAGGGCTGCCCATTTGATACTGGCGCTTTCGGACCAGGAGCAGCCGGTTGGAAGTGTCCAATGGGAGATTGCGGAGCCGAATTTACCGGTTGAAGAGGATTTTTTGTTTGCGTTTGTTTATTTGGTTTTGCTGGATTAGGATTAGCAGGCTGCGTCTGTGCTTTCGATGGTGCTGTCGATGGTGAAGTACCGGTCGGAACCAGGAACCAGTCCATCTGTAGATTGGACTGTGCAGGAGCAGGAGTAAAAGGAATAGCAGCAGTGTTAGTAGCGCCATAAGAAAATTTTTTTGTTTCTACCGACGGCAAAACTACAATAGTTACACAAAAAAGTAAAAAGAGGATGAGGAAAAGAGAGATTTGAGAGAGGTTTCGCTTTTTCTGTTTTTTTACTTGTTTTTTCATACGGATACTATATCAGAATATGTTATCAGCATTACCGTGTCAAATAGCAAAAACTCAGTAACATGCTATAATAAAGAGATGCCCAAACGTTTCATCTATTTTCTTTCAGGGTTAGTTTTATTTTTTTCTTTTGTTTTCTTTTCCTACCTGGTACATAAAAATCTTTTTACTCAGCTTGATTTCAATAATACTGTCCACATTCAGGATCATGTGAGTAGGCGGTTTGATTTTCCGTTTTCTCTCCTCAGCACCATCGGGCAGTTTGAATTTATGTTGGTTATTTTGATCGTGATTTTCTTAGTCAGCAGGCGACTGCGTGCAGGAATTGTCGCCGTTGTATTTTTTATCGGGTTTCATCTGATCGAGGTATTCGGTAAATCCTTTGTTCATCATCCACCGCCTCCGCAATTTTTGTTAAGAACTCAAGAGATGCTGCAGTTCCCGGCATATTATGTTCAGAATCTCAATTCATACCCATCCGGACATGCAGGTCGGACAATGTTTGTGTCGGTTATTTGTTTTATTTTACTCTGGCAGAGCAGACGGTTTGGCTTCATGACAAAAGTGGTGCTTTCGGGTTTACTTCTTGCTTACGATATCACGATGCTTGTTTCCCGAGTGTATTTAGGTGAGCATTGGACAAGCGATGTGATCGGCGGATCATTGCTAGGCATAGCTCTTGGGTTATTCACCGGTATATTCATTACTGAAAAAGGTAGGTATCCCAAAAATGATACTCAAAAGAAAAGTTTTTTCCCCAAATATAAAATTGAAGTAAAGAGAGTGGAGTAACGATTACAGTGGATAAGCCACTGTGCTGAGCATCTTTTGTAGTTTGGTTTTATTGCTTTTCCCCGTTGAGATAAGGATGAGATTATCTCCAGCCTGGATAAACGTGCCGATCTCAGGTTGCTCGTTTGGTTTGACATTTGACGCAACCGATTGGTAATCAATAGCCTGCAAACCATTGACTGATATATCATGGATTTTGGTGAATTTCTCCGTCGTGTTGTCATTGGAAAGTGGACTTTTGATAACTTTGGTTGTGTTGTCAGGCAAGGCATAATAACTGTCAAAGTCCTGGCCGGCGGCAGCAGCAAGCGTTTTTGGCATCAAGAGTATCTGGAAGTCCAGATCACCGTTTGTCTTATGCAGCGCAATACTGGTGACGCCAAAACCATATGATGATTCTTTCAGCGAATCAGTTGGCGGATAGGAGAATTTCAATTTGTAATCGGTATTGGTATATGTTTTCCAATTTGCAGGTTTGTGAATCAGTGATTGGTTACTAATTATGGGAGTTGGAGAAGATGATGCCTGTCGGGGTTGAAAAATTTCGACTTTGATCAGATAAGCGATCAAGAAACCGGCAGCTGCGACGACAACATAGATAAGAATAATAAAAACGAGCCACTGCTGTTGTTTGTTCTTGGACATAATCTGTTTGTGTAGTCATTCATGACCAGGCAAGAGGGATACTTATTCTTTTCGCTCGGAACGAAATTTTTTCTTGAAACCGGACCCGGCCTTTTATTCTGCGAAAAAATTTGTTCCTCGCTTTATTTCTCATAGAGAATTATGAGAAGACTACTTTTGCATTGTAGCAAATTACTTGCGACTTTTCATGAGTTTGCGTATACTTAGCGTTATGGCAAAGCTTTTTATCCCGATCCTGCTCGGCACAACCCGTCCGAAAAGAGAATCAATCAAGGCTGCCCGGCTGGTTGAAAAAGTAGGAAAGGAAATTGAAGAGATCGAAGTACAATTGGTTGATCCGGTAGATTATAATTTCCCCTTTGATGGCAACGATCCGGAAAATAAAGACCCGCGGTATACTGAGCTGACTGCGAAGGCTGATGGTTTCTTCATTGTCACGCCGGAATACAATCATAGTTTTCCCGGGACACTCAAGCGGATGCTTGATTCTGAACTCACGAATTATATTCACAAACCGGTTGCTTTTGCAGGTGTTTCCAACGGCATCTTTGGCGGTGCGCGGGCATTGGAAGCGTTAACGCTAACAGTTCGCGAAATGGGAATGGTTGTAACATTTGCTGATGTCTATTTTCCGCAGGTACAGAATTTATTTGATGAGAACGGTGAAATCAAAGATGAAGGATATGTTCGACGGATCAAACGTGGTTATGAGGAGCTTATTTGGATGGCAAAGAGTCTCAAGTGGGGGAGAGAGAATCTCAAAAGCATCTATCATTAGATTTGAATAATTTTAGTAGAGAGGTTGGAATAATTTTCGCTCGATATACATATTTTCTGGGACCCACCTGTCGTTTGCTATTTGCATTTGTGCCTTCGCTTTCCGAGTTCCGCTGGCTGTTTATTCATAAGAGACGAGGCATTCGTCCTGGCGAAACTATGCATATCTCGCTTGGTAGTTCACTATTTTGTTGGCAGTGAGAATGAGAAGGTTGCGCCTTTTTCTATGTCACTCTCTACCAGTAATTTCCCTTTGTGCGCTTTTACAATTTCCATTGCGATATAGAGTCCAAGTCCGATTCCTTTGACATTATAGTTCTGATTTTTGTCACTGATTCTGAAGAACCGTTCAAAAATACGTGCTTGTGCTTCTTTTGGAATGCCTGGTCCGAAGTCTTGAACACTGACTACAACGCGTTTGGGTTCTTCACAAAGTTTTACGACAATTGTGTCCGCGTCAGGAGAATATTTGATGGCATTGATCAAGAGATTAACGATTACTTGTCTGATACGCTCTTTATCTGCAGGTATTGGTTTGGTTATGGTCCCATCGATACTGATGGTGTGCGTTGTCGTCGTATATTGGAACATCTCTACTATTTCTCTGACTAATTCATACAGATCTACCTTCTCTTTTTGTAAAACAAGCATGCCGGTTTGGGCTTTATAGACATGTGTGAATGAATTAAGAAGTTTGGTCAGGCTTTCCAGTTGTCCTGCGGCTTTTGCTAACAAGAATTGGGATTTTTTATCACCTGTTTTTGCATGATAGCCTTGTAATAGTTGAAGAAATGCAGATAGTGACGTTATTGGAGTCTTCAGTTCATGGGTTACATACCCAACAAAATCATCTTTTTGCTGTTCTATCAGCTTTCTCTGTGTGACGTCTTCAATGCTTAGTAAAATAAAGTCAAATTTTTTGTTCTCATACGCAATACGTTTTGCATTAATGAGCATTGTCCGCTCACCAATTTTACGAAAAGGAAAGGTCAATTCTAATTCTTTAAAAGAAGCATTTTTTTTACTGATCTTTTGTAAGCGCTTGATCAGTATCTTGATTTTGGGAGCACGTTTATTCAGCGCAGTAAGATTTGTGCCAACAGTTTTCTTTTTATTAGCTTTAAATTTATGAAAGAAAGCGTTATTTGCAGATTGTATTGTTAGTTCTTTATCAAGGATAAGAACAGGTTCATGAATCGCATCGATAATAGTATCAATGTATAATTCCTGATCTGTTTTGGTATACATTTGATCAGCGTTAATGACACGGTGCAAAACCGGTCGCGTGGACAACTGCGTAGTTGGTGCAGGAATAGCTATAGATTTCATTTCAAATAGAGCTCGTGTCGTGTATATCACAAATATGAATAAAATTCAAGGGTTTGTACTAGATGAGTACATCGGTGACACTTGGGAGTTGTAGTACAGATCAAGATACAGTAAAGGAGATTGGTAGTCAAGGGTTTGATGAGGACGGTGGAAGTTGTACTCAATGAGCCAGTCAGTT
>Ga0307373_10009884_pt1 | contig 14148 bp, 8 predicted proteins | sample OX2MG_FD_202534 | JGI IMG/M metagenome (GOLD analysis project Ga0307373, IMG submission 202534) | Soil microbial communities from Risofladan, Vaasa, Finland - OX-2 | ecosystem: Environmental > Terrestrial > Soil > Coastal area > Acid sulfate soil | place: Finland: Risofladan, Vaasa | collected... | reverse complement strand
CTAGGGCACTCGGATCTCGACACGACACGGCGTTACCTCAACCCCGATCAAGACCTCAAACGCAAGGCGGTGAGCAAGCTGTCGCTTAGCGGGTAAGAAAAAATGGAACAGGAAACATTGAACGAGCCAGTGAAGATCCGGCTGGAAGATAAAGGCTTGCCCAATGGGACTAGCGCAACGATTGCGTGTGGCGCGTTGTGCGAGTTGAATGCGGTAAATAGTTCTGGTCAGCAATCCAATCCAGAATTTGCCCCCGAAGGAAGCAGACATTCGACTGGATCCGCACGTATGGAATCAAACCCCATTGAACGTAGCTGTAGATCGTTTTCACGTCGATCTTGAGAATCTTTTCGAGTTCCTTCGCGGTGAGCATTTCCGGCAAATCGTCCAGACCCGGCCCGCGCTGATTGCGACGTTTATTGAAATTCATCTCGGTCATCGTTGCTATCTGAAACTCCCGCCTGGGTTCGGCGGATTGCCACCGGCTCTACCCTGTCTTTGCAACCCAAGTAACCCGTTACCTGAAAACCTTTGGAGTTTGCGTTGGCCATTTGCGGTCCTCGGCAACATGCACATGGTATAGGCTCCATTTGCAGATTAGCCTGCGAGGCGCTGAAGGAGATCGTTAAAATGAAGCTGGAAATTCCCAAGGACCTGTCTTTTGCCATGTTTGACGATCCGGATTGGTCCTTGCTTTTCCAGCCCCCAATTAGCGCAGTTCGCCAGCCGAGTTACGAGATAGGAAAAACCGCTGCAAGGCTGGCAATCGATAGGATTCACCAGCGCGATAAACCCTGTGAGAGGATTCTCTTGAACGCGGAATTCATCGAACGCGGTTCAATTGCAGCACCTCAAAGGATCTTACCGTGGCAAGCGCTACTGAAGCAGATGCTGGAACAAGCGCCGCGGCCGATTTGAGAAAATCACGTCGATCCATATGCTTTCCTCTCCCCTTCCTTCCATCCATACCTACACGGAAGATCGCGGTGTTAAGTCTGTACTTGCGCCGTAATTATATGATTGGCGTGCTTCCGTATAAATCAAACCTAACTTGTCGAGAATGTCAAATGTTTTCCAGCTCAGTGGGTCATCACCGTATCGTTCATACCCTCTCGGGAGGAGCGGCTCCCGCCGCGTGCGGGAATGCGACCTTGACCGTCGCGATCTCATACCGGCCGATCGGGACCGAAACCTCCCTTCCGTCGGATCCAAGGGAAATGCTTTTTTCTTCCTTTTCCATCAGGTTGGTCTGCGCCGCGCGAGTTGCAGACTCCGGCAGGCGCAGCCGCACCTGAGACGGCTTCCCTTCGTATTCGAAGAATCGGAAAATCAGCGTATCGTCGTCTTCAGCCTTTTTAATTGCGGTGAGGATGACGTTCTTCGGCTCAATCTCCACAAAGGAATGCGAGGAAGGAAGTGACCCTTCATGTTCCATGGTCAAAAGCGGGAGAAGGGGGTAATTCAACTCATACCCGCGAAGCTCCGTATTGGCCTCCCGCCAGCCACCCACGTGAGGATACATCGCGTAAGTGAATCGGTGGAATCCCTGGTCTGCGATGGGATCGGGGTCAATGGGTGAGCGCAGCAAGGTCAGCCGGATGGTTCCCGGCTCGACGGTATCGTAGCCGTACTTGCAGTCGTTCAGCAGGCTGAAGCCACGGCCGTTTTCCGAAAGGTCGCCCCATTGCTGCGCGCAAACCTCAAATTCCGCCTCCTGTGCCAGCAGCGGGTCGTATTTGAGCAACTTTTTCCCGATACCTTTCGCTTCTGTAAAGGGTACCGGGGGCTTTCCGGGAACGTGGGGAATAGCCGGCCGTTCGATGGTGCCATAAGGAATTTCATACGTCGCCATAAGGGGCTTGATATCGAGCGGAAACGCAACTTTCAGCATGATATGCTTTTCATGCCACTCTGCCTGCATGTTGACATCGACGCGCGGAACTTCCGGATACATGCAGATATCTTGAATGAAGGACGAATTCTGGTATCGCTTCTTCACTCGAATCACCGCGCGAACCGGAGTGTTCTCTACCAGCTTCACTTCCTCAGCATCCAACAACTCCGTCTTGGACTTTTCGTAGTTCGGATCGATGTTCCAGGCATCATTACGCTTGGGCTTGTTCGCAAAGACCTCCAGCAGGTTGCCCTGCCCGCCGGATCGCAGAATATTCTTGCCATCCTTCTTGTTCACCAGACTTGTAACGCAGCCAGTCCTGGGATCGATCTCAACCCGCAAGAATTCGTTTTCCATGTGGAGACCGCTGGCTTTCAGCGTTGTGGCGACCCGGCGCGGGTTGCTGACTGAAACCACATGAAAAACTCGATAACCGACAGAGGGTACGGACCTCGCAAGGAAACGAACCTTCACCGTATGGGTCGAGTCATCCCGGGAAAGAACGGCCGAAGGCACGACGCGCCCCTCCGGATCACGGACTTCCACCTTCTCCACCCGCCCGGGGAATTGTACCTGCGCTTCCGTGATGTCGGTCCGTTCCCAACTGAGCGGATTGAACACCACTACCGGTCTTCCTGGCCCGCGAGTATCAACGCGCATCGCAAGCGTCTTTATGGACCCCTCAAGGATCGGCTCACCTGTGCGTTTGACGAAATCCATGCTTTCTGCTTCGTCCTTATAAACCACATGAATTCCGGAGCCCGCCATCAGATCGTGAAATTGATTGAAAAGGACCCGACGCCAGCAATCCTCGAACTCGGGCTGCTGATATTCCTCTCCCTTCAGCATGGCGAGGGAGGAGAATTTCTCCGAATTCAGCAGCAACGCCTCCATCTTCCGGATGCGTTTCTTGCTGTCAGCCTGCGTCGTGTAGGTTCCGCGGTGATACTCGAGATACAGCTCGTCGTTCCACACCGGCAGGTTCAATCGAGAGAGGTTGCGATCAACCTCATCGAAGTATTCCTGTGCCGTGCTGAATTTGAAATTCGGAAAGGCAGCCTTCGGAGATTTTTGCCAGCGCAGGGCCGCGTCCAGCATCTGGCGCGTTGGCCCCCCTCCGTGGTCTCCCACCCCATAGAGATGCATCAGCTTGTGGAAACCTGATAATTTCCCAGCGGCCTCGGCGATATGCTCACCTGACTGCATCGGGTTAATGCCGTTGTTGTAGCCGTGCGGGAAATAGGTGAGGACCCGGCTGCCGTCCGGGGCCTCCCACTGGAACAGCTTGTACGGAAACTCCGTCGTGTCATTCCAGGAAATCTTCTGGGTTACGAAATAATCGACTCCGGACCGTTTGTAGATCTGAGGCAATTGCCGGCTAAAGCCGAAAGAGTCCGGATTCCAGCCGATCTTGACATCCACGCCGAACTTCTGCTGGAAGTACCGTTTGCCCGTCAAGAGCTGGCGCACCAGTGACTCGCCGCAAGGCATGTTCAGGTCGGGTTCGCACCACATGCCGCCCACCATCTCCCACCGGCCCTCCTTGACGCGCTTCTGGATTTCCTTGAACAAGTCCGGATACTTATTTTCCATCCAGAGAAAATCCTGAGCGGTGGATTGCGCATACGTGATTTGCGGATACTCTGCCATCAACTCCACAACCGTCCCAAAGGTGTCACGAACAAGTCCCACGGTTTCGGTCCATGTCCACCGCCACGCCAGGTCGATGTGTGCATTCCCCACGGCATAGACCGTGAATTGCCTTATCCACTTTGCCAGCGGCTCCATCTTTGCGTCGGCTGCGGCAAGTGACTTGTCAAAGGCAGCCTGGTCGCCGCGGTCAAGCGCTCCAAAGTCAATCGCTTGGACGGCTGCGCTCAACTGTGCCTCACGTTGCGAATGCCCGTCCGGAAAGCCTTTTGACGCCTCCTGCACTGTCATGATTTGCTGAAACATTGTTAAGGGATTTGGCCCTTCCGGCGGATAGTCAACCTCAAGCTCAGCTTCGTCAATTCCTGCGGGGCCTTGTCCCGGCGGAGCGTAGGCTGCGACCACAAATTTCTCCCCGGGCTTGGCGCTCTCGGTCAACAGGATAGGTTGCTGGGTGTTGTCGGCGGTCATCTCAACCATTGAACCGTTGAAGAAAACGCGTACACGCCCGTGTCCGTGAAAACCCACCCGCAGGGCCAGCATCACCCGTTTGCCCTCGATGTTGTAGCCACCCATCGATTGGGGTATCTCGACCACTCGCCGGAACCAGGCGGGGCGGACAGCCCAGCGCTTTCGAACGTCTATTTCCTCCCAGCTTGAGTCGTCCAGATCGGGATCTTCGGGATGCGGCAAATCATCGGCGTGCGCGCGCCACTTCGAAAGCGGCATGCTGAACACTGCTTGCAGCCTGTGGAGTGCAGGGCTCAACGAGTTGTTCTCTATTATTTGCCACCTTCCATGGGGCAAAGCCTGGGCCATAAGGGGAGAGGCTGGGCCTTCGATCAGAAGTTTTTCAGCAAGGAATGAAGCCGCGGAAAGCTGGAAGAATCTTCTTCGGTTCATGCTAGACATATATACGTACCTCCGTTGCTCTGAGAAAGTTGTTGAAGACTAATCGCGCTGAAACGTAACGAGGCACTTGTCCGGCTCTTTGATCTGTCGGTAATGGGCCTCTGAGGATGTTAACACTACCAAGCGGGCGCCCAAAAGTTAGGCGCATCGCAAGCTGGATTTCTCGCGCAGGTCCCGAAGAATACATAACCCCACAAGTCGACGATCCCAGGCGAGATCCTGGAATGTCGAAGTTGGTAGGGTTGAAGCCATTCATAAAATCGCCCCGAAACCTGAGAGTCACACGCTCATGAAACCGGAAATCTCTAATTAGTTTCTCCTCCCCAAGAACCCAGCTATACCTCCTGCACCTCGTTGTCCCGAGTGGATCAACAATCACCTTCATGTTTGAGGGTGGTGACGGGCCTCCCAGTGTGCGACCAGTTCATTTTTGCCAATTGCCGAAACCTGTTCCTTCCAGGTGGCCAGATGGTCTTGCAGATGTTTCTGCTCCGTCTGCTGCGATTTCCGCCCGTACAGGTTGCTCACTTCCATTGGATCCGCCTGACGATCAAACATCATGTCACCGAACGAGCGATAGTCCCAGTGTTTGCGGTAAGGTGTGGGATCGATCCAGTGCCCGAGTTTATAGCGCTCGCCGATGACCGACACCTGCGACCAGTTTTCCGAGAACACGGAATCTTGCTCCGTAGGCTTCCCCTCGCGGACGGTCTGAACGAGTGATCGTCCTGGCAAGGGTGGGGCACTGCCACCCCGCGTGACACCGGTGAGTTCCATGATCGTCGGCACGAAATCGAGGTGAGTCGACAAACTCTCGCACGTCGCCGCCTGCCGAAACTGCTTCGGCCATGCGACGATGAAAGGCACGCGCAAGGTATCCTCGTACACATTGTGTCCCAGGGCGCATTTTTCCACCATTCCGTGGTGCGCCACGAAATCCCCGTGGTCCGAGGTATAGATGACCACCGTATTTTCATCGAGGCCGAGCCGTTCGAGCTCATCTAAAATTTGCCCCATGTAATGATCGGTCTCACTGACCAAAGCATAGTAATACGCGATGTAGCGCTGATAGATTTCAGGGTGTTTGGCAGCCTTGGCGCAATCCCACGGCGGCCTCATGCGCCTGCGCCACACTTCCATTAGCGGTGGCAGCTGATCGACCGGCTGGTGCACGTTTTTCGGAAGCGGCATATCTTTGATCGGATACATCTCCACCCACCGCTGGGTTGGCGTGTAAGGTTGATGGGGGTGCAGGATGCTCGACCAGCAGAAGAATGGCTTGCCGTCCTGTTTCGCCTCGCGCAAAAATCGCAGCGTCTTCTGGGCAACATATTCGCCCGCCCGATAGCGATCATCGACCTTCGAAATCTGGCACAGCAGGTCGGCATGGAACGCGCCGCCCTTGTAATTGTGATCCCAATCGCGCAGATGGGCCTGCCATTGCTTCGGGTGGTCCTGCTTGAGCCAGTCCCAGTAATTTTCCCGGGATGGATCCTGTTTGGGGCTGATGGTCGTCGCCGATTCATTCCATCCCATTCGCAGGCCCTTTGCCAGATGCCGTTTACCAAAGGAAGCCGTGCGATAGCCTGCTTTCTGGAACATCTGTTGCAATACCGGATAGCGATCGGGATGCACCGGTGCATCGCCGTTAAACAAAACGCCGGTTGTCCGAGGATAAAGCCCCGTCATCAACGTCGTGCGCGAGGGAACACAGACTCCGTCGCCACAGTAATGGCGATTGAACCTTATCCCACGTGCGGCCAGCCGGTCCAGGTTCGGCGTCTTGACAATCGGATGGCCATAGCACCCGAGAACGTGTGCATTATGCTGATCGGCAAAGAGGAGAAGGATGTTCGGCCGGTTGTTGTGTGCGCTGGGAACGGCCCCCTGTTTCGATGCGCCTTGGACCACCCGGTCCAGGCCAAGGTTGCCAAGCCCCGCGAGCCCCATAGCGCCGGCCGTCCCCAAGGATATCCGCTTGCCGAACTCGCGCCGGCTAATTGTTTTTTTCATATGATGCCTCCTGTTATCATATTCAAACTTCCTCACGCCGTTGATCTGGCTCAATGCGCACACCCGTCGAACAACCGGCGATGTCTCCTTCGGAACCCTTGCGTTGTGGAACAAGCCATGACCGGACTCGCCCAACCGCTTTGGCCAATCTGCCCAGAACCTACGCTGAGGGATCAGCGTCGTTTCGTGGACCCTGGAGAGAGAACAGATGAAGCTGGCCTAAAACATAATTAATAGGTAATTTCAATCGGGCGAATCGCAACATGTTAAATGTGACTAAAAAACATCCTCCTCATGCACGCTTGTCGAAAGCTCAGTCTCATTCGTTACCCTGCGACCCTTCCCTGTCCCCTGATTCTGCAGCAGGCTCAGCCAAAGCGACTCTAAGAACTTGCAGGCCTGCCGGCGGCAAATCGATGCGCCACTGGATTTTAGTACCAGAAACTCGTGTTGCAGGAAGACGCTGACGGGTCTTCGCGTCCCAGACATCGGGTGTCACCAAGTCTAGACCGAGGGCTTTGGGGTCAAACGTGATTGATCCCGTGTAGCCTTTCTGCCCGTCGCAGTTGGCGAGCGTGAGCCAGACCCGGGATTTGCCCACTGTCGGCACTACTTCCAACGAGTCGACTGGAGGGTCCAGGGTCAAATAGGGCTTGATCCAAGCCAGCGTTTTATCAAGATTGCTCGAAACCGGATGTGTCTTGGCGTAGGTTTTGAGCGCCGGCAAATCTGCTAGTTCATGTCCCAAGTCTATTACGCCCCGGAATTGGTTTAGACTTACAACTCCTTCCGCCACCTGCTGGTCACTGATGAAGTGCGGCAGCACATGATCATGTCGCCAGAAGTCGGTCAATTGCTGATTCAAGTCTGAAAACGCGCGCAGGTCCGGACTCTGCGCGATTTTGAGAGTCGGGACCAAAACCGCCACGGGCTGTTCGGGAACACGAGCATTGATGACCTTTGCCAAAACATCATGCCATTTCACATAGGCAGACCAACCGTCCGCAAACCCAGGCCTCTGCAGCGGGGGAGGGTATATGAAAAAATCTTCCCCTACTTCAAAGGGGGACCCGAGCCCAATATGGTCCAGCCACTGCGGGGTTTCTGCACGCAAATCGTTCTTTCGGCTTGGCGTCCATTCCTGAACAAGTGGGACCTTATAGGAGCGGGCCAAACTGCCAAAAAGAAGAGTGTTTCCCGAAGCGTTCGCGTCGTCTTCCACGACAATAGCGTGGTAACGTTTGGCAACAATAAAGAAAGTGTCCGGGTCATTGCCAAGCACGGCCGGACCTCCATGGCCCCCGATTCCACCTCCCCAGTAATAGAACATTGGAGCGTTTGTGTGCTTGCGGACCAGGCTTGAGAGTTCGTTGTAGGTCTGAACCACACTATAATGGCGAAATTGCTGATAGACGCCGAACAGCCGATCGCCCGGCCGTGGGACGGGGACCTGGCCCCAGCTGCTAAAGGAAGTGTGCCAGCGGTGATTGAAGGAGGTCAGGGTCTTATAAGTATGGGGGAGCCACCGATGGAACTCTTTTATATCTGCAGGGGCATAGCCGGCAACTCCGTGACTACCGCTTCGGCCGGGATTTCCCCACATTGCATCAAGCCATCCGTAGTTGGCAAAGAGGCCGCCAAAGCCGCTTTCGCCCTTTACATGGTCAATCGTATGGGCCACGTAATCAAAATATGCCTGCCGTGAAGTTTGACCCCACCATGGAGGCTCAGACATCGCGACCCCGTCACTTGCGACCTCTCGCGCAGACAGCCAAGTGGGAGGATTTTTCCCTTGCTTTTCCTGCCAGACACTCTCCCAAAAGATCAGATAGAGTTTGAGATTGGCCTTTGCTGCCCCGGCCAAATATCGGTCAAGCAATTGAAAATCATACTTCCCTTTTTGGGGTTCGATGTCGCCCCAATTCAAGTTGATTTCAACCCGATTTATTCCGCTATGCGCAATGGCGGCAAAGTCTGACGGGCGCCACGCAACGCTGTGCGACTTTCTGTAGTTAATTTGCGCGGCCCAAATAGGACTGCCCGTCGGAATCTTGCTTTCCTGTTCTCCTGCCAGGGCTGCTGGAATGTTCCCGGCCTTCTTGGCGTGATCGGAAGCAGAACAGCAACAGGTTACAATTGAGATGAGGACTGTTGAGATAAGCAGGACTTCTGTACGGCCCAAAGAACCCATGACCTTCCGAAACACTTTTCACCTCCGATCCTTCAAGAATCTTTTCGGCATGCGTCTGCTTGAGGCAGGCAAAGGGAAGCCATCGAAGTCGCCGGGTCGGCTGAAATGCTGCCCGGCCCGGACGTTCCGACGGCTTCCCTGTTGCTGTTAGAAAGACAACCGAAGGGCCAATTGTATGTTGCGCCCGTCGTTGGCTGCTGAAGTGATCTCTCCAAAGATCTTAGAATTCACAGACGTGTTGGGAGCACTGAAGTTGGGATGATTGAAGGAGTTAAAGAATTCCGCCCGGAACTGAAGCCGGATTCGCTCCTTGATCACCTGCGTGCGGGCCAGCCCGATGTCCCATGTGTTCATACCCGGTGTGCGCAGCGTAGGCTCGGTCCGGGAGCCATTCCCCATCGAGTATTTCGGAGTTTGGGAAAAAATACTGGTGTCGAACCACTGGCTCAAGCTTTGGTTGATGGCTTTGGGCGCGCCGGTCCGCGTGGCGTAGCAGCCGATCCCGGGCAGACCGGTGTGGCAAGGCGATTTGATCGTCAGCGGCGTGCCTGAGGCGAACGTGGGGATGCCGCTGACCTGCCAGTCACCAAACAACTTGCTCACGAAGCCGCTCTGTAGCCAATGCCGGCCCTGCCCAAAAGGCAACTCGTAGACGAAACCGGCGGTGAATACCTCCGGCTGATCACGGTCCGAGAGGGAACGCGACTGGTTTATATCGTACGGGTTGACTATGCTAGAGAGGCCGCCGAACCGTTCGGTTACAGTGTCCATCAGCTTGCTCTTCGTGTAAGCGGCCTCCAACATCAGCCCATGTGCCATGCGGTGCTGCACAGTCAGCTCAAACGCGTTGTACCATGAGTTGCCAACGGTCGCGCGAGTCGAAGTCACGGAAGTGTATTGTGGATAGGGCAAAAGGAGCTGCGTCATATTGACAGTCGGTGCGGAGAGGGCCCCGCTCGTAATGATTCCGTAGTAGGGGTTCGCCACGACTTTATTGAGCGCGTTACCCAGCGACAGGTATTTGGGATTTGCCGCGTTCGCTGCCGTATTGTTCCAGAGATGTAACCCGCGGGTGCCAACGTAAGCTGCCTGGACCACCGTACTCCGTCCGAAGCTGTGCTGAATGCTCGCGTTCCATTGATAGAGGCTCGGCGTCAACCATGACGTAAAGGGTGCGGATACGCTGCTGCCGAGGCCGGTCGAAGGAGGATACTCTAGGCCCGCGGAGAACGAGTCCAGGATCGTGGCCCCAACAGGCGGTGTGTCCGGCGCTGGATTGGGCGGGCCCAGAAACAGGGGAGTGGCTGCCTGGAAGCCGCCTCCCAGAGCGTTGTTCCCGCCTCCGATGCCGCCGTTGCCGGGCAGGAAGAACCATCCGTAGCCGGCCCGAAAAACCGTGTTCCTGGCAAACCGGTAGGCAAGGCCGATGCGCGGCTGGAGGTTCAATTTTTGGGGAATGGCGTCGTAACGTCCCGCCGGCGCCCCAGGCGTCCCGACAAACTGCAAAACGCCTGGTTGCCCGGTGATGGGCTCTGTAACAGCGGGATTGAATACGGCAAGCTGATTGTGCCGTTCGGTCCAGGGTGTTTGGTACTCGTACCGCAGGCCGAGGTTCAGAGTAAGGTTTCGCGCGATTTTCCAATCGTCCTGGACATACAAGCCATAGGCATGCTGGGTGAGCGAGAGGGCCCGGTCCACGCTCATCGTCCCACCGGTTGGGACGCCAAGAAGGAACGTGGCAATTCCGTCGCCCGCTGTCGAGCTCGCCTGTGAGGGATCCGGACCCTGCGTATAATTTCTACCAAAGGAAAAATCACCCATCGGCCAGTTCGGCCGATTCACGTTGAGCTGCAAGACCAGCCCCTGGAATCCCGCCGTTATCGTATGCGAACCCTTTATCCATGTTAGTGAGCCTTCTAGTTGTCCGTTGGTGTCGCCCTGTATATTGTCCGATCCCCTGCCTGCGCCGAGCATGGGAGCTTTTCCTCCCATGTTGTTGCTGAGATCAGTGATGTCAATCCCGGAAAACATCAGGGGGTTTCCAGTTTGAGCTAGAACCCCAGGAAGTCCCAGGGTCGTGGGATCAAACCCCACGTTGCGCGGAACAGTGTCAGTGAGGGCCCTGTTAAAACCTAACTTAAACTCCCCCAGCAGGTTCGGCGTAAACGTCTCTGTGTCGCTCAGAAGGGCGCTCTGCTCGTGAAGGATTTTGGGTTCTCCCTGGCCGTTTGTTCCGGTTCCCGGAAAGCCGATGTTCGGCCACTGACCGTAGTTCGTGTTGTCATTAGTAATCCCGTGGCGGAAGTAAAGGCGGTTCCTGGTGCCGAAGTTCTGGTCGATACGATAGAAAATGTTCCTCGTGTTGTGCAATTCGTTATTCTGCAGCGTGTAGTTTTGGACCAGCGTATCCCGGTTCGGAAGCGGAAAGTACGTCAGGGCCTTCTGCGCGAACGGACTGATCAGATTCGTCGGTATAAGATTGCCCGGGAAAGGATCGCGGATGTAGGCGCCCGGATTATTCGGGTCAGGCCGCGTGGTGCTCGGATCGTAGATGGTAATAAGCTGACCGTTGGAGGTGGTGGTTTTTGAGAAATCTCCATTTCGTTCCAGAGCCGTTGGAACAGTGGCAATCACGTTGGCCGGTTGAACCTGCCGGGTCCACTGGAGGTTGACAAAGAAGAAGGTGTGATCCTTGCCATTATAAAGATGGGGGATCAACACCGGCCCGCCAACTGCCCCCCCGAACAGATTGTAACGAAACTTGCTGAGGGGAATCCCAACATTATTGTCGGTCCAGCTATTGGCGTTCAGGGCGTTGTTCCGGACGAATTCATACAAGTTGCCGTGGAATTGGTTGGTTCCCGACCTCGATACCGCGGTCACGACCCCGCCGCCAGCCCTCCCGTAGATTGCAGAGTAATTGCTTGTCACAAACTTAAATTGCTGGACGGCGTCAAGTGGCGGCGCATAGTTCAGATTGCCGGTGGTCGAGTTCCGCGTGTCGGCGCCGTCGAGCAAAACATCCGAGGTGCGGGTCCTTCCTCCGTTGACAATCGGGAACTGGTTACTGCCGGGTTCGACACCGGCGGCCAGATGCAGCAGCGAGTACGGATTCTGCCCAAGAAGCGGCAACTGGTGGAGTGCAGTTGTTGACTGGACTTGGCCAATCGACGCCTCTTGTTCTTGCAGCATCGGCGGAGTACCCGTAACCGTGACTTGCTGTCGGGCGGCGCCCACCTGGAGCCGAATGTTGACGGTGGCGGTAAGGTTGATCGTCAGGGTGACGTCTGCCACAGTCCCGACTTTGAAGCCTGCTTTCTCCGCCTTGACGGTGTAATCACCGATGGGGAGGTATGGCAGGGTGTAATTCCCTACTGAGTTTGTCTTCGTAACGGCTGAAACCTGAGTATCAACGTTCGTGGCCGTTACCTTTGCGTTTGGAACAGCAGCGCTGGATGGGTCCGTCACCGTCCCGGTAATGGACGCCTGCTCGGTTTGCGCGCGTAAGGTCCCGCCGGTAATACCAAGGAGCAGAAGTACTACTCCCGCTGCCATTACGGTGCAACTCCATAACGGCAGTCCAAAGGGCAGATCGGTCCTTCTATGATTCATTGTTAGCCTCCTTTCGGTATCAATGATTTTTCCTCGCTGATTACGAAACTTTCAGCGCTGGTTTTCCACCAGCGTCGTCTTGGGTTGAAGCGGCAATATCATAGGAGCTCGGGGCGGCTGCGAAAAATCGAAATCATTCATGAGATTCCCGAGCATCGGACTGTTTTCCCGAACATCCGGTCTGGAGTCCGGTCGTCCGTCCGTCTTGGGATTGAGCCTCTGGCCATGGAGAAAGACATCCTCGATGAATTTCAGATAGGCGCCGAAGCTCAGCGTCTGATGGTCGATATACCCGTGTTTCGCGTAAGGGCTGATAACAAGACCCGGAACGCGGATGCCGTAGCCCAGCGAATCAACCTGGGGCGGCGGAACGTGGTCATAAAATCCTCCCCAATCGTCCCAGGTGAGGAAGATGGCGGTGCTCTTCCACTCGGGGCTTCGCATCGCGGCATTCACAATTCTCGTCACGTAGGATTCCCCCACGCTCACCTTGCTGGGGGGATGCTCGCTATCATCCGGATCTGGACAAATCCAGGAAACGGCGGGCAAGGCTCCAGCCTTTGCCGCCGCATAATAACGGGCAAGCTTCTGGATGTTGGCGATTTGATGGTCCTCGTGGACATCCGTAAAGCCGGGCAACACATTCCAGATGACGGGAACGCCTCCCTTCCTTCTGGCTGCCCTTCTGGCTTGTCTGCTAATGCTTGTGGCAACGGCGGCGGCACTTTTGGGCTGAGGGGTTTTCAGCGGCCATGCCCCGTGATCCAGGTAATAAACCCAGCTCACATGCGCTTTGTCCAAAATGTAGGTGATATCCGTCCAGGCAAATGGCGTGGGGCTTTTGATGTGGTTACTATGACTTCCAGTGAGGTTTCTATCCCAGGGCTCCGTATTGCTGACACAGCTCATAGGGTCGTTGGCCTTGAGGCACTCCGCAGACCATCCGGACACAAGATACAGATGAGACGGGAAACTCCAGGAGTGAATTGATTCGAACATATGGTCCTGGAGCACAAAATTCTTTGCATAGGCCCAGTAATTGGGAATATCGCTTCCATCGTGGTACCCCATGACTTGATCGGCGAATTTTGGGGTCTTGGGGGCAGGGTGGATTCCACAGTCCGATCCGGTTATTTCAGCCCCTATGATGAATCCATTCATGGCCCCGTTGTTTACAGCTCCCAATGAGAACTCTGCGCCATGCGGGCCGCCGCAATTCACATCGTCGTGGTCGAGATAGGGCTTGACGCATTCTCCCGTTTTGGGATCGAGATTACAGACCGTGGGCACGCCGTTCCGTATCGGAATGCCATCCGCTCCCGGATACGTGCCAAAATAGGAATCAAAGGAACGATTTTCCTGAAAAATAATAATGACGTGCTTGATGGGGATGTCTTTCGAGTCCGATGAATTAACCTTTCTGCTCGCGGCTACCACTGGAGCAGAAGGACCCATAATCGCTCCTGCACCCAGCAAAACCGAAATACATACCACAAGCCACAAATCAGAATGAAAGCTTCTCGCCTTCATATCTGGGGAATCAAATTTACGAGGCGTGAGCATTGTCCACCTCCTTGGGCAATTCAGCCGGAATTAACGCTTCGGCTTTCTGGCGATCGAAAGCCGAAACAACAGCCCGTTATTTGGCCGGACCGGCCGCTGGCCGGTTCGAAGGACTCATCTGGAAAACCGGCAGAGCTCCTGCCGGGACGTCAGGCGAGTTTCCTGGCTTTCACGCTTGCTACAAACGGTGAATGCACTCGTTCCAGCCAGGCAATCAAACGTTGTTTCATTTCGTCCGCCTGGCCTGCGTATTTCGCGCGGTCGCTCGGAGGACCCAGCAGATTCTGCATTTCATAAGGATCGTTCTTCATGT
>Ga0307373_10009882_pt1 | contig 14151 bp, 10 predicted proteins | sample OX2MG_FD_202534 | JGI IMG/M metagenome (GOLD analysis project Ga0307373, IMG submission 202534) | Soil microbial communities from Risofladan, Vaasa, Finland - OX-2 | ecosystem: Environmental > Terrestrial > Soil > Coastal area > Acid sulfate soil | place: Finland: Risofladan, Vaasa | collected... | reverse complement strand
TCTTCCGTGTACCGTTTCCGCGCCATTGTGTGGCCTCCGTTGTGCTAGTTTAGCACCTCGGAACACCAATTGGCTTCGGCCTAGTTTAAGGGGGTGAGGTCGCAGGGTGTCTCAAGACTCTCCTTCGGTTTGATGGACCCCAATATTTGCAGTTGTTGGTTATCTGCAATGTTTTGTGCGTAAAACCCATAATCAAGTATTAAGCGGAAAATAAAAGAAATCAAGGTTTTAGAAGAATTGGTACGCAACCAGTGCTTCAGTCTCAGGTGTCCATATGGGTGTCCATACCAGGGTCAAAATGGGGCAAATCGGCGCAATCCGGTGCAAATGGATTTGATCCTATTTCTCGTCGAGAAACTGCCTTTTTAGTCGGAAACTTTAGGAAGGCCGGGCGGCATTATGAGCGGGGTGCTCTAACCAACTGAGCTACGGGCGCGAAAAGAGATTTGCCCGCGACATTTTAACACTTTCGCGCGCGCGCCCAGAGCCCGCCCTTGGGCCGCAGCGTGATAAGCGGCTCCGGCTCCACGAGATGGCCCGGGGCAAGTTCCAAGCGGAAGCGCTGCAGAAGTGTCGCCAGCACGATTTGCGCCTCCATCAAGGCGAAGCCGTTGCCGATGCACTGGCGCGGCCCGCCGCCGAAAGGGAAATAGGCGAAGCGCGGCAGTTCCGCCGTCCCCGGCTCCAAAAACCGCTCCGGCTTGAAGCGCTCGGGTTCGGGCCAGAAGCCCGGGTGCCGGTGAGTCAGGTGCGGAGAAACAATGACGAGGCAGCCGGCGGGAACTTCAAATCCCCCCATTTCATCGGGCCCCTCGGACATGCGCGAGATGACCCAGGCCGGCGGATAGAGGCGCAGGGATTCCCTGATCACGCAGGACAAGTAGGGCAGGCGAGGCAAATCCTCGACGCCGGGAGTCCGCCCGCCCAAGACCGCGGCCAGTTCCTTCCTGAGACGGGTCTCGGCGGCCGGATTTTGGGCCAGCAGATAAAAAGTCCAGGCCAGCGCGTTGGCCGTGGTCTCGTGGCCGGCCGTGAACATGGTCATCGCCTCGTCGCGCAGCTGCCGGTCGTCCATGCTCTCGCCCGTGTCCTCGTCTTTGGCCTCCATGAGCATGGAGAGAAGATCCCCTTCAGCCCCGGCCGGGCGGGCGCGGCGCGCCGCGATGATGGCGTGGACCAGGGAGTCCATGGCGCCCACTGCGCGGCGAAACTTCCAGGTCGAAGGCGCGGGCAAGAAATCCAGGAGCGGATTGGTGATGCGGCGCATGCCGTATTTCAAGATGACGGCCATGGAGCGCTCGACTGTCTCCTCGCCGCCGGAAATTTCGGCGCCGAACATAGAGCGACTGACCACCCGCAAAGTCAGGCGCATCATCTCGGAAGCCGCGTTGAACTCTTCGCCGGAGCGCGCCTTATCCTCCCAACGCCCGGCGCACGCCAGCGCCTCCTCGCTCATGACCCGCGAGAGGCGCGCGATGCGCTCGCGGTGGAACGCCGGCTGCATGAGACGGCGCTGCCTGAGCCAGAAGCTTCCCTCGCTGGTCAAAAGCCCGTTGCCTAAAAACTGCGAGATGGCTTTAAAACCGCGGGACTGCTTGTTGTAGTTGCGGTGGTTGTCCACCAGAACGTGCTGGATGTGATCCGGATGCCGGAAAATGAACCCCGTGCGATGAAACGCCCGGAAGCGGACCACGTCGCCGGATTCCTCAGCGGAGCGGAGAAAAAACCCCAGCGGATCGTCGCGCAGCGGGGCCAGGCTCCCCAAGAGCCAGTGCCCGCGCGGCCCGGGCGCGGCGGCGCGGCTCACGCGGCGGCCAAACGTTTTCGGGCGGCGCGGATTTCCGGAGCCAAATCCCGGTAGTAGTCCTGGAGAGGCCGGGCGTCTAGGCCCGTCGTGTCGGGCGCGGCCTTAGCCGCGGCGATGGCGCCCAGCGCGGCCTGGCAGCTGCGGATGTTGGTGATGAAGGGGACGTCCAATTCCAGGGCCGTGCGCCGTATAATAAAGCCGTCGGCCCGCTCGCGCTTTCCGGACGGCGTATTGACCACCAGGCTCACCGCCTTTTGCCGGATGAGATCGGCCACGTCGGGCTTGCCTTCGCCGATTTTAGCCACTAGCGCGGCTTGAATGCCGTGGCGGGCCAAGAATTCCTTCGTGCGGCGCGTGGCCGTGAGCGAAAAGCCCAGGCGCAAAAGCTCGCGCGCGACCGGCACCAGCGCGGCCTTGTCCTCGTCCTTGACGCTAAGAAAAACCGCGCCGGACTTGGGCAAGCTCATGCCGCTGGCTTCCTGGCTCTTGGCGAAGGAACTTGGAAAATCCGGGCCCAGGCCCATGACCTCGCCGGTCGACTTCATCTCGGGACCGAGCCGCGGATCAAGGCCGGGAAATTTGATGAAGGGCAGCACCACTTCCTTGGTCGCGACGTAGGGCAGCCGCGGCGGCGCTTTCAAGAGCTTGGCGGACACCAGTCGGCGCAGGGGCCGGCCCATGAGCACGGCGGTCGCGATTTTAGCCAGCGGAACGCCCGTGGCCTTGCTCACGAAGGGCACGGTGCGCGACGCCCGAGGATTGGCCTCCAGGACGTAGAGCGTCCCGTCCTTGACCGCGTACTGCACGTTGACCAGGCCCCGCACGCCGAGCTTCAAAGCCAATATCCGGGTCGCGCGGCACACCGCGTCCAAGACCTTGGGCGACAAGGAATGCGGCGGCAGAGTGCAGGCCGAGTCCCCGGAATGGATGCCCGCTTCTTCGATGTGCTCCATCACGCCCGCGACGAACACGTCCTTGCCGTCCGAGACCGCGTCCACGTCGATTTCGGCCGCGTCGGCCAGGAAGCGGTCGATGAGGAGAGACGAATGCTCGGAGGCGCTCAAGGCCTTGGCCGACAAGGTTTTGAGCGAGGCGTCGTCATAGACGATCTCCATGGCCCGGCCGCCCAGCACGTAGCTGGGCCGCACCATGACCGGGTAGCCGATGCGCCGGGCCGCGGCCAGAGCCTGGCGCGGGTTCTGCGCGATGCCGCTTTGCGGCGCCAAAAGCTTCAAGGACTTGAGCACCCGCCCGAAGAGCCGCCTGTCCTCGGCCAAGTCGATGGCCCTGGGCTGGGTGCCCAAAATCCGCACGCCCGCGGCCGCCAAGGGCTTGGCCAAATTGAGCGGCGTCTGCCCGCCGAACTGGGCCACCACGCCCAAAGGTTTTTCAAAATCCAGAATTTCCAGGACGTCCTCGAGCGTCAGGGGCTCGAAGTAGAGCCGGTCCGAGGTGTCGTAGTCCGTGGAGACGGTCTCCGGGTTGCAGTTGATCATGACCGATTCTTGGCCCATCTCGTGCAGGGCCTGGCAGGCCTGCACGCAGCAGTAGTCGAACTCGATGCCCTGGCCGATGCGGTTTGGCCCCGAGCCCAGGATGACGACCTTGCGGCTTCGGGGCGCGCGCGTTTTTTTCGCGGACGCCGACGGCGCGCCGGCGTAAGTCGAGTAAAAATAAGGAGTCTTTGATTCGAACTCGCCGGCGCAGGTGTCGATGAGCGAAAAGGCAGGGCGCACGCCCATCTCGCGCCGTAGGGCGCGCACGCGCGCCTCCTTGGTCCGCCGCGCCCGGGCGATTTGCGCATCGGAAAATCCCAAGCGCTTGGCCTCGCCCATCAGCTCCGCGGTGATTTTCTCGCGGCCGAGCCGCGCCTCGAAGCGGACCAGATCCTCCATTTGATCGAGGAACCACGCGTCGATGCCGGTGATTTTGGAGATTTCCGCGGCGGGCATCCCGCGCTCAAGCGCGGCCTTGACGAACTCAAGCCGCGAGGACGACGGCATGGCCAGGCCCTTCATCAAATCTTCCTCGGAGGCGGCGTTCGCGGACTCGAAGCCCCTGCGGCCGTTTTCAAGGCCGCGCAGGGCTTTTTGCAGCGACTCCTTGAAGGTGCGCCCCACGGCCATGACCTCGCCCACGGACTTCATCGCGGTGTCCAAGGCAAACTCCCCGAATTTCTCCACCGCGAAGCGCGGCACCTTGGTCACCACGTAATCGATGGCAGGCTCGAAGCAGGCGGGCGTGGCCTTGGTGATATCGTTGGGGATTTCATCGAGCGTGTAGCCCACGGCGAGCTTGGCCGCGATTTTAGCGATGGGAAAGCCCGTGGCCTTGGAGGCCAGGGCCGAGCTTCGGGAAACCCGGGGGTTTATTTCCACCACCACCCGCCGCCCGGTCCCGGGGTCGACCGCGAACTGCACGTTGCAACCGCCGGTCTCCACGCCCACCGCGGAGACGATTTTGCGCGCGTCGTCGCGCATCTCCTGGTACTGCCGGTCGCTCAAGGTCTGCGCCGGCGCCACGGTGACGGAGTCGCCGGTGTGCACTCCCATCGGATCGACGTTCTCGATGGAGCAGACCACCACGAAATTGTCCTTGCGGTCGCGCATGACCTCGAGCTCGTACTCCTTCCAGCCCAAAATGGACTCCTCGAGCAAAATCTTGTGAATCGGGCTCATCTCCAGCGCCGCCTGCGCCTTCGCGAGCAGTTCGCCCTGGTGGTAGACGATGCCGCCGCCGGCGCCGCCCAGCGTGAAGGACGCGCGCACGATGACGGGGAACCCGAGTTCCCGCCCGGCGCTCTCGGCCGAGGCTAAATCCGAGACGGCCAGGCTCCGGGGCACGTCCAACCCGAGTTCCTGCATGCAGCGGTGGAATATCTGCCTGTCCTCGGCCTTGCGGATGGATTCGAGCTTCGCGCCGATGAGCTCCACGCCGTATTTCTCGAGCGTGCCGCGCTCGGCCAAGGCCACGGCCAAATTAAGCGCGGTCTGCCCGCCCAAGGTCGCCAAAAGCGCCTGCGGCCGCTCTCGCGCGATGACCCGTTCCAAAACCTCCGGGGTCAATGGCTCGATGTAGGTCGCCTCGGCCATGTCCGGATCGGTCATGATGGTGGCGGGATTGGAGTTGACCAGCACCACGCGGTAGCCTTCCTGGCGCAGGGCCTTGACGCCCTGCGTGCCGGAGTAGTCGAACTCGCAGGCCTGGCCGATGACGATGGGGCCGGAGCCCACGACCAGGATTGTTTTTAGGTCCGTCCGCTTAGGCATGGCTGGCCAGCCTCCCGCGGCGCCGCGTCATCAGCGCCGAAAAGCGCGCGAAGGCGTCAAGGGCGTCGTGCGGCCCGGGCGCGGCCTCCGGGTGAAACTGCAGGGAGAAGACCGGAAGCTCGGCGTGCGAAAGGCCCTCGCAGGTCCCGTCGTTCAAGCTCTTGTGGGTGAGGCGCAAAAATTCGGGCAGGGACTGCGGATCCACGCCGAAGCCGTGGTTTTGCGACGTGACGGCCACGCGCCCGGTTTCCAGATCCATGACCGGATGGTTGGCGCCGTGATGCCCGAACTTGAGCTTGAAGGTTTTTGCGCCAAAAGCCAGGGCCAGAAGCTGGTGCCCCAGGCAGACGCCCATCACCGGCACGCCCGATTCCGCCAGCGCCCGCGCCGCGGCGATGCCGTAGCCCGCGGCCGCCGGGTCGCCGGGGCCGTTGGACAAGACGATGCCGTCCGGGTTAAAAGCGAGGACGTCCTTGGGTTCCGCCAAAGCCGGGAAGACCCGCACCTCGGCGCCCAACGCGGCCAAGCGGCGCAAAAGCCCGTACTTGACCCCGAAGTCCATGACCGCCACGCGCCAGCTTTGGGCGCCGGAGCTTTGGCTCCAGGAAAACGGCTTCGGGCACGACGCGGCCTTGGCCAAATCGGCCCCTGTTAAGGAAGGCGATTGGCGGGCCTTGCGCAAAAGGCTTTGGGAATCCAGATCGACGGTGGAGATGACGCCGCGCAAGGCGCCTTTTTCGCGCAGGCGCAGGGTCAGAGCGCGCGTGTCGATTCCGTCAATGGCGACCACGCCGCGGCGCGCGAGATAGTCCGGCAGGCTCTCGGACGACTGCCAGTTGGAGGGCTTGGCGCAGATTTCGTGCGCGACAAAGCCCGCCAATCTCGGCTTGTCCGACTCCTCGTCGCCCGGGATGACGCCGTAGTTGCCGATATGCGGGTAGGTCATGGCGACCAGCTGGCCCATGTAGGAGGGATCGGTGATGATCTCCTGGTAGCCGGTCATGGCGGTGTTGAACACCGCCTCGCCGAAAGATTCCCCCGCCGCGCCGCATGAGCGACCCGCAAAAACCGTTCCGTCCTCAAGCGCCAGCAGCGCGGTCGGCTTCATCAGTGCTTGAAGTGCCTCAGGCCCGTGAAGACCAGGGCCAAATTATTTTCGTCGGCGGCTTTAATCACGTCCGCGTCGCGGATGGAGCCCCTGGGAGCCACAATCGCGCGCGCGCCCAAGGACGCGGCCGAGTCCACGCCGTCGCGAAACGGAAAAAACGCGTCCGAGGCCAGGACCAAAGCCGGCGGGGCCGCGTTGCCGGCCCGCAGATATTCCTTGTACTTGACGCCGGCCATGAACACCGCGTCCACGCGCGAGGTCTGCCCGCCGCCGATGCCGACCGCGGCCTTGGGGCCCGCCAGCACCACGGCGTTGGAGCGCGCGTGCTTGGCGCAGGCCCAGGCGAAGCGCAGCGCCGCCTCTTCCTCGGCGGAAGGCTGGCGCGCCGAGACCACCTTCCACTCGGAGCCGTAGAGCTCGCGGTCGGGCTCCGAGACCAGCACCTCGGGGCCGGCCGAGCGCAGCTGCCAGTCTTGGCCGGGCGGCACGGGCCGGACCATGAGCCGGACGTTTTGCTTTTTCCTCAAAATCGCCAGCGCCTCGGGCTCGAAAGCCGGGGCGACCAGGACTTCCACGAAGCGCTTCTCCAAATCAGCGGCCACGGCCGCGGTCACAGGCCGGTTGAATCCCAGCACGCTGCCGAAGGCCGAGAGCGGGTCGCACGCCCACGCGTTCGTAAACGCCTCGGCGATAGTCTCTCCCACGGCCGCGCCGCAGGGAGACACGTGCTTGAAGACGACGCAGGCCGGATCCTTGAATTCGGAGGCGGCTTCCCATGCGCCCGCTGCGTCCAGAAGATTATTATAGGAGAGCTCCTTGCCGTGGAGCTGCACGAAGCCCGCCTGCGGCTTTGGGCCGTAGAGCGCGGCTTTTTGATGCGCGTTTTCTCCGTAGCGCAAATCCTGGATTTTGTGCAGGGTCAGGGACAGCGTCGCGGGAAAATTTCCCGCGGGCTTGGCGGGCTCTCCCGCGAAGGCCGCGGCGATTTGCGCGTCGTAGGCCGCCGTGCGCTTAAAGGCGGAGAGCGCCAGGCCGCGGCGCGTCTCCAAGGAGAGTTTCCCCTCCGAGCGGCGCAGTTCGGAGAGAACCGGCGCGTACTCCTCGGGCGAGGATACCGCGGCGACGGCGGCAAAATTCTTCGCGGCCGCGCGCAGCAGAGCCACGCCGCCGATATCGATGTTCTCGACGGCCTCGTCGCCGAGCGCTCCCTTTGAACGCGCCAGCACCTCCGAAAACGGATAAAGGTCGACCGCCGCCAAATCGATGGGCCCGATGCCCAAGGCCTCGGCTTGGGCCCGGTGCCGGACGTCGTCGCGGCGCATCAAAAGGCCGCCGTGCACCGCGGGGTGCAGGGTTTTCACGCGGCCCGAGAGAATCTCGGGAAAGCCGGTCAGGCTCTCGACCGGGCGCGCGGGCACGCCCGCCGCGGCCAGGGCCTTGGCCGTGCCGCCGCTGGCGATAATCTCGACGCCCAGCTCCGAGAGGCCGCGGGCGAAGTCAGTTAGGCCCGTCTTGTCCGAGACCGAGAAGAGAGCCCGGCGGATTTTGCCCGAGGGCGCCGAAGCGTTCGGCGGCGCTATGGCGGCCTTGCCGTTTTCCAGGCGTAGCCGGCCTTGGGCGAAAATCCGGACGGCCGAAACGTAAAGCTCTTTTTCCCTCAAACGCACGCGCTCGCCCAAGGTTTCCGACGTGTCGTCCGGAACGACCGGCACCGCGGCTTGGGAAATGATAGGGCCATGATCGTAATGATCGTCCAGAAAATGAACCGTGCATCCCGAGAGGCGCGCGCCCGAAGCCAGCACCGCCTCGTGCACCTTGCGGCCGTAGAAGCCGGCGCCGCCGAAAGCAGGGAGAAGCGAGGGATGCACGTTCATCGCGCGGCCGGCAAATTCGTCCAGAAAGGGCTTCTCCAGTTTCACCAAAAATCCCGCCAAGCAAACCAAGTCGGCGTGCGCCCCGCGGCAAGCCCCGGCCACGGCGCGACTGTAGTCCGCGGGCGACGGGAACTTGGCCGGCTCGAGCACCATGACCTGGACGCCCGCGGCCTTGGCGCGGGCCAAAGCGCCCGCGCCGGCGCGGCTGGAGATGAGCAAAGCCATCTCGGCCGGAATTTGCCCGGCGCGGCAGGCGTCCAAAAGCGCCTGGAAGGTGGTTCCTTCGCCGGAGACAAGCGCCGCGACGCGGATCATGCTAGCGTGACCTCGTTTTTTCCGCGCACGATGCCGCCGATGGGATAGAGCTCCGGCAAAATTTTGCGCGCCAGGGCCGCGGCCTGGGGCCGCACCACCACGGCCATGCCCACGCCCATGTTGAAGGTCCGCCACATTTCAAGCTCCTTCACTCCGCCAAGGCGCTGAATCTCCCGGAAAATCTTCGGCGTGCGGCAGTCCTTTTTGCGCACCGCGGCGCCGACGCCCTGGGGCAAAATCCGCGGCAGGTTTTCCACCAGGCCCCCGCCCGTGATGTGCGCCACGCCCAGGATGTCGGCGCCTTGCGCGCGCAGGCCGCGGCGCAGCCGCTCGATTTGCGAGACGTAGATGCGCGTGGGCGTCAAAAGGCTTGCGCCGCGGCGCTTTAATTGCGCGCCCGAAAAAACCCGGCGCGCCAGGGAGAACCCGTTTGAGTGCAGCCCCGAGGACTTAAGCGCCAAAATCACGTCGTCGGGGCGTATTTTAGTTCCGTCAATTTTTTCCGCGCGCGCCACGAGGCCGACGCAAAAACCCGCCAAATCGTACTCGCCTCCGGCGTAGAAGCCCGGCATCTCGGCCGTCTCGCCGCCCAAAAGCGCGAGCTTTCCCTGCCGGCAGCCCTCGAAGATGCCGTCCAAAATCCGGCGCGACTTGGCCGGCTCGATTTTCCCCGAGGCGTAGTAGTCCAGAAAGAACAAGGGCTTGGCGCCGCAGGTGATGAGATCGTTGACGCACATGGCGACCAGGTCGATGCCGATGGTGTGGTGGCGGTTCAAGGCAAAGGCGATTTTGAGCTTGGTGCCCACGCCGTCGGTGCAGGCGACCAAGTCGTAGGGCCCCGGGCCCGCGAGTTCCAGGGGAAAGAGCCCGGCAAATCCCCCGATGGCCGGCGCGCGCTTGGCCGCGTAGGCCGCCACGGCGTCGCCCGCGGCCGTGTCCACGCCCGCCGCGCGGTAGCTAAAGCCGCTCACGGCTTGGCTCCGGCGCCCGGCCGGCTGCCGGGCTTAATCAGCGGTTTTTTCTCGCGGCACAAGGGACACTCGGCCGCGGTCCAGGTCTTTAAGTTCATCTTCAGCAGGCTCGCGAAGGGCGCGCCGAGCCCGGCCGACTCTCCGGCGCTGCGGTCCACCACGGCCAGGGCCGCGACAACCGCGGCGCCCGCCGCGCGCGCAAGGTCCATCACCTCGCGCGTGGATTTTCCCGTGGTCACTACGTCCTCGACCACCGCGACCGCCTGGCCGGGCGCGAGAAAAAACCCGCGGCGCAGGACCATCGCGCCGTCGGGCCCCCGCTCGGTGAAAAAAGCTCGGCAACCCAGGGCCTTGGCCGTCTCCTGGCCGATGACCACGCCGCCCAAGGCCGGCGAGACGACCGCCGCGGGCTTTTCCGGGCAGAGCCTGGCCAGCGCGCGGCCCAACTCCTGGGCCAGGTCCGGATAGGACAAGACCAGCGCGCACTGCATGTAGCGGTCGCCGTGAAGGCCGGAAGAAAGCTGAAAATGCCCCTCCAACAGCGCGCCCGTCTCCTTGAAAATTTTCTCCAGGCCCGCGCCGGTCAAATCGATTTTCCCGCTCATGAGAGCTTGAGCCTCGGTCCCTTGGGAACCTCGTGCTCCGCGGCGCGCTTCATGGCGCCCAAAATTCCCTGCGCCGCGCGCAGCGGATCGGGCGCCGCGACCACGGGCCGTCCCACCACCACCGCGTCGACGCCGAGACGCGCCGCGGTCTCGGGCGTGGCCACGCGTTTTTGATCGCCGGGGTCCGCCGAGGCAGGCCGGATGCCGGGCGTGACGAAGCGCAGATCGGGGTATTTGAGCGCGCGGCGCAGTTGCTCCACGTCCTGGACCGAGCAGATAAGAGCGTCGGCGCCGCATTCCCAGCCGGTCTTGGCCAGGCTCTTCAAGAGCCCCGCCAAGGACGCCTTGGGGTGTATGGCCTTGACGTCCTTGTCCGCCATGCTGGTCAGCACGCTCACGCCCCAAATCTTGGGCCGCGGCGAGACCTCCGCCGCCGCGCGGATCATCTCCGCGCCGCCCAAAAGGTGCAAGGACACCGCCTCGACGCCGAGCTTCTGGGCTTCGCGCACCGCAGCCGAGACCGTGCGCGGGATGTCGTGGAGCTTTAAATCAAGGAACACCCGCGCGCCGGCCTGGTGGACCAAATCCACCGCGCGCTTGCCGTGCGCGGTGAAGAGCTCCAGGCCCACCTTGTAGAAAGTCACCGTGTCCTTCAAGCGGGCCAGGAGATCCTTTTCCTTGGCCAGCGTGTCCACGTCCAGCGCGACAATGAGCTCGGTCGTCATGCCCCGCTCCCCACCGCGGCCGAGACGCTTGAAAATTTATTTTGCGCCAAAAGCGCCGAAAGCTCCCGCAAAGCCGCCCGCGGCGCGCCGGGGCCGCGGTAGACCAGCCCCGTGTACATCTGCACCAGGCACGCGCCCGCGCGGATTTTCTCCAGGGCGTCGCCGCCCGAGAACACCCCGCCCGCGGCGACGACGGGCACCTGGCCTTGGCTCAACCGGAAAATCTTGCGCACCAACTCGGTCGAGAGCGCGCGCAAAGGACGCCCGCTCAAGCCGCCGCGGATGTCGCCCAGGCTCATGGGCAGTCCCGGCCGGCAAACCGTGGTGTTGCCGGCGACGATGCCGGAGGCTTGGCTCTTCGCCGCGTCCACCAGCGCGAAGAGCGCCGCGTCGCTGACGTCGGGAGAAATCTTGATCAAGACGGGCTTGCCCGCCTTGTTCTCGACGCGCACGGCCGCGAGGATTTTCTCCATCTTGCGGCGCTCCTGCAGCTCGCGCAGGCCCTCGGTGTTGGGCGAGCTCACGTTGACGACGAAATAGTCGCCGTAAGGCTCCATGATCTTGAAGGCCTCGGCGTATTCCTGGGGCGCGCGCTCGGGCGGGCAGTCCGCGTTCAAGCCCAGATTGATGCCCACGGGCACGGGGCTCTTGCCCGCGCGCGAAAGCCTTTTCGCGCAGGCCGCGGCGCCGGCGCCGGGAAAGCCCAGGCGGTTGATGATTCCCTCCTGTCCCGCCAGCCGGAACACCCGCGGCCGCGCGTTTCCCCGCTGGGGCCGCAAGGTGACCGAACCCAGTTCCAAGAAGCCAAAGCCCAGAGCCGGCAGCACGCGGCTCATCCGGCAGTTCTTGTCGAAGCCGGCGGCCAAGCCGATGGGGTTGGGAAAGTCGAGGCCGAAGGCCTTGACGCTCAGGTTGGCTTGCGGCTCGGCCGCGAAGCGGTCGAAAAGAAGCGGCGCGCCGGGAACGCCCTGCGCCAGCTTGAGCATCGTGGTCACGGCCTCGTGCGCGCGCTCCGGCTCCAGGCGGAACAAGAGCGGCTTAAAAACGCGCTCATAGAGCATGGACGACGCGGCCCCCGACCAGCGTAAACCGGACTTGGCCCTTCAAGCGCGCGCCGGCAAAGGGCGAATTGCGGCTCTTGGAGACAAACGTCGAGGGAACGGTCCAGAGCTTCGCCGGCGCGATGACGGCCGCGTCCGCGTCCATGCCGGGCTTGAGGCTGCCCTTGGACTTCAAGCCCAGGAGCTTGGCCGGCGACGCGCTGAGGCTCTCGACGAAGCGCTTCTTGGAGAGCTTGCCGCGGTGCACCAGCCGGGTCAAGATCACGCCCGCGGCGGTCTCAAGGCCGATGACGCCCGGCGGCGCCGCATCCCAGCCCGCGGCCTTGGCCTGCTCCGCGTGCGGCGCGTGGTCGGTGGCCACGGCGTCCAGCGTTCCGTCTTGCAGCGCGGCGGCCAAGGCGTCGCGGTCTTCCTTGCCGCGCAAGGGCGGGTTGATCTTGAAATTCGCGTCCTGCCCGGGCACGTCGTCCTCGCACAAGGCCAGATGGTGCGGCGTGACCTCGCCCGAAACCAAAAGCCCTCGCTCCTTGGCCCAGGCCAGGGCTTGGACGCTCTGCCGGGCGCTCACGTGCGCCAGGTGCAGCCGGCAGCCGGTCAGCTCGGCCAGGGCGATGTCGCGCAGGACGATGGAGGTTTCCGCGGCCCAGGGCGTCATGCCCAGGCCTTTTTTAAGCGCGGCCGGACCTTCGTGCGCCAAGCCGCCGCGGCTCAAGCTCTCGTCCTCGCAGTGCTCGATGAACACCAGGCCGCAGTCCGCGGCCCACTCCATGGCGCGGCGGGCCAAAGCCGCGTCTTGCACGGCGCGGCCGTCGTCGGTCAGGGCTTTGGCCCCGGCGGCGGCCAAGCGCGCGATGTCGCTCAGGCGCTGGCCTTGGCGGCCCAAGGTCGCGGCCGCGGCGAAAAGCACGTTGACGCAGGCGTCCTTCTCGGCCTTCGCCTTGAGCAATTCAAGAAGCGCGGGATTATCCAGCGCGGGCTCGGTGTTGGGCATGGCCAGAATCGTGGTAAAGCCGCCCGCGGCCGCGGCTTGGGCCGCCGTGGCCAAGGTCTCGGCCGCTTCTCCGCCGGGCTCGCGCGCGTGGACGTGCATGTCAATCAAGCCCGGCACGACCCAGCAGCCCGAGGCATCGATTTCGTCATTCCGGCGCAAGCCGGAATCCAGTCGGCTGGACCCCGGCTTACGGACCGCCGGGGTGACGCGAGTCTTCTCGGCCGAAGGCTTAACCAGCGCGCGGATTTTTCCGCCCTCGATCAGGACGTCGCGCCGGGCCTCCAAATTCTGCGACGGATCGATGACCAAGCCCCCGCGAATTAAAAGCGATCCGGATGCGGCGCCGGGCCTCGCGCCCTCGCCTTTAGGCCAGGTCATGGCGACGCCTCCAGTCCTCGATGAGCGAAAAAGCCGCCATGCGCACGTACACGCCGTTTTCCACCATGGGCAAAATCGCGGACTGCGGCCCGTCGGCGGGCGCGTCGTCTATTTCCACGCCGCGGTTCAAGGGCCCGCCGTGCATGACCACCGCCTCGGGCGCCAGGGCCAGGCGGCGCGCGGTAAGCCCGTAGGCCGCGCGGTAGTCCGCGAGCGAGGCGAAGAAATTGTCCTTTTGGCGCTCCAGCTGCAGGCGCAGGCAGTAGACCGCGTCGGCGCCGGGAAGCGCGGCGTCCAGATCGCGCTCGATTTTGGCGCCCAGGCGCGCGAAGGCGTCGGGGACCAAGGAGCTCGGGCCGCAGAAAACCACGCGCGCGCCCATGGTCCTCAAGCCGTAGAGGTTTGAGCGCGCCACGCGGCTGTGCAGCGCGTCTCCCACGATCACGACCTTTAAGCCCTCCAAGCGGCCCTTCTTCTCGCGCAGCGTGAACAAGTCCAGCAGCGCCTGGGTGGGATGCTCGCGGCGGCCGTCGCCCGCGTTTAAGACCGACGCCCGGGTCTTGGGCGCGACGGCATCCAGCGCCCCCGAGGTTTCCTGCCGCGCCACGATGTAGGAGACGCCCAGGGCTTCGAGGTTCTTGACGGTGTCGAGCAGGGTTTCCCCTTTGGCAAGGCTCGACGTGGTGGCGGAAAATCCCAGAACGCCGGCGCCCAGGCGCAGGGCCGCGGTCTCGAACGCGCTGCGCGTGCGGGTGGAAGGTTCGGAAAAAAGAAAGGCCAGAAAGCGGCCCTTGAGCTTTGGGTCGGGCGCGGACTTCTTGAAGGCGGCGGCCAAATCCAAAATGGCCTCCACTTCGGGGCGGGAAAGGCCTTCGAGCCCCAGCAGATCCTTGCGGTTCCAGAGTGTGTGCGCCACCGCCCTCCCGAGACGCGGAAATCGGCTTTGAATGCCGGAAGGATTAGACTACTTTTGCGCGCGGCGAATCAAGCGTCCGCTTTCTTCATCGGGCCCGAGCGCGGAACGGTTGATGATTAGGAGATTCCCCG
>Ga0307373_10009880_pt1 | contig 14152 bp, 16 predicted proteins | sample OX2MG_FD_202534 | JGI IMG/M metagenome (GOLD analysis project Ga0307373, IMG submission 202534) | Soil microbial communities from Risofladan, Vaasa, Finland - OX-2 | ecosystem: Environmental > Terrestrial > Soil > Coastal area > Acid sulfate soil | place: Finland: Risofladan, Vaasa | collected... | reverse complement strand
TGCGGTCTGCAACTCCCTCCAAAGCCCCCGCCCCTTAGTGGTCGAGTCGGCGTCATCGCTCGCGAAGCACCCGGATCCAGCCGAGAGGGCCGTTTCACGAATGTCACGTCCAGTAAGGACAGGAGGATCTGATGAGCATGGTTTACAAGATTCAAGCAGGCGCAACGATGCCAGCGCTCACGGTGCCAAAAGTCGGTGGTGGGGAGATCACGATTGGATCTTCCGCCGGTTGGCAGATGGTGGTGGTCTATCGCGGCAAGCATTGCCCGATCTGCCGGACCTATCTCAAGACGCTCGACCGGCTGCTCGATGACTTCCACGGGATCGGAACCGAAGTGATCGCCGTCTCGGGAGATCCTCAGGAAAAGGCCGAGAGTGAAGCGGCCGAGGAAGGCTGGCGCATCCCCATCGGCTATGGGTTGTCCGTCGATCAAATGCGGGTGCTCGGTCTCTACATCTCCGAGCCGCGCTCACCTGAAGAAACCGACCGCCCCTTCCCAGAACCCGGCCTGTTCATCATCAACCCGGACGGGCGGCTACAGATCGTCGATATCTCCAATGCACCCTTCGCGCGGCCCGAACTCCATGGCGTGCTGAACGGGCTAAAATTCGTGCAGGAGAAGAACTACCCGATCCGTGGCAGGGCGGAATGAGCGGTTGGTGAGCACGGGCCATTTACCCACGCGTGCGGGCGCTGACGATCTTCGACATCGGTACGAGCGGATCGCGCCGTTCTACGATCTGCTCGATCTGCCCTTTGAATATGGCCGCTATCGTTCGATACGGCCGCTCCTCTTCCAAGGGCTATCGGGCCGGCTTCTTGATGCCGGTGTCGGCACTGGCCGGAATATGCGGTTCTACCCTGCCGGTTCCGAAGTCGTTGGACTGGATCTCAGCCCGGCAATGTTGAAACGCGCCGAGCGCCGGCGTGGTCTCTCGCCGGCATCGGTCCAACTCATGCAAATGGATATCTCGCGTCTGGCCTTCCCGAACGCATCGTTCGACGCGGCCGTCGCCACGTTCGTGTTCTGCACCCTTCCGGATGAACTTCAATTGCCTTCGCTACGAGAGTTGGGCCGCGTGGTGCGCCCCCAGGGCACGATTCGGCTGCTGGACTACACCCGCCCGCAGGGACGCATCCGACAAATGGTCACCCGCCTTTGGGAGCCCTGGGTGGGGTGGGCCTTTGGTGCCAGTTTTGACCGCCCGACGGAGCAGCTAATCTCCGAGGCGGGCCTAGTGCTTACCTCGTCGCACTTTATCGCCGACGACCTCATAAGGCTGACCGAGGCGAAACCCGCCCCCTAATGCGGCCGTCATCCCGCGCAGCACGACAGCTTTGCGACCTCCTTGTCGAACGCCAGCGCCGCAAGCTTCAGGCCCTCCACCGTGGTCAGATATGGGAATATCGTGTCCGCGATCTGCTGTACGGTCAGTCCGCCACGAATCGCCATGACTGCGGTCTGGATACTGTCGGCGCCTTCCGGGGCGAGGATGTGGGCGCCGAGCAGTCTGCCGCCGTCGGCGTCCGCGACGAGCTTAATCAGTCCCCGCGTGTCGCGAGCGGCAAGCGCGCGCGGCACATGGTCGAGGCGAATCGTCGAAACGCGCACGTTGCGCCCGGCCTTTCGCGCCGCCGCCTCGGTGAGGCCGACGCTCGCCACTTGGGGGTCGGTGAACACGATGGCCGGCATCGCCGCGTTGTCGTAGCGAAGACTGTCGTTGTTGAGGGCGTTCTTGGCTGCGAGCTTCGCCCCGTAAGCGGCCATATACACGAACTGATCTCGGCCCGTGACGTCACCGGCGGCGTAGATGCCGGCGCGGGTCGTGCGCATGCGGTCGTCGATGACGATCGCGCCTTTCGACGAGAGCGCGACGCCGAACTCAGCCGCACCGAGACCTTCGGTGTTGGGCGTTCGTCCCGAGGCGACCAGGACTTTCTCGGCATCGATGGTCATGTTGCGGCCGTCGCGCGCGACCTCGAGAACCACGCCGCTCTCGGTCTTCCGGATCGCGCGGTAGGCGACACCGGAAACGACATCGAGCCCCTCGTCGGCGAAATAATCGGTCAGCGCCGAGCCGATCTCGGGCTCGGCCTCCGGCAACAGGCGGGAACGACAGACAAGCGTCACCTTGACGCCGGCGCGGGCGAACATCTGCGCAAGCTCCACCCCGATATAGCCGCCGCCGATCACCAGCAGCGACCGCGGCAACTCGTCGAGATCGAGCGCGGTCGTGCTGGTCAGATAGGGCACGGTCTCGATGCCGGGAATGGCGGGCGCCGCCGGTCGCGCGCCGGTCGCAATGATGATCTTGCCGGCGGCGATATGGGCGCCTCCCACCTCGACGCCGCCCTCGACGAGGCGCGCCTGCCCTTCGCGATAGGCGACGCCGTTATAGGCGGGCAGCAGGTCTGCATATTTGGCCTGGCGCAACCCGACGACCAACTCGTCCTTCTGCCGGACGATCGCGCGCCAGTCAGTGAGTTCCGCATGGGCCGAGACGCCGGCGAAACGCGCGGCCGCCCGCGCATTGTGAAGCGTCTCCGCCGCGCGGATCAGGGTCTTCGACGGCACGCAGCCGATGTTGACGCAGGTTCCGCCGATCATGCCGTGGCCGATCAACGCCACCTGGGCGCCCTGCTCGGAGGCGGCAATTGCGGCCGAGAACCCCGCCGACCCTGCGCCGATGACCGCGAGGTCGTAGCAGCGGTTTCGATCGGTCGCGTCCGGCGTGCAGCAATCGTTCATGTGTTTGACTTTCGTTTTGTGCTTTCGCGCGCGCAGCAATCGACAGCATTCGGGTCGGCTGAGCGGCTGCGACGATAGGCCCAGACGCCAACCAGTCCGATCCCCACGACGCCCGCCACAATCGCGAGCGAACCGGTGAGCACGGACGCGGAGATCGCAACCGAGCCGATCGCCGCCAACAGGAGAGGTCCGGCGCAACACAGGACAGCCAGACCGGCGATAACGATCGCGGCGATGGATTTTTCAGCGTTCATCTCGGACATCCGTTGCCGAAGCAGCCACGCATCAGCTTTTCGCAGGCTTCGAAATTTCCGCAGGATAACCCTGGCCAGTAGTGGCCTTGATCATCGCCGCCGGTGAAGTCTGAGCGTTGTCATAGGTGACGGTCGCCATGACATCGGCGTTGCCGTCCGCCTGACTGACCGAAACACTGGTGACGCCGTTGACGTGGGCGAGCGTGCTCTTGACGATCGGTCCGCACAGCACACAGCCGGCATGATGAACGTCGAGGACGACGGTAGCTTGCCCCGCCTGCGCAGCGAACGGCGCGAGCAGCATGCCAAACGCGGCGAATATTCCGATCTGGGTTTTCATGCTTCTAACCTTTCTTGGGATTGAACACTGGATGTCGATGGCGGAGCGGCTCTCCCGGACCGACGAACGTCACTTCCGCGCGCATCGGACGCCGGCGCTTCAGAGGAAATAGCGCGCGGCATAAGGGAACCCGACAGCGAGCACGACCAGCGTCGCGGCGGTCCAGAGGCCGAACTTCGCGATCCGGTCCGATTGGGGCGTGGCGCAGTAGCCGTCCGCGCATGCGATTTCCCGCTTGCGCCGGAGGCGCCAGCCTCCGAAACCGATGAAGGCGAGCGAGACGCCTGCGAAGATCGGCTGGTAGGGCTCAAGCGCGGTCAGGTTGCCGAGCCAGGCGCCACTGACGCCAGCCAGGAACAACGCGAAGGGAATGACGCAGCACGACGCCGCCCCGAGAGCACCCACGATGCCTCCTACAGCGAGCAGGCGCGGGGTTCGATCCCCGTTTTGGCGCCTGGCCGCCACGGCCGAGGCGTGGGCCGTCGCAGCGCCGGTTGCGGTTGGTGTATCGCTCATCTCTAAGCTCTCTCCTTGCCCAAAACCTCGATCTTCGACTAAGCTACGGTCTGTAGCGACTACAGGGTCAAGAGGTTTTTTGCGATGCGCGATCAGAATCCGGCGAAGGGCCTCCAGCGGGCCGAGTTGGCCCGGCGGACGGGCGCCAATCTCGAAACCGTGCGCTACTACGAGAAAGTCGGCCTGCTGCCGCCGCCACCGCGAACCGCCAGCGGCTATCGGAACTATGACAGGGCGCATGAACGCCGCCTCAGCTTCGTACTGAGGGCGCGGGAACTCGGATTCTCGCTCGAGGAGGTGCGCGCCTTGCTGCGCCTGGTGGACGAGCGGGACCAGCCTTGCGCGGAAGCGAGCCGCCTCGCAGCAGCTCACCTCGCGGACGTGCGGGCGAAGATCACCGATTTGCGTCGCATGGAAGGCGTGCTGAAGACTGTCGTCGCGCAGTGCGGCGATGGAACGCGCCCGGATTGCCCGCTGATCGAAACATTGTTCCGTGAGGCAGCCGTCGAATAGGGCGGCTTCGTCACACCGGGGCGTCTCGCTCCGGCAAAGTATGCGCGCCTGCGGAAACATGGCGTCCCAGAGCAACTCGACAGGCGGCAAGAGTCATCGCGCCGCGGTTGAGGCGCCGCGTAAGGTCGCCCCGGATCGAATGCCGATCATGCTCTCAACCATCCGGCGTAGAGGCCTGCCTGATAAAGAAAGAAAAGCGCCACCGCGATCATGAGCGCGGCGCCGAGACGTTCGGCCCAGATCGCAAATCGGCGCATGGATCCCAAATGCGCCAAACTGCCTGCCATCGTCGCGGCGACCACGATCGGAATCCCGCGGGCAATGCCGAACGCGCCCATCAGCACCGCGCCCAACAGGGGGTCGGCCGTCGCGGCGGCCGCAGCCACGACCGGCAACAGCAAAGGGGTGCATGCCGGGCAGGTCGACAGGCCGAAGGGAAGCCCGAGAAGATAGCTTCCGCCGAAGCCGCGGGCAGGCTTTGACGCCGGCGCCAGCGTCGGCACGACGATGTGGATAACACGCAGCAGCGCCAGCGCCGCGACGACCATGAAGATCGCGAACAGGAGATACGCATAGGCGAGGTAGCTTGCCAGCAGGCGCAGAACTGCGAAGCCGAAGAACCCGAACAAGGCGCCAAGGGTCGCGTCGACCGTGGCGACGCCGAGCGCGAAGCCGACGGAGAGTTCCAATCCGCGAACGCGCCGCTGTTCGGCCGGCGCCGCGCCCTGTCCGAGCGCGAGACCCGTGGCGACGGAGATGAGCGGAAACGAACTCGGCGCGACCCCGACAACGAGGCCGGCCAGCGAAACCAGTCCGACAGTCAGCGGCGTGAGCGCGCCGATGTTTTGCATCGCCGTATCGAGGTTGCCGATCACAGGCCTGACTCCGCAGGACCGCCGATGCTGGAGATCGCGTCAAAGAAAATTCTCGGCTGCCCTGACAGCGAGTTGACGAAGATCGCTGTAACACTCACCGCCATTGCGACCATGGCCCAGACTGGTTGAATGAGGCCCGTCGCAGCAAGCGGGATGCCGATTCCATTGAAGGTGAAGGCGAGAACCACATTCTGCAGCATTTTGCCGTAGCTGCGTCGGCTGATCTCCCGCGCCTCGGCCAGCGCATCGAGCCGGTTCGACAGGATGATGATGTCCGCCGACTCGATCGCAATGTCGGCACCGCCGCCCATCGCGATCCCGACATCGGCCTGCATCAGCGCGGGGGCGTCATTGATGCCGTCCCCGACCATCGCCACCCTTGTATGATTCTTCTGCAGATCGCGCACGATTTCCGCCTTCTCGTGCGGCAGAACGCCGGCGTGAACCTCGTCGATGCCAATCTCGTCCGCCACGCGACGGGCCGCGCGTTCGTTGTCGCCGGTCAGCATGATCGGCGTGACGCCGACTTTGCGCAGCGCCGCGATGACTGGGCCAGCTTCAGGCCGGACCGTGTCGCCGAGCGCCACCAGCCCCATGGCCCGTCCGTCACGACCCACCGCGATCACCGTGCGTCCAGCCGTTTCCAGCGCCGCGACGCGCGCGGACAATCCCGACAGATCGATCCCGCGTTCGTCAAGGAATCGCGGACTGCCGACGACGACCTCATGATGGCCGATGCGCGCGATGACGCCCTTGCCGGGCACCGCTTCGAAATCGCCGACGTCGGGCGGCGTCACATCGCGCTCGAATGCCGCCTGCACTACCGCTTGGGCGAGCGGATGCTCGGATGACGCCTCGGCTGCGGCCGCAAGGGCCAGCAATTCGTTCTCGCTCCCGCCCAGTGTCTCGATTTCCCGCACCACGGGATGGCCCGCTGTGAGCGTGCCCGTCTTGTCGAGCACGATCTTGCGCGCAAGCCGGTAGCCCTGGAACGCTTCGCCCGTGCGCATCAGGATGCCGCGCCCGGCGGCGTCGCCGGCGCCACGAACGATCGACAGCGGAGCCGATATCCCGACCGCGCAAGGATAGCCCATCACGAGGACACTCAGGCCCGCGAACACGGCCCGCGCCACATCGGCCTGCCCGGTCGCGAGCCAGGATCCGGCCAGCCACAGGACAACCGACAGCGCAGCGATCCCCAGCACAGTCGGCGTATAGATGCGCAGCACGCGATCGACGAGATGAAGCAGGCCGGGCTTCAAGGCGCGCGCGTCCTCGACCTCGCGGACGATCCGCTGGAGGAAGCTGTCCTCGCCAACGGCCATCGTCTCCACCAGCAGCGCGCCGGTGCCATTGATCGATCCGCCGATCACGCGATCCCCCTCCACCTTCTCGACCGGAATCGGTTCGCCCGTCACGATCGACTGATCGACGCTGGAGCGGCCTCCCACAACCAAACCATCGACCGCGATGCGCTCGCCAGGACGGACGCGCACGCGGTCGCCGACGCGAACTTCGGCGATGGGCAGTTCGAGTTCGACGCGATCGCGCAGAACGTGGGCGGTCTCCGGCTGAAAGTTGACGAGCTTCTTCACCGCCTGTGAGCTGCGCGTCTTTACGATCAGCGACAGCCATTCGGAGAAAATGTGATAGGTCACGACCATGACCGAAACGGCGAAAAACTCCGCCGTCGGATATCCCGTCCGGTGCAGGGCAAGTCCGATCGCGCCGCCGGCAAGCCCCGCGAAAGCGCCGATCTCCAGGAGAACATGCTGGTTCAGGATGCCGCGCCGGAGCACCTGCGCCGCCATGTAAAGAATGTGCCGGCCAACGCCAAAGACCAGGACGATCGATAGCGCCGCAGCGAGCCATGGCCCCATCCGCGCCAAATAGCCGAAGAAATTGAGATAGAGCAGCGAGAGCGCCATGACCGCCAGTGCGCCGATGGTGACGGCGGCTCTCCAGAGGCCCCGCTTCTTCAGGACTAGGAACACCATGCCACCGAGGCTCAAGCACACCAGCGCCGGGAGAAAGCCGATCCATCCCACCGCCGGGTCGGCGATGATGGGAATCGCGGCGATGCTGAGCGTCACCGCGATCACGAAGCGCCCACTCTCGCGGACGAGATCGCGCTCCTCCTCCTCGAAGCCGCGCAGCTTGCGCGGATCGTGCAGCGTGTAGCCGATGTCGCGCAGAGTCTGCAGCAGTTCGGCGGGATCGGCGCGCGCCGGATCGTATTCGACCAGCGCCTGTTCGTGGGTCAGACTCACTGCGACCTTGTCGACGCCGGGCTTACGCCCCAGCGCCTTCTCGATGGTGCCGGTGCAAAGCGAGCAATGAAGGCCGCCGATCCGGGCCCGAATCCGGGCTCTATCGGGGCGGCTCGCCGGTTCCTCGGTCCATAAGGGCAAGGTTCCGGATTCCGCTGCGGCTGCGATTGTCATGGCATCCTCCGTTGAGTCTGCCGACCGGCGTTGGCGCTTTGGAGAGCTTCGAGCCGGTGGGCTTCGAAGGGTAGCCTGCGCTCCGTACCGACATACGGAGTCAAGAGGCGACGGAAGCTAATTTGGCGCCCAGGTCACGATCGGCCGACAACCGCATATCCGGCCTGCTTGATCGTGGCGGCAAGGCGCTCCTCGCTCGCGGCATTCGGGTCGAACAAGATCCGAGCTTCTCGCGTCTTGAACGAGACCGTCGCCTTCCGCACTCCAGGTTCCGACGAGACGAGCGCAGCGACGGTGCGCGCGCAACCGTCGCAGTGCATGCCGTCGATCTTGAAGATGGCTGTTTTCATCTTGAGTCCTCTTGCTGCCTGGCTCTGGCGTTGCCTCTCGCCCGGAGACGGAGGTCCGTCTGCCTCCGATCGATCGGCATTCGCGCCGATTCGTGCGGACAAGGCATCGATGATGGTGCAAGCACGCAGTGCGCCGCCGCCAGGGCAGGACGCGATCAGGGCATCGAGCGCCGCCCGCATATGCTGAAGCTGCGCGATCTTGCGATCGACATCCTCGCGCTTGGCCACGGCCTGAACGCGCACATCGCCGCAATCGGCGGCCGGATCGGCCCGCAGCGACAGGAGATCCGCGATCTCGCGTAGCGAGAAGCCGAGTTCCTGCGCCTGGCGGATGAAACGGATACGTTCGACGACGGTATCGTCATAGAAACGGTAGCCGCCGCTTCTCGGCCGCGGCGGCTGCGCGATCAATCCGCGGCGCTCATAGAAGCGGACGGTCTCGACGCCGACGCCCGCGCGCTCGGCGGCTCGGCTGATGGTGATCGCTTTGGCCATGACGCCTCCCTCTCGATTATAATGCACTCCGTACTCTGGTACGGAGTCAATACTGAGCGATTGTTCCTATTGACTTGTAACGATGGTTACATAACCATGAAGCCATGGTCACACCACCTTGGCTTCTCCTGACCTACAAAGTCCCACCCGAGCCCTCCGCGAAGCGGATCGCTCTATGGCGCCGCCTCAAAGGTATGGGCGCTATCTATCTTCAGAATGGTGTTTGCCTGTTGCCAAAGACCGACGACCACGTCCGTCGGCTGAAGATGCTGGAAAACGACATCGCTGGAATGAGCGGTGAAGCGGTGATCCTGGAGACGGTCGCGCTCAACCGGGCCCAGGAAGACAAAGTTGTCGGCCGTTTCAAAGCAGATCGGGACGAACAATACCGGGAATTCATCGGCCGGTGCGCTGGGTTCGAGGCTGAGATCGCCAAAGAGCGGGCCACGAACAAGTTCACTTATGCGGAACTGGAGGAAGAGGACACCGACCTCAAGAAACTCCAGAGTTGGATCGAGAAGATCCGAAAACTCGACTTCTACGGCGGAACACTGGCTGAGGAGGCCGCTGCGCGCCTGAAGGGCTGCGAGGAACTTCTCGACGCTTATGCGCAGCAGGTTTTTGAGGCCCATGGCGAAAATCAGTGAAGGCGACCTAGGAGCGGGGGCTATGGCGATCCGCTCCGCAAAGAACAGGGGCGGCCTGCGTGCGATTCCCGCCGGAGTGTGGGCGCTCGGCTTCGTCTCGATGTTCATGGACATCTCCTCCGAGATGATCCACGCGCTTCTACCTGTGTATCTCGTGACGGTGCTCGGCACCTCGGCACTTACCGTCGGCTTCATTGAAGGCGTTGCCGAGGGTACGGGGCAGATTACGAGAATCTTCTCAGGGGTGCTCAGCGACAGGCTTGGCAGGCGCAAAACCCTTGCGGCGCTGGGCTATGGCATGTCGGCTTGCACCAAGATGATCTTTCCACTCGCCTCCGTTGTCGGCTGGCTCGTGACCGCGCGCTTCATTGACCGCCTTGGCAAGGGCATCCGCGGCGCGCCGCGCGACGCGCTTGTCGCTGACATCAGTCCACCAGATCTGCGGGGCGCGAGCTTCGGCTTGAGACAATCGCTCGACACCGTCGGAGCCTTTCTAGGTCCACTCGTCGCAATTGTGTTGATGTGGCTGACCTCCAATCACTTCACCGCGGTCTTCTGGATCGCTGTTGTGCCAGCGTTTGTCGCGGTCGGGCTGATCCTCGCCGCGGTGCAGGAACCAATACGCCAGCAGGACGCGCGCCCTGTCCGCGAACCGGGCCGTTTCACTACGATCGGAAGCCCCGGCTCGTCTTGCTGGCTAGTCATTGCCGTTGGGGCGATCTTCACGCTCGCGCGATTCAGCGAGGCCTTTCTGGTGCTGCGCGCCCAGTCCATCGGCGTGCCGCTGATGCTGGTGCCGGGCGTGCTCGTCGTGATGAATATCGCCTACTCGCTTTCGGCATATCCCGTCGGGGCTCTTTCCGATCGCGTGGACCGGACAATGATGCTGGTCGTTGGCCTCAGCATTCTGGTCGTCGCTGATCTTGTGCTGGCCCTAGCCGCAGGCGTGACTGCACTCGTCGTCGGCGTTCTCCTGTGGGGGCTTCATATGGGGTGCACCCAGGGCTTGCTTGCCGCCTTGGTTGCCGACACCGCACCACCGGACCGCCGAGGGACCGCATTTGGAATGTTCAACCTGGTCTCCGGTTTGGCGCAGTTCTGCGCCAGCGTAATCGCCGGAGTGTTCTGGGACGCCCACGGTCCAAGCAGCACGTTTCTCGTCGGTGCGGCGCTGGCGATCCTCGCGCTTGCGGCGCTGCTTTCGGTTCGCAACCTGCTGCGCCGACCATTGGCCGCAGGCGGCGAATGAAAGAGCAGCGGATCCATCAGCTCTTCGAGGTGAGCGTCCTGCTCAAGGGAGCGCACGCGCTTATCGAATGCATCGGCGGCATTGCGCTGGCCTTCATCAGCACGAACACGATCGTGGACCTCGCCAACAGGCTCACTCAGGACGAACTTATCGAGGACCCGCACGATCTCGTTGCGACGCATCTGCTCGCCTGGGCGCAAAATTTCTCGGTTGGCACGAAGACGTTCTACGCCTTCTATTTGCTCAGCCATGGCGCGGTAAAAATCTTCCTCGTCGTCGGGCTGCTCCGAGGCAAACTCTGGTCCTATCCCGCCTCGCTGATCGTGCTCGGGCTGTTCATCTTCTATCAGATTTACCGTTTCTCCTACACGCGCGGAGCCGGGCTCATCATCCTCACTATCTTCGATGTCTTTGTGATGGGTCTCATCTGGCACGAATACAGGCTCGTGAGACGGCACGCACCGACGCGATGATCTCAGCAAATCCACTTACCCGATCAGGAGCGAATAAACTCGATGGATGACGCAATTACGCAATGGATCAATTCTGCTGCCGGACAGAGCGCCTTGCTTGATACGATCATGACTTCTATCACACAGTATGGCGTGCCGCTTCTGGTTCTTATCGTGGCGCTGCAATGGTGGAGTCAGCGTGACAGGCCGCATGTGCGACATACGTGTATCGCTGCCGGCCTGTCGTTCTTCATCGGCCTTGGTCTTAACCAGATCATTCTCCTGTTCGTGCACCGGGTCCGGCCCTACGACGCCGGTGTCAGCCATTTGATCATCAGCCGTAGCAACGACTGGTCGTTTCCGTCGGATCACGCGACGGCGACCTTTGCGATTGCCGCTTCCTTCCTTCTCCGTGGGCTTGAGAGGCGTGGAATCGCATTCTTCGTTGCAGCCGCAATTGTCTGCATGTCGCGTGTCTACGTCGGGACGCACTACTTCACCGACGTGCTCGGTGGGGCCATGATCGGCATTTTTGCGGCAGCGGTCGTGCGCGGGTTATATTGGGAAGGGACGCGGGTCGATCGATTGATTACGGGAATCCTTTAGCGAGCGTCGTCGAACGTCTGCGAAGCCGCTCCGGCAGCAACCACCCGGGGAGGAAATAAAGCGCGCGACGGGAGTCTCCATCCTGTGTATCTGGATCGCCCAGTGCCGTTGATCTGCAATCCGATTTGAACTTAACAATCTTGTCTTGGCCGGAAACACGCGCGTTTTTGTCTCCTCACGCCCTTTTGATTGTTTTCGAGCTGTGACATGCCGTTATTGCTGGGAAGATATCCCGCAGAGGCTGGTCCTTATCGTGGGCATTAGCGCGGGCAATTCAGCGAGCGTGCGAATTTCATGATCTGGTGCTCCCGGCAACCGCTCGCGTTGCTGTCCGTAGCGGTTGCACCAAACGACACGCATCCCAAAATCCGACGCCGCATGCGCGTCCCAAGCATTCGACGATTGAAATGACACCGCTGAGGCCGGCAGGCCAAGTTGATCCAAAGCGTGTTGATAGACGCTGGGGTGCGTTTTGAACGCGCTAACTGCGTCAGCCGAGAGCACGGCATCGAACAGCCCGTTCAATCCCGCGCCTGAAACTGCAGCATCCAGCATCGCGGGGGTTCCGTTAGAGAGGATGGCCGTGGCGAACCCTGACTGGCGCAAGGTAAGAAGCACGTTGCGGACCTCCGGAAAGGCGGCGAGCGTTCGATAGAGCTCCATCAACGCCTCGCGCAGTCGCGGACCCTGGATCGCCAAGCTGTCGAGGGCGAAATCCAGTGCATCCCCCGTGATCTGCCAGAAATCGACGTAGCGACCCTGAAGGGTCCGCAGCCAGGTGTATTGGAGCTGCTTGTCGCGCCACAATGCCGTCAGGGCGGCGCGACGGTCCTCTGGAATATCGGGGCAGCGCGCGGCAGCGGAAGCGAAGTCAAACACCGTGCCATAAGCGTCGAAGACGCAAGCGCGAACGCCAGTGAGCCGGTTCATCGAGAGGTTCCTCGGATTGATATTTCTACTCGATCACGAAACTTGGACCCATCAGAAGTGCATGGCAATTCGACCGGGCAAGCGGTGCGTTGACCAAACTGATTTGACCGCCAGCTTCCGGGTTTCTGCTAAACCATCGAGCCGATGTCTGAGGCGTAGCTCGGATAGGCAAAGATGGTGCCCTTGATCTTGTTGGCTGTCAGGCCCGCTCCCATCGCCATCGCGAACAGGTTGATCTGTTCCTCGGCGCCGGGACCAATCAGATGGGCCCCCAGGATCACACCCGTCTCCCGCTCGACGAGAACTTTGTAGCCAGTTCTGACCGCTCCAACCCGCATCGACGAATACCAGCCACCAGTTTTCTCGAATTTGACATCGAAGTTGAGGCCCTTCTCGCGCGCAGCCGCTTCGGAAAGCCCGACGGTGGCCACCGGCGGCAGTGTGAAAACGACGCTCGGGATCGGCGGGTATTTCACCGCGCGCTCATCCTTGCCGGCCAGCAAGTTCTTGCCCGCAACCCGCCCCTCGTAGGCCGAGACAGGCGTCAGGTTTGGACCGCTGTCGGCGCAGTCGCCAGCGGCGAAGATGTTTGGGTTGGTGGTGCGCATGTAAGGGCTAACCTTGATCCCGCGCCGACCGCTTTCCACGCCCGCGGCAGCAAGATTCAGGTGGTCGATGTTTGGCACCCGACCGCTCCCGTGAACGACAAGATCGCACGCTACGGTCTTCACGCCAAAAGGCGTTTCATAGGCCACGGCAAATTCCTTACCGGTCTTCTCGATCTTCAGAACCTTGGCCTCGGTTTGCAGGTCAATCCCCATCTCGATCGTGGTTTCGGCTAGGATATCAACCAAATCGGGATCGAAATTGCCCAGCGGGCGCTCGACCATTTCCAAGACCTTGACTTCGCTGGCCCCAGCCCGCTTGGAAACATGGGCGAACTCCATGGCGATGAAGCCGCCGCCGACAAAGACTATCCTCTTGGGCTTTTCAGGCAGCTCGAGAAAATCGGTGCTGGTGATCAGCAGGTCTTCGCCTGGGATGTTCAGCGTCACCGGCCGCGCGCCGGTGGCGACGTGGAAGTGCTTCGCCCGCAGCGTTGTTCCGTTGACTTCGACTGTATTCGGGCCGGTAAAGTGCGCGTCGCCGTGCAGCGTGAAAATGCCTGCCTTCTTCAGCCCGGCTTCGATCCTCGTCGGCATGGCGCCGGTGAATGTCTCCTTGAACGCGATCATATCGGGCCAGTTGACCGATGCTTCGGCTTCGAGCCCTTTGCCCTTCAGATTATGTGCCCAATCCACGCCCTCGGTGACGGCGATGAGCATTTTCTTGGGGTCGCAACCACGCAATGCACAGGTGCCGCCATAGGGCATACTGTCGACGCTGGCGACTTTCCAGCCTGCTGCCGCTGCCATCCGGGCAACGCCGTTGCCACCGGTTCCTGCCCCGACCACGATCAGATCATAATCTTGCCCGTCGCTCATGGAATTCTCCTCTCGCGTGAGTGTTCTTCGGCTCTCAGCCTGCATTCACAACATGGACAGCCCGCCAAATCATGACCGCATAGCTGCAAGAGGCAGCCGTGATGCGGACCGCCATTCTCTAGTTCGTTAAGCGCGGGGGCTCCATGCATACGCGGCGAATGCGTCATCCACCTTGGGGTTGTTGACGTGGTTTGCATAGTTGCTGAGCGTCTTCACCGCGAGCGCGAGGACGATTTCAAGCACCTGC
>Ga0307373_10009879_pt1 | contig 14152 bp, 13 predicted proteins | sample OX2MG_FD_202534 | JGI IMG/M metagenome (GOLD analysis project Ga0307373, IMG submission 202534) | Soil microbial communities from Risofladan, Vaasa, Finland - OX-2 | ecosystem: Environmental > Terrestrial > Soil > Coastal area > Acid sulfate soil | place: Finland: Risofladan, Vaasa | collected... | reverse complement strand
CGCTGCGGACGCAGAAAGGGCTTGAGAATCAGGGTTCCGGCCGAAGAGGGCCTGTTCGACACCGCCGCCATGAACGCGGGGGCAGTGTGACGATGGCTCCAAACACGCCGCGATATCGGCCTCGAAGACCCACTCGTAGTTTCGAGAGGGCGATCCGAGGTAGTGAATCTCGGCAATCGCATCCTGAGCGCGGCGCTTCGGGCGGAAGCCGTAGGAGCACGGCTTGAAGTCCGCCTCGAAGATCGGCTCGAGCACCAGCTTCAACGCGGACTGCACGACGCGATCCGCGGCGGTCGGGATGCCGAGACGCCGGAGCTTGCCCGACGCTTTCGGTATCGCCTTCTCCCGCACCCGCGTCGGGGTGAACCGACGGGCCTTGAGGTTCTCTCGCAGCACCGCCAGGAACTCCCCCTCGGCCACGATGGATCGCGGTGCGATGCCATCGACTCCGGCCGAGCGTGCGCCCTTGTTGGTCTTGACCACGTTCCAGGCCACGACCAGGAACGCCCGGTCATAGACGAGGTTGTGGAGGTCATCGAAACGGCGGCCGGGATCACCGGCCGCCCATTGGTGCAGCTTCCTCTGCATCGCGTGTACCCGTTGCTCGGCCTCTTTGAGGTCGGGCCACGGCGCGCAGGTGTTCACCGGCGTCCTCCGCGCTTTGCGTCGATGCTGCGAACCCGCTGGACCCCTTCGCCATGTGGCCGGCTTTCCCGACCTCCGACTACTACGGGTCCTCCGTCCCACCCCGACGGCATCGGCCGACGACGGGCCTTCCCGCCCAGCGGCAAGTGGAGCTTGCCAGCCGGGACGGGGACCGTCGGGATGGTTCCCACGTTCACTCGCGAACCGCTCGATGGGTTAGGCGTCCAACTATGCCCCTGCAACATCGCCACGGTTACGCCGCAGGCATTCACCGTGGCCTCCAGGCCGGCGACATCAACCGGCCGGGGAGTTCTCCGCGCCGTGCGGTGCGGATGCGCGCTGCTGCCCAGCCCTGATCTACCAGGTTTGAGCTGGAGGGTCTCTTGAGGGGCTTTCTGCCGCTGGTTTCTCACGTACGCCTTCCCATCTTGCTTGCCGGACCCGAGCCGTCTGGCAGTACCGGCTCGTCCCGTCGTTGTCGGGGCTGCTTTCCACCCGATCCGCCCGTCTCGGCGGGTCAGGCTGCCCCCAGCTTCAATCGGCCCGCTGCGACGGGCCAAGGGCGGTGTCCTTTCATCACCGCACGGTTCGTGAGCGCTTCGTGGCGCTCTATGTCGGTCACCCAGAGCTTGTTGGGGCCGTCCTCGGAGAAGTCACGGCAAACGAGGTCGGCTGCCACGAAAGCCCCGATAGGACCCCGCTTGCCCGTAGAGGGCTTGGGCAAGCCCTTCAGGCCCTGCTCGCGCATGATCGAGTAGACGAGCTTGCGGTTGGCGATTACGCCGTGACCAAGTCGCAGCTCCGCCGTGACTCTGACGTAGCCGTAGGTCCCGAAGGAGTCGGTGTGGATCTTTGCCACCAACGGCCCAAGCCATGCCCGCCTCAGCTCGTGCTGGTTTGGCGGCCGCTTGCGCCAGTCGGTGTAGCTGCTGCGGTTGACTCCGAGCGCGCGGCATGCCTCTCGCTCGCTGAATCCCTGCCCGGTCAGGTTCTTGATCACCGGGTAGAGCCTTTTGGGCGGATCTTCTCTTGCTCATCGAAGATCGCCGCCGCCTTGCGGACCAGCTCGAGTTCGTGCTCGAGTTCGCGGATCCGCTTCCTTGCAGCGGCGAGCTCGATGTTCTGGGTGCTGGTGGCGCCCGGCTTCTCGCCGTGGTCTATGCGGTCCTGATCGACCCAGCGGTGGATGGTGGCGTCAGCCACTCCGTAGTCGGCGCTGAGCCCTGCGACGGACCTTCCCGACCTCGCCAGGGCGACGATTCGCTCGCGGAACTCCGGGGGATACTGCCTGGGCATTGGACTCCTTCGTTAGGGCCGGAGTCTCATGCATCGTGGCTCAGTCTGCGGGGGTTAGATCATGGGTAGAACTTGGCGGGGATTACAGTCGTGAGCTGATTCGGGATCGGACAGGAACCGGTTCAAATGATGAACTGTCATCTTGGTTATGAATAATTTGAGTACCGCTGAAGAGGTTTGGAGCATACTTCGCTCTATCCATTCAATCCAGCAACCTCGTTCACGGCTATGTGACATACATCGTCGGAACCGGCTGCGCGGCTCCCGCCTAGCGACGGGTCAGCCTCCGTTTTAATGCCCGCAGCGGCGCCGTCAGGCGCCAGGACAGAGATTCCCCCATCCTCCCGAGCTCCTCCCTCACGGCCTGCAGCTCCTCCAACTGATCGGCCTGGATGTCGTGCGCGATCCGAAGCCTCTTAGTTTCGTCGGCGATCTGTTCGACGTGGTGGCGAAGAGCATTGACCTCGCGAGGCTCGTCCGGCTCGAGTTCGGTTAGCTTTGCAACTGTGAGCGTTGCCGGCCTTTTGCGCGCTAGCACGATGCCGTGGCTTGGCACTCCCTCCTCGACCACCGGCAGCAGCTCGACGATCTCGAACGCCCTGCCCCAGTGGGCGCGGATCCACCACGGGGAATTGATCGCGATTGGACCGCCCTTGTCCCATCGGAAGCCGTGCATCAGCGTATTCATCCCGATCTGGTTTTCGTCCCACTTCTCCCCAATCAACGGCTCGAGCATGCCCCTGCCGAGGAAGGTTGCGAAGAGGAGCCCATCGTCGCCGAGCACGCGATGGTGCTCGGCTAGCCAGGCGGCCCAGTTGTCGGTGAAATGGGTATAGACGCTGTAGGCGTAGATCAGGTCGAAGAACCCGTCCTGCTGGGGCAGGCCCGGCTGTTCGGCGGATTCAAAGATCTTGAAGTGTGGGGAAAAATTCTTCTGCAGCCATTCAACACTCGGAGTGTCGAGGTCGCATCCCCAGAACTCCGCTTCCTCGGCCTCGGGGGCGAACTGGCGCAGCACTCGCCCGACACCGCAGCCAAAGTCAAGGACACGCTTGCCAGACCAAGACCAATCATCCGGCAGCAGGCTCTGGAGCAGGTCGCGATGCAGGCGACCGGTGTCCTCGTAGACACCGACGGGGTTCTCCTCACCCATCGGTCCGATCCGTCGCAACAGGTCGCGCGGCGGGTAGGGAAGATTGGTGAGGTGGGTAGCTGGCATGCGAGTGAAAGCTAGCGCACGGGCGAGGCTCTCTACAGTTCCTCAGCGACGCGCGGCGCTTCTCGGTTGAAGATCCAGGCGCCGAAAACGCACGTGCCGACGAAGATGACCGCCGCCGGCAACAGCCATAGCCAGCCGCCGGCAGCGTCGGGAGCGGTCGGAGCGCCCGGTTCGATCACCCAGACCCTGACCTGCTCAAAGATCACCGTCAGCGGGTTAATCATCAAGAGGCGCTCGTAGGTGCGGTTTTCGAAACCGTGTTTTCCCAGTGGATACAGAATCGGAGTTCCGTAGAACAGAACCTGGGTGGCGACGATCCAGATGATTGCAACATCCCTGAAACGAACATAGAGCACCGAGAGGGCCATACCCAGCGCTGCCGCGAGAGTGAACAGCAGAGTCAGAGCAAAAGGGAAAAGCAGCCAGGTCCAGGTGGGAACGACACCCCAGGCCAGGATGAAGACGAAAACCACGATCAGGTTAAGGCCGAGGTTGAAGGCGCCGGTTAGAACGGTCGCAAGGGGGATCACCATACGGGGAAATTGGGTCTTGCGGACCACTCCCTCCTGGCTTACCACCGAGGTTACCGATGTCGTCGTCGCTTCCTGGAAAAAGGTATATAGGACTATGCCGAGCAGCAGCAGCACTGGATAGTAAGGAAGGTTGTGGCCAACCCTAAAGATTTTTGTGAAGACAAACAGGAGCACCCCAAAGAGCATCAGTGGGCGAGCAAGCGACCACAGATAGCCAAGTACCGTGCCGAAGTAGACGCGCTTGAACTCGGTCACCGACATCAGCCAGAGCAGATCGAAGAAGCGACGGGGGCCGCCGCCGAGGGCCGATGGCCCCCGAACCTCACGCAACTTCAGGTTGGCGGCGCTAGTGCTCATCGGGGCCCTTGGTTCTCCACCGCGGTTTTGATGGTGTGGGGAAGTTCGACCAAGCCCTGGCTCGGCGCTGCGCCGAATACGTGAAAGTCAAGAGCCTTTTCGACATGGAGTACCACCGCGCGGTTGTCGGGGAAGCGCTTCACCCCGAAGTGCACGAAGTAACGACCCGGTGCCAGCAGGTTGTCTATCTCTGCGTCGATGCTTACCCTGCTTCCGGGCGTAAGTCCTCCCGCGTCTTCGTCGCTGTCTGTCCCGAACTGAAAGACACCGACGCCATCGACGTTGGTGATCGTGAACCCCACCTGGATCGCCGGCGTCTCGCGGAGCAGTTCGACCTGCGCACGGATGCGGAGATACTGCCCGCTCTCGATATTTCTAACCCGTTCGGCGCCGACACTCTCAATCCAGATGTCGAGCAATCTTATGTCCGCGTTGGCGGAGGTCACCCTGGCGCTGGTGCCGCCTTCGAAGTTGAGCCGCAGGTACTCTCGCCCGACCTCTGCAGGGTCGCCGATGTGCTGGATCTTGCCGTCACTGATCAGCGTCGCCCGATGACAGTAGGACTCGACAGTCGACATATCGTGGGTGACGAGGACGATTGTCTTGCCGACCTCTTTCATCTCGTGGAAGGCGTCGGCGCACTTCTGCTGGAAGGAGGCGTCGCCAACCGCCAGCACCTCGTCGATCAGCAAGATGTCCGCGTCGGCCTCCAGCATCACCGCAAAGGCCAGTCGGACCAACATTCCGGAGGAGTAGTTCTTAAGCTTTAGGTCGGCAAATTCACCGAGTTCGGCAAACTCGATGACCGAGTCGAGGCGGCGGCGCATCTCCTTCGGCGTCAGGCCCATCATCACTCCGTTGAGGACCACATTTTGACGTGCGGTGAGCTCGTGGTTGAAGCCAACGCCAAGCTCAATGAACGGCGCCAAACGCCCAGCGATCCGGATTGAGCCGCCATCGGCTCGGTAGATGCTGGCGAGCAGCTTCAGCAACGTGCTCTTACCCGAGCCATTGCGGCCGACGATCCCGAAGAACTCGCCTCGTCGGATCTCGAAGGAGACGCCATCGAGAGCCTGCAACTCGCGGTAGGTGCGTGGGGCAAATGGTCTCACCGCCCGCTCTTTGAGCGAGTCGACCCGCTGGGTGGGAATGCGGAAGGACTTACGCAGGTTCTCGACCTGGATCGCCAGCGGGGCGTCGGGCCCCGGCAGGGTCGGTCTCCCGATGCTGGGAGTGCTTTCAGTTGTGTTGTCGACGGGCATAGGGGTTTTTCGTGGGGCTCCGGGAGCCACATGCTGTAGCGGCGGGCCGGTGCAAGGCTACCGACCAACGGGGGGGTCGCCATCTGCCTGCAGGCTGTCGCAGGGCACCGTCATTCCGAAATTCGGAGGTGAGGTCGGGACCCTCACCTCGAGAAGGTGTTGGCTCCTGCACGACGCCCTTGCCACCCCTAACGCTTCCCCCCAGGGAGGCTCTCCCCGTGACTTCGGTTCGCTGACATCGAAGGATGTGGTCAGTCCAAGGAGCAGGAGACCAGCTGCCGCCAGCGCCGGCCATGGTCGGCGGGTTCGCTTCTGTTCCCGCGGCAGAGCGTCGGTGTCGGTAAGCGACAACGCCGCGCTGACGAGCAGCAGCGCGGGCACGATCGCATAGCGTCCGCCGTCGCCAAAATGAGTTCCAGCTGGCCACATCATCGCGGTTCCGACCCCGCGTTGGTAGGTTGAGACCACGAACATGACGAGCGAGGTGGGGATCGCGATTGCCGCCAGCCAGCGACTGCGAGCCAGCGAGTGGCGCAGCCCGATTGCGAGCGCGGCGGCCGCGCAGACGCCCAACGCGATCAGGAACGGCCAGCCCAGGTGCGCCCAGGCGACGCCGCCGAGGCGTTCTCCGAAGGCTGTCCCGTCGAGCACTCGCTGCATGTAGGCGGTCCAGATATTGTTGGTCCAGACCGGCGTCACCGAGAGTTCGGTGTTGGCGGCGATGACCGGGATCTGAACGATGGCCCCGATCGCAAAGGATCCTAGGATGAGGAAGTCGCGGCGGTCGCGGGCGGCGAGCGCTCGTAAGAGCGCGAGGGGGGCAAAGAACCAGACGCTGGGAGTGCTGAGACCCGTGCAGAGGATGAAGAGCCCGGCGAAGAAGGCGCCACGGGTCGTCGGCGGCCGCCAGAGGAGCAGCCAGAAGGTCGCAACGAGCATGAACCATGGCACGTAGGTGCCCGATGCGACCGACTCGAGGCCTGCGACCGGAACCAGAACTGTCACCGCAGCCAGGGTCCCGCGAAGGTATGGATCGCGGATGAAGGCGGCGCTGGAGAGCCAGACCGCCAACCCGCTCAGGGCTACCACGACCGATGAGACGACGGCGATCGCGGCCGGCGCGTAGCGCAGAGGAACCAGCGCCCCGACCTCGCCGATCAGTCGCGGAACGAGGACCAGGTACCCCGCGTAGGTGTGGAAAAGCGCGTGAAGGCCACCCGTCAGGGCGCCCTGGAGGAAGATCTGCCCGTCCTCGGCCCAGAGCGCGTCGAGAGCCTCCTTCGGCCCGACCCGGAGCAGCTGTAACGCGATTGCCAGCGCCACGAGGGTCAGCAGAACTGCTGTGGCTCCAGCCCGACCCAGCCGCCTTTGCCGCACGGGAGCGGAGGGAAAGAGCGACTCGTTCAGCTGGGCACGGAACTGTCCGAGAGCGCTTTTGGGCGACACCAGTGGCACGATAGGCTGGCGCATACTGGCAGACTCCGAGTGCATGACCCGGTCCCCTCAATAGCCGTGGCCATCCCCTGAGCTGGACAGCGTGCACGCCGGGCACACTTGCACTTGCAAGTGCGCGCGAGGCGGTCCCACCGGCAGATAGCAGCGAGAGCCAGCTCTTAAAAGAGCTTCGGGCAGCAGCCGTTTGCGCCCAGTAGCCTTGCCCTCGTGCAGGACCTTAAGGGACTGATTCTTTCAGGCGGGGCGGGTACCCGCCTGCGCCCGATCACCCACACCTCCGCGAAGCAGCTCATACCCGTCGCAAACAAACCGGTGCTCTTCTACGGGATCGAGGCGCTGGTCGACGCCGGGGTCACGGAGATCGGGATCATCATTGCGCCGGAGACCGGCGAGGAGATCCGCGAGGCCGCCGGCGACGGCTCCGCCTTCGGCGCCAGGATCACCTACATCGTCCAGGACACGCCGGCCGGCCTGGCCCACGCGGTGCTCACCGCCGAGGAGTTCATCGGCACCTCGCCCTTTGCCATGTACCTGGGTGACAACCTGCTCCGCGACGGCCTCCGCGGCCTCATCTCCACCTTCCGGACCGATCGGCCCGATGCGCTGATCCTCCTCACCCCGGTCGAGGATCCCAGCTCCTATGGCGTCGCCGAGCTCGACGGCGAGCGCATCGTCCGCCTGGTCGAGAAGCCGAAGGATCCGCCCTCGAACCTGGCTCTGGTCGGCGTCTACCTGTTCGGCCAGCGGATCTTCGACGCCGCCCGCGCCCTGGAGCCCTCCTGGCGCGGCGAGTTGGAGATCACCGAGGCGATCCAGGGGCTGATCGACGACGGACACCGCGTCCAGTCGGAGATCGTCACCGGTTGGTGGAAGGACACCGGCCAGCTGGGCGACATGCTGGAGGCCAACCGGCTTGTGCTGGAGGAGATCGAGACCCGCCTCGACGGGGACATCGGCGACTCCCGCATCGAGGGCCGGGTGGTGGTCGAGGAGGGCGCCGTCCTCACCGGCTCGGTCGTTCGCGGCCCCGCCGTGATCGGCGCCGGCGCGCGCATCGAGGACGCCTACGTCGGCCCCTACACCTCGATTGGCGAGGGGGTCCGCATCTGCCGCTCCGAAGTCGAGCACTCGATCATCCTCGCCGGCTCCGTGGTCGAGGACCTCGGCACCCGCATGGAGGCGAGCCTGCTCGGCCGCAACGTCAAGCTGACCCGCAGCGACGGGATGCCGAAGACGCTGCGCCTGCTGGTCGGCGATAACTCCGAGATCCAGATCGTCTAATGAATCGAGCATCATGAAGCTGCTGGTCACGGGTGCCGCCGGAATGCTCGGTCGCGACGTGATGCTTGCCGCCGGCAACGCCGGTCACGACGTGGTCGGCTTTGGCCGCGCCGAGCTGGACGTCACCGACCCCGCCGCCGTTGACAGGAGGCTCAGTCTGGAGCACCCCGACGTGGTCATCCACTGCGCCGCCTGGACCGATGTCGACGGGGCGGAGGAGGCGGAGGAGGCGGCGATGGCGGTCAACGGAACCGGCGCCGGCAACGTCGCCGCCGCCGCGGCCAAGATCGACGCCTCGGTCGTCTACGTCTCCAGCGACTACATCTTCGACGGCGCCAAGGGCGCGCCCTACGTCGAGAGCGATCAACCGGCTCCGCTCTCAGCCTACGGCCGGACCAAGCTCGCCGGCGAGGAGGCAACGGCGGCCGCCAACAAGCGCCACTTCATCGTCCGCTCCTCCTGGCTGTTCGGCATCGGCGGCTCCAACTTCGTGGAGACGATGATGCGGTTGGCCTCCGATCACGGCGAGGTCCTCGTCGTCCGAGACCAGGTCGGTTCGCCCACCTACACCTGGCACCTCGCGTATGGGATCGTCCGGCTGATCGAGGGGCTGGAGTACGGCATCCACCACATGGCAGCCGCGGGCGCCTGCTCCTGGTACGAGTTCGCGCGGGAGATCTTCGAGCAGGCCAAGGTCGAGTGCAACGTGCTCTCGGCGACCACGGAGATGCTTGGCCGCCCGGCGCCCCGCCCGCCCTACTCGGCGCTGGCCAGCCAGCGCGAGCACGCGATCCTGCTGCCCACCTGGCAGGACGGCCTGGCGGGCTACCTCGCGCAGCGCCAGGCCGAGATGGAGCCGGCGGCGTGAAGCTCCTGGTCACCGGGGCGGCCGGCTTCATCGGTTCGACCTACGTGCGACAGGTTCGCGAGGAGCACGAGGTGACCGTGCTCGACAAGCTCACCTACGCGGGCCGCCGCGAGAACCTGCCGGAGGGAATCGAGCTGGTGGTTGGCGCGATCGAGGATCCGGCGATCGTGCGCGAAGCGATGGAGGGCGCCGACGCGGTCGTCAACTTTGCCGCCGAGTCCCACGTCGACCGCTCGATCGACGATCAGGATGCCTTCGCCCGCACGCATGTGATCGGGACCGGCGTGCTCCTCGACGCCGCCCGCGATCTGGGCATCGGTCGCTACCTTCAGGTCTCCACCGATGAGGTCTACGGGTCGATCGAGTCGGGCCGCTTCAGCGAGAGCTCGCCCCTGGACCCCTCTTCGCCCTACTCGGCGACCAAGGCGGCCGGCGACCTGCTGGTCTCCGCCCACTTCCACACCCACGGCATCGAGGCGGTGATCTGCCGCGGCTCCAACAACTACGGACCGCGCCAGTACCCGGAGAAGCTGATCCCGCTGATGGTCCTAAACGCCCTGCACGGCGACTCGCTTCCCGTCTACGGCGACGGCCGCCAGGTTCGCAATTGGCTCTACGTCGAGGACTTTTGCCGCGGCATCCAGACGGTGTTGATGAGCGGGCGCCCCGGCGAGGCCTACAACGTCGGCGGGCCCGACGAGTGCGAGAACATCGAGGTGGTGGGGCGGGTGATCGAGCTGACCGGCGCCGAGGAGTCGCTGGTCGAATACGTCAAGGACCGTCCCGGGCATGACCGCCGCTACTCACTCGGCAGCGACAAGATCCGCGACGAGCTGGGCTGGGAGGCGCAGGTGCGCTTCGCCGAGGGCCTGGAGCGGACCGTTCGCTGGTACCGCGACAACGAGGAGTGGTGGGGGCCGATCCGCTCCGGCGAGTACCGCGACTACTACGAGAAGCAGTACGGCAAGAGCCTCAGCTGATGCCGCGACGGCTGGAGACGAGGCTCGACGGCGTCGTCTGGCTCGAGCCGGAGGTCCATGGCGACGAGCGCGGCTTCATGGTCGAGACCTACCGCCGCGACACCTGGGCAGAGTTGGGCGTCGAGGTCGAGTTCGTCCAGCACAATCACTCGCGTTCGGCCAAGGGCACCCTACGTGGACTGCACTTCCAGACCGAGCCGGGGCAGGCGAAGCTGGTTCGTTGTCCGCGCGGCTCGATCTTCGACGTCGCCGTTGACCTGCGCCGCGGCTCGCCCACCTACGGCGAGTGGGAGGGCTGTGTCCTCGATGACCAGAGGCACCGCCAGCTCTTCGTCCCCGCGGGCTTCGGCCATGGATTCGCCGTCCTCAGCGACGTCGCCGACGTCGCCTACCTGCTCTCCAGCACCTACGATCCGCTGACCGAGGCCGGCATCGCCTGGGATGACCCGGACGTGGGCGTCGAGTGGCCGGTCGCCGATCCTCTGCTCAGCGAGCGCGACCTGGCGGCGCCAAAGCTCGCTGAAGTCAGCGATTCGCTTCCCTTCTGAAGGAGCCCAGCTCGTTCGCTTGAGTGGGGCCGAGCCCAATCGCGGGCAGGGAGAGTCTGCACCCCCCTCTCCTCGCTCCTCGGTCGCCAGTTTTATTGCAGTTGCCTTGTCCCCCGGTCGCGCATCGTCTCGGAGAGCAGCTCGCGCATGCGGGAGGTGAAGCGCTCGCGGGAGAACTCGGCGGCCCGGCCGACGAGGCGGTCGCGGTCCCAGTCCTCGGCGGCGACCCGTTCGACCGCGGCGCGGAGGGAAGGCACGGTCGGATCGGAGAGGAGGAGGCCGTCGACGCCGTCGCGGACGATGTCGCGGGCGCCGCCTGCGTTCAGCGCGATCACCGGCACCCCGGCGGCGAGTGCCTCGACCATCGTGATCCCGAAGTCCTCTTCGCCGACGTGGATGAATCCGGCGGCCCCGTGAAACAGCTCGACCAGCTCCTCGCGCGAGATCCAGCCGCGCAGCTCGACGTTGTCCGGCAATTGCTCGCGCAGCTCCGCTTCCTGTGGGCCGATGCCGACCATCGTCAGCCGCAGGTGCAGGCCGCGGAACGCCTCGGCGACCAGCAACGGGCGCTTGTAGGGCACGAGGCGGCCGACCCAGAGGAAGTGCTGGCGCTCCCCGTCTCCGGTCGGTTTCAGGTCGCTCAGCCCGACCGGCGGGTGGACGACGTCGGCTTCACGCTCGTAGAAGCGGCGGATCCTGTCCTTCACAGTGCTCGAGTTGGCGACCAGCCGGTCCGGGCGCTGCGCCGCGCTGCGGTCGCGACGTCGCAGCCAGCCGGAGAGCAGATGCAACGCCGCTCCGCGAGCGCCATGCAGCCGCCCCCGCTCGGTCTCGCTCAGCCAGGCGTAGCGCATCGGCGTGTGGCAGTAACACACGCACGGGGTGTCGGACGGGGGGGCCGCGTTGATCGCGCAGGCGTGGGAGGAGATCACGACCGCCGCATAGCCGTCCAGGTCGAGAGAGCGGAAGTAGTGCGGCATGTAGGGGAGCAGGTAGCGCCATCGGCCCGGGTGATGGCCCAACTGGCGCAGGCCGGGGAGTCGGGAGGGCCGCGATTCACGGACGATCCGAGCTGCGAGCTTTGGTGGGAGAAGCTCACGCGCGGCGTGAAAGGTGTAGATGTCCACGCGGCTGGCCTCGGCGAGGACATCGTCGGCCAGCACCTCGACCACGCGCTCGGAACCGTGGTAGCCCTGGAACCAGTCGTGGACGATCGCTACCGGCCGACCGCTCCAGGGGGCGTCGCTGCTCATCGCCGCCAGCGTAGAGCAGCGCGCGTGGCGGCAATATGCCAAGCTCGCCCACTGCGATGGACCCCGCCCAGCCCGCCGTCACGGTGCTCATCGGCGCCTACGACAACGAGAGCACCGTCGCCCGGGCAATCGCGTCGATCCTGGGGCAGACGGAGGCCAGCCTGGAGTTGATCGTGATCGATGACGGGTCGAGCGACCGCTCGGCCGCCGTGGCCCAGGAGGCGATCGGCTCAGACCCACGGGGAAGGGTGATTCGACTCGAGCGCAACGTCGGCATCGCCCGCTCGCTGAACGCGGGGATGGAGGCTGCCGCCACCCCGATCGTCGCGATCCAGGACGCTGACGACTACTCGGCGCCCAATCGCCTCGCCCGAGAGCTCGGCGTGCTCGCGGCCGACCCCGAGGTCGCGGTGGTGGGCGCTCGGATGCGCGAGGTCGACTCCGGCGGGGGGGTGCTTTGTCCCCGCACGACGTTCGCCTCCGGTGACGTCGGGCCGGTGCTTCCGCGTTTCAACCCGATTCCGAACAGCTCGGCCATGTTCCGCCGCGGGATAGCTCTCGCCCTGGGGGGCTATGACCCGCGTTATCGCTTCGCCGCGGAGTACGACCTCTGGCTGCGGATTGGCGAGCGACACCGCATCGTTGCCCTCGACGAGGAGCTCTGCACACGCGTCATGGGAGGCTCCAACGTGGCGGCTCGGGCCGAGCGGGACCAGCTCGCCGAGGGGATCGCGATCCGGGTCCGGGCGCTGCGCCGCCGGCGGACCCTGAAGGGGGCCGGCGGTCTGCTGCGTCCGCTGGTGTCCTACGCGCTGCCGGCGCCGGTCAAACGAGCACGCCGCAGGCGGCGCGGTCAGGCGCCCTGACTATCACTGCGCGCGCCCTCGGTCAGGGCGGCCTCGTATTGGGCGCGCGTCCCAGCCAGGAATCGCTCGACGTTGAGTTCGGCCCGGATCCTCTCGCGAGCCGCGGCGCCGAGCCGTGCGCGGGCCTCCGGCTCGGCGGCGAGCCCCACCAGGAGCTCGGACATCGCCGCGGTGTCGCCGGCGGGGAAGACTACGCCCGCGCTCCCGACCGTATCGACGTTGCCGGTCCCGTCCGCAACGATCGGGGCCAGGCCGTGCGCCATCGCCTCCAGCAGGGCGAACGACATGCCCTCCCGGTGGGACGGGAGCAGGAACAGGTCGGCGGCCAGGTAGAGGTCCTCGAGGTCATTGCGGTGGCCCAGCGGTCGCACTCCGGCACCCGCCCTGGCGAAGACCTCGCCTTCGAGCGGCCCTCCACCTGCGATCAGCAGCACGACCCCGGTGCCCCGAGCCCGGGCCGCCTCGACCGCCGCGATGGCGCCGAGCGGATCCTTGCGCTTCTCGAGCTGTCCCGCGAATAGCACCGCCACCTCGTCCTCAAGCCCGAGCGAGCGTCGGGCCTCGGCTCGCCGCGCGGAGCCTGCGAGGGCGGGCATCGGCACCCCGTTTTGCACCACCACGAGCCGGGGCTGAAGCGAGGGTGGAAGAGCGGAAGCGAGGTCGTCGCGCTCGTCCTGGGCGATGCAGATCGTGCGCACCGAGGCCTCGATCGCGGCCCGCAGCCGGTGATGGACCAGCCACGCGCTCGCTCCCCGTGCGCGCCGCATGCGGTGCAGCCCGTGGCTGGTGATCACCAGGGGCCGTTCCCGCAGGGCCGGGGCGGTGAGCATGGCGGCCATGTCGCCGTGGACGTGGACCAGATCCGCGCCGCGGCCGAGATTGATGATGCCCTGCCTGCGCCCGAGCACCGAGGGGATGCCGCGCAGCCGCGAGCGGGTGGTGCTGAGCGGAACGCGCTTATGACGATATCCCTCGAGCCCTTCAAGCAGATCGATGTAGGTCTCCGCTCCCCCGCCGGGATGGGGGAGGACATGCAGGACGGCGGGCATCGAGGGCGAGGCTATCGGCGGCCGGCCCGCCGACGCAGCCATGCGCGAGCCCTGGTCAGCCGCCGCCAGACGATCGCAGTCAACAAGGAGAGCTCGATGCCCATCGTCTCGTTGTGGCCGGCGAACCGCCGCAGCGAGCGAAATGCCAGCCAGGCGACGGGCTCCGGTGCTCGGTCCAGGTGCGCCACCCGCCGTACGGCGCGCGCCTTGCTCCCCCTCAGCGAGGCACCAGCTCTGGCTTCGATCGTTTGTGCGGCGAGGGCGATCCGGCACAGGTTGGCCTCGTATGAGCGCCGTCCGTGCGCCGCGATCCGGCGCAGGTCCTGTCCCGGGTCGCGCCAGCTCAGGAGGCGGCGAGGGTCCCACCCCCGCATCGCGGCAGCGTGCCCGCTGGCAGCCCCGCCGTGTTGCACGTAATCGTAGAGAGCAGTGTCGAGATAGGCGATCTCTCCCGTCGCCAGCGCGACCGAGGCGATCCACTGGTCGTGGAACGCGTCCCCGATCGGCGCCGGAAAGGGGAGCACCAGGTCGAGCAGCTCG
>Ga0307373_10009877_pt1 | contig 14157 bp, 12 predicted proteins | sample OX2MG_FD_202534 | JGI IMG/M metagenome (GOLD analysis project Ga0307373, IMG submission 202534) | Soil microbial communities from Risofladan, Vaasa, Finland - OX-2 | ecosystem: Environmental > Terrestrial > Soil > Coastal area > Acid sulfate soil | place: Finland: Risofladan, Vaasa | collected... | reverse complement strand
CCGTGGTGATGGCAAAGCGCGCCGCGAGCCTGCTGTTCGAAGCGCAGGGCGGCGGCGGTCTCTATGAACGCGGGCCGGTGCAGCGGGCGATGCGCGACTTGAACGCGCTCGCGGGCCATATCGTCGCGGGCTGGGACATTCCCGCGCTCAATTACGGCCAGGTAACGCTGGGCGGACCGCCGACCGATTTCTTCTTCTAGGCGCGGTGGCCGCTCATCTGCGCGCCATCCTCGCGCGACAGCCGCGCGAACCACGGCAGCGACGCGAACGGAAATATCACCATCATCAGGAACACCGCGTCGAATTGCGGCCTGGTCGGGACGCCGCCGGCGCCGGCGAACAGCCCCAGCATCGTCGCGCTGATGGCGATGCCGAAACTCTGCGAGAGCTGCTGCATCACGCTCGCGAGGCTCGAGCCCGGGCTGATCTTGGCGCCGACGAGGTCGGCATAGCCGACGCTGCTCAAGGCGGTGTATTGCAGCGAGCGGAAGAAGCCAAGGACGAGGAGAAAGAGCGCGAGCGCCCAGCCCGGCGTCGCCGGCGAGATCAGCACCAGCGCCATCATCAGCACCCCGACCCAGGCGCCGTTCGCGAGCAGCACCGCGCGGAACCCGAAGCGCCGCAGCACGAGCGGCGTCACCGTCCGCATCGTCAGCGCCCCCACCGCCACAAGCGAGGTGTAGAGGCCGGAACGGAAGGCGGTGAACCCGAGCGGGATCTGCAGCAGCAGCGGCAGCAGGAACGAGGTCGAGCCATAGCCGATGCGGGCCACCGTGCCGCCGACATTGCCGATGCGGAACGTCTTGATGCGGAAGAGCTCGAGATCGACCACCGGCGCATGGGTGCGGCGGGCGTAGAGCGCATAGGCGCCGAGACTGAGGACGGCGACGGCGATGAACGCCGCCTCGACGCCGCCGGCAATCCGCTGGCGCCCGGCAAATTCGAGCGCGAGCTGGAACGCCGCGAGGCCGATGCCGCACAGGATGAAGCCCTTGACGTCGAACCGCGCGATCGATGCGGCGCGGAAATTGTCGAAATACCGGAGCGCCAGCGCGATGCCGAGCGCGCCCATCGGCACATTGATGTAGAAAATCCACCGCCATGACGCATAGGTGGTGAGAAAGCCACCAACGAGCGGCCCCAAGGCCGGCCCGATCATCGCCGGGATCATGACATAGCCCGTCGCCACGATGAGCTCCGAACGCGGAAACGATTTCAGCATGACGAGCCGCCCCACCGGGCTCATCAGCGCGCCGCCGATCCCCTGCAGGATGCGCGTCGCTACCATCATGGTCAGCGACACCGAGGCGCCGCACAGCGCCGAGCTGACGGTGAAGATGCCGACCGCCGTGCAGAACACGGTGCGCGCGCCGAAGCGGTCGGCGATCCAGCCGCTCACCGGGATGAACACGGCGAGGCTCAGGAGATAGCTGGTGATGGCGAGGTTGAGCCGGAGCGGGCTCTCGCCCAGGCTGCGCGCGATCTGCGGCAGCGAGGTGACGATGATGGTCTGGTCGAGCCCGTCCATCAACAGGGCGCAGGCAACGACGAGCGGGATCAGCAGCTTGAGCCGCGGTTCCTGTGTCGTGCGATAGACCGGCTCGTCCCGAGCCTCGGGCCGGGTTTCATCCAACGACCGCTCCTCCCGCCGCGCTTCACGTCCTTGCGCACCGAGACTACCATGCCGAACCCGCCCGAGGGAGGAAGCGAATGGGCAAGCTTGTCCTGCGCGCGCCGGCCAAGGAGGAACTCGAGCCGATCGAAACCGCCTCGCGCGACGCGCTGGCGGCGCTGCAGCTCGAACGGCTGAAAGGATCGCTGCGCCGGGCCTATGAGCACGTGCCGCATTACCGCCGCAGCTTCGACGCCGCTTGCGTCAGCCCCGATTCGCTCCGCCGCCTCGACGACCTCGCCAGGTTTCCGTTCACCACCAAGGACGATCTGCGCGCCAACTATCCCTTCGGCATGTTCGCGGTGCCGCCGGCGCAGATCGCGCGGCTGCATGCGTCCTCGGGCACGACCGGCAAGCCCACCGTGGTCGGCTATACCGCGCGCGACCTCGACACCTGGTCCGACCTGGTCGCCCGCAGCATCCGCGCGAGCGGCGGCCGGCCGGGCATGAAGGTCCACGTCGCCTACGGCTATGGCCTGTTCACCGGCGGGCTCGGCGCGCATTACGGCGCCGAGCGGCTCGGCTGCACCGTGATCCCCGTCTCCGGCGGCATGACCGAGCGCCAGGTGCAGCTCATCGTCGATTTCGCGCCCGACATCATCATGGTGACGCCGAGCTACATGCTGGCGATCCTCGACGGGTTCCGCGCCCAGGGCATCGATCCGCGCCGCAGCTCGCTCAAGATCGGCATTTTCGGCGCCGAGCCCTGGACCAACGCGATGCGCGCCGAGATCGAGGACCGCTTCGACATGGATGCGGTCGACATGTACGGCCTGTCCGAGGTGATCGGCCCCGGCGTCGCCAATGAATGCATCGAAACCAAAGACGGGCTCCATGTGTGGGAGGATCACTTCTATCCCGAGGTGATCGACCCGGCGACGGGGCAGGTCCTGCCCGACGGCGCGCGCGGCGAGCTGGTCTTCACCTCGCTCACCAAGGAGGCGATGCCGGTCATCCGCTATCGCACCCGCGACCTGACGCGGCTCCTGCCCGGCACGGCGCGGACGATGCGGCGGATGGAGAAGGTCACCGGCCGCACGGACGACATGATCATCCTGCGCGGGGTCAATCTGTTTCCGACGCAGATCGAGGAGATGATCCTGGGCGACCCGCGCCTCGCGCCGCATTTCCAGATCGAGCTCAGGCGCGAGGCGCGGCTCGATGCGATGACGGTGCGGGTCGAGGCGCGGCCCGATGCGGCGGATGCAACCGCGCGCGCCGCCGCGCGCCACGATCTCGCCCATCGCATCAAGTCGCGGATCGGCGTCACCGCCGAGGTGGAAGTGCTGGAGCCCGGCACAATCGAACGCTCGATCGGCAAGGCGCGGCGCGTCGTCGATTTGCGTGCGAAGGACGGTTAGGGCGTGTGCGCATGAGCAGCTGGGAGCGCCCGCTCTCGACCGGAAGGGGCCGTTGGACGAGGAGCGCCCGAGAGCGGAATCTGGCACAAAAGCGTCACCGAAGCGATGAGGCGGAACGCCCGATTCCCACGCGTTAGCAGAACCCGCTCGGGCCTTGCGGGCTGGCACTTATTGACTTCACGGCCCCGGCGCCGCTCACGCCCGGCGCTGCTGCGCGTTCCAGTGGCGCTCGAGATTGGCGATGAGGGCGGGGCTGAAATGGCAGGACGCCTGCTCGCGCGCATAGACCGCCATGTAGCGGCGGAAGAGGTCGAGCGGCTCCTCGCCCAGGCGCAGCGCGCGGCGGTTGCCGGCGGCGCTCACCACGCCCGAGCTGGTAAAGTTCTCGACCACGCCGGCGAGCGCCGCGTCCATCGCGTCGGCCGGCGCAATCTCGTCGCAGACGAGGCGCCCTGCGTCGCTGTCGCAGTCGAGCCGCCGGCCATAGAGGATCGCCTGGCGCGCGATCCTTCCGCCGGTGAAGCGCCCGAGGCGCAGATTGGCGGCGCCGGGAATGATCCCCTCCTTGCGCGCCGGCAGCGTCAGATAGGCATCGGATGCTGCAAGCACGTAGTCCATCACCAAAAGGAGCTGACAGCCGCCGCCGATCGCGAACCCGTCGACCGCGGCGATCCACGGCTTCTCGACCGTGCCGCCGAACATCTCGTCGGGATCGGCCGCGGGCGACGCCACGCCGCGATAGAGCTTGTTGACGAGGCCCATGTCGCGCCGGATGTACCAGAGATAGGACACCTTGCCGTGATAGAGATGGGTGAGGTTGATGCCGCTCGAGAGCACGCGGCGCCCGCGCCATTTCGGATGCGCGACCTCGCCGCCGTGCAGCACCGCGATCTCGCTGGCGCGGTCGAGGACGGCGAGATCGACGGCGGTCTCCTGCACATCGAGCGTGGTCTCGTCCTCGGCATTGAGAAACCGCGGGTTGCGCATGACGACGGTCGCGGCCTTGCCCGTGCGCGTCGCCGTCGCGGCGCCGAGATCGACCGTCCCGGCCGCGGCGAATTCGGGCAGGCGCTCGAGCGCCTCCGGCCGCGGCAGCAGCATCGCATGGCAGAGATGCATGCCGGCGGCAGGATCGGCCAGGATGCGGGCGAGCAGGATGCCCTGGTCGATCTCGACGCCGTCCTTGTCGCGCTGCGCGAGGCCATTTTCGCGCGAAACCGCCGCCTCTGAGGGCGCGAGCCCCGGCACCAGACGCGCCGCGTCAAAGACCAGCCGCTCGACCCGGACGAAGGATGAGAGATCGGCGGTGAGCGCGCGATAGATGCCCCCGGCATGCGCGGCGAGAAAGCACTCCCGCGCCGCGCGGCCGCGCCGCAGGATGAGATCGGCCGCCGCCGCCTCGGCCGCGCCGCGCCTGGGCTTCGGCGGCAGGCGGTCGCGCAGCGCGTCGCCCTGGCGCCAGAATTGCCCGAACGCGTCGCGGTCGCGCGCGAAATCGCCACTCGCCGCCGGCGCGGCCGCCAGCCACGGGCCCGCGTCCTCGGCCGGAAGTCCCGCGCGCCGCAGCACATCCGGCGCGGGCGGCTCGGTCAGCGTCATGGTCTCCTCCCTGATCGGCGAACCCGGTTCTGATAGCATAGCGCCCGGCGACGCACACGCCTCGCCCGCCGCTTTCCTGCTAGGATGGCGCGGCAAGCAAGAGGAGGCAGAGGTGACCGATTCCCTCGGCTGGCGCGCCAAGCTCGGCGTGCTGATCCCGTCCACCAACACCTCGGTGCAGCCCGAGTTCGACGCCATGCGACCGCCCGGCGTGACCAATCACATCAGCCGCATCCGCATCCCCAACATGGCGCTCAACAACGACGACGATTTCGCGCGCCTCGTCGATCACATCGCCGCGGGCCAGATCGAGGCGGTCGACAGCGTCATGACCTGCGAGCCCGACCGGATCGTGCTCGGCATCTCGGTCGAGACGTTCTGGGGCGGCTATGCGCTGTCGCGGAAGCTCAAGGCCGAGCTCGAGCAGCACACCGGGCTGGCCGTGTCGATGGGCGCCGAGGCGAGCGAAAAGGCGCTCAAGCTGCTGGGCGCGCGGCGGATCGGCGTGGTCACGCCCTATTTTCCGGTCGGCGACCGCAACGTCGCGCAGTTCTTCGCCGAGGCCGGATTCGAGGTGGCGAAGCTCGTCGGCCTCAAATGCGCGAGCCCGGTGCTCATCGCCCATGTGAGCGAGGCGCAATTGCGCGACGCGATCCGCGCCGTCGACGGGCCCGGGATCGACGCGATCATCCAGGTCGGCACCAACCTCGCCATGGCGCGGCTCGCGCCCGAGGCGGAGCGCTGGCTCGGCAAGCCCGTCGTCGCGATCAACACCGCGATCTATTGGGACGCGCTGCGCGCCTCGGGCATCGCGGACAAGGTGGCGGGGTTCGGCCCGCTGCTCGAACGGCACTGACGAGGGAGCAGCCCATGGCGATGGCGATGCGGATTCACCGGATCGGCGACCCGGACGTGTTCGTCGCGGACGAGATCGCGGTCCCCGCACCCGGGCCGGGCCAGGTGCGCATCAAGCAGACGGCATGCGGGCTCAACTTCCTCGACACCTATCACCGCAGCGGCGCCTATCCCCTGCGCCTGCCCTTGCCCGCGATCCTGGGCCAGGAAGGAGCCGGCGTGGTGGTCGACATCGGCACCGGCGTGAGCGGGATCAAGCCCGGCGACCGCGTGGTTTATTCCGGCCAGCCCGGCGCCTATTGCGACGAGCGGCTCATCGCCGCCGATCGCGCCTTCCCCATTCCCGGCGGGATCGGCGAGCGCGAGGCGGTGGCCGTCTTCAACAAGGGGCTCACCGCCGAATATCTCATTCGCCGCGCCTATCCGGTGAAGCCGGGCGAGACCATCCTCGTCCATGCCGCGGCGGGCGGGGTCGGCCTTATCCTGTGCCAATGGGCGAAGCATCTGGGCGCCACCGTCATCGGCACGGTCAGCACCGAGGCGAAGGCGGCGCTCGCGCGTGCTCATGGCTGCGACCACACCATCCTCTATACGCGGGAGAAGTTTCCCGAGCGCGTGCGCGCGCTCACCGGCGGCGCCGGCGTTCCGGTGGTGTTCGACGCGGTCGGCAAGGACACGTTCGAGGGCTCGATGGATTGCCTCAAGCCGCGCGGCTATCTCGTCTGCTTCGGCGAGGCGTCGGGGCGGGTGCCGCCGGTCGATCCGCACACGCTGATGAACAAGGGCTCGATCTTCCTCACCCGCGCCAGCATGGTGCATTACAACATCACGCCAGAGGAATACCGCACCGCCGCCCGCGCGCTGTGGGACGCGGTGGCGAGCGGCGCCATCAAGATCCAGCTCAACCAGACCTATCGCCTCGCGGATGTCGCCCAGGCGCACCGCGATCTCGAGGCGCGCACGACCACCGGCTCGAGCGTGCTGGTGCCCTAGCCGCCTTGCCTCAGGCGTAGGGCTTCTCGCCCAGCATCGTCACGCGGCGCAGGCGGCGGCGCTCGTTCGGATCGAAATCGCTGCGCGCGTGCAGGCAGGAGCGGTTGTCCCACAGGACGACGTCGCCGGGCCGCCATTCGTGCTCGTAGACGAATTCCGGCCGCTCCTGGTGATCGAACAGGAATTCGAGCGTCGCGGCGCTGTCCGTGGGCTCGAGGTCGAGGACCGACCAGGTCATCAGCCGGTTGACGTAGAGCGACTTGCGCCCGGTCGGCGGATGGGTGCGGAACACCGGATGGGCATATTGCTTGACGTCCGCCGGCAGCGACGCCGCGCGATGGGTCGGATTGCCGGCATAGTCATAGACGTTGAGCGCACGGCAGGCGCCAAGCCGGCGCTTCATCTCTTCGGGCAAGGCTTCGTAGGCGCGGAAGCCGTTGGCATAGAGCGTGTTGCCGCCGCGCGACGGGATCTCCATGGCATAGAGCATGGACGCCATCGCCGGCCGCTCCAGATAGCACGTGTCGGAATGGAAGAACATTTCGCCATCCGGCAGGATGCCCGTAAGCTTGCCGTCGACGCGGACGTTCGAGACGTAGAGCACCGCCGGATTATGGCCGAGCTTCAAGGGATCGCTCTCGTTCACCACCCGGCCGAGCGGGCCGAAGCGGGCGGCGAAATTCACCTGCTGGTCCTCATCGAGGTGCTGCCCGCGGAAAAGTGCGATGCAGTTCTCTTCCCAGGCGCGGCGGATGCGGGCGAAGTCGGCGTCGTCAATCGGCGCGGCCAGATCGACGCCCATGATCTCGACGCCGATCGCCGGCGACAGCGGACGGATTTCCATGGTTCTCTCTCCTCCGCGTCGATTTAACGGCGGGAGGATCGGCACCGCAAGCGCATCCTGCGACCTCGCAGGGGCGGCGCGTGCGGCCTATGATCGCGCCGCGGGCCAAGGAGACAAGATGGATTTCAGCAGCGACAATGCCGCCGGCGCGTCACCCGAAATCCTCGCCGCGCTCGAAGCCGTCAATCGCGGGCCGGCCACCGCCTATGGCGCCGACGACGTGACGGCGCGGCTCGAGCGCCGCTTCGCCGCCTTGTTCGAGCGCGAGGTCGCGGTCTTTCCGGTCGCCACCGGCACCGCCGCCAATGCCTTGGCGCTGGCCGCGCTGACACCGCCCTGGGGCATCGTCTATTGCCACGAGGACGCCCATATCGCGGTCGACGAATGCGGCGCGCCGGAATTTTTCACCGGCGGCGCCAAGCTCATCGGTGTCGCCGGCGAGCACGCCAAGATCACGCCCGCCGGTATCGCCGCGCGCCTGACCGAACGCGGCTTCGTTCATCATGCGCAGCCCGCGGCGATCAGCCTCAGCCAATCGACCGAAGCCGGCGCCGTCTATGCCGCCGCCGAACTCGCCTCGATGGGCGAGTTCGCCCGGCGCGAGCGGCTCTTGCTTCACGTCGACGGCGCGCGCTTCGGCAATGCGGTTGCGGCACTGGGCTGCACGCCGGCCGACATCACCTGGCGCGTCGGCGTCGATGCGCTGTCGTTCGGCGCGACCAAGAACGGCGCGCTCGCCGCCGAGGCGGTGATCTTCTTCGATCCCGACCGCGCCCGCGACTTCGGCTATCGCCGCAAGCGCGGCGGCCACCTCGTGTCGAAGATGCGCTTTCTCGCGGCGCAGCTCGAGGCCTATCTCGAGGACGGGCTGTGGCTGCGCAACGCGCGTCACAGCAACGCCATGGCGGCGCGACTCGCCGCAGCGCTCGTCCGCATCGACGGCGCGCGTCTCCGCCATCCGGTCGAGGCCAACGAGGTCTTCGTCGAGCTGCCCGAGCCGGTCATCGTCGCGCTCGCCGCCCAGGGATTCAAATTCTACCGCTGGGGCGGCGCGAACGCGCGCTGCATCCGGCTCGTCACGTCGTTCGCGACCGCGGCGGACGAGGTCGATGCTCTCGTCGCGGCAATCCGCCATCAAATCGGCCGCGGCAAAAATTGACGGAACGGTCTTGACAGCGCACGACGTCGGATCAAGATTTTTCACTGCCGCATTCGTAGTGGGGACGCATGAAATACATTTGTGACGCGCCAGGCGGCAGAACGTGGTTCCGGCTCGAGACCGAGGCCGAAGCCGCCACCGAGTCCGCCGTCATGCAGCACGCAGTCGAGAAATATTTCCGCAAGGAGATGGAGCGGGCGACCCACACCTATCAGCCCACCTCGACCATCTATATCGAGCAGGAGATCGGGCTCAAGGCGCATGTTCAGCGCGAGATGCCATTGTTTCTCACCTTGCGCGACGACAGCGGCGACGCGCTGGTGACGGCGATGCTGCCGCCGGGCGGGCGCGACGATCCGGGCTTCCGGCCGATCATCGTCGGCCCGCGCAATGCCGACCCCTATGTCCAGCACGCCGACGCCATCCGCGCCCTCGGTCAGCATTTCCGCATCGTGCTCGACCGCGCGCGCTGCTTTCCCTATCGCCGCGACTGAGTCAGCGCCCGCCTTCGGATTCGGATTTGCGGATGCGGTCGAGGAGCCCCGCGGCCTCGCGCGAGGCGCGCAGCTTCTTGCCGACATCGGGCAGGAAATGGATGTGTCCCTGCGCGTCGAGGAAGCCGGTTTCGGTGTCGGGCGGCAGTTCGTCGACGATGCGCAGATAGACGCGCAGGATCCGGGCGAGATCGGCGGCAGTGAGCGGTCTCTCGTTCGCCACGAGGCACCATCCCTTTCCTTCGGGCGGCGCGCTTGCCGGGGCGAACCGCATGCGCACTATCCCCGCGCGGGGCGACGCTTGCAAGACGGCGCGGCGACGGGGCAGTGTGGCGCACCATGCCGGTTTTGCACGATGACGGTCTGAAGGCCACGACCAAGAGCGCAGACCGGGATGCCGGCACGGTGCTGGCGCTGGCGCTGTTCCCCATCACCCTCTTCGCCTTCACCCCGGTCGCTATCCGTATCCTGGTCGGCGAGTTCGATCCGCTGATGGCGGGGCTGGCGCGCACGGCCGGGGCGATCGTGGTGACGCTGCCGCTGGCGCTGGCATTGCGCTTCCGCCTGCCGCGCGACCGTCAGGGCTGGATCCTTCTCGTCCTCAATGCTGCCCTCACCTTCACCGCCTTTCCCGTACTGTTCGCCCTCGGCGCCGAGCACACCTCGGCCTCGCATGCGGCGCTGATCATGGCGGCGACGCCGATCGTTACCGGGATCAGCGCCGCCGTGGTGGAGCGGCACGCGCCGCGGCATGCGTGGTGGCTGGGCTCGGCTCTCGCCTTTGCCGGCGAGGCCGCGCTCATCCTCGCGCGCGGCACGGGCGCGGCGACGTCCGGGCGGCTTATGGGCGATCTTCTGATCCTGGCAGCGGTATTCGGTGCGGGCACCGGCTATGTTGCGGGCGCACGGCTCGGCGGCAGGATCGGCGTGTGGCCGGCCACATTCTGGGCGATCAACCTCGCCGGCCTCGTGCAACTACCGTTCATCGCGCTGCGCTGGCCGCACGCGCACTGGCATTCGCTCGATGCCGCCGGCTGGGCCGCGCTGCTTCACCTCACCTTTGGCGTGACGGTGATCGCGCTGGTATCGTGGCTGTGGGCACTCGAGCGCGGCGGCATCGCCCGCGTCGCGGTGCTGCAATTCGCCCAGCCGGTGATCGCGGTCGGCCTCGCGGCCGTGCTGCTGCACGAGCCGATCACGCCGGCGCTGCTCCTGGCCGCGACGCCGATTGTCGCCGGCGTTGTCATCGCGCGGCGACGCTAGCGGCGAAAGCGGGACGATTGCGCCGGAATGAGCCGGCGCCTAGGATTCGCGCCGCGCGGCGGGGCTGCGCCGCGGAACGAAGCGGGTTCGGGATGGCGGCCGATCGGCCTTATCGCTGGGAGAAATCCTACCCGCCGGGCGTGCGCTGGGATGCCGCGATCGAGACGATGACGCTCGGCGCGCTCATGGACCGTGCGGCGGCGTACGGCGCGCGCGCGGCGATCGAGCATCGCGGCCGCGTGCTCACCTATGACGCGTTGGCGCGCCGCAGCGACGCGCTCGGCGCCGCGCTGCTCGCGCGCGGCCTGGGCGTGGGCCAAGCCATCGCCCTTTATCTCCCCAACACCCCCGCGCACCCGATCGCATTCTTCGCCGCGGCCAAGGCCGGGGCGCCGATCGTGCCGCTGAGCCCGCTCGATGCCGAACGCACGCTGCTGTTCAAGCTGCGCGACAGCGGCGCGCGCACGCTTGTCACGGTGGATGCGCCAAGCCTCATGGCGATGGCACGGAAGCTGCTCGACGCCGGCGCGGTCGACCGCGTCCTCGTCGCCGGGGAGGCGCCGGTTGCGCGCGAAGGCGAAAGGATATTGCCGCTCGCCGATCTCCTCGCCGAAGGCGCGATGCTGCCGCGGCGCTGGCCGCCGATCGCCGCCGCCGACGTGGCACTCATCCAGTACACCGGCGGCACGACAGGCTTACCCAAGGGGGTGATGCTGAGCCACGCCAATCTGACCGCCGCCGTGGCGATCTACGACGAATGGACGCGCGGCCAGGGCTTGCTGCGCCCGGGCGAGGAGCGGGTGATCTGCGTTCTGCCGCTGTTCCACATCTACGGGCTGACGGTGGTGCTGCTGCGTCATCTGAATCAGGGCAACCTGATCCTGCTGCACGAGCGGTTCAGCGCCGAGGCGGTGCTCGACGCCATCGAGCGCGAGCGCGCGACCATCCTGAACGGCGTGCCGACGATGTGGATCGCGCTGGCGGCGCATCCCGGCATCGAACGGCGCGACTTGTCCTCGCTGGGCCACATCAGTTCCGGCGCGGCACCGCTGCCGGTGGAGGTGGAGCGGCAGATCGAGCGTCTGACCGGGCGCCGCCTCGGCGGCGGCTGGGGCATGACCGAGACCGCACCCGCCGGCACCAACCTGCCGCACGGCGCCGACCGGCCGGGCTCGATCGGCCTGCCGCTGCCGGGCATCGTCGTCGAGGTGGTGGCGCCCGACGATCCGCGCCGTGTGCTGCCGCCGGGCGAGATCGGCGAGCTGCGCGTCAAGGGCGCCAACGTCACCGCCGGCTATTGGAACAACGCGGCCGAGAGCGCCGCTGCCTTCGTCGACGGGTTCCTGCTCACCGGCGATCTCGGCCGCATGGACGAGGACGGGTTCTTCTATCTTGCCGGGCGCAAGAAGGAGATGATCATCTCGGCCGGGTTCAACGTCTATCCGCGCGCGGTCGAGGAGGCGATCTACGAGCACCCGGCGGTCGCGGAGGCGATCGTCATCGGCATTCCCGACCGCTATCGCGGCGAGGCGGCCAAGGCGTTCGTCACGCTCAAGCCCGGCGCGGCACCGTTCACGCTCGAGGCGCTGAGGGCGTTCCTCGCCGACAAGCTCGGCCGGCACGAGCTGCCGGCGGCGCTCGAATTCCGCGACGCGCTGCCGCGCACCGCGGTCGGCAAGCTGTCGCGCAAGGAACTGATCGAAGAGGAAGCGAACAAGGCTGCGGTCGCCGCGGCCGCGGAGGAAGGCTAGGAGCGAAATGCGCGACGCCGTCATCGTTTCGACCGCGCGCACGCCGATCGGCCGGGCCGGTCGGGGCGCGTTCAATCTCACCCACGGCGCCGATCTCGGCGGCCACGTCATCCGCCATGCCATCGCCCGCGCCGGGATCGAGCCCGACGCGATCGAGGACGTGGTGATGGGCTGCGCGCTCCCCGAAGGCGCCACCGGCGGCAACATCGCCCGCCAGGCGGCGCTGCGCGCCGGCATCCCCGTCACCGCCGCGGCGATGACGATCAACCGCTTCTGCAGCTCGGGCCTGCAGGCGATCGCCGCAGCGGCGCAGCGCATCATCGTCGACGGCGTGCCGGTGGCGGTGGCGGGCGGGCTCGAATCGATCAGCCTCGTCCAGGCCAATCTCAACCGCAGCTTCTACGAGAACGAATGGCTGCGGGGGCACAAGCCCGACATCTACATCACCATGATCGAGACCGCCGACATCGTCGCCGAACGCTATGGCATCAGCCGCGAGCGGCAGGACGAATACGCGCTCCAAAGCCAGCAGCGCATCGCGGCGGCGCAGCGCGAAGGGCGTCTCGACCGCGAGATCGTGGCGCTCGAGACCGTCAAGCTCGTCACCGACAAGGACACGGGCGCGACCCATCATGAGACCGTGACGCTCGCGCGCGACGAGGGCAACCGCCCCGACACGACGCTCGAAGGGCTCACCAAGCTGAAGCCCGTGCGCGGCGACGGCGCCTTCATCACCGCCGGCAATGCGAGCCAGCTCTCCGACGGCGCCGCCGCCTGCGTCCTGATGTCGGACGCGGAGGCGGCGCGCCGCGGCCTCGCGCCGCTGGGCGTGTTCCGCAGCCTCGCCGTCGCCGGCTGCGAGCCCGACGAGATGGGCATCGGCCCGGTCTTCGCCGTGCCGCGGCTGCTCGAGCGCAACGGCCTCCGGATCGACGATATCGGCCTGTGGGAATTGAACGAGGCCTTCGCCAGCCAGGTCATCTATTGCCGCGACCGGCTCGGCATTCCGATCGAGCGGCTCAACGTCGATGGCGGCGCGATCGCCATCGGCCATCCCTACGGCATGAGCGGCGCGCGCATGACCGGCCACGCGCTCATCGAGGGCAAGCGGCGCGGCGTGCGCTATGCCGTGGTGACGATGTGCATCGGCGGCGGCCAGGGCGCCGCCGGCCTGTTCGAGATCGCGTGAGGTCGGCGATGGACCTGCGCTTCACCGCCGAGGAACGGGAGTTTCGCGACGCGGTGCGCGAATTCCTCCGCACCGCGCTGCCGGCCTCGATCCGGCGCAAGATGGTCGAGGACCGCCCGCTCGCCAAGGACGACATCGTCGCCTGGCAGCGCATCCTCAACGCCAAGGGCTGGGCGGTGCCGCATTGGCCGGTGGAATGGGGCGGTACCGGCTGGTCGCCGGTGCAGCAATACATCTTCCAGGACGAGATGCAGCAGGCGCCGGCGCCGACGCCGCTGCCGTTCGGCGTCAGCATGGTGGGGCCGGTCATCATCCAATTCGGCAGCGCGGCGCAGAAGCGGCGCTTCCTGCCGCGCATCGCCAATCTCGACGACTGGTGGTGCCAGGGATTCTCCGAGCCGGGCGCGGGGTCGGACCTCGCCTCGCTCAAGACCGCGGCAAAGCGCGACGCCGACCATTACATCGTCAACGGCCAGAAGATCTGGACGACGATGGCGCAGCACGCCGATTGGATCTTCTGCCTCGTGCGCACCGATGCGCAAGTGAAGAAGCAGGAAGGCATCACCTTCCTCCTCATCGACATGCGCACGAAGGGCATCACCGTGCGCCCGATCGTCACCATCGACGGCGGCGCCGAGGTCAACGAGGTGTTCTTCGACGACGTCAGGGTGCCGGTCGAGAACCGCGTCGGCGCCGAGAACAAGGGCTGGGACTATGCCAAGTTCCTACTCGGCAACGAGCGCACCGGCATCGCCCGCGTCGGCTATTCGAAGGAGCGCATCCGCCGCATCCGCGCGCTCGCCGCGGCCGAGCCGGCGGGCGGGCGGCCGCTGATCGAGGACGAAGGGTTCTGCGCGAAGCTGGCCGCGCTCGAGGTGGAACTGAAGGCGCTCGAGATGACGCAGCTCCGCGTCGTCGCCGCCGAGCGCAACCGCGACCGCTCCAAGCCCGATCCCTATTCCTCGATCCTCAAGATC
>Ga0307373_10009875_pt1 | contig 14162 bp, 15 predicted proteins | sample OX2MG_FD_202534 | JGI IMG/M metagenome (GOLD analysis project Ga0307373, IMG submission 202534) | Soil microbial communities from Risofladan, Vaasa, Finland - OX-2 | ecosystem: Environmental > Terrestrial > Soil > Coastal area > Acid sulfate soil | place: Finland: Risofladan, Vaasa | collected... | reverse complement strand
GGCGAACCCCGACGCGGCGAACCTCGGCGCGGCGAACCCCGGCGCGGCGAACCCCGGCGCGGCGACCCCGGCGCGGCGACCCCGGCGAGGCCAGCCCGGCGAGGCCAGCCCGGCGACCAGCGTCAGCCTCCGGCTACTGCCGCTGCAACACACCCCGGGTCGGTGCGAGCCGCGAGTTCGCTGAGGGCCGCGACGATGTGCGCCCGGATCTCATCCGAAGGGATCAGTCCGTCATCATCGACGGCGTCGCGAACAACGGGAATGTCGAGGCATGCCGACTCGACGATCGTCGCCCCTAGATACCCGAGCACACGACGCAGCGACTCACGAGGCTGGCCTCATTGGGTGACACGTTGACCCAGGCCACCGGCTTCCCGTTCATCGATCCTGGCTGGTCGTCGCCGACGGCCCAGTCGAGCACGTTCTTGAACGATCCTGGAAGTGCCCCGGCGTACTCGGGAGTGCTGAACAGGACCGCATCGGCTTTCCCGATCTGTGCGCGGAGGACGGCGACGGGTTCGGGAAGCGAGGGGCCGTCATCGTCTGGGTTGAAGTGGGGTAGGGCCGCCATCCCGTCGTAGAGGGTGGCGACAATACCTGTCGGCGAGACGACGTGAGCCGTGGCGAGCAGCGCCGTGTTCGTCGAGTATCGCCTGAGGCTGCCCGAAATCAACAAGATCCGTCGTACACCGTCCACCCGAGCTCCAACAGTTCCGTTTGCGCTCCTATGCCCGCAGTCGCGTGGGGGAGCGACGGCCAGCACAGTGTGGCAGCCGGCCGGACGCGCGCGCTCAAGGAGCGGCCCTCATCCTTTGACGCTCCTCATGCTTTGATACACCCATATGTTCCAATGCTCTTATGACATTGCACGGCCTGGTCGACGCGATCGATCAGCTGGCTCAAGCCGACCCGTTCTCCTACGCAGACCGAGAATCGGTCATCACCTTGTTGACCCAGCTGTCACGGTTCGAGTGCATCGTGAGTCGCGCAGTGGCCAGCTTTGACGAAGGCGGGGAGTGGGCGACAGAAGGCGCCAAGACCTCAGTGGCATGGTTGCACACCCGGACGCATCTACCCAAAGGGCTTTTGAGGTCCGAGTTGCGGCGCGGGCGCGCCATGCCGGAGCTGCCGGTGGCGACGCAGTCGTGGTCAAACGGCGAGATTTCGTCCGCTCACTTCGATGCCCTCAACAAGGCCCGCACAAGTGTGAGCGAGGTTGCCTTGGCCCGGGACGAAGCGATGCTCGTCTCCACCGCGCGGGAGCTCAAGTTCGAACCTTTCGCCGCTGCTGTCGCCTACTGGGAGCAGCTGGCCGATCCTGACGGAACTGAAGAGGCAGAAATGGCCCGGCAAGCCCGCCGTGACGTCTATCTGGCCCAGAGCATCAACGGGGCGTGGCTGGGCCAGATGAACCTCGACCCCATCAGCGGAGCCATTGTCAAAGAAGAACACGAACGACTCGAGAGGGAACTCTTCGAAGGCGATTGGGCCGAGGCCAAGGAGAGACTGGGACGTGACCCCCGGCTCGGCGAGCTGAAGCGCACATCCGCGCAGCGCCGGGCCGACGCCCTGCGGGAGATGGCCATCCGTTCCAGGTCCATGCCGCCCGATGCCCGTCGCCCCGCGCCTCTCTTCTCGGTCCTGGTTGACTATCCGACTCTCCAAGGGCGGATCTGCCAGTTGGCCCAGGGGCACGCCGTCACCCCGGGCTCCCTTGTCCCTTGGCTCGACGAAGCCCTCATCGAACGAGCCGTATTCTCCCCGGGTCGTCGTGTCGAGATCGGTATCACGACGAGGCTCTTCACCGGAGCCACCCGCCGAGCCATCGAGCTACGGGATCAGATCTGCACCCACGAATATTGCGACGTGCCGGCCGACAAATGCCAGATCGATCACATCGTCCCTGCCTCACAGGGCGGGCCCAGCACACAGGAAAACTCCCAGGTGCACTGTGGTTTCCACAATCGCCTGCGCATCCAACGACCCCCGCCGGACGGATAGCGGCAAGCCCGCCCGGGCGGATAGCGAGGGCGGATAGCGAGGGCGGATGGCGGATGGCGGATGGCGGATGGCGGGCGGATGGCGGATACCGGAGTCAGCCCCGGCGGGATCGCGACGAGTCAGCGCGGAGTGGAGAGCCGCACGTCCGCACGTCCGCCCGGGAGTGCGGCAACCTGAGAAGATCCTGAGCCGACAAGGCGAAGTCCCGGTATCGTGGCGGGGGTGTTCGAACGTTTCACCGATCGAGCCCGATCGGTACTGGTCCTCGCCCAGGATGAGGCGCGCCAACTGCATCACGGGTACATCGGCACCGAGCACATCCTCCTCGGGCTGATCCGGCAGGGTGACGGGGTCGGTGCCGAAGTCTTGACGTCATTCGACATCACATTGGAATCGGTACGCAACGAAGTGCGGGCGATGTTGGGCGAGGTGCACGATCCCACCGCACACGCCCAGAATGCTTCGCCACCCTTTACCCCGCGCGCCAAGAAGGTTCTCGAGCTCTCCCTGCGGGAGGCGCTCAAACTCGGCCACAGCTACATCGGTACGGAGCACATCCTTCTCGGGATCATCCGTGAGGGTGAGAGCGTGGCTACCCAGGTGCTCACCCAGCTCGGGGTGAGTCTGGCCGCGGCCCGCCAGCGCGTCATCGCACACATATCGGGCCGAGAGCACGAGGGGCAGATTGGAGACCCAGCCGAGATGTCGGTCAGGTCAAACGTCGTCCGTGTTGCCCCAGCGAGCGCAGAACCACTCTGCCCCCAGTGTCGAGCCGATGTGTCCGAAGGAGCGCGCTATCGGACGATCTCGGTGCAGCCGGATGCATCGTCCGACGACGAGAACCCGCTGCGGACCTACGTCGTCTATTGCGGCGAATGCGGCGTCTCACTGCACATGTTCACGCACGACCTACCTTCGTAGATCCAGCGCTCCGCCGGCGGGCACTTTTTGCATCCGGCGCTGCTTCCTCCTACGCCTCGACGACTCCGGTCTGGCGGAAGAACCGGAGCCCGGGAGCGACCAGATTGCGATGCATGCGGAGGACGAGCCACGCCACGCCACGCCACCGACGTAGAGCGCATCGAGGAGCGCCCGCCAGGCGATCGTCCGCCCTCCGAGCGACCCGAACACTCCCGGTCCGGCCAGGACGAATATCAGATAGGCCACGAGGATGGAGACCACAAGCGCTATCAAGATGGAGAGAAAGGCGACGGCCCAGACCGATGATCGCCATGAACGCAAAGAGAGCAAGAGCCCCCACCACGATACCTACGATGCTGAGTATCGAGCTCGTACTCGTGGCAACGCCCGTCGCGGGACCCAGAATTCCCGCGCTTCCTCGCGACGTGATCGATGTTCCCCCGCCCACCGATGCGACGACGCCCAACACTCCCATGCATGCCCCCTTTTCTGGCCCACCCCGATGCGGCGACACCAGCGGTGACGGAGGGCGTTCCCAGTGATGCGCTCGGAGGTCGGGCGACCGTCACTTCGCTCCTCGGCTTCGCTCCTCGGCTTCGCTCCTCGGCTTCGCTCCTCGGCTTCGCTCCTCGGCTTCGCTCCTCGGCTTCGCTCCTCGGCTTCGGCTCTTTGGCTCAGAGGGGAGGGCTGCGGTCCAGATCCAGCCGATTACTCAGGCACGGCGTCGTACGTGTGGTTCGGCGTCACGAGGCGCAACATGGGGGCGATCTCGGTCCGAAAGCCGTGCGGCGACTGCACGGCCGGATCGCCTTCTCGGATGGCCTCGGCCTCGATGTGGCTCTCGGCCAGAATGATGCCGATGCCATAGGAACCCAGCGGATCGTTGACCGGGCCGTAGGCCACCACTTTCCCCTGTTCGTTCAGGCCGGACCAGTACCCGACATGCTCCATCATGATGGCCCTCTCGTCGGGCGACATGTCGAAGGCGAATCCGGGTCGCGGGGGAATAAGGCGAAAGACGAAACCCATCACTCGCTCAGGTTATCGATGCGTGACGTGACCCAGGGGTCAGAACGCGATCTCGGATGTCCATTGCGCTGCGACGCTCGCATCGCCGAACAGCTCGAGGTGGGATGCAGGCACTCGGTTGAGACACCACAGGTAGAGCGACGACGCGGGGCCACGGAGTGCGACATCGCCTTTCCCATGGCTGTTCTCGGTCGAGACCTCACCATCGGGCCCGAGTCGCACCATCCATTCTCCTTCGCCGTCCGTGCGATGCAGGTGCAGCGACTGCCCGGTCCACCCTTCGGGACGCCCCTTGACCTGACGCGGCAGCATCGAGGTGAGGAACTCGTCGATGCCGTCACTGGCCAGTTCGCCGTCGATAGGAGCCGGATCGCCGACGGCTCCCTCGCAATCCCAAGCATGGACCGCTGTCTCCAGCGCTTGCCGCCTGAACCAGAAGACGGGGGTGCGGGGCAGTCCGAACGTCCAGCAGTTCGCCGTGGGATCGGCCTCCTCCAGTGCGGCCAGCAGTTCGTCGCGCCGTTCCTCGGCCCACCCTATGAGGGCCGCACCAGCAAGGGCTGCCGGAGCGGCCGGTACGTCGCTCCGGGCTCCGGTACGCACGACGGTGGAGGACCAGCCCCATGCCTCGCCAATGTGGGCGACCAGGGTCGCCACCGTCCAACCAGGACAGCTCGGAACAGACGCATCGAGACCGGTCCGGGCCAGGTTCAGTAAGGCATCAGAACGCTCTCGTACGAAGCCCAGGTAATCAGCGGTTTCCATCCACCGGAGGCTATCGCCGCGATCGGCGCGAAGTGACGGGGGGAATTCGATGGGGGCACATTGCCTTGCCGAGGCGGTGTGTCGTCTGCCTCAGACGCCGACGTGCCGGTCACTGCGTGACCAACCGGCCAGTGAGGCCATCACCCAAACCACGGATAGCGCGAAGAAGTGCCAGTTGCGGTGCAGACCAAAGGCAATGGCCAAGGTGAGCCACAGCACGAGTCCGGCACACCAGAACCACCGGGCAAACGAGATTCGCTGGCGGTAGGGCATGGCAGGGTACATACCCAAAAGACCACTAAAGGAACCCTGATCGATCGCAGTGCCCTCTTTGAGCCTCACCATGAGCCTCACCATCGGCCATTCTGGGTGCATGCCGATCGAGCTGCGGCCATTGGAGCGAAGCGATCTTCCGCTCCTCGCCCACTGGTTGTCCCGCCCGCACGTCAGGAAGTGGTGGCGCGAACCGGCCGATCGGGCGTCGGTCGAGGCTGAGTACGGCCCCATGATCGATGGCGCAGATCCAACCGACGGATTCATTGTGCTCAAAGAGGGTCAGCCGATCGGGTTCATGCAGCGGTACCTCCTTGCGGACGACCCCGATTGGCAACGAACGGTCGCAGTGGGCATTGGATCTGTTCCAGCCGCCGGCATCGACTACCTCATCGGAGACGAGAACGACACCGGGCGCGGGATCGGACCCGAGATGATCTCCGCGTTGGTCGCCGACTGCTGGGCGATGCATCCCCACATCCAGGCGGTCGTCGTGGACGTGTTGCAGGAGAACCGCGCCTCCTGGCGGGCGCTCGAGCATGCGGGGTTTGACCGCGTGTGGCAAGGGACGCTCGATTCTGATCATCCAAGTGATCAGGGGCCCAGTTACCTCTATCTGATGTCACGTCCAACCCCATGACGGCAGCCTGAGGCCGCGGCCGCCAAGAGGGATCGGCCGCTGGCTCGCCGGCGATCACACCAGCACCAACACCAGCGGCCATTTCTCAAGGCCGACGCTTGGCCAATGCGTGCACTCGTGCTGCCGAGGGAGCACCCAAGAACACGACGGCCCTGTCCACATCGAGTTCCTCGAGATGTCGCAACGCTCGGCTCTCCAGATCCGAGGACACCGTCACGACGAAGGGCGAGCCGTCACGTCCAGCGGCAGCCCGCGCCGATCGGGCAATGGCAAGAAGGTTTCCCGCGCGTGGACCGCCCGGCACATTGATGCCGTCAGCCACCCGACCCGCCAACTCGGCCATCTTCGGGCCGAAACCTCCGAGAATGATCGGCGGCGCCGGGTCGGGCCGCAGGAACCCGCCCACTCCGGCGACGCTCCCAGACCACACCGAGCGAAGGATCGGTACCGCTGCCTCAACGGCCCGCCGGCGGACGTGGTCGGAGTCCACCGTGCGGCCGAAGGCCCATTGCTCGGCGGCGTAGGGCGTCTCGCGCCCACCCCCCGCACCGAGGCCGAGCAACAGTCGTCCATTGCTGATTTCCTGAAGGGTGGCGGCCATGACGCCCAAGGTCCCCGGGTCGCGGTTGGCGACGTTCAGCACCATCGGCCCGATGGCGAGGCGTGGCACGGTGGCGGCTATAGCGGTGAGGGTCGTCCACGATTCGAGGACTCGGTCGTGCCGGTGCACCGATCCGGCCAGGTGGTCGTAGAGCCATACGCCATCGAATCCCTCGGCCTCGGCGGCGAGTGCCCCTTCCCGCACATCTCGCCATGTGGTGCCGAACGGGTCGAACAGCACGTCGATCTTCACGTGCCAGATCCTCCCGCGCCTGGCGTCCCGGTTCCAGCGGGCGTGCATCCTCAGTGGGGTGAATGGTGGGTGCCAAACGGCTCAGATACCCTTTTGGCAGGGATAACGCGACCGAACGTGGAGCAACAATGACATGGTTGGGAGTTGTGGCAGCAGGCACGATGATCGTCGGCTTCGCCGCGGTCACTGTCCTCGCCCTACTCGGAATCTCGCTCCGTTCCCAGGGAAATCAGACGACCAGACAGTCGTGGAATCGCCGCATGCTCGCCCTCGGCAGCGGTGGACTGGGAGCGGCCATCCTCCTGCCCTTCATTTTCGTCGGAGCAGTGGCCGGCCTCGTCTTCGCCGCCGGATGGGTCGCCCTCGGCGTATTGCTGGCCTGCATGTTCTCTGCCCGGCTGCCCACCAGGCTCCTCGCCATCCTGATGTTTCTCACCGTGGCCCTGGGCACGGTGCTCCATGTGCCCCCACACCGACCCGACCTGGACAGTGTCGGGGCGTTCGTCGCGGTTGGTCTGCTGCTGGCGAAACTCAGCCGTTTGCTCATCCGCCAATCCGAGATCGACGCCGAGTTCAGTTAGGCCCCCTGCTGGCATCCCCCGTGTCGGCGAGTGTGCCGCGTGCGGGTGGCGCCGCCTGCATTGTGCTGGTGTTGGGTCTGCGTATAGGAGTTCTTGCGCGTCCCGCGTGATACTTGCTCTTACGAATCGTCGGCGATGAACAAGACGGCAGAGAGAGCAGTCCCACGCGGACAGAGCAGGACACGCATGCACACCGGACCCGGTAGTCACTCGGAGGCCCAGCCACCCGGCGAAGGGCGCTCCACACGAGACTCGGCCGGTGGTCGCCCCAAACGAAAGATTTTTCCGCTCAGCATCCGCGCGTCGCTCGCGATCATCATGCTCATCCCCATCGCGGTTGCACTCGGACTGGCCTCGAAAGAAGTGGCCAGCCAGGCGTCACGCCGCGAAGAGGCCATCACGGTACGCCAGTCGTCGTTGGTACTCGATTCTCTCCTGCTCGCGCGCATCGACGTCTATGCCGAATACGTCCCCAGCGCCGCGATCCTCGCGGCGCGGGCGAACCACCTCTCCCCGGCGGCGCTCGACTCCCTCCTCGGCATCAATTTCCAGGCGGACCTCGTCAAGGCGCGCAAACTCCTCGATCAACAAGCGGTGTTCGGCCCGAACGGAGCCTTCGCCGCGATTCACCGTCAACTCCTCACTGTCCGCCGCGGCGTCGACAGTGGGGCCGCCACGCAGGACTCCGTCCAGGCTTTCTTCAGCAACCTCGGAAACACCATCGACGCGGCATGGATCCGGACGTTCAACGCACTCCAGTCCACGCGCTCTTCGGACTCGGACTCCCTGACGACGTCGCAACGACTTACGGCCCTTGCTTCCTCCTTCGATGCGTTCACGTCGGGCCTGGGCGAGGAAAGCCTCCAGAGCAATGGGTCCCTCGAAACCGTGCTCGTCGCCGGCGCGACGCCAGCGGCCATTCAGAGCCTCATCGTCAGCCACCAGAACTTCACCGTGTCGACGGGCGACTTTCCCCGCCTGCTCGGTCCGCAGGGAACTGCGGCATGGTCAATACTGGAGAGCAACCCCCTCTCCACCAAGTTCAAGGGCTACGTGCAGCTTGGCATCACGATCGGCCTGAACCACGACGGCCCCCCGTTCGCCGGCAATTCACCGGCCATCGCCGACATCGCGAAGTCCGAAGTGGAGTGGGCCAACGCGTTGACCCACCTCGTCCTCGCCAGCTCCGCCGATCTTCGGGTGGCCACCGTCAGCCAGGCGAATGCCGCCACGACGGCTCTCGAGCTCAGCATCCTCTTCATGGCGCTCCTCGTCCTCGTCTCGGTCGGCGGAGCCCTCGCCTTCAGCCGGGCCGTGCGGCGGCCGATTGCCAACATCGGCGCCGCCTTCGAATCCCTCCGGCAAGGGGAGCTCGAGCTGCCGTATCTCGATGAGGTCGGCCCGAGAGAGCTGGCACTCGCGGCCGGCGCGTTCAACGAGATGGCGTCCACGCTGCGCGGCGTACAGGCTCAGGCCATCGCGCTCTCCTCCGGAAGCCCCAACGACCCTTCGCTGCTCCTTCCGCTACCCGGAAGGATGGGGGAGGCGCTGCAATCGGCACTCAACAACCTTCAGATTTCGATACGGGCGAATGAGGTCCAGCGACAGGAGCTCTTCGAACGGGCGACACGCGATGCGCTGACCGGCTTGCTCAATCGAGGGGCCGCCCTCGAAGCCTTGAAGATCGACTTGGCCGGCGTCCGTCGCAGCCAGGGTGATCTCGTCCTCACCGTGCTGTTCATCGACCTCGACGGGCTCAAGAAGATCAACGACACCCTGGGGCACGAGGGCGGGGACGGCGCCATCCGGGCGGTGGCGGACGCCCTGCGGGCCACGACACGCGCCTCTGACGTGGTCTCGCGCTACGGCGGGGACGAGTTCGTCGTGGGGTGGCGGGGCAAACCCGATCCTCCCGCCACGGCGCTCCTGGCCAAGCGGATCAGCGAGCTGGTGGCCAAGACGCACGTGCGGACCAACAACGGGAGCCTCACCCTCGGCTGCAGTATCGGGGTCGCGGTGTCCGGGCCGTTGGACACCACCGTCCTGACCGTGATCGAGCGGGCAGACCATGCGCTCTACGAGGCAAAGAAGTATGGACGGGGGCAGGTGCGCTGGTTCGAGAAGGTGTAACCGCCGCTCCCTCTGCCATGACCATTGACCCTGAATCTGGAATCGCGGCTACCTCAGCCGGGGGACTGGGCCCACGGTGGAGCGGAGGTGTCCAGCGAGAAGACCTCGATCGGGTCGTCGAATCCCTTGAGGACACGGTTTCCCGCCGGCTGGAAGGCAAACGTGTCGCTCGCCGCACTCGCGGTGTCGCCGTCGACGAGCACTTCACCCGGGATGGCCAGATCCGCCAAGCGCGAGGCCAGGTTGACCACCTTCCCGTAGTAGTCGCCGTGGCGTGCGATCACGTCGCCGAAGCACACGCCGCCCCGAGGCTCGATCCCGGCACCGAAGGCGGCCGTGATGTCGCGCGCGATGGCGCAGCCATCCCCGGCACGGAGCGCGATGAACATGACCTCGTCGCCGATGTGCTTGACGATGCGACCACTGTGGGCCGACGCGACTTCGAAGGCCTTCACTTCAAAGGCGCCGACGAGCTCGAGCAACTCGGTAGGCGATGTATGCATCGACAACGGGGTGAATCCGACGAGATCGACGAAGCCGACAGCCAGCCGGTGCAGCGACCGCTCACTCACGGCCGCTTGGGCGAGTCGTTGGCGGTCGATGGCGTCGCGCATGTGGTGCGAGAAGATGATGCCCATCGAATCCCCCAGCCGTAGCGCAGCTGCGCTGACCGACGCCAAATCCTTGGCCCACACCAACAAGTCGACGTCGGGGGAGTCCAGTGCAGGCTCCTTCGTCTGGACGTAGACCGACACCGCGGCCTCGGCCACGCGTGAGAGCGAGCTGCCGACGACTCTCAGCAGTTCGTCACCATGGGAGCCGACCGGATTCATCTGGGTCAAGAACCGTGTCAGTTCGGCGTCGCGCGTGGAGAACATGGGCCGATCCGCCGCCGGAACGACGATGCCCAGCGTCCGCCACAGGGACAGAACCTGTGCCACGGGAGTCCCCGTCATGGCTGCGATCTCATCCGCAGTCAGCGTCGCGCCTTCGGCGAAGACGAGGTCACCCGCCAGCCTCGCGATATGGCAATCGGTCCAGGCCGATTCGATCTGCTCGTCGGTGGCACCCAACGACCTGAGGAACGCGTCTACCGCCTCGGTCCCCTCGCTCTCGCCCACGATCCGACGCTACCGGAACTTTCGCTGAACCCTCGAGCCGGGTGAGGGGATCGCCGACCTCACGATCTCCGCTCTCCCTTTGTGAACTGAAGCCCGTGGAGCACTCCGACCGCCCTACGCTACGAACATGGCCACGTGCGACGTCGGCGGTGTCACCGCCGACGTCGACAGGCCGGAGTGGGGGAGCGGCCGCTCTCCGTGGACGGGACCGGCGGTTCCGTGACCGGCGGGGGGGAATTCCTGCCTGGTCATCGGCCTGTCCCTGGCCGGCACGGTGGCCCCGAAGCTCGCATTCCTCGAAGGTGGGAGCCCGTTTCTCCGGCCGGGCCCCGAGGCGTTCGCCCGCCCTCTCGCCTTCATGGCCGGAGACTCGCCGCGCGACCCATATCGTCCAGATGGGATGAGGGTCTCGAAAGGTCAGGTAGTCACTGTCGGGACACCCGTAGCAGCCCTAGCCATGCAGAGCGAAGCGAGGAACTGATGTTCGATCTCACCAACAGTCCCGAATGGTCGGCCCTCTCGAAGCACTTCGAAGAGGTGGGCGAGCGCCATCTGCGTCAGCTCTTTGCAGATGACCCGGATCGGGGGACCCGCCTGTCCGCCGGCGCCGGGGATCTCGTGCTCGACTACTCCAAGCACCGGATCACCGAGGAGACGCTGCCGCTGCTGGTCGACCTGGCCCGAGCAGCCGGCGTCGAGGGCCGGCGCGACGCCATGTTCACGGGGGTCCACATCAACAGCACCGAGGATCGGGCCGTGCTCCACGTGGCGCTGCGGATGCCTGAGAGCGAGAAGCTCACGGTCGACGGGCAAGATGTGGTGAGCGATGTGCACGCGGTACTGCGCCGCATGGGTGACCTCTCCGACCGCATCCGCAACGGCTCGTGGGTCGGCGCCACGGGAGAGCGGATCAAGGCCGTGGTCAACATCGGTATCGGTGGATCAGACCTGGGACCGGCCATGGCCTACGACGCGCTGGCCGACTACGCCACACCCGAACTGATCAACCGCTTCGTGTCCAATGTCGATCCGGTCGACCTCTATGCGGCGACCCATGACCTCGATCCGGCCAGCACGTTGTTCGTGATCAGCTCGAAGACGTTCACCACCCTCGAGACGCTCACCAACGCATCGGCTGCCCGGGAATGGCTCCTGAACGGGCTCGATGCGGCGTCGGGTGGCAACGGCGTCGGCCCCGGTGCGGTGGCCAAGCATTTCATCGCCGTGTCGACCAACACGGCCGCCGTGGCCGAGTTCGGCATCGACACGGCCAACATGCTCGGGTTCTGGGACTGGGTGGGGGGGCGTTACTCCTACGACTCGGCCATCGGCTTCTCGCTGATGGTGGCGATCGGGCGCGATGCCTTCGGCGAGATGCTCGCCGGCTTTCACACCGTCGACACCCACTTCCGCACCGCGCCGCTCGATCACAACCTGCCCGTGATCATGGGCCTGCTCAACGTCTGGTACAACAACTTCTTCGGCGCCCAGACCCACGCCGTGTTGCCCTACAGCCACCGGATGGCACGCTTTCCGGCCTACCTTCAGCAGCTGACCATGGAGTCCAACGGCAAATCGGTGCGCCTGGACGGGAGCGCTGTCGTTGGACAGACGGGGGAGATCTTCTGGGGTGCGCCCGGGACCAACGGCCAGCACGCCTTCTACCAACTCATCCACCAGGGCACGAAGCTCATCCCGGCCGATTTCATTGCGTTTGCCGAAGCGACGCATGACAACGGCACCCAACAGGACCTCCTGGTGGCCAATTGCCTGGCCCAGACCAAGGCACTGGCCTTCGGCAAGACGGCCGAGGAGATCGCGGCCGAGGGCACGCCGCCCGAGCTCGTCCCCCACAAGGTGATGCCGGGAAACCGGCCCAGCTCGACCATCCTCGCCCCCAAGTTGACCCCCTCGATCCTGGGCCAGCTCGTCGCCCTCTACGAGCACACCGTGTTCGTCGAAGGCGCCATCTGGGGGATCGATTCCTTCGATCAGTGGGGGGTCGAGCTGGGCAAGGTCATGGCCAAGGAGCTCGCCCCGGTGCTCAGCGCCGACGAGGCACCGGACCTCTCGGGCCAGGACGCCTCGACCGCCGCGTTGGTGCGGCGGTACCGCTCGTTGCGGGGACGATCGACCTAGTCGTGTCGGCGGGCCCGGTCGGCTGGCCGTGTGTCGCAACGTGGTCCGTGCTCGAATGACTGACGTGGCCGTACCGAGCGACCGTGACGCGCTTGTCGCGCTGTTCTCGAGGTCTGGATTCGTGGTGCCGGAGGACGAAGCCGACGACCTCATCGTGCATGCGGCGGGGGACGCCGAACGATTGCGCGCACTGGTCGAACGTCGCCTGACGGGGGAGCCGCTGCCGTGGATCACCGGCCATATGCAGTTCTGCGAGATCGATATCCGGGTCGATCCCGGCGTCTATGTCCCGCGCTGGCAGAGTCAGGCGCTGGCGCACCGGGCCGTGACGCGCCTGCCTCCGTCGGGGACGGCGATCGACCTCTGCACGGGGACGGGGGCCATCGCCAAGGTGCTGTCCACGGCACACCCCGGTGCCCGCATCGTGGCGACCGACATCGACGGGCGTGCCATTGCGTGCGCCCTCGCCAATGGGGTGGAGGCTTTCCGTGGCGATCTCTTCGCGCCGTTACCCCGGTCGCTGGAAGGCTGTGCCGACGTGGTCGTCGGCGTCGTGCCGTACGTGCCGACAACGGCACTCGCACTCTTGCAGCGCGACGCCCTCGCGTTCGAATCCCCGCTGTCCTACGACGGGGGGCCCGACGGCACCGACATCCTGCGGCGTGTCCTGCACGACAGCCCGCGCTTCCTCCGGCCCGACGGGGTGCTGTTGCTCGAGCTGGGGGGCGAGCAGGCGGAGGCGTTGCGCCACGACATGGCGCAGCTCGGTTACGACGACGTCATCGTGCTCCTCGATGACGAGGGTGACGTCCGCGGCGTCGACGCGGTATGGAGGTCGGCGGCGTCTACTTGACCGCCTCCCAGGCCGTGAACCCGGCGAGCCCGAAGAGCACCACGGCGGTGATGACCCGTACCGTCCTGATGTTGATGACCCGCAAGAGGCTCTGCCCCCCGACCACCGCGAGCGCCGCTACGGCCCAGAGCGCCAAGATGGCACCGACCCCAACCGAGAACGGTGAGTGGTAGTGGGCCGCCAGGTTCGCCGTGAGAATCTGGGTCAGATCACCCCATTCGGCCAGGAAGATCACGATGAACGACGTGGTGACCACCCGTCGGTCCGATACCGCCTCCTTCTTGATCAACGCCTCTTCTTGCTGCTCCTTGCGGGCCTCACGAATGGCCAGCACCGCGCCGACCACGAACATGAAGGCCACGATCCCCTCCAAGACCCGGTGCGGCACCAGGTGGAAGAGGGCTACGCCGATGGTCGTGGCGATCACCACGTGGAGGAGGAAAGCCGCCGCAGCACCGATCCACACCGACAGGGGCTTGCCCCGCGTCGACATCACCAAGGAGGCGAACATCGTCTTGTCAGGCAGCTCACCGACGAAGATGATCGGGAAGACGGCGGCGATGATCGCGATGTGCACGGAGACCTTTCTCGCCGGGCCGAAGGGATCTCCCTCGTCCCGGCCACGACGACATGGCAAGAACGAAGGTCTCGCCCACCTGCTTGCAGGTCCGATGACCGGGCTCGAAGAGAGCCGGGTTTGTCGATCACCGAGTTGTCGGGGTACTCCCCTTCGCCCCGCAGTGTAGACCCCGACCGGATCGGCCCAGCGTGCGGCGTCAAGCGTCCGCCCCGGGTGAGTGGAAGGTCTCCCGCTAGGGGCCAGGGCCGAGGCCGGGCCGCGTGGCGCCGACGAAGA
>Ga0307373_10009872_pt1 | contig 14162 bp, 12 predicted proteins | sample OX2MG_FD_202534 | JGI IMG/M metagenome (GOLD analysis project Ga0307373, IMG submission 202534) | Soil microbial communities from Risofladan, Vaasa, Finland - OX-2 | ecosystem: Environmental > Terrestrial > Soil > Coastal area > Acid sulfate soil | place: Finland: Risofladan, Vaasa | collected... | reverse complement strand
TCGCAACAAGTCTCGAACAACGCCAACAGGGCGAGCAATTCCGCATACTAGACCCCCCGAATCTGCCGTTGCGACCGTCATCTCCGCGTCACCTATTGTGGAGTTTAGGCGGATTGGGTCTAGGAGCTTCCTTGGCGATCGGTCTGGTGGCTCTCCTCGAGCTCACGCAAGTCCGAGTTTGGCAGGCAAGCAATCTTCAGGGTCTCGTTCCGGTTCGCGTGCTCGTCGCTCTTCCTCACATCAGCACACCCGGGGAGGATCAACGCAGCGGAATAGTCCGCTTGGCAAAGATTGGTGCAGTTGCGTCGATGGTCGTGCTGATGTTGGCCGGCAATCTATACGCTTTGTATAAAGGCTGACGCCAATGTACAGGAAATTTTACGGGCTAACGCGCAATCCTTTTGAGATCAGCCCCGATCCCTATTTCTTCTATCCGACGCCGCACCATAATGAGGCGTTGGCGAGTTTGACGTATGGTGTGCTCAGGCGGAAGGGGTTTGTCGTTGTTACTGGTGAAGTCGGCACCGGAAAGACTCTTCTCATCCGATTTCTTCTGGAGACTCTCAGCAGTAATCACATTGCGTTTGCCTTTGTGTACAATCCCAGGCTTTCGATACTGGATTTCCTGGCTCATGTGCTGTCCGATTTACGCATCACCTCTGCGGGACGTACAAAGAGCGAAATGCTGGGTCGCTTGAACAATTATCTCCTTGCTCGCTCCCGTACGGGCGGGATTACCGCACTCATCGTTGACGAAGCTCAACTCCTCAGCTGGGAACTACTGGAAGAAATTCGGTTGCTGACGAACCTCGAGACTTCTCAACACAAACTGCTGCAGATTGTATTGGTAGGTCAGCCCGAAACGGACCAAAAGCTCGATTCGCCGCAGTTGCGCCAGCTGAAACAGAGAATTGCCTTGCGGTGCACGTTAGAACCTCTCGGTTTGTATGAACTGCGCGGATACGTCTATCGTCGACTGGAAGTGGCCGGGGCAAAGTCGCGTGGTGCTGCGATTTTCCCGGACGAGACGATCGCCATCCTCCACAAGTTTTCCAGGGGTATTCCGCGTCTGGTCAATACCCTGTGCGAGAACTCGCTCGTTTCTGGTTTCAGTCGAGAGATGAAACAGATTACTCCAGAAATCGTCGCAGAGGTCGCTTCGAGTTTTCGTCTTGATCCGGCTGCGCTGCCGTTCGCTCCTAATTTGAGCGAATCTGAGACGCGGAAGAAGTTTTTGCAGATGATGACCCGGATGGTGGAGCAAATGGACGGTATTCTAGACAACGGGCCGGCGGACCTTCCAGGAAGCCAGGAGTGATGGCGAAGTGAGCCGCCTATACGACGCCTTGCGGAGAGTGGAGCTACAGAAGTGCCAGGCAGGAGATCTTGCGATTGAGCCCGCGGGGCCTGCGGAGGTTTTGGAGAGCGCCATGGGAGAAAGGTCCGAAATCGAGGGCGCCCATTCGGTCAAGGTGAATGCGTCCCCTTCCTCACGCTTGGTCGCGTTGTCGGATCCTAAAAGTCTGGGCGCTGAGAAATTTCGCGCTCTGGTCACGCGGCTCGAGCACCTGCGTTATCAACGAGAGCTGAAATCCATACAAATCACGAGCAGCGTGATTAATGAAGGTAAGAGTTTAGTCGCCGCCAATCTGGCAATAACGCTTGCGAAGTACACCAAATCCAAGGTTCTTCTGATTGAAGGTGACTTACACAGGCCGGCGCTGACGTCTATGCTTGGTCTGAGCGGGATAAAAGGTCTGGGCGATTGGTGGAGCGGTTCGGGAGAGGAAATTACACACTTCCTGTACCAGCTAGACGAGATGCCGTTGTGGTTTCTGAGCGCTGGGAAGCCCTGCGATCAACCTTATCATCTCTTACAGTCGGAGAGATTCGCAGGGGCCGTAAGCTCGTTCGCCGCGCAATACGATTGGATCGTCGCGGATTCCACACCGATTTTGCCTACCGTTGACGCCAATCTATGGTCCCGGTTGGTGGATGGCGCGATCCTGGTCGTCCGAGAAGGAATCGCGCCAGTGCAAGCCTTGAAGAAGGGCCTGGAGAGTCTGGATAACCCGAAGCTGCTCGGCGTTGTTCTTAATGAGGCTTCCGAATTCGATCAGACAGATTATAAGAATTCGTACTACGGCAACAAATAGTATAAACGGCGGTCGCACGATAACCCCGGGGGCACTGTGATTCGCCTGCTGAACGCGCATTTTCCGGGGCGCACGCTCTTCCTTGGAATTTCAGAAGCTTGCCTCGTGACGATCGCCTTCCTGATCGCCACCATCGTTCGATTCGGCGACAGCGATGCTTATGTGATGCTCAGATACGAGCAAGGGTTCCTGAAGATTGTTGTGGTATCCGCGGTTGTCATGGCCTGCATGTATTACTTCGATTTGTACGACTCCGCAATTCTAAGTAATCGGCGCGAAGTACTCACGCGGATCGTCCAGGTGCTTGGCACCGTTTGCGTTTTGCTAGCCATACTCTATTACGCTTATCCTCCTCTCGCACTGGGTCGCGGCATTTTCCTGATAGGGTTCATTCTGTTAGTGGTTCTGCTGTTTCTCTGGCGACGTTTGTTTCTGACGCTGAATGTCCTGCCGCGATTTGCGGAGCGGACACTGATCTTTGGCGACGGCCCCTTGGTCGAGCCGCTTCTGCGCGAACTTCGTTCTCGACCTGAGTTAGGGCTGGTGATCGTAGGACATGTCGCCGAGATCGATAACCAAGATGTGTCCCGAAATCGCCGACAAGGGCCAGCAGAACCCCCCGGACTGGGAGACGACATTTGTAGCGCTGTCAAATTGCTCCGGGCAAACCGAATTCTAATAACTATGGGTGACCGTCGAGGTACGCTGCCTGTCGAACTCCTACTTTCGCTCAAGAGCAGTGGTATTAAAATTCAGGATGGAACTGACATTTACGAGGCTATCACCGGCAAAGTGCCGGTTGAATCACTCCGCTTGGGATGGCTACTTTTTTCGCCAGGATTTCAGACTTCGCCCTTTCTTCGGATCTACAAACGATGCGCCTCGTTGGTTGTTTCCACAACGGGCCTACTTCTGAGTCTGCCCCTAATGCCCTTCGTCGTACTGGCTGTCAAGCTCACCTCTCCGGGCCCTCTTCTCTATCGCCAGAATCGCGTCGGGCGCGCCGGCCGTGTGTTCGAGTGTTACAAGTTCCGCACCATGCGAGCCGATGCCGAGGCGGACCTGGGTCCCACGTGGGCGGGGGACGAGGATCCGCGAATTACCCGTGTGGGGCGATTTCTTCGCCGGACGCGAATCGATGAAATCCCGCAGTTGTGGAATGTGCTGCGAGGCGATATGACTCTCGTTGGCCCGCGCCCCGAGCGGCCTGAGTTCGTCGAGCTCCTCGCCAAGGCCGTACCGCACTATAATTTGCGTCACACGATACGACCCGGCATCACCGGATGGGCTCAGATCCGCTACAAGTACGGAAGCTCCATCGAGGACGCTACGGAAAAGCTCCGCTACGACCTCTTCTACGTGAAGAATATCTCGCCGGGACTTGATTTGCTGATTGTCCTCGAAACGATCAAAACCATACTTTGGCGACGGGGCGCGAAGTGACTCCCTTGCTCTGGAAATCTCCATCCGCGATTTCGTTTGCGTTTTTGTTTTGCGGGTTCTCGCGCCCGGCTTCTTCCCAAGAATCGTACCGATGTTGCTGCTAGCCAAGACATTTCCTCGGGTCGGCCCAGATTGATATGAGCCTGATTCGCAACTCGCAAATCTGGGGGCCCGGCTACATCAAAGAGCGCATTCGTCGCATTGCGACGGGACGGACGATGCCGCTCCAGCGCATCTGGGTGACCATGGCGGATCATTTCGAGCCCATGTGGGGAGGAGCCAGCCTGAAGACTGCGCAATCGCGTGTCGACCTGTGGCGCTCGGCTTGGCCGGCGATTGCGAGGCAGTGCCAGCCCGATGCCGCCGGCAATCCACCTCGATGTACTTTTTTCTTTCCGGAGGAAGAATACCATCCGACGTTGCTCGCGCCGTTGGCAGAACTAACGCGCCACGGAATTGCCGACGTAGAGGTTCATCTTCATCATGACGGCGAAGGCCGCCAAAATTTTATCGATCGAATCGCGTCATTTTGCGGCACCCTGCACGGCGCGCATGGCCTGCTTCGCCGGCGCAATGGCAAGCTCGCATTCGGCTTCATCCACGGCAACTGGGCTCTCGACAATTCGCGGCCCGATGGCCGATGGTGCGGCTTAAACGATGAAATCCTGCTTCTGGCAGGCCTTGGTTGCTACGCCGACTTCACGATGCCGTCCGGCGATTCCCCAACGCAGGCGCGTCTGGTCAACACCATCTACTGGTGCAACGATGATCCCGATCGACCCAAGTCTTACGATGACGGTGTGCCCGTAACCTTCGGCGGCGGAATTGAAGGAGATCTGCTCATGATCCCGGGGCCTCTCGGTGTTCGTTGGAGGGACCGCCTGCTTCCGCGCCTCGAAACCGGCGAACTTGCCGGCTACGATCTGGCGACGCCCTACCGGGTCAGGCGGTGGGTGGTACTCTCCCCGCGCATCGGAGCCGACAGTTTCATTAAGTTGTACACGCATGGCGCGCAGGAACGAAATTCTTCCGCCTTGTTGGGTGGCGGACTGAAAGCGGCATTTGATCTATTGGTTGCGGAGGCCACTCGGTGCGGATGCGCAATCTATTTCGTTTCGGCGTGGCAGATGTACCTGGCGATTGACGCCATCCGGCAGCGTCTCGACCCCGTCGCCGCGATTCAAGCTGCCTGAATTGCCGAGGGTGAGTTTCTGGGTAATCGAATGACGCTGAATATTGCCATAGTCGGTTGCGGAAAGATCGCTGATAGTCATGTCGCGGAAATCCGAAAACTCAGCTGTGCGCGTTTGGTAGCGATTTGCGATCTCGAGCCGATTATAGCGGAGCAACTTGCGGTTCGTTATGCCGTTCCCAAGTGGTATACAGATTTCGACCGCATGCTTTCTGAGCAACGGTTGGACGTGATTCACATTGCCACGCCGCCACACTCACACTTGTCGCTAACACAGAAGGCCGTCAGCGCGGGCTGCCATGTGTTTCTTGAGAAGCCGCTTGCTCTGAATGCAATAGATGGCCGGCGTCTTATCGAATGTGTCCAAGAAGCCGGAAGAAAAATGACGATCAACTATTGGCCAAACTTCGAAACACCGGCTTTGGCATTGAAAGAGTTCATTGCTCGAGGCGACTTAGGCGAACCTGTCCATGTCGAGAGCTATCAGGGCTACGATTTGTCAGGCCGTTTCGGGCAAGCGCTGCTCTCGGACGAAAATCATTGGGTCCATCGCCTGCCCGGCAAGCTATTTCACAACATTATCGATCACGCGCTCAGCAAGACCGCACCGTTCGTCTCCGATGAGGCTCCTGAGGTCGTGGCTCGCGCATTCCGCCGGCGTCCCTCAAGTCATGACAATACCGATCAGCTGTTGGACGAATTGCGTGTCATGATTCTTGGTAGTTCCGTTTCAGCATACATAACTTTCTGCTCTCATGCGCGGCCGGCTGGTCAGTTCTTGCGAGTATATGGCACGAAGAACACAGCCCAAGTCGATTTCATGCTTCGCACCATGTTAGTCGATCAATTCCAGACTGTTCCGACGTCACTTGGCCGCCTGCTGCCTCCCTTCAAATCTAGCTGGAAATCCCTCGGGCAGGCGACTCGCAATGTCCGCGAATTCGCCGCATCGCGCTACCACTTTTTCGCGGGAATGAATCGGTTACTATCCTTGTTTTACGAGAGCGTTCTGCACGACACCCCCGTCCCCATCCCCTACCCCGAGATATTGCGGGTGTCGACGATTATGGATGAGATTTTTGCGCAGGTTTATCCGAAGGTTTTGGCGTGAAGTTACTCGTCACGGGTGCCGGAGGCTTTCTAGGAACTGCCTTGATCGAGCGTCTACTCGCCCATGGATACGCTGACATTCGTTGTAATCTGCGTCGGAAAACGAACATTGCCAAGCTCGAGGCGATATCAAAACGATTTCCGCAAGCCAATCTTGAGTATTGTGTCGGAAATCTGAAGTCCAGAGAAGACGCCAACCGGGCGGTGGATGGCGCACAGCTCATTTTTCATCTCGCGGCCGGCCTCAGAGGCGATGCGGCCGATCTTTTTCTCGATTCGGTAGTCGCCTCTAGAAACCTGCTCGAAGCGTTCGGCGATCGCAAGCCGATGCGAATCGTCCTTGTGAGTTCATTCGGAGTATATGGCGTGGCCGCGCTCGGCCGTAAGGCGATGGTGGACGAGCAGACGGCGCTCGAATCCCATCCCGAATGGCGCGATGATTACTCCCACAGTAAGCTGCGCCAGGAACAGCTGTTCTGGGAGTATCAGCGGCGAAATGGCTTTGAACTCGTCGTTTTACGCCCCGGTGTCATTTACGGACCTGGCGGTGGACATTTTTCCAGCCGTGTAGGCTTGATGATTGGAGGCCGCCAGCTATATCTCGGTGGCGGCAATTTGCTTCCCTTGACCTACGTTAAAAACTGCGCGGAGGCCGTGGTGACGGCGGGAATCCACGAGCGCGCAGCGGGTCAGATCTACAATGTGCTTGATGATGACCCGCCCACCTGTCGCGAATACTTGCGCGCCTACACCAAGCACGTGAGGAAGATTCGGTCAGTTCCATTGCCTTACTTCGCGACTCGTCTGCTTTCCAGGGCGCTCGTCGGTTATCATCGATATTCGAAGGGCCAGTTGCCCGCGGTTCTCACTCCATATAAGGTGGCGAGCCTCTGGGCAGGAAACAGGTTCGATAATTCCAAGCTGCATTCGATTGGCTGGCAACAAATGGTTCCGACCGCCGAAGCTCTAAGGACGTCGTTTGCCGCCTTCCGAGCGGAACTCGATACGCCCAAATGACAGCATTGCGCCGACGATGAGGATCATCTTCATCGCTCAATCCATAAGCTGACCATGGGATTCGTATTCACCATCGTCTATATCGTCCTCACGATCATCTCGCCGGAGCAGTTTGGTCCCGACTGGGCCGCCTATCACGCGCTCGTATATTTGGCCGTGGTCACGGCTTTATTCTCCCTGCCCAATGTCTTATCGCGCTCTTCCTTGAAATCCTCCATCCAGACGTATCTCTTGCTCGCCTTCATCGGCGCGGTTGGGCTCTCGCAACTCGCCAATCATTGGCTGGGCGGAGCGCTCAAGGCGTGGCTCTCCTTTCTGCCCAGCGCGGCCGTGTATTTCTTCATCGTGGCCAATGTCACGACGGCTCGCAGGCTCGAGATCGTTGCGCTGGCTTCCGTCGCCGCGTGTCTCGGTCTGGTCGCCGAGGCATTCTGCGGCTACTACGTCGGCTTTCTCGGCGACACCTTCGTACTGAAAATGCATTTCGAATCCGATCAGGCCGTCGAGCAGATTCTTCGCCTCCGTGGCGTTGGCTTCCTGCACGATCCCAACGACTTTTCTCAAATGCTCATCATTGCCCTTGCGCTTCTTTTCTTTGCCTGGCGCCGGGGGCGAGCCATTTCCAACTTCGTCTTTGTTCTTGTGCCTGCGGCGGTGTTGCTGTGGGCCGTCTATCTCACCCACTCGCGCGGCGCATTGATCGGCCTCGCCGTGCTCGTGCTGATGGCGGGATACAAGCGCTTCGGCAAAGCCCCCTCGCTGGTTTTGGCCGCCATGCTCGGTGTCGTCATGATGGCGCTCGACTTCACCGGCGGCCGCGACATCTCCGCATCGGCGGGCGCGGACCGCCTCTCACTCTGGGCCAGCGGCCTGGAGCTGTTCAAGAGCGCCCCTATATTCGGTGTCGGGTTCGGAAATTTCGTTGATTTGGCCGGCCAGACTGCCCACAACTCATTCATCCTGCCCCTCGCCGAGCTCGGAATCATCGGCGCCACGATTTGGGTCGCTCTGCTCGTCACCAGCACAATGGACCTCAATCGCCTGATCGCCCTCCGGGAAGTGCCTGCCGCGGCCGGTGATGCCAGCCATGATACGTCGGATTTGAAGTCTGAAGACGATGAGCCGCAAACAGCCTCGCACTCTTCCTTTGACGCCGATCGAGCGGGAGCATTCGAAGATCGCGCCCTCAGTTACGCCGCCGGCGTGCCGCCGGCGGAGCCCGGCCTTGTGGAAGTAGCGCGGAGGGAAGAGCAATCGTTCTTCGCAAACACGGAATACGAACGCACGAACGCTCCGACCGGCGTGCTTCCGTTCCCCGCGGAATCGGTCCCGGTTGCCGAGGTCGCCCCAGCCTCCGGTCTCGAATTCGATCTCGAGGCCGGGCCGGCTGCGGAACTCGTCGCTGAATCGATCGACGAACCCATTGCGCCGGACAGCTCGTTGGTCATACTGCGCTTGGCGCTGGTTACGTTTATGGCGACCGGCTGGTTCCTGTCGCGCACCTTCGACACGCCGATATACCTGGTTCTCGGACTGGCCACGGCTGCGGTCGGCCTTGAACCATTCGCCGCCGAGCGACGCGACCACAAGCGCTGGATTTCCGTGACGCTAGCCGTCGAGGTTCTGCTGATTATTCTTGTTTACCTAGCTGTGCGCCTTCGCCATTGACGCGACAGACACGCAATCGAGTCAGGACTCAGAGCTTGAGCTGTTTGTGGCAGCGTCTAAATCGGCTGCAGCCCGAAGATCACCTGCAGCCGCACTCTTTACGCGCGGGGACTCAAAATGTGTCTTCGCCCGCAGGAACGGTTTTTCGACAAAGTAGTAAGAAGCGAGCGCCGCGGCCAGCGCGAGTAGACAATTCAAGGGGAAATGCGTGAGAATCGACGAACCGTACCGATTCAAGAATGGTTGCTGCCACAAATATAGCGAATAGCTTAGCACTCCGAAGAACGCGACGGGACTCCAGCTTAAGAACCTGCCCACCGGATGAGACCTAAATCGAACGCACCAGTCGATGCAGAGAGCGATCCCGATGTTCTTCAGAGTCTCGGCCACGCTATATTCGTATCTCAGGCGCATCGGCAAGTTCAAGCTCAGAGTGAAAATCGGAACTAAAAAAAACAGTCTAGAAGACAACAATCTCATGTACCACTTTTGGGTGGATAACCAGTCCCTCGCGCCCGCCAAGAGGCAGCCGATCGCGATAATGTCAGCCAGCGTCTCAAAACGTTCGCCGACCCCCGGGCGCGCCGCGGGCAAAAGAGCAAACTCTGCCATCCGAATGAACGGACAAGCAACGCAAACCGCCAGAGCTACGGCCATTCCCCTTCGTCGCCCCGAAATCTTGAGGGCCAAAGGCCACAGAAGGTAAAATTGCTCCTCCACGGATAGAGACCACAGGTGGCCCAGATACCAGGCGCGCACCGAGTGGTAATTCACTGTATAGGTCGCCGCATGGAGCAAGTCCGCCGATTTCAGGTAAACAATATGCGCTAACTCTAAGGCAGCGATAGCCGCTATGTAAGCGTAAGACGCCGGGAATATGCGGAATATGCGGCGGAAATAGAACCGTTTCAATGATATTGAGCGCGTCAGCTCAAGTTCTTTAAGCAGCAACGTGGTGATCAAAAATCCCGAGATTACGAAGAAGATGCGTACACCAAATTCGGCAAACCAGCCCAAAGGATAAAGCCCGCGAGGAAAACCTTGGGTGCCAACCAAATGCCCGAGGATTACGAACGTCACCGAGACGGCGCGCAAGCCGTCGATGGATGCAATGCGCGTATTTTGCCCCGAGTTGGCCACGGGTCGCGATTGTACTCCCACCTTCAAGTCTGCCCTTCTTTTGGCCGAGGCGATCGTGCTGGACGGACCCGTCAGGGGAACACGCTACCACAGCTGCCGGATTTCCATAGCCACCGTGTTTCTGTTGGTCGCTTTTCGTTTAACTCCTTGTCCGTTTGCAGAAACAGCGGTCTCCCGCGCCAAATTCTAATCGACATATGACGATTAGAAATGGCTGTAACTCGATGAAAACACAACATGGCGACACGTTCTAATTGACACGATTACGGAGCCCCGGCGGACCGGATTTTTTCCTTCACTCCAACGCATGCAGTGTCACGCGAAGGCCGTCTTGACGAGGCGCCGAATCGCTCTTTGACAATTTGAGCAGCCACCGTCTCGACTGCCGTCGACTCGATCTCGCCATCTGGTACGGCCCAAGAGTTTCGGCGCGGCCCCAACCGATTGGTATTACAATGCCCGGGTCAAGGAGCACGCCGATGCCAACTTCGAGTCGCCGAATCACGCGCCGTGATTGTGTTGCTGCGTTCCTGGGCTTCATGGCGGGACTCGTCTGTCTTTCCGGGCTGGTTGTCGCGCGGCACCATACTCGTCGCATCGAAGGCATGCTCCGAATGCTCGGGCCGGTGCACGCGGCCGAAGCATCGCCGTCCATCAATGGCCGTCAGCTCTTCCCTCCCGACGATCCGTGGAATACGGACATTTCCAAGGAACCGGTGGATCCGAATTCGAACGTGCTGATCGCAAGCATCGGAGCCGACAAATCCCTGCATCCTGACTTCGGGACGACTTACAACGGTGCACCTTGGGGCGTACCCTACGTGTTCGTCCCGGGCAACCAGCCCAAGGTACGGGTCAAGTTCAAGTATGCGGATGAATCGGACTCGGGTCCGTATCCCATTCCACCCAACCCTCCGATCGAAGGCGGGCCAAATTCCGATGGCGATCGGCACATCCTGATCATCGACAAGGACAACTGGATCCTCTACGAATTGTACCGAGCTTTTCCCGGGCCCGATGGCAAATGGACGGCCAATGCCGGCGCTATCTTCAATATGAAAAAGAAGAGCCCTCAACGGCCGATTGGCTGGACAAGCGCTGATGCCGCGGGTCTGCCCGTAATGGCTGGACTCGTTCGATACGACGAAATCGTCGAGCAAGGCAAGCTGACTCACGCCCTGAGGTTCACGGCTCGGCGCACGCGCCGCGCATTCGTGTCTCCGGCCAGCCATTTTGCCAGCCGCAGCCAGGATCCCAGCTTGCCGCCGATGGGCATGCGCGTTCGTCTGAAGGCGGACTACGACATCTCCCGTTTTCCGCCGCAGGCCCAAGTGATTCTTCAAGGCCTCAAGACCTACGGGATGATTCTCGCCGATAACGGAGGACCCTGGTTTATCAGCGGCGCTCCCGATCCTCGTTGGAACGACGCGTGGCTCGACACTCTGAAGAGAGTTCATGGAAGCGACTTCGAAGTGGTCCGCATGGGCAAAATCGAGGACCGCTGACGCGCCCAATGAACCGGCAGCTTCGGATCGCAGTTGCGACTCACTTACCCGCCAGCAGCGTAGTGTTCCGCGTCGAGACGTGCGAGGCACAATTCGTATTCGAGGTGGCATGAACAGGTTGCGGCTCACCGTTGTAACGCCGGTTTTTCCCACGAGCGCAGAACCGCACCGGGGAATTTACGTTTACAACAAGGTTCTCTGCCTGCAGCGACACGCCGATGTCGACGTTGTGTGCGCGTTGCAGTTTTTCCCTGCGTCGCGGCTCGCGCGGCTTCTCTCGGCGCGCTACGACCGGGTAGATCTGGATTTCTCACCAAGTCACGTCAAGGTTCGATATCTGGAATATCCAGGGTTTCCCCTGATCTCTCGCCCCATAAACAGCGTGGTATGCCGGTATGTGATTGAGCCGCACATAAGGAGCCTTAAGCCCGACGTCATTGTGGCTTATTGGGCCCAGGCTGAGGCCAATGCAGCCATTGAGATTGGACGGAAACTCAACGTTCCGGTCATTGTCGGCTCTCTCGGCTCCGACCTCTTCCTGGCACGTGGAATAGGAAAACAACTCGCGAAGCGAGTCGTGAAGAGGGCGGATCGCGTGATTACAGTGAGCGAGGATTTGCGGAGAGCCGCTATTTCTCTGGGCGCGCTGCCCCAGAATGTAAGAACGATCCTCAACGGGTGCGATCGCTCCATTTTCTATCTGCGCAATCGCGCCGCGAGCAGATCCAAGCTAGGCTTCAGTCCTGAAGTCCGTCTCGTTCTTTTTGTTGGATGGCTGTTGCCGCTCAAAGGTGTGTTGGAACTTGTGACGGCCTTCGCCCAGGTTCGACAGGAACTTGCCAACGCCGAACTGGTATGTATCGGAAAGGGCCCCCTCGAGCAATTCTTGCGATCCAAAGGCGTTCGTGCGCTAGGTCCCAAATCGAGCGGTGAGATTGCCGACTGGTTGGGCGCATGCGATCTGCTCTGCCTTCCGAGTCACTCCGAAGGTTGTCCCAATGTTGTTGTCGAGGCGCTCAGTTCCGGACGCGCGGTGATCGCAACGCACGTTGGTGGTATACCCGAATTGGTCGACCGCGATTCGGGAATTCTCGTACCCCCTCGATCTCCGTCCGAACTTGCGACCGCCATCGTTGAGGGCCTCAAGCGATCTTGGGACGAAAATGCGATTGCGGCGCGGATGGGCCGGAGCTGGGACGACGTAGCGGACGAAACATATAACGTCTGCCTGGAGGTGCTCTCTGAGAGAAGACACGCCAGTAAACAGTAGTCTTAGCGGAAAAGAAAAACGACGACGCAATTGGGCGTCATCGGAGTATGCGCTTGACGATCCGTTCGGCGGTGTGACCGTCCCAGAGAGCGGGTGGGGCCGGGGTGCGACGTTGGGTAAGCGCCATTTGGAAAGCGTCGCGAATCCGAGTCGGATTGTTGCCGACTAGCTGGCTAGTACCCCCGTTCTCGATGAGGGTAACAGGGCGCTCCGTGTTCCAGCGGAGCGTCAGGCATGGAACGCCGAGGACGGCGGTTTCTTCCTGAAGGCCACCGCTGTCGGTCAGGACAACGCGTGCCTCCAATGTGAGGCGCAACATTTCGCGATAGGTCAGCGGCTTGAGAGGCAGAACGCGCGGATGGCCCACGAAACGATCCCAAAGGTCGAATTCTTCGAGGCGCAACTTAGTGCGCGGATGAATGGGGAAAATAAGCGGGGCCGTCTCTGCAAGCTCCAGCAGGACGCCCACGAGTTCCGCGAGAGTGCCGGGGTCGTCCACGTTGGAGGGGCGATGCATTGTCAGTAACAGATAGCCGCCGGAAGCGAAAGCAACGGGGCGAGCGGCGACGAGATTGCGCGCGATGAAATCGATGGGATCAAGCCGGGCGGCGCGTTCACGTTCATAAGCCATCGTGTCAATCATGATGTTGCCCACACGGCATATGGCCTCGGGGTTTACGCCTTCGCGAAGAAGATTCTCGTCAGCGGAGGAGTCGGTGGTGAAGAAAAGATTGCTGACGCGGTCGGTCACGACGCGATTGATCTCCTCCGGCATCTCCCAATCGTTGGACCGGAGCCCGGCTTCAATATGGGCGACACGCGCCTGGTGCCTGCGAGCGATGATCGAACAAGCTGCGGTGGCGTTCACATCGCCAACGACGACGACCCAGTCCGGTTTGTAGGAGACGAGCACCTTCTCGAACTCGATCATTGTCTGGCCGACCTGGTAGGCGTAAGAGCCGCTGCCCACGCCAAGATTGACGTCAGGTTCGGCTAATTCAAGTTCGTCGAAGAACGCCTTGGACATATCGTGGTCATAGTGCTGGCCCGTGTGAACGAGGACATGCTCGACAGCATAGCCCCGTAACGCGCGCGCGAATGGAGCGACCTTCATGAAGTTGGGCCGCGCGCCCACGATGGACATAATTCTCACTGACGCACGCGCTTCAGCGCCTTGATGTGAAACTCACTAACGTAACCGGCACCCACGAGGCCGACACGTGAGTGTTTGGCAGAATCGGGTATCACTGCAGTATGAGCAAGTGGGGCCGCTCGCCCATGACGGGCATTATTTTCACTGATCGAGTCTCCCGATCTTCGCATTGCGGATGTTCACGACAGCATCACCCACCGCGGTGACGCGGGCTTTCCATGTTTCGCCTTGCATCGAATCGCTTCGCTGCTGTCGAGCCTCCCCAGAATCTTCACGAATGGCCTGTTCAACTTTGCTCACGAATTCGTCATGCCCGCGCGCGACATACACTTGATCACTGTAGAACTCCACTTCAGGCAGATTGGTGGACACAACGGGCAGACCAGCGCTAAGGTATTCGCGCAGCTTGATGGGATTGACGTTACGCGTCAGTTCGTTCACCTCAAACGGGATGATGGCCACGTCGAACGCCCGGCAAAAGCCAGGGAGCGCCTCATACGCACGACGA
>Ga0307373_10009867_pt1 | contig 14169 bp, 11 predicted proteins | sample OX2MG_FD_202534 | JGI IMG/M metagenome (GOLD analysis project Ga0307373, IMG submission 202534) | Soil microbial communities from Risofladan, Vaasa, Finland - OX-2 | ecosystem: Environmental > Terrestrial > Soil > Coastal area > Acid sulfate soil | place: Finland: Risofladan, Vaasa | collected... | reverse complement strand
ACAGGGTGCGGGGCTGGGCATAGATCGTGGTAGGGGTATCAAGCTGCTCCAGCACCCCCTTGCTCATCACCGCGATGCGATCGGCGATGGATAGCGCCTCTTCCTGGTCGTGAGTCACGAATACCGAAGTGATCCCGGTTCGGCGCTGAATACGCTTGATCTCCTCTCGCATCCTTACCCGCAGCCGGGCGTCTAGGTTCGAGAGCGGCTCGTCCAGCAGCAAGACCTTCGGCTCCAGCACCAGGGCCCGGGCCAGGGCGATGCGCTGTTGCTCTCCGCCCGAGAGCTGGCTGGGATAGCGGCGCGCGGCCTCTGGCAGGCCGACCATTTCCAGGGCCTCGTCAACCTTCTTGGCGATCTCCTCTCTCGGGAGCCGGCGTAGCTTGAGGCCAAAGGCCACGTTGTCCCACACTCGCATATGCGGCCATAGCGTGTATTTCTGGAACACCATGGCCGTTGGGCGCTTGTTGGGCGGCATAGCCACGACGGAGCGTCCATCAATGGTGATATCCCCGCTATGCAACGCCTCGAAACCGCCAATCATCCTCAGGGTGGTGGACTTACCGCAGCCGGACGGGCCGAGGATGCACAACAACTCTCCGCTCGGCACGGTGAAGGAGATGTCGCGCACCGCCTGAACGTTGCCGTAATACTTGACCAGATTCCGCAGGGCCAACTCAGCCATCGTTCACGCCGCTCCCAAAATACGGACACCCCGGCCGCGCGCCAGTATCTGGGCGACGACCAGCAGCAAGAGCGAGGGGATAGACAGCATCAGGGCGAACACCGCTCCCTCTGGCTGGGCATAGCTATTCACCGCATCGTACATGATCAGCGGCATTGTCTTGTAATGCGGCAAGCCGACGATCAGCGTACCCTGCGATTCGTCCAGGGCGGCCACGAAGGACAGCAACATCGCCACGGCAATGGCGGGCGCGGCCAGCGGCAAGGTGATGCGGAGAAAGGTGCCCACGCGTGAGCAACCCATGTCCAGCGCCGCCTCTTCCAGGCCACGGTCGATGTTCTGGAAGGCGGTGGCGGGAATCCAGATCATGAAGAGTAAGGTTTCCACCATCTGGATGGCCACGATCCCCTGAAAGGTTTGCACGAAATTGATCTGATAGAAGAAGGTTAGGATGGAGATATAGAGGCCGAACTTGGGGAAGGCATTGGACGCCAGAAAGATGAGGAGCAGGGTTTGGCGGCCGAAGAACCGGAAACGCGCGAAGGCATAGGCGGCAGGGAGGCACATCAAGGTCGAGCAGAACATCACCACGGCGGCGGTCTCTAAACTCAACTTGATTGAATCAATAATGCCGGTAAGATTCCAGACATCCGGCCACCAGTGCAGGGTCCAGCTCTGGGGCAGTAAGCTGTTCCCAGTCCACTCGCTTTCGAAGGCCCAGATGGTCATCACCAGCAGCGGCCCCAGGATAAAGATGGCCAGCGCCGCCAGAGCAATCCACTTGAACCCGCCCAGGAGCACGCCCAGGCTCCGCGCCTCCCGTGACGGGCGAATGCGGCCACCCACGGTTACTTGCGCCATACCGTCGTCCTCCCTGTCTGGAGCCACGGATTGGACATCAGGCATGACCCTCACCGCCGCCGTTGTCTAGCCAGCGCCACCACATACAGCAGGCCAACCAGAATGGCAAAGCCAAAAGTAATGACCGCTAGGCCCTGCGCAACAAGCAGCTTTTGGAGGCCGACATCCTGGTCCATCAAGGGGCCGAGCATTTGCGGCGCGGTTGGGCCGAGCAGATCGGGGATGTTATAGCTGCCGAGCACCCCGATAAAGGCGAGGGCAAAGGCGATCAGCGCCTGGCGCAAGGTAAGGGGAAACAGGATGCTGATGAAAATGCGTGGATACCCGGCGCCGATGTCACGGGCGGACTCGATCAGTGCGTTGTCGATCTCGCCTAGTCCGGCGCCCAGCAGCAGCACGGTGATCGGGATATTGTTCCAGACCTGCGCCAGCACGATACCGGTGGTGTTGTCGATCAGTTGCGGGAACTGCCCCCCGAATACGGTTGACTCAAGATGCGAGTCCTGGAGCAGCACATCGAGAAAGTTGCCCTGCTGATAGAAGGAGATGAAGGCAAAGGCCGAAATGATCGTGGGGATGAACAGGGGGATCAAACAGAGCGAGCGGAACATGGAGGCCACACGGCTCTGGGTGAACCTGAGATACATCGCCACCGGGTAGCAGAGGGCGAAGAGCGCCAGCACGGTGATTACGGTCACGCGAAGACTGAAGGCGATCGACTGGCGAGCCTGCGGATCGTTCCAGATCTCCTGATAGACCTCAAGGCTCAGGGTGCGCTCCACCACCTGTCCTCCGTGGCGGAGGACCACATGCTGGACGGCCAGGGTGTCCCAGATGGCCTTGAGGGCGGGATAGACAATGATCACGGCCAGGAAGAGCACCGGAGGCGCGACCATGCAGTAGGCCAGGACATGTTCGCGCAGGTTGATGGAGCGGCGCCGCGGCGCCGCTCCATCGCGTACAAGGCCAACCGATGTGCTCAACCAGTACCCCGTGTCTAACTAAGAGGGTACGTTGGCCGTCCAGAGAGCGTTGAGATCGGTGCTGTACAGGCCACCCGGCCAGAAGGAGTCGTAGCCCGTGGCGATCGGGCCAAAGTGCCTGATCAACGAAGGCGGCATGTACTTGAAATTAATCGAGGGAAAGCCATCGATGGCCGTGGCGATCTTAGCTTGCTCGGCGGGAGTCAGGATGAAATTGAGAAACGCCCTCGCCCCGACCGGATTCTGCGACAGCTTCGGCACCGAGAGAAAGGTCGGGCCGCCGGGGAACGGAGGGTTGATTTGCGTGAGCTTGATGTACTTGGGCAGCAGTCCACTCCCCAGCGCGTCAAGACTTTGGTCGGACCAGGCCGTAGCCAGGGTAATCGTACCCCTGGAAAGGAGGTTCAGCACCGGGGCGTTCCCACTGGGATAGAAACCGTGTTGGAAAAGATCGGGCTGGATGCTCTTGAGCAGAGCCCAGGCTTTAGGCCAATTCTTCTCGAAGGATTTATTGTAGGGCGCCGTCGCCATCTGCTGGTACTGCATGGGATCCATTACCGAGCGGACCGCGCCCACCACGAAATTAGCGCCGGAGCCACCCAGATTGGGCTTGCAGTAGGTGAATTTACCCGGATTCGACTTGATCCAGGCGATCAAGTCGCTAAAGGTCTTGGGTGGGTGAGGCACCTGTTGGCTGTTATAGGCCAGCACCACGGCCGATGCCCGGTAGGCAATGCCGTAGCCTGCCGCGGGTAGCTCCACCGTGGGATCGATCCTGGATGCGTTCGGCACGTTGCCGGGGTTGAGGGGGAGGAAGTAGTCCTTGTAGGTCGCGCCTACCGGATAGTTGAAGCCGTTGGGCGTGCCTTCAAAAACGTCATAGTCGATGCTCTTCTTCCCCACCTGCTTGGCGGCCACCAGATTATCGACCACCTGCGTCTGCATGGCGGTACCCCCATGCAGGATGTTGGTAAAGGTCACGCTGTATTGCGGGTACGCCTTCTCGAAGTCAGGAATCAAGGTATCGCGGAAGAGGGTCTCGACGTTCACGTCGCTACCGGTGATGATGTAGAGGGGCGTGGTACTCGCGGCGGCGTGAATGGATGGAGCCAATCCAGATGAGAGCGTAAGGCTCGCGATCAAAGCCAGGGCGGCCATGCCTCGCGGGATCAAACCAGATCGTGTAGGCATTGCATCCAATCCTCTCAACGTTACGTAGCGTATGTTTCAGGATCCTGGTATGGTCGCTGGCGATTATGTGCCCATGGCAGCCAATCCTCAATTCTCGCGAGGCGCTAATCAGGTGAAGACGGATCAGTCCTTTCGTGCGAACCGCGAGGACTGCCCGCCACAACCAGATCCGGCAACACTACCCACCACATCCTGGTAGGACCGAACCGAGCGGCTCCCCCATGATACGGGCGGCGATGTTAAGGACAGTTTAAGCCCAAAATAAAAGCTTGTAAAATGCGGTTGATTTTCTCGCCCATCCGCTCCATACTCGACGCGGCATACCTATAGACCATACGCGCTGATCGTTCCGGACTCGTCGGGCATGTAGACGCCTCCGTTTACGACCAACGGGCTCTCCCAGTGGACACCCTGAATGTTCCCCCCAGCGGTGGACAGGCCGCTGCTCCAAAGCTGTGTCCCAGTGATGGGATTGAAGGCCCGCAAGGCCCCACTCTCCGCGGCGTACAGGACGCCTCCGGCCAGAAGTGGGGAGCTATACGTGTCATAGTGTACCCAGACCAGATGAAGGGAAGGCCGGCTACCCGTCACCGTGAGGCGAAGGGCTCCGACGCCTTTATCAGTGGTGTAAAAGATCCAGGTTCCGCCGGAGGAATCGGTCCAGGCGATGCCGGCGGTCGGCATCTGCCCACCCTGGGGAATCGCGAGTTGGGACAACTCGCCGCCCGTATGGCCTAACCGTCCCCGGCCGCTCAGGTTCGTGCGATCAAGCACGCGAAGATAGTTGTCCTTGCCTCCTTGAACGGCCAGCCAGGGATGCGGTCCGGCCTGCCGGGGAACGAGAATGGGGGTCGTGCTGCCAAGGTCGAGATCCTGGGAGTCCAGATCAGCAAAATTGGTGGGTGTGTATGCGTCCTTGAGCGCGAGACCCGTCCCGCTAAGCGCGAGGCGGAGCACGCTGTCACCCCAATTGTTGACTCCGTCGTAGGCGCCATTTCCCGTGGCCACAAACACGTTCCCCCGGGTGGGGCTGCCGCTCATCGTATCCACGAGGGTGCCATCGCGGGCCCAGATCCCCGACTGCACGTGGGCGCAGTCAGGGGTTCCACCGCCTATTTCGATGATCAATCGCCTGATGTTGTCGCAGAGGGTGTTGAACACGCCAATCTGGCGGCTTTTGGTATCAATGGCGACCACGTGGCCGTCGTAGTTTCCCGCATCGCCGATGTAGCCGCTGGTGGTGACCAGCAGTGTACTGCCTACCAGGTTGAGAGCGGAGGCGATCTTCTCGTCTTGCGGATGCAGGGTCACCAACAAGGGCCAGCCGGGCGCCTCGGCGCCGGTCGACGCGGATAATTTATGGATATGGCCATCAGGACTGGCGCTATAGATCCACGCCTTTGTTGGGTCGGCGGCCGGGGTGGCCGTGGTGATTCGGTAGTCAGGAAGGCCTTGATCGTGAGGATCGAACTTCCAGACGGTCGCCCCGGTCGCCGCGTCGAGGGCATAGGTGACTCCGCGCCGGGTGGTTGTATAGAGGAGGTTGTGGTTCTTCCCAGCCCCCACCCCCGTGAGCTCAATCAGCGACTCGTCGGCCACTCCGTCGAGTTGCACGGTCCACAAGCGCCTGAGGCGGCCTACGGTCGCGGGCGTAAGGATCCGCTCGAAAGGATTGATGCCTGAACGCATGGAGTTGAAGTTGAATAGAGGGTAATCGGTGAGCGCGGCCGCGGCGGCATGGGTTCGTGGCGCGGAGGTAGGGAGGAACAGCGCGACAACGAGCATGCCGGTGGCGGCGGACCGTCCCGCACGGCCTACCTGCCGCCGCGCGGGGCGCCGCCCTCTGGAGAAAAAAGATGGGAGGAAACTCACGACTCTACCTTCCTCGCTTCAGTGCAGGGCAGCCGCCAAGCGCGGGCGGTATGCCATGCTCAACTCATGGTCAGGGCCGAGGATGGTGAAAATCGCCAGCATGGCCTTTCGACTCCCATCGTCCCCATAATGTCGATCTCTCTCCAGTACCTGAAGAAAGCGCTCCAGCGCCTCAGCGTATTCTCCGGCGGCGGCCGCGCGGACAGCCAATATCCAGAGAGCCGCTAGATCGTCAGGATTGGTCGCCAAGGCGGCTGCCGCATCCTCGCGGCTGGGCAGGCCAATCGATTCAGCGATAAACTGAAGGCGCTTCAGGATTGCGGCGGCCCGCTGGCCCTCCTCGGTTGTAGGCGGGAGACTTTCCAGCAGGGGACGCGCGGCCTCCTCCTGGCGCTGGTCGAGAAGAATCTCGGCCAGGCCAAGGGTGGCGCCCGCGTGATCTTTCTCGAGATCGAGCGCCGCTCGGAACAGCGGCTCGGCCTCGGACAGGTCCCCTGCCTGCACTCGTTCGCGTGCTTCGCCCGCGAGTTGGTCCGCCCGCGAGGGGATGAGGCGCGCGAGGAAGGCGCGAACCGATCGTTCGGGCAACATCCCGACGAACTCGCTCACGACCTTGCCGTCGCGGAAGGCCTTTACCGCCGGTATGCCTTGAATGCCGAAGCGAAGCGACAACTCTGGTTCGTAGTCCGTATTGATCTTGACCAACTCCCAGGCGCCGTCAGCCTGTGCCGCCAGCTTCTCCAGGATGGGTCCAAGCATCTGGCAGGGCTGGCACCAGACCGCCCAAAAGTCCACCACCACCGGAACTGCCCGCGAGCGCTCGATCACGTCCTGCTCGAAGGTGGCCAGGGTGACCTCACGCGAAACCGTCTTCTCCATGACAACCGCTCCTCGCTGACTGGAAGGCTCGGGCCGTCAAACGAAGCGGGTCATTCCTCGCGGCGGCCGCGCGCCCCTCGCTCTTTCCTCATTAAGGTAGCTAGAACGGCGCCATCAAGCCAACGAAGACGGGGTTATGGGTGGACGTACGGCACGAGAGTATCAATGCTGGGTTGCTGGGCCACCGACCAGACTTGAATGCGGCCAGCGCCGTCCTGGCGCACCTTGAGGAAGGGGAGCGGATGACGGGCGATGCCGCTCAACACCGTTCCATCGGCATTGTACTGCGCCCCGTGGCATGGGCAGACAAAGGTGCTGCTGGGAGGCATCCAGGATATGGCGCAGCCCATGTGCGTGCAAGCGGCGGAGACCGCGTAGATGGCCCCGCCCGCCTCGGGATTGACCACGAAGCCCTCCACGGCGCCGGCGCGGAATCGCCGCGCTTCGCCTGGAAGGAGAGTAGCCAGGGTGTGACCCGTATCCATCCAGCGCCCGCGGTCCGCCGGCACCATTTCAGCGGTGAGCGGCGCCGACGCCTCGGCATGCGCTCCATCGTGCTTCCCACGGTCATAGGCCAGTTTCGTACTGCCTCCGGCGCCCACCGCGATTCCGGCAACCGCGGTCGCCGCCCTGCCCAGGATCCCCCGTCGAGACACGGCCCGCGGCACGGCCGGCGGCGCATCGGGGACGGCGCCTCGCTCAGCCAACCGGGTCTCAAGCTGACTGAGAAACTCAGGGCGGGGCGCAGTGGAGTCCGCGCGCCCCGCCTTCAGAAACGCGGCGGTGCGGGCGAGGTCTTGTTCGACGGGGCCTAGATCAGATCGGAGCGCGGGATCTCGCTCCGCGGCCAGATCGTCCAACACCTCGGAAAGGCTGTCGAATTCGTCACTCACCAGCGGACCCATCCAGACGAAGCTTGGCGGCATGCTTCAGCGCCCGATGCTGCAGTACTTTGACATTCGCATCAGTGGTTCCCATTCGCCGGGAAGTCTCGGCGACGCTCATGCCCTCAAGCAGACGGCATTGCAGAACGGTACGATAGTTTTCGGGTAACCGCTCCAGGATGGCGGTCGCTCGGCGGGTCGTCTCTTCTTGGCGCCAGAGATTGGGCGGTGGCGGCGCGGCGATCCGCAATCGTGCTTCCTCGAGCGCAATCACCTGTGCCCCCTGTCGCGAGCGCCAATAGTCATTCACAAGATTGGTAGCCACTCTGTAGAGCCAGGCCAGGATGCTACGCTCCTCGCGGGCCGGATCAAGGTGGTTCACCGCGCGCAAAAACACTTCGCTGGTCAAGTCCTCGGCCGCTTCCCGGTTCCCTACCTTGACATAAATGAAACCGTACACGGCACGCATATGCGCGCGATAGATCGAATCAGTGGTCTGGGGTACCTGCGTCTGTGTTTCGGCGCCCATATCTCTATTTCGTTCTTTCACGGCGCCACTGGCGCCATGTCATGGTAGAGCTCAAACGCGGGGTGCGCAACCAACCTCGTCGGCCAAGGCGCCTCACGTGCGTCCTCGTTTCACAACACACTGTACGGTGGAGGTTACAGCGGCGCGGACCCATTCGTGCTAGACTGAAGGCGAATTGTGGCCAATGCCCGTGACCACGGCACGCAGTCAGGCGATAGCATTACCATTGGCCTAACCTTTACCCAGCAGGATCTGGCGTCGATGGTTGGGGCTACCCGCGAAAGCACCAACAAGGTGCTGCGAAACTATCAAAGCCGTGGCCTCTTGCGGTTGGATAACCATACATGTACGGTGCTTAAGCCGGAGGCGTTACGCCGCCAGATGGAGCTGAGCGGGCCGGTCGGGGATTCCTAGTATCTACCAGCCCGCGCCGGCTCCCATCCGCCCGCCCGGCTCGAGACACCGGCCAGGAGTTGGGAACACTTTTCCGGGGTTGCACAACCCGCGGGGATCAAAGGCCAGCCGTATCTCCTTCATCAGGGCCATATCGGCCTCGCTAAAGATCAGGTGCATGAGGTTGTTCTTTTCCATGCCGATTCCGTGCTCTCCGCTCAGGGAGCCGCCCACGGCGGCGCAGATGGCCAGAATGTCGTCGCCCGCCGCTTTGACCCGTTCGACGCTTCCTTCAATCTCGGCGTCGAAGAGAATGAGGGGATGGAGATTCCCGTCGCCCGCGTGGAAGACGTTGCAAATGGTGAGTCCGTACTTCCGGCCCACTTCGGCGATTTGTTCCAACACGGCCGGCATGGTTCCGCGGGGAATCACCCCGTCCATCGTGTAGTAGTCCGGGGTAATGCGGCCAAGCGCGCCGAACGCGCCCTTGCGGCCCGCCCACAGGAGGGTCCGTTCGCGCGCTGTCGCGGCTACTCGCACTTCGCGGGCGCCGACACGGATACACTGGCTGATGATCGCCTGCGCCGGCTCGTCCAGGCCATCGGGGGGACCCTCGATTTCAATTAAAAGCACGGCCCCGGCGTCTCGTGGATAGCCGGCATGGTAGGCATCCTCAACTGCCTGGATGGGCAGATTATCCATCATTTCCAGCGCGGAGGGCACGATGCCTTCGGCGATGATTCCGGAGACCGCGCTACCCGCCTGCTCGACGGAGGAAAAGATCGCCAGCATCGTCCGCACGCCAGGGCTCAGCGGGGTCAGCTTCACCGTTACCTCTGTCACCACGCCGAACGTGCCCTCGGAGCCTATGACCAAGCCAAGCAGGTCGTAGCCGGGAGGATCGAGGGCGTCACCACCCAGCCGAACCACCTCTCCCCCCATCAGCACCATTTCGAGGCCCAGCACATGGTTGGTGGTCACCCCATGGAGGAGTGTATGGGGACCGCCGGCATTCTCGGCCACGTTCCCCCCAATGCTGCAGGCCCGTTGGCTGGAAGGATCAGGAACGTAATAGAGCCCATACTCCTTTACCCTGTCGGAGAGGTGCATGTTGACCACCCCAGGCTGCACCACGGCCCTCCGGCTCTCGGGATCGACGGAGAGAATGCGATTCATCCGCGCGGTGCAGAGCAGCACGCCGCCGGCGGCGGGAATGGCCCCTCCGCTCAGGCCGGTGCCCGTGCCCCTGGGAGTGACCGGGACTTCATGCTCGGCGCATATGCGAAGCGCGGTAGCCACCTGGCTCGTGTGTGAGGGCAGCACCACGGCCTCCGGACGCGCCCGGTCAATGGACCCATCATACGAGTAGAGACGCATGTCGTATGGCTGCCAGAGCACGGTATCGGGGCCAAGCGCGTCCACTAGCGCGCGCACCACGGGTGGCGCCTCGACCTGGGTCGCCGCTCTCGCCATCTGAAGCCTCTCCATTTCGCGCCGTTCACACGGCATACTTTGTCCGCTCCGATCGGCGGGACGGCCCTGCTTACGAGGGTAGCGCTCCCAGGGCAAACGCACCAGCGCGCGATTCTGATTGCGTGCGAAGGGTGGGGCTGGTAGGCTGGAAGTGACGCAATCCGGCCCATGGCGCGTGGGCGCTCGAGTATGGGGAGAGCCAAATGATGACCGTCGTTGATCTGCCGCTCTTCCCGCTGAATATCGTGTTACTGCCGGACATGATTCTCCCGCTTCATATCTTCGAGCCCCGATATCGGGAGATGATCCTTCGTTGCCTGGAGACCGATCGGCGCTTCGGCGTCTCACTGATCAAGGAAGGTCAGGAGGTGGGGGGAAGCGCGGTGGTATTTGACGTGGGCACGGTCGCGGAAATCACGGCCAGTACGATGCTGGAGGATGAGCGGATGAACCTGGTGACCGAGGGACGAGAGCGTTATCGTCTGTTAGACATCTCTGATGATCGCGCCTATCCCCATGGACTGGTCGAGTTACTGGAAGAGCCCGTTGGAGAGCTGGAGAACGCGAACCTCAAGGCGAGCCTGACCCGCGATTTAGCGCGCCGTTATGTGACTCTCTTGTTACGTCAGGTCGAACCAGCAACCATTACCTTCGAACTACCGGACGATCCGCTTGAAATATCCTATCGGGTGGCGAATCTTCTGCAGCAGGTACACCCTGGGCGATCGTCCGAAACGCAGGGCCTCCTGGAAGCCGAGAGCGCCGAGGAGCGGTTGCGACTGGAGATCGATATTCTGGGCCGCGAGTACGCGATTCTGCAACGTATGAACCAGATCAGCCGGCCCAAGCGGAAGCCGTACGGCAACCTGAATTAGTGTCCATCGACGCTTGCGTACCGCGAGCGGGTAGAATAGCAGGAGGATTCGCGATCGCCCAGGGAACCCGTCCGAGCGGCGATCCTCGGGTTTTCCGCACTGGCCGACGTATGGAGGATGACAAGACAATGGGAAGCACTGGGTATGGGCGCGCGCGCCGAGAGAAGGCGCCAAAGCCTTTGAGCGTGCCTGCGTGGAGCGCGGCGATTGGGGCGGTATTGGTCGTTCTCGGCTTCCTCGTGGCCAGCGCCTTCATGGCGGGCTTGGGAATGCTCCTCTTCTGTTGGGGCGTGATTTCCTTCGGTTTCCTCTATGTAAGCCGGCGCCGGCGCGCGGCCCGAGCGCACGGATGAGTGATCGCCGAGCGGCGTTGCCGTCCGAGGAGGTTGAGCGGTATCGCGCTCAGTTCCCCACCCTCGCCAGGAAAATCCACCTGAACACGGTATCCCTGGGGCCGCTTTCGTCTCGGTCGCGTGAGCGGGTGCTGGAGTTTCTTGACCTCTGGGAGGAGTATGGCGCGTCCGCCTGGTACCGCACCTGGCTGGGTGAGTGCGCCATGGCCCGTGAGCGCCTGGGCCGCTTAATTGGCGCCGGTCCGGAACAGATCGCCCTGCATGGCTGTGTCTCCGACGCTCTTGCCGCGGTGGCAAACTCACTGGATTACACCCGGCGCGACGAAGTGGTGGTCGCCGATCTTGATTTTCCCACCATACCAATTCAGTGGCTGAGCCGAGAAGGTCAAGGAATTACGGTGCGGTTCGCGGAGAGCAGTGATGGGATCACCGTGCCGCTCGAGCGCTACGAGGCGCTGGTCACCGAGCGGACGGCCCTGATCGCCACCTCTCAGGTTTTTTTCACCTCCGGCGCGGTGCAGAACCTCGCGGCCTTGGCGGAGATCGCCCATCATAAGGATGCCCTGCTCTTGGTCGACGCCTACCAAGGCACGGGCCAGATCCCGACCGACGTACGCGAGTTGGAGGTAGATTTTCTGGTCACCGGGGGACTGAAGTGGCTGATGGGCGGTCCTGGTCTGGCCTATCTCTACACCGCTCCTCATCTATTGGGAGATTTACGTCCTTCGGGTTCGGGGTGGTTCGCGGCCGCCAATCAATTTGATTTCGAGCGGCGCGTATTTACCTACAAGGCCGATGGTCGGCGGATGGAGACCGGCACCCCAGCCATGGCCGCCGTCTACGCCGGGCTTGGGGGCCTGGAAATGCTGGAACAGGTTGGGGTGGCGCGGGCGCGGGCGCACACCCTGTTCATGGTGGAATACCTGGAGCGGCAAGCGAACGCCCGCGGCCTCGCCCTTGGCATCCCCTCTGAGTGGACTCAGCGCTCGGGAATCGTAACCCTGCGCATGGACGAGCCGGCGCGCGTGGTGAAGCACCTGGCCTCGCGAGGGATCATCACGGATTACCGTCCGGGACTGGTGCGCGTTTCGCCATTCTTCTTTACCACCACGGACGACATCGATGTGTTCCTCGCCGCGCTGGACGAGACCCCGGCCGCCTGATTGCTCAGTTGGCGCTTGTCTTGGACTTGGCCACACGACACGCGGCATCCGTGAGAAGATATCCCTCCCCTTGCAACGTCGGTTGATGGTCGTGATAGACGGCGACCCACGACACTGGAGGGAAGAAGGCTCATGTCCACACCAGAGCCGGCGGAGTGCCGCCAACTCGCCCTCCGGTTCCCCGACCCGATCCAGCACGATTACGAGGTCATCACACCTGTAGTCGTGCGGCGTCAAGGCACACGAATGGCCTCAACGATACTCACCGTTGACGCCGCACCGTCCCCCATATTAAAATCCATCACAACACGAGGATCCCACCGTAAGATGGGCTCGCCGTGAAAGGATTCCGTCGTCAGAGGGTTCCGCAATGCCCAGCTATGAGCAGTGACCAGGGGAGGACACCGCCATGGGTCATAAGCGCCACGCGAGCGTCGAGCACCAGCAAACGAAGACGACGACCGGGGGCCATAGCCGGGCGGAGGTCCAGCGCGCGGATGTCCCCGGCCAGGCGTTCGCCGCCGTCATGGCCGCCGTGGCCACCCCCGGCAACATCCTGGCCCTGCAGCGCACGATCGGCAACGCCGCGGTCAACCAGTTGTTGCGTCAGCAGGCCGCCATCGCCGCGGTCCAACGCATGCCCATGCCCGCCGCATTCGGCCCCAGCGTCCAGCGCCGTGCCGAGGGCGACGAAGGGATCGGCCATATCTGCACGGCCGGTTGCCGGCACGCGGTGCAGCGCGCCACGGAGAATAGCCTGCCGGTGGCCGCGCCCGTAGGCTCGGCGCCGGAGACGCATGTGTGTGGTCCCCAGTGCCGGCACACCGCGGGGCACGGGGCCAGCCAGGCCACTGTCATGCGCGCGACCGCCCACGGGCACACGCCGCGCATCCCCGTGCGGCGCACGGCGGGCCGGCCCCTCTCCGTCCAGCGCCACTCCTCGTTCGAGCACAAGATGCTGGGCGACGTCTCCCCCGAAGACCTCAAGGTACTGGCCAGCGCCGCGAACCTGGATAAGAAGAGCGGCATGGCGCTCGAGAAATACGGCAACGGGGGGGCGAAGGAAATCCGCGGCCCGAATGGGGTGATCAGGAAGGAAAACGTCATCCATGTCCTCGAGCAGGAGATCAGGCGCCTGAACTACTTCAAGAGCGCGGCGGTCCAGCCTAACGGCACTGCCATGTCAGGGAAGGAATACCAGGCGCACCTGCGCAAGCAGGACAAGCGGGATCGCGCCCAGAATCGCCTCGACGAGGAGGGGATCTCGGCCGGCCAGGCCCAGGCGCTGTTTGACAACGGCCAAGGGGCACAACTGAAGCAGGACTTGACGGAGATCACCAATACTGAGTGGCAGGTACGCATCGTCTCGTTGCCCAGCCGAGACGGCTCGGACCCCCTGCTGATCACCTATGGCGAGATGAATACCCTGGCCGATCTCTTCGGCAGCCCGCACGAGCTTGCGAATGCCGATCCCAAGAACCGCTATCAGATCGTGCAGGGCGTCCGGCAGCAAAGTCTCATGAAGTTCCTCGACATGCTGCGCGAAGTCGAGGGGGCCAACATCTTGAAGAAGAAGTTCGGCATGCACCTCGGCGAGGGCTTCGATGACGCCATCGGCAGCACGGGCCGGGGCAACGGGCCGCTGCCGATGGGCGAGTTGCGCCTGATGGGGAAGATCCCCGGGGCGAAAGGCAAGAAGACCGGCGACGAAGACACATCGCAGAGCTACGTGGGTGGGTTGGCCCGCAACGCCTGCCACTTCGCCCCCGAGAGTTGGCATTCCTGGGCCGACTACCATGACAAAGGGCGCAAGCTCGCCACCAGCGCCTATGACCTGCGGCATCCAGCGAATGGGGCACAGCCGTCCCCGGCTGATCTGACGACCGCCGATGAGCGAGAGAACGGCGCCATGATCTACAACGGTTATGGCGACCACTTCCTGCAGGACTCCTACGCCGCCGGGCACCTGATCAATAAGACGCAGATCATGCAGTGGCTCGTCAAATGGCTCGACGCTCACCCCTTCCA
>Ga0307373_10009866_pt1 | contig 14169 bp, 13 predicted proteins | sample OX2MG_FD_202534 | JGI IMG/M metagenome (GOLD analysis project Ga0307373, IMG submission 202534) | Soil microbial communities from Risofladan, Vaasa, Finland - OX-2 | ecosystem: Environmental > Terrestrial > Soil > Coastal area > Acid sulfate soil | place: Finland: Risofladan, Vaasa | collected... | reverse complement strand
GGAACGATCGGCCGCGCTCGGTGGTCGCGTACCTGCTCCGAAGCCAGAGATGCGACGCCACAACCACCACGCCAGCGACGACCGCGACGTCCGCGATCAGCCACTTCTCCGAAAAGTGATGGTCGACCGCCGCCACGCTGCAACTCGATGCCTCCGGGTAGAACGACTGGAACTGCGCGCAGCGCTGGGGCGTATAGGTCGTCCCCGGCTGGTCGCCCGCGACAACTGACTTCCCGAACACGAGCCCCGCGCCCGCTGCCAGTTCGCCACCGATACCGATCGCCAGCACCCCCACGCCGGCGAGCAGAGCCATCCACAGGTAGAGGCGAAACAACCAAGACCGCAGCGGCAGTGCGGCTGCCGCCGCAGCGTTGAATCGCGCCGCGATCTGGCGCGGCTCCCCGAATCGCTCAATAGCGAACTCCGTCGCACGCACTTCGTCCATCCCAGCGGCTACGTTGGCCAGTACCGCCTCTCTGAGATGGTCCTCCGTCTCCGTGAGGATCCGCCGCGACTGCGCGCCGTCCACCCGCAGCGCATCGAGAAGCTGGTCGAGGTAGTCGTCGATCAGGCGGGAATCGGCCACGGTATCCTCCGAATCACGGACTCGATGGCACCCGAAAACGCCCGCCACTCGGCTGCCTTCGTCCTCAGCGCCTCGCGCCCCGAATCGCTCAGTGTATATTCGCGCCGCCGCCGGCCGGTTGCATCCGACCAGCGGCTCGATACATGCCCCAGCCGTTCGAGCCGGTGCAGTGCCGGGTAGACAGTGCCCTCCGGGAGCGCGAACGCACCCTCGCTCCGTCGCCGCAGCTCCTCGATGAGTGCGTACCCATGCAGCGGCCCCGCCTCCAGGATCGAGAGCAGCAGCAGGTCCAGGTGCCCTTTCAGTTGGTCTGCGTTCATACATAGCGATGCTATGCATAGAACCGGCAGGTGTCAACGCCTTTCCCAGGGCCCCGCGCAGGGCGCCCACGTACGCTTCATCGTCTACACTGCACCCAGCCTCTGCACGGCGGGCCGACAATGCACCAGCCCGAATTCGCCTGGTTCCTCCCTACCTCGGGCGACCTCGAATCGTTTGGCAAGTCCGAGACCCGGCGTCCGGCGACGATGGCATACATGGTTGAAGTGGCACGGGCAGCCGAGCAGGCCGGCTTTACCAGTGCGCTCGTGCCGGTGGGCGATGGCTGCACCGATGCCTGGGTCACCGCAGCCCTGCTCGCACCCCAGACCGAGCAGCTCAAGTTCCTCGTGGCTGTGCGCCCCGGCTTCGTCGCCCCCGTGGTCGCAGCAAAGATGGTGGCAACGTTCGATTCCATGATGCCCGGGCGGCTGCTCGTCAACGTTGTCACCGGTGGCTTCCCCGCTGAACTCGCCGCCGATGGCGACTTCACCCCACACGATGCGCGCTATGCGCGCACCGCCGACTTCATAACCGTCATGCGCCGATACTGGACCGAGAAGCGCTTCGACCACGAAGGGCCGTTCTACCGCGTCGAAGGCTGCCAGCCCATGGTCCACTGTGCGACGCGTCCGCACCCCGAACTCTATGCCGGTGGGGCGAGCGAGCCCGCCGAGGATCTCTTCGCCCGCGAAGTCGATACCTACCTGCTCTGGGGGGAAACGATGCCCCAGATGGCCGAGCGTATCGCCCGCATGACCGCGAAGGCGGCGGCTCATGGCCGCCAGCTCCGCTTTGGCGTGCGCCTTCATGTCCTCGCGCGGGAGTCCGAGGAGGCAGCCATCGCCGCCGCCGACGCCCAGATCGCGGGCGTCTCCGAAGCCACCCTCGCCCGCGCGCATGAGACCCTCCACGCCACCGACTCATTGGGTGAGTCCCGCCAGCGAGCCCTCGCCAACTCCGGCTCGCTCTGGCCAGAAGCCAACCTCTGGTCCGGCCTCGGTCTCGTCCGCCGGGGCATCGGCCTCACCGTTGCCGGTTCCTATGAGCAGGTCGCCCGGAAGTTCCTCGCCTACACGCAGATGGGGCTCTCATACTTCATCCTCAGCGGCTATCCCCACGCCGAAGAGGCGGCAAACGCCGGCCGCACCTGGCTGCCCCGCTTCCGGGAGCTCGCCGCGGAGCGCTCCCAACCAGCACGTCCCGCGGACGCCCACGCGCGCTGATGCGCCCAGGACCAGTGCCCGCCTCAATAGCCCGATAGCCACCGCTCGCTTCCTCCAGTCCGGGAACTGCGGTCTAATCCGAAATGGTGCGCCGCCTTCGGGCCGGGTCGCCTCAGGGGGAAGCTCATGAAAGACACTCTTCACATCGCTGCCATCTGGATGCATATCCTCGGTATCGCGCTCTTCGTCGGCCCGCAGTTCTTCCTCGCGTTCGCCTGGGTCCCGGCCTCGCGCGGTATCGAAGACCTGCCCACCCGCATAAAGGCGATGCGCACGATCACGCGCCGCTTCGGCTATATCGGCGGCGTCGGTCTGCTCCTCATCCTCATCGCCGGGATCTACCTGATTTCCACCTGGCGGAGCTTCTATAGCGTCGACCCGACCCTTGGCTTCAACGATCTCCGCTTCGGCATCATCTTCTCTATCAAGATGACCCTGCTGGCCATCATGCTAGTTGTCCTCGGCCTCCACACGTTCGTGGTCGGCCCACGGCTGCTCGATAAACTCCAGGCCCAGGCTGATGGCAAGCCCGTCAGCGAAGCCGAGCTCCACAGCGCGCGCATGCGCTCCATGGCCCTCAGTATCACGGCACTCGTCCTCGTCCTCGTCATCATGGTCATGGGGACCATGCTCACCACCACTAATTTTTCGCTGCGTTTGACCTGAGCGCCGCTCTCACCTATGGCGACTTCAGCATTCCCACGGGAAAGACGGCCGTCAGGCCGTCGTGGTTACTGGCGTAGAGCAAAGACCCGCCGGGCTGAGGTTCCGGTTGCCCCGCGAACGTCGATACGCCACCCGCTGCCCACCCGGCGGCGAACAGGTAGTCGGTGCGCGTCGTCAGTGGGGGCTGCATCCCGGCAACACTCGCTCGGCAGCAGGTGTTAGCGGGCGTGACTGCTTGCTGGCCACTGCCCTTCGCCATCGCCAGGTCCGTCAGTCCGGCCGCCGTGAACGCGGCATAGGCCGGGGAGCCCGGGCCGTCGCTGAGGTCGCCCATCACGATCACAGGGCCGCTGCCGCGGGTCTTTCCTATCCAGGCCACCACCGATGCAGCCTGGGCCGCGCGGATCTGGTCGCCGCCACCAGTGAAGTGGGTGATGTAGACGTCGATATCGCCCGTCGAAGGCGGCCCCTTCACCACCACGTGCAACGCAGCCCGGCCTTCAGTCTCTGAAGTGCGCGGGTTAATCCACAGCCGATCGGCCCTCAGGATCGGATAACGGCTGAGGATCATGTCCCCCTCCTCGAAGCCGATCTGCCTCGCGATCGCGTCGTTCTGCGCCTGCGTCTGGCCGGGGAACCAGGGGTTCGCGCGGATCGACTGTGACTCCATCTTCAGGGCTGCCGCGAGCGCTTCCCCGGTGTCGCCGTGCGCCTTCGTGTTCGTCACGTCGTTGAAGCCGACGATGTCCGGCCGGAACGCGCGCAGCTCCTTGATCACGAGCGCCAGCCGCGCGCCATAGGTGTCGGCCGCCTGCGTGTTGGTGCTGTCGAGCCCTACCGGGCCGAGGAGGTCGATGAACGCCACCCGGATCGCCGTTGGCGCGGCTGTCGCTGTGCCGGTCGGCGTCGCGGTGGGGATGATGGTTGTTGTGACGGGCACCGTCGGCACGGTGCTGCTCCCGCCCTGGCCCGCCCCGCAACTCGCTGCGCTGATGGCCGCGACGGTCATCACGAGTGCGACCCACGTCCACCTTGACCGCCCGACCTGCGGCCACCTCATTGACAACTGCCCCGCGACACTGATTCACTGTTCGGTATAGGCGAAGACGGAGACGAGTAGCGCCCGCCAGCCCTCCCAGCGAGCCCTGTATGGTGGAAGGGGGCAGAGGCGGCAGGCGCGAACATCCCTCCCGAGCTTCCGGCCGAACGCTCTGCGCGGGCGGGGCGCCGATCCGTAGCGATCGAGTGCCCGGCCGCGGCGCCGCAGCCACTAGACCCGGACGGATGCCCACCGTTAGCAGGGGCAGGGGCGTGACAGCGCCCCTCGGAGTGCCGGACGGTGGCGCAGCCATCGCCTGGAAGCAGGGTGGTACCGCGGGCTTCAACGCTCGTCCCTGGTTGTGGGACGGGCGTTTCTTTGTGGGCGCCGGTTTCGCAGTGTCCAGCCATCATGAGTGGGTACGCCTGGCGCCGGCGCCTGGTTGCACCTGCGCCAACGCCGCCCGCCGAAAGGAACACCAATGTTCAAGCCTGTCGACCCCCGCGTGAACTTCCCCAGGCTCGAAGAAGGCATCCTTGCCTTCTGGCAGCAAAACGCGATCTTCCGGCGCAGCGTGGAAGAGCGCCCCGAAGACAGGCTGTTCGTGTTCTACGAGGGCCCCCCAACGGCCAACGCGCGGCCCGGCATCCACCACGTCCTCTCCCGCGTCTTCAAAGATCTCATCCCGCGCTACAAGACCATGCAGGGCTACCGCGTGCCCCGCAAGGGCGGCTGGGATACCCACGGCCTCCCCGTCGAGCTGGAGATCGAGAAGGAACTCGGGCTCAAGTCCAAGCCCGAAATCGAGCAATACGGCATCGCCGCCTTCAACGCGAAATGCAAGGAGTCCGTCTCCCGCTACGTGGAGGAGTGGACCCGACTCAGCGAGCGCATCGCCTACTGGGCCGACTACGACAACCCCTATGTCACCTGGCACAACGACTACATCGAATCCGGCTGGTGGCTCCTCAAGCAGATGTGGGGTCACGGCCTCGTCTACGAGGACTACCGCGTCTCGCCCTATTGCCCCCGCTGCGGTACCACCCTCAGCGACCACGAAGTCTCGCTCGGCTACCAGGACGACACCCCGGACCCCAGCGTGTTCCCGAAATTCCGCGTGGCCGCCGCGGACTTCGAAGCAGCCACCGGTGTCGCTACCGGGGGATTCGAGTGGGTGAGCCTGGTTGCCTGGACGACCACGCCGTGGACACTTCCCGGCAACACTGCCCTGGCAGTCAACCCCGCTGCCGAATATGGGCTGTTCGAATACAAACGGGACGACGGGCAATGGGAGCTCGTGGTCGTCGCTGTCAGTCTCCTGAGCAACGCGCTGCCTGGAAAAACATCGATCGACGTGGACGTTAATCCCGAGTCTCTTGTTGGGCGGAAATCGCTTCCTGCGGAGGGCGCGGCTCTCTGCCTAGGGCGATTCTCGGGCACGCGGCTGGTCGATTTGAGGTACGAACCTCTCTATCGGCCAGAGGATCTCAGGGAATGGGGCGCCTTCACGCAGGTGATCCAGCATCTGCAAGTCGGCGACAAGACGTTCGCAGATCGAGCCGGGACTGAGATCAGCGGTTCTGGCGTCCGCGCTAACAGAATGCTGATGGGAGGTCCAGGCGATCCGGGCCGGTTCCCGAGACGTGTCGTGGCGGCCGACTTCGTTTCACTTGAAGATGGTACGGGCATTGTCCATGTCGCTCCTGCGTTCGGTGCCGAGGACTTCGAGTTGGGTCGTCGCGAAGGGCTGCTCTTCGTCCAGCCCATCGACCTGCGCGGCATCATGGCACCGGGGCTGCCCGGTGAGGGCAAGTTCGCCAAAGAGGCGGACAGGGACATCATCCGCGACCTCGACGGACGCGGCCTCATGCTCAAACACGGCACCATCAAGCACACCTACCCGTTCTGCTGGCGCTGCGGCACGCCCCTGCTCTACTACGCCAAGCCCAGCTGGTACATCCGCACAACCGCCCAGAAGGCGTCCCTCCTCGAAGGAAACAGCCGCATCAACTGGTACCCCGACCACATCCGCGACGGCCGCTTCGGCAACTGGCTGGAAAACAACATCGATTGGGCCGTCAGCCGCGAACGTTACTGGGGCTCACCCCTGCCAATCTGGCGCTGCTCTTCTTGCGGCAGCACGAGCTGCATCGGCTCCCGGGACGACCTCGTGGACCGAGCCGTGGACCGCGCCATGGCCGAGGCGCTGGAGGACCTCCATCGCCCCTTTATCGACGACATCCTGCTGCGCTGCGACCAGTCGGGCTGTGACGGCGAAGCGAGGCGCGTCCCGGAAGTCGCCGATGCCTGGTATGACAGCGGCGCCATGCCCTACGCGCAGTGGCACTACCCGTTCGAACACGAGGAAGAGTTCCTCCGCAACTTCCCTGCCGACTACATCTGCGAGGCGATCGACCAGACCCGCGGCTGGTTCTATACCCTCCACGCCGAAGCGACACTGCTCAAGGCGAGCGAGGCCGTCCCCGAAAGCATCGCCTTCCGGAACGTCATCTGTCTCGGCCACATCAACGACGAAAAGGGCAACAAGATGTCCAAGTCGCGCGGCAACACCGTCTCGCCCTGGGACGTCCTCGATGCCCACGGCGCCGATGCGACGCGCTGGTACATGTACACCGCGAGCCCGGCCGGATCCTCCCGTCGCTTCTCCCTCGGCCTTGTCGAAGAGGGCCTCCGCCGCTTCCTCCTGACGCTCTGGAACACCTACTCGTTCTTCGTCAGCTATGCCAACATCGACCAGGCCGACCCCCGGGTGGCGCCTGCCACCGCCGCCCCGGAACTTGACCGCTGGCTCCTCAGCGAACTCAACGCGCTCGTCCTCAAGGTCACCGAAGAGCTGGAGGCATACGACCCGACGGATGCCGCGCGCGCCATCGAGGCGTTCGTCGATGACCTCTCAAACTGGTACGTCCGGCGCAGCCGCCGCCGTTTCTGGCGAGGCGCCAGCGAGGCCGACACCGACAAGCAGTGGGCCTATCACACCCTCTACACGGCCCTCGTAACCGTGTCGAAGCTGCTTGCGCCCTTCACACCCTTCATCGCCGAAGAGATGTATCGCAATCTGGTGGTCTCGCTCGACCCGGCCGCGCCCGAGAGCGTGCACCTCGCGGCCTGGCCAACCGCGGACAACGCCCGAACGGATCAGCACCTCAATGAACACATTCGAAGCGTGAAACGCGTTTGTTCACTCGGGCGTGCAGCGCGGGCAAAGGCCCAGATCAAGGTCCGCCAGCCCGTCTCGCAGGTGCTCGTAAAGCTGCCGACGGCGTCCAACCCGGGGTCTGCCGAGGTCGCTGTGATCTCCCGGTATCGTGACCTCATCAAAGAGGAACTCAATGCCTACGACGTCGAATTCCTGGTAGACGAGAGCGAAATTGTGCACTTCGACGTCAAACCGAATCTACCCGCCCTCGGCCGCAAGTTTGGCGCCGGTCTGGCCGTGATCCGCCAGGGCCTTGCTGCCATGCCGCCGGCCGCGGTCGCCGACGTGGTCCGCAGGGGAGAGTCGCTCTCGGTCGAAGGGTATGCGCTCGACCCCCAGGACATCCTGCTGGAACCGCACGACGAGCCCGGTTATGCCACTGCCTCCGACGCTGGCTACACGGTCGCCATCACCACCACGATCACCCCGGAACTCGCCGAAGAAGGACTTGCCCGCGAAATCGTCCGCCGCCTCCAGGATATGCGCCGGGAAGCCGGCTTCGACCTCGCTGACCGCATCACCACCTGGTACGAGGCCGCTCCCGAGGTGGCGCGCGTCATCCACTCGCAAGCGGCCTACATCCAGGGCGAGACACTCACCACGGAACTTGTCGCGGGCGTCCCGCCGGCCGGCACGCACTCCGCCCGCCACGACCTCGACGGGGCATCCGTGGCACTCTCCATCCGTCGCAACGGATAGCCGCGCGGTATACTCGAAAGCCATGGCTGTCCGCCAACCGCGTGTCCGAGTCGAAGCTCCGCGCCGCCCTCCGTGGCAGTCGCGCTATCACGGCGTGCGTATGACGCCAGAGCAGTACATCGCCCTGCCGGAAGAAAAGCCCTACCTCGAATACGTCGATGGGATGGTAGTGCAAAAGCCCATGGTTAATAGCGAACACCGTAAGCTCGTCGGCAAACTCGACTTCGCGTTCGGGCTCTACCAGCAATCCCATGGTGGGACCTTTGGCCCCGAAGGACGCGTCCGCGCCGGAACACCAGCCACTTTCCGGATCCCCGACACAGCCTACTGGGCCCCAGGCAGGCCCTCCGGGGACGACTCCCTGCCCACGCTTGCGGTCGAAGTGCGCTCGCCCGGCCAAACCGCTGCCGAGCTCCGCGCGAAGTGCCGCTTCTTTCGGCGCAACGGCGTCGATGCCTGCTGGCTGGTGGACCCGGAAGCCCGCAATGTGGAAGTCTTCGAAGGCGGTCAGGACGCTGCCGTCCTTGCCGAGCCCGCCACGCTCACGTCCGCGCATCTCCCCGGCTTCGCGCTCCCGCTCCGCGAACTCTTCGCCGTCCTCGAATCGTAGCGACCCCCTTGACGCCCCTATAATTGCTCCATGGCCGTCCGCCAACCCCGTGTCCGAGTCGAAGCTCCGCGCCGCCCGCCGTGGCAGTCGCGGTATCACGGCGTGCGCATGACGCCAGAGCAGTACCTCGCCCTGCCGGAAGAAAAGCCCTACCTCGAATACGTCGACGGGATGGTGGTGCAAAAGCCAATGGTGAACTCAGCACACGCGAAGCTCGCCGCCTTGCTGGCCATGCAACTCGGCCTCTACACGCGGCGCGTGGGCGGCGGACACGTCGGCGTCGAGGCACGGACTGCAGTTGGCTCCCTCCCGAACTATCGCCTGCCTGACGTGACCTACTGGGCCCCAGGCAGGCCCTCCGGGGACGACTCCCTGCCCACACTTGCGGTCGAAGTGCGCTCGCCCGGCCAGACGGCCGCTGAGTTGCGCGCGAAGTGCCGCTTCTTTCAGCGCAACGGCGTCGATGCATGCTGGCTGGTGGACCCGGAAGCCCGCACCGTGGAAGTCTTCGAAGGCGGTCAGGACGGTGGCGTCCTTTCTGAGTCTGCGACACTCACGTCCGCGCACCTCTCCGGCTTCGCGCTCCCGCTGCGCGAGCTCTTCGCCGTCCTCGATGACTGACCCAGCGCGTCCTGGCCGACCTCCGAATTCGGCCCTCAACCGCCTCACGCGCTAAGCTGGGATCATGCCCCGCGCTATCTTCTTCGACCTCGACGACACGCTCCTCGATACCTCCGCCGGCGTCATGGACTCGTGGGAGATCGCCTGTCGCGAGTCCGCGCCAGCCCTCGGTGTCCCGTGGGACACCCTCCGCACGGCCATCCTTCGCGATATGGCGGAGTTCTGGCGCGACGAGTCCGCCGTCGAACACTGGCGCACACGACTCGTTGCGGCCCGCGAACATGTGATCGCCCTCGCGCTCGCGAACGAGGGACTCGATGTCTCCTACGCCGTTCGTATGTCGCAAACCTGCGGGCTCGCCCGTGAAGAGCGCCTCGTACTCTTCCCCGATAGCCTGGAAACGCTCGCCTGGCTACGCGCCACTGGCCACCGTCTCGGGCTCATCACCAACGGCCCCGCGGATATGCAGCGTGCCAAAGTTGACCGTTTCAAGCTTGCGCCCCTCTTCGATGTGGTTGTCATTGAGGGTGAGTTCGGCTTTGGGAAGCCCTCGCCGCGCGTCTTCGAACATGCTCTCAACGTGACCGGCACGTCTCCGGGCGAAGCCTGGCACGTCGGCGATAACCTCTATGCTGACGTCGGCGGCGCCAGGAACGCCGGGCTCTTTGCAGCCTGGATCCACCGCGGCCGCCTCGAACTGAAGGACGGCGAGCCCACCCCCGACCGCGTCTTCGAACACCTTCAGGAACTCCGCGAGGCACTCTCCGCCTGAGCCTGACGAGCGTTTAGCGCGGTTCTCGACGCCCGCGCGAACGATGGCCCGCCACCGCGGCCGCTGTGGCGTGGGCGGCCGCTTCGGGGCCGTCATCCAGCGGGCGCAGTGACGCTTCAGGACCATAGCGGCGGCGGAGCGCAGTAAGGATCAGTGCGTCTGCGAGCGCCGGGTTCTTCGGCAGCAGGCTCCCGTGGAGATACGTCCCGATCGCGTTCCCGTAGCGTGCTCCCTCTCTCCCATCCTCCGCGTTGTTGCCGAACCCGCGCCGCACCGTGCCGAACGCAGCCTGTCCGGGCGCGAGGTAGGTCCGTCCGCCGTGGTTCTCGAATCCCACCACGTCGCCGAACTCCGTCGCCAGCACGACGTCGCCGATGCAGCGGTCGGCGACCGGCCCCGGATGGCGCGTCTCCACGTCGAATACCCCGATGCCGGCGATGACGCCGCCTTCCTGGTCGATGTAACGGTGCCCGAAGAGCTGAAACCCCCCGCAGACAGCCAACACCGGCAGCCCCTCCTCGATCGCCACTTTCAACCCCGGCCCACGCGCGGCCAGGTCGCCGGCGATGCGCCGCTGCTCGCGATCCTGGCCGCCGCCCATCACCACAATGTCAACAGTCGCCGGGTCGAACGGGTCGCCAATATTAACCTCGATGACCTCCACCGCAATGCCCCGCGCCTCGCAACGGTAGCGCAGCGCGATGACGTTCCCTCGGTCGCCGTAGATGTTCATCACGTCCGGGTAGAGGTGTGCCAGTCTCAGCCGATAGGGATCCACACGGACAGGCTAGCGTGCAGCACACCACCCCGTCGAGCCATTTTATGTGAGGGCGGCGGCTTTGCTGTTCCCTGCCCCGCCTTGCCTGTACCCTATGGCGCGATGAGCCTGCTCGCCTTCCTGCCGATTCTTACCATCAATATCAACATCGACCCCACGATGTTCCACCTCGGCCCGTTCACTCTCACCTGGCACGGCTTCTTCACCGCCGTGGGCATCATCGCCGGTGTGTCGCTTTCCGTCTGGTTCGCGAAAAAAGACGGCATCCCACCGGATGTAGCGCAGGAGATCGCGCTGGTCGGCGTGCCCTGCGCGATTGTCGGCGCCCGCCTGTTTTACTGTTTCGAGCACTGGAATAGCTTCAGCGGCAGCAATCTCCCGAAAATCGTGACCGGCATCACCGAAGGCGGTATCACCCTCTATGGCGGCTTGCTTGGCGGCGTGGTCGGAGGCCTCATCTATTCGCTCTGGCGAAAGTGGCCGATAGCCATCGCGCTGGACGCCGCTGCCCCGGGCATGATCCTGGGGCAGGCTATCGGCCGCATTGGCGACCTCATCAACGGCGAACACCACGGCACCGCCAGCAGCCTGCCCTGGGCTGTGCGCTACACCAACCCCAATACGCTCGGAGAGCTCGGCAAATCAGTGAACCCGACTGCCGGCGGCTATGAACTCCTCGGCGACCTCCTCATCCTCGCCATTCTCGTGTTTGTGCTCCGCCGCTTCATCAAGGTCCCCGGCTGGGTCTTCTGTTCCTATATCATTCTCTATTCTTTCCTGCGCTTCCCTCTCTCCTACATGCGGCTCGATGAACAGGAGCTCTTCCACGTGCCCATCCCGCAATTCACCAGTGCGTTTATCATCGGCATCGCCGTGATCTCCGCGGGCATCCTCTACCGGCATCCCGGGCCCATCACTCCTGAATATGCCGACCGCGTCTGGGGTGACCGCGAGGAGCCGCCCGCCGATCCTCCCTCCAGCGGCACGACCGCCGCGCCTGCCTGATGCACCGCACAGCTGGCGGGCCGTTGCAGGTGACCCTCTACGGCCGCCCGGGCTGCCACCTCTGCGATGAAGCCGAAGCCACGCTCCGCCGGATCGCCCGCGACCTGCCAGTGCTGCTGACCGTTGTCGATATCGAAGGCGACGAGGCGCTACTCCGGCGTTACCTCTTCGAAATACCCGTTGTCACCGTCGATGGCTCCGAAGTGGCCCGCGCACCCATCTCGCCCGTCCGCCTGCAGGCCGAACTCGCCGCCCGCGCGAATCCGGACGGTTGATCCACTGGCCTATAGCAAGAAGTACACCAGGGCAGCGAGCGCTGGCAGCACCAACCACACCAGCGCCGTGAGGATCACCGCGTAGGTCGCATAGAGGACACTGTCGTCTTCCGGCGCGTCTCCACAGTGACCGATCGTCTCCCAGAGCGCTTCGAGCGGCTGCTTCATGATCAGCGCGGAACGGCGATGCGCGATCGCCGCCCCCTGCAGCAATATCCACGATATGAGCAGCGACAGGACGAACAGCCCTGCGAATCCCCCCAGCAAGACCGGTTTGTCGCTCAGCGGTACCCGCACGAGCGACTTCCCGACCGACGCGATAACCGGCACGAGCACACCCCCGAACACCAGTGCGAAGATTCCCAGCCCTCCGCCGCTAAACCCCGTCGTCAGCCGATCCATCTCCAGCCGCGCACGGGCCAGCATCAGGCGTTCCGGCGTCCCCGCGGCGCTCTGCGATTCTCGGCGCGTGTAGAGCTTGCGCATCTGGTTGACTACGTCCTGCGCGTAGGCCTTCACGATGTAATTCGCGACCGTCTCGAGGAGAAAGGCGGCCACCACGCTCACCGGGCCAAGGTTCGGGACACGGGGATCACGCGACCCTTCGCGGTCCAACACCTCGAGTCCGCGTACCACGAGGCGGTGGGCTTCAGGAAACCGCTCCGGACTGGCCAACGGTCCCGTGGCGGCCATCTGGGCGGCGATCCGCTGCTCCACCTGGTCGTTGATGCCCAGCTTCGCCAGCGCCCGCTGCGCCGCCTCGTCGATATCGCCCGCGAGCAACTGCCGCGTGCGCTCCAGTTGAGCATTGAATTCGTCGAGTACTGGCGTTGCCCGCGTGTGCCCCTCCGGGACGGCGCGTTCCACCAGCCGGCCCACCGGCTCCACAAGGTCACTTTCGATGGTGACATCGTGCCGCGGTGGCCGCCTGCTACCGCCGTTCGCAGGGTCTTCCCGGTCAAATTCGGGAGAGGGCTGGCCCTCGTCTGGCGCCGTGCTCATGGCCCGCAAGTGTACTACGGCGCTCGTCTCATCCTATCCGGCGCCCGTGCAATACAGCGCGTGCTCGCGGATATATGCCTCAACCGCTGCCGGCACCAGGTACCGGATCGGCTTGCCCGCCGCGACGCGGTCGCGGATCCCGGTCGAACTGATCCCGATGAACGGCATGTCGACCACCACCGCCTGCGCCTGGCTGATGGCGCCGGATGCGCCCCCGGCTCGAGGCGCCACCGCAATGCGGGCGAGCTCGCGGATGCGCTCGGGCTGCTTCCACTGCGGCATGTCTTGCAGGGCGTCAGCGCCGAGCACGAGCACGAGGTCGGTCTCCCCTTCGGAGTGCAGGGCTTCGAGCGTTTCCGCCGTGTAGCTCGGCCCGGCCCGCTCAACCTCGCGTGCATCAACGGCGAACGCGGGGCTATCTTCGATGGCAAGGCGGGTCATCGCCAGGCGGTGGGTTGCTGCAGAAACCGTCCGCTCGCCCGTCCCCGTCTTTCGCCAGGGGTCGCCCGCCGGGAGGAAGACAGTCCGCTCAGCCGCGAACTGGGCCCGCGCACATTCGGCCAGCACAAGATGCGCGATGTGAGGCGGGTCGAAGGTACCCCCAATGAGGAGGAGTGGCCCGCTGCCCGCACCGGCTGTCATACACCGAAGTGTAGCGTGCCGCCGCACCAGCAGCCCTGGCCCCGCAGCTACCGGTTGAAAAGTCCGAGGAGCTCGGTCTGCGAAAGGATGTGCGCCGCCATCGCCGACTCCACCTGCTCCTTGGTGCGGCCGGCCGGCAGGTTCAGCGGCGCATCCAGCGCGTAGAGCCGGAAGTAGTAGTGGTGCGCGGCCGTCCCCTTCGGCGGGCAGGGGCCGCTGTATCCTGCCTTTCCCGAGCTGTTGTTGCCTTCCACGGCCCCGGTCGGAAGTGTCCCGCCGGGGGATGCTCCTGCGGCGATGCGCGTCGTCGTGGCCGGGATGCCGTAGAGCACCCAGTGCGTAAATCCTGTCCCGCCCGCATCCGGGTCCTGGACGATGAGCGCGAGCTGTTGTGTCCCGGCCGGAGCGCCAGAGATGTCCAGCTCAGGTGACTTGCCGGGGCCGTCGCAACTGTACAACGCCGGGATCGCCCCACCCTGCCCGAAAGCCGGGCTCGTGAGCTTCAGCGAGTCCGCTACACCGGGGCGGCTAGCGGTCACGGATTGCGTCGGCAGCGCTCCCGGCCGCACGGTCGCCTTTGTCCCATTGCCACCGCCACATGCGCTGGCGAACCCGATCACCACCAGCATGAGCCCTGCGCTGATTCCTCGCAGCGGCAGTCTCATCGTGTCCATCTGGCAACGGCCAGCGGCTGCCCCCTCACTCTCACT
>Ga0307373_10009865_pt1 | contig 14169 bp, 6 predicted proteins | sample OX2MG_FD_202534 | JGI IMG/M metagenome (GOLD analysis project Ga0307373, IMG submission 202534) | Soil microbial communities from Risofladan, Vaasa, Finland - OX-2 | ecosystem: Environmental > Terrestrial > Soil > Coastal area > Acid sulfate soil | place: Finland: Risofladan, Vaasa | collected... | reverse complement strand
CGAGCGGCTGATCCGCACGCTGACGCGGCTGCGCGACCTGGGGAATACGCTGCTGGTGGTGGAGCACGACGAAGAAACCATGCGCGCCGCCGACTACGTGATCGACATGGGGCCGGGGGCAGGGGAGCATGGCGGCTACGTCGTCGCCGCTGGCACGCTGGACGAGATCGCCGCCAACCCCGCCTCGCTGACCGGTCAGTTCGTCTCCGGCGCGCGGCGCATCCCCATCCCCGAACGGCGGCGCGACGGCAATGGCCGCAGCCTCGTCATCCGCAACGCCCGCGAGAACAACCTCAAAGGGCTGGATGTGACGATTCCGCTGGCCAAGCTGGTGGTGGTGACGGGCGTCTCTGGCTCCGGCAAGAGCACGCTGATCAACGAGATTCTGTACAAGCGGCTGGCGCAGCAACTGCACCGCGCGCACGACAAGCCCGGCGCCCACGACACCATCGAAGGCGTGGAGGCGCTGGACAAGGTGATCGACATCGATCAGTCGCCGATTGGCCGCACGCCACGCTCCAATCCGGCGACGTATACCGGCGCCTTCACGACAGTACGCGAACTCTTCGCGCAGACGCAAGAGGCGCGGGTGCGGGGCTACAAGGCTGGGCGGTTCTCGTTCAACGTCAAGGGCGGGCGTTGCGAGGTCTGCAAGGGCGAGGGCATTCTCACCATCGAGATGAACTTCCTGCCGGATGTGTATGTGACGTGCGAGACCTGCAAAGGCAAACGCTACAACCGTGAGGCGCTGGAGATTCACTACAAGGGCAAGACCATCGCCGACGTGCTGGATATGACGGTCGCCGAGGCGCTGCCGTTCTTCGACGCGGTCCCTTCGATTGCCAACAAGCTCTCCACGCTCAACGATGTGGGCCTGGGCTACATCCGCCTGGGCCAGCCCGCGACGACGCTCTCCGGCGGCGAGGCCCAGCGCATCAAGCTGGCCACCGAGCTATCCCGCCGCGCTACCGGACGCACGATGTACATCCTGGACGAGCCGACGACCGGCCTGCACTTCGCCGATGTGGAGCGGCTGCTCCAGGTGTTGCAGCGACTGGTGGATACCGGCAATACGGTGGTGGTGATCGAGCACAACCTCGACATCATCAAGGCCGCCGACTGGCTGATCGACCTGGGGCCGGAGGGCGGCGACCGTGGCGGCGAGATCATCGCCGAGGGCACGCCCGAAGCCATCGTCGCCACCCCCGCCTCGTATACGGGCCAGTTCCTCGCGCATCTGCTGCCGCAGTCGGTGGGGTAGAATGTGGTGGCTGGTGGGTCCGCATCACGTCCCCGACTCCGCGAGTCGGAGCAGCGCAATGCTTCAGTGTCCATCCACCAGGCGACGGACGAGCTTTTCCGCCTCCACCGCGAGAAACACCACCACGCTCGCGCCAACGCACAGCGCCAGCTCCGTCAGGGTTAGCGCCTGCGTGTTGAAAATCTGCTGCGCGAACGGCGCATAGACGAGCGCCAACTGCAAGAGCACGGTAAGTGCGACAGCGCCCAGCAGTGGTTTGTTGGAGAACAGGCCCACTCGGAACATGGACTCTGTCTCCGAGCGTATGGCGATGACGTGCGCCATCTGCTCCAGTGTTAGCGCGGTAAAGACGATGGTTCGCCATGCGGGGTCGCCCGTCACCCAGGCGCCATAACCCAGGCCAAGTGTGAGCGCGCTCATCAGCAGGCCGACCCAGATGACATGCGCGCCCAGCCCCCGCGCGAACAGGCTCTCGCGCGCGGGGCGTGGCGGTCGGCTCATCGTCGCGTGTTCAGCAGACTCCACGCTGAGCGCCAGCGCAGGTGGCCCATCGGTGACCAGGTTCATCCACAGAATCTGGAGTGGTAGCAGTGGCAGCGGCATCCCCAGGAAGGGAGCCAGCAGCATCGTCAAGATTTCCGCTGAGTTGGTTGTCAGCAGATAACGGATGAACTTGCGAATGTTGTCATAGATGACGCGCCCTTCCTCGATGGCGGCCACAATCGTCGCGAAGTTGTCATCGAGCAGCACAATATCCGCCGCCTCCTTCGCAACATCGGTACCTACCAGGCCCATCGCCACGCCGATATCGGCTTGCCGCAACGCTGGCGCATCGTTCACGCCGTCTCCTGTCATCGCGACGATATGACCTCGGCCTTGCAACGCCTTCACAATCGCCAGCTTATGTTCTGGCGCGACCCGTGCGTACACCGCCGTGGTCTCTACCTTCGCAGCCAATTCCTCTGGGGAGAGCCGTGCAAGCTCCTGCCCGGTCAACACCCGTCCGTCGTCAGCGGCTATATGCAGACTGCGCGCGATGGTTCGTGCAGTCTGCGGATGGTCGCCAGTGATCATAATCGTGCGGATGCCCGCATGGATGCACTTCGCTACTGCTTCCTTCGCTTCTGGGCGCGCTGGATCGATCATGCCAATATGGCCCACGAAGATCAGGTCGCGCTCCAGCCCTTCCAGGTCTTTCCGCGCACCTCCAAAGCTGGTCAGTGGGCGCAGCGCTAGCCCCAGCACGCGCATTCCCTGGCGAGCGAGCGCCTCGTTGGTCGCCAGGCTGCGCGCCCGCTGGACATCGTCCATTGGCGCCACCCCGCCGTCTTCTGTCCACACAGCGGTAGCGCGCGCCAGGAGCGTATCAACCGCCCCCTTTGTAAAGGCAATATACGGTGGGGTGGCGCCAATCCCGATGGTCTCCAGCGCCGCCAGGGCGTGCGCGATCAGCGCTCCCTCTATCTGTAACTCATTGAATGCTGCTGATGGGACTCGGTGCACCGTCGTCATCAGCTTGCGCTCGGAATCGAAGGGAAGTTCGCCGACGCGCGGCAGGGCCGCGTCGAGATCACGCTTTGCCAGACCGAAACGGGCCGCCGCAACGACCAGCGCCCCCTCGGTCGGATCACCCACTACCTCGAATCCGCTCGCCGTGTTCTCGTTTTTCTCCATGCGCGCGTCATTACAAAGCGCGCCCCCCAGGAGCAGCACACGCATCGCGGCGTCCTGCGTTGGGAGGGTGGTCGGCGCGCCATTCGCCGCCAGCAGCGGTGTCCCCTCGCGCAGGCGTTCGTCTACCTCGATGCGATCACCTGCCACATCGAGCGCCGTCACCGTCATTTTATTCTGTGTCAGCGTTCCGGTCTTGTCCGAGCAGATCACCGTCACTGACCCCAGCGTCTCGACTGCTGGCAGCTTGCGAATCAGCGCCCGCCGTCGCAGCATCCGCTGCGCCCCCAGCGCCAGCGCGATCGTGACGGTGGCCGCCAGTCCTTCCGGTATCGCGGCGACCGCCATGCTCACCGCCGTCAGCAGCAGAATCTGGAGGTCTTCACCGCGCAGCAGCCCCAGCGCAATGATGACCACGACCAGCGCCAGCGCCACGGCGGCTAGCCACTTGCCCACGTTGTCCAGCCGACGCTGCAAGGGCGTCGGTTCCCGTACTACGGTGTGGAGCAGCGTTGCGATGCGCCCCAGCTCGGTGCGCATGCCTGTCTCCGTCACCAGCTCGACGCCACGCCCATACGCCACCACCGACCCCATATACACCATGTTGCGGCGCTCGGCGAGCGGTGTCTCGGCGTGTTTCAGCGCCTGCGTGGTCTTATCCACCGGCTCCGACTCGCCCGTCAGCGCCGACTCCTGCGTGCGCAAGCTGGCGCTCTCCAGCACACGGCCATCGGCGGGTACGACATTTCCCGCCTCGAGTAGTACAATGTCACCTGGAACCAGGTCGCGCGCGGGTAGCGTGCGCTCTTGCCCATCGCGCCGAACCTGCACCACTGGGGCCGCCATCTGCCGTAGCGCCACTATCGCCTTCTCTGCGCGATACTCCTGCGTGAACCCCAGCGCGGCATTGAGGACCACGATCGCGGCTATGGCCACCGTATCCTTAAAGTCACCCAGAAACGCCGAGATCACCGCCGCGACAATCAGAATCAGCACGATGATAGATTTGAACTGGTCCCAGAGGATCGCGAATCGGCTGCGCGCTCCCGCCGCCTCCAACTCATTCGGCCCCAGCTCGTCCAGCGTGTGCAGCGCACCCTCGGCGCTTAGTCCGGTGGAGAGATCAGTGTGAAGTCGCTGCTGTGCTTCCACACTGTCAAGTGTGTGCCAGGCCGTCATCTGCAACATCAGCGTCTACACTTTCTAGTGGTCAGACCACAATGAATTGGCGAGATTAGATGGTATGGTATGCTCCCTGAAACAGTGACGGCGCGACGAGCGGTGTATCCTGGAAAACACCGCTGCGGTCGTCGCTGACAAGTGAGACAATCTGTGACAGGCGCAGCGCGCCCGCACTACGTCTCCCGCGCTTCCAACGTCAGCCCCGTGCGCGCGACCACCAGCGCGGCCAGCTCGTCGGGCGCGACCGGCGCAGATCGGTCCCGCGCTGAGTGACGGGTGGATGATTGCGGCGCGATCGCAGGCCATGAGATGCGTTCGCCGTTGGTCGCAATCGCCTCGAAGCCCGTCACAACGCCCGCTCGTCGGATCGTAGCGACGTAGACGATGTCGCGCCAGCGGATGATCCGCATGATGCGGATGTTGCGCCGCATCGCCAGCCCTTCGCTGGTGGCGCCGTAGAGGACGATGGCTGGCCGGAGCGTGTCAAACGAGAGCAGATAGAGACTGGCAAAGGTGACAATAGCGAGAGGTGTTTGTAAGAGCGTTTCGAAATTGTACCCCACTGAGCCTGGGTGAAAAGCATGACCCGGCGCGACAAACGACAGAAAGACGACGACACCATCCAGCAAGCCTAAAATCCCGATCAGCCCAGACAGCAGCCGTTCGCGATTGGGTCGTGTAACGCACAGCGTGTATATGCTGTTAGCGTTGGTTGGAGCAGGAGGTAGAGCATAGGATGGCGGCGCGCTATCGGAGCCGAACCGCTGTCGCCTACGAGCGCGACTGATTTGCCCTCGTATGAAGAGTGTGATAGAGCCGACGCCGATAAGGACCAACGTCAGCGCGCCATACACATTCGCCAGTGGGTAGGCGGTTAATGGCTTCAACACGATGAGCGAGGCGCCGATCAGAGGTAAGACGCCGAAAACAGCAACGATGAAGAACGTAGTGAAGGCAGTGAACATGTTGGATGCGTCGGTGAGCATTCGCTCATCCGTCAGTTCAGGATCGAATGAGCGCGGCGCGAGATAGGTACGGAGTCGGATAAGTATAAGTATGTCCTGTAGTCGTCGCGCCAACTGGTCCTCAGTTATCTCATCTGGTTCGTACCCAATGGGCGGCTTCACATGTGGGCCAAATTGCGGCCAAACAATGATAGCCTTGCCTGCGCCAAAGAGCCGATTGACTTGCGCGGGCGTTCCCCACATTGGCGCTGTCCATACTTCGAGCAGGCGTGCGTCTTCCCAGCGGATCACAACCGCACGCTTGCACGGCTGGTTCCATGTCAAACCGGAGGCGTCGGCGATCAGGTGAGTCACCCGTTGCTGTGGCGTAGGCTGCTGGTTTGCCAATCGGCGCAAACCGATGATATACACAGTGAAGCAGGCAATGATGAGTCCTACAAAAACAATGACCACGACCAGTGTGTTTATCTTCGTAATCATAACAAATAACGCGATGAAGGGAATACTCATGAGCGCAAAGAGGCCGAAGATCGCATACACAGGCGTTATCCACCAGTTGGCATAGTGGGGTTCGCGCCAGCCGATGTATACTTGTTGATCGTTGGATGGTTGCGCCTCAGCGGTGTTAGCTGTCTGCGCCGACTCAGTCGAGTCTAAGCGTGCAAGGGGCATCGCGGATAGATTACCTGCGAGGGCGAGCGTGCGACGCCGCGCCCGCTGGCGAGCGTGCAGGGCGACTCGCCAGAACACATAGGAGAACACTGGATAGATTACCAGCAGAAGTAGCAAGGTTTCGGAATCTGGAGAGGTGATGAAAAAGCTCACTCGATATAGGGGTGATAACTCGCCGATAGCTATCACCACCACAAACGCATAACTACCGAGCGACACTAATGTGAAGAAGACAGCGACGCACACCACACCAGACCACCAGCCATCCAGTCGATACTTCGACACCGTGCGCTCCTGACCACTCCCGACGCAAGCCATTGCTTTCCAGCCCACGCAGGCGGGCTTCGTGGCCGCAGGCCCTTAGCTGCGGTTTCAACCGCCGTGACCGACCGCCGTGTCTACGCGCCGCCACTAATCTAAACGCCTACTCCTCGTGGCGCTGGCGATAGCGGGTGCGCAGGCGCATCAGGCGGAGGCGCGTGCGCAGGCCGTCGAGGAAGTTGCGACGGAGGGGGCGTGGCGTGGTGGGGTCGGCGTTGACAATGCCCGCGCCGCCATCATCGTAGGGTGTGAAGGGGGATTGCGGCGCCTGCGGGCGGCGGCCAATCGTCATCGTTACGGATGAACCGCGAAATCGGTCCCTCCAGCCGACGACCAGCGCCAACAAGAAGACGACAAATGCAGCGACGCCAAAGCCGCCGCTGAGCAGCGTGGGGGCGCCTTCGTAGAAGGCGAGGCCCGTCGCAGCAAGCAGCAAGAGGACGCTGAGCAGCAGGAGCCAAAGCGAGAGGCTGGCAAGCGAGAGTGACGGACCCTGGCGGCGTGGGCGGGGCCGCTGGAAATTGCGTATGCGGTCGCCCACGGCGCTCTTCGGCGTATCGGGGTCCATATTCCGCAGAATTTCTTCGATCTCACGCTGATACTTACTGGACATGTCATACCTCCCCGGCGCCGCCAGTCGTTTGTTTGTTCAGCCGTGGCTGGGCGACACAATGGACGCGATACCCGCTTGCCGCGATCAACGAGATATATGCAATACTATAGCACAGACTCTGCCGATTGTAAGGCCCCAGCGTGTGGCTTCGCGCCCGTCCGCATAACACGTTGGGCGGGCAGACGGCGCAGAGCAATCTTGCGCGATCTAGTACCATCGCAGGAAGGGAGAGCGTAAAGTAGCGTGGGCAGAGTATAATGGGACCCAGGGTATCTGAGGCGGTATTTGAGCGTTATGCACTATGATACATGGCATACCTGGCTTGCTGGGGATTGTCTCTGGGAAACCATCCCTGTCGTCGAGTATCTATGAGGAGCTATGGGCTGGTGGAAAGGCGAGTGAGCATGCAGGAATGGAGGCTTGGCTCGTATGAGCTGCTACGACGCCTGGGCGAAGGCGGCATGGCGCAGGTCTACCTCGCCCGCGATGTTCGGCTGGGCCGCGAGGTTGCCGTCAAAGTGCTCGACCGCAAGCTGGCCGAGCGCCCCGGCTTCCGCGAACGCTTCGAGCGCGAGGCGCGCGTCGCCGCCGCGTTGGATCATCCCAACATCGTCCCATTGTATGACTTCGGTGAGAGCGGTGTGCTCTATCTGGTGATGCCGTTCGTCAGCGGCGGCAGCCTGCAAGAGATGCTGAACCGCACGCCCTTCACGATGGGCGCCGTCGCCACCTATGGCTCGCAGATCGCCGACGCGCTCGCCTACGCCCACCAGCGCAACGTCGTCCACCGCGACGTGAAGCCCGCCAATATGCTGCTGCACGCCGATGGGCGACTGATGCTCTCCGACTTCGGGCTGGCCAAGATCATCGACCAGGCCAATCGCGTCGCCCGGCCCCGCAATCATCCCGACGCTGGCACGCCCGAATACATGGCGCCGGAGCAAGTCAACGGCCACAGCGACGAACGTTCCGACATCTACGCGCTGGGCGTCGTGCTGTATCTGCTGCTGACGGGCCGTCTGCCCTTCACCGGCTCGTCCTCGAACGCCGTGATGGAGGGCCATTTGTATCGCCTGCCGGAGTCGCCGCGCCGCCTCAATCCCGGCGTCTCGGTGGCGATGGAGGCGGTGGTGATGCGCGCCCTCTCCAAGCGCCCCGAGGATCGCTTCCAACGGGCGAGTGAGCTGGGCGCCGCGCTGCTGGGCGCATTGATCGCTGGGTCGCCCAGCGCGCCGCCTTCCGCGATCTCGCGCCCGCACACGTCGTCGTACCCCGTGCTGCCACAGGTGCGCCCGCCGTATGGGCCGCAAGGGCAGGGCTACGATGGGCGCCAGCAGTCGGGACAACCCGGCCAGTCCGGGCGGCAGCCGCGCCCGCGCCCGGCGAACCCGACCGCGCCAATCTCGTCGCTCTCCTCGCCGCTGCCGGGGTGGCACGCGCCCATCCCCTCGCTGCCCGACCTGCCCGACCTTACCCATCTGGGACGCGCCCGCGAGGCGCGCGAGGCGCGCGAGGCAAACGGGGCCACTGATACGGCCCGCGTCCGCGATTCGCGCGCTACCCAGCCACCAGGCCACGCCAGCCAGACGAGCTACGCCACCGAGGCGCTGCCACGGCTCGACCGCGCAGGCCAACCCGTGAACCATTTCCCTGCCGCGCAGACGCCGACGCTGGGGTCGGGCCTATCGCAGACCTCGCACAGTTCGCTCGCGACGGATACCTCGGTCTCGTCGCAGGTGACGCCGCGCCCCGCCCCTGCGCTGCAACCGCCGCTGTCCGCCACGCAGCCTGGGCGCGCCGATGCGCCGACTGGGCCACGCCCGAATGCGCCCGCGCGCCCAAGCGCCATGTCGGGGCCGCAGGCTCCGTTTACCGCGTCGCATAGCGCACAATATCCCGGCGTCGCTGGCGACCCGCGCGACCCACGCCAGCAGAGCCATGTCAGCCAGGCGGGTTCGTATTTCAGCGGCGCCTCGCCCGTTGCGGCGTCTGACCCCTGGCAGTCGTTGCAGTCCGGCCAGGCGACGGGCCGACCGACCGGGCGCCTGGGGCAGATGGGGGAACTGGGTCACGGGCTGGAGAGCGCGCCCACCGGGGCAATGGGAACGATGGGCGCACGGGGGGCGGCAGGCGCGCTGGGAACGCCTGGGTGGCCGCCCCAGGCGTCCGCCGCGCGCCCGTTCGCGCCGACCGCGCTGGCCTACCCTTCGTCGCCGACGCTGCCTGCGCTCTCCGCCGGATCGCCGGGGTTCGCTGGCGCGCAGGATGCAGCCGACTCGCAGGACTCCCAGGCGTTGCTCAACGAAGTGGCGGCGCAACCGACGCTGACGGCGCCGCTGGCGTCGTTCTGGCGCGCCACCGGCGCCCCCAGCGATGGCGCCGACGCGCTCGACGTGGCGCGCACGATTCTCCCCGGGCCGATCTCGGGGCCGCGCGTCCCCGCGCGGGCGGCGCAGTCCACCCGGCGACAGAGTGGCGAGCGCGAGATCGAGGGCGCGGTGGGCCGTGAACGCGGCCAGATCTGGGCGCTGGTGACGACGCTGCTGATCATCCTGTTGCTGATGGCGGGGATACTCTTGCGCTGGCTCCAGACGGGGGGACCGATGTTCTTCCATTAGCCGCCTGGTTCCATTCGTGTAAGGTACCGCGCCGTCGGTACGTATTCACTAGGTAGCCATCATATCCTTTGGACTCAAGTTGGACTCATGTCTTCTCACGATCTCAGACGCTCACCGGCTGAGATGACGTATTGCGAAGTGAGGCGCCCCGATGGAGGCCTATTCACACTCTTCGCGGCGCGCCCCCGTCGGACGACGCGGACGACGGACGCGCCACCCGTCCGGCGCGTTCCTTTCGTGGCGGCGCCAGGCGTTGCTGCTGACGCTGGCGCTGGCGCTGGCGCTGGCGACGATTGCGCTGCTGTTGCTGGGCGATGCGATGGGCGTCTTGCCGGGTGGCTCGCCGCTGGGCGCGCCAGCCGTGCATGGGGCGGCGGGCCTGCGCGCTGGCGCGACGCCGACCACTCCTGCTGGTCCCGGTACGTTTACCCTGGTCAGCCCTTCCTCTGCGCGCGGCCCATCAGGCGCCACGCTCACCTTTGCCGGATCGGGCTGGGGCACGACGAGCGTCGCCATCGGCGTGTCGCTCAACGGCTGCGACCCCGTCTCGAACTGGCAGAACAATACCATCACGCATGTGACGCCCGATGGTAGCGGCTCATTTGGCAACGCCAGCGGCCAGTGGCCGGGCGCGCTTACAAACGTGGGTACCTACACCCTCTGCGCATACGACGGCACAGGGCAACCGGTGACTGGCCCGAGCTACTCGTTGCTCTCGGCGTCGTCTCCCACGATTACTCTCTCCGCCTCCACTGCGCAGGTTAGCCAGCCGATCACCATCACGGGAACGAATTTCCTGGGCGTTGGCGGTGTGCAACTCACGGCGCAGGGGCCGAGCGGCGCGCAAAAGAACATCGGCGTCGTCTCGCCCGATAGCAATGGTGGATTCACCACGGCCTACGCGCCTGCCGCCGCCGATGTGGGTACCGTCACCATTACGGCGCAGTCCGTCCCCGAAGGCTCGGCGGCGCCGGTGCTATCGGCGACCGCCAACCTGACCGTTGGCGCGGCGAATACGCCGACGCCCACTGTCTCGCCCACCTCAACTGCTGCGGTCAAAACATCCACGCCGGCATCCACCAATTCCGGTGGCCCGTCGCTGGGGTTGATCATCGCGTTGGTCGTCGGCATCCTGCTGGCGTTATTGATCATCGTCGGGGTGGTCGCGTTCCTGGTCCTGCGCCGCAACAATGGACCGAAGGAAGACCCAGACGGCGAGGCCCTCTATGGCGCCCGCGATCCGACTGGGCGCTTCCCCTCGCGCGGAGGCTTCGCGTCTGATGGCTACGGGCGCGGCTATAGCGAGGAGTATCCCAGCGCATATGGGCCGACGAGCGGCTATGCGTCCGCCCCAGGACGGGCGACGCGCGGCTACCCCGGCGCCGATTACGCCGGAGCGCGCGACCCGTATGCGTCGTCGGGCGGGGTCGCCGCCTGGGATGACCCGCCACCCGACCCCAACTGGCGCGCCCGCCCGATGACGGGCCGCCGCGCCACCATGCCCGACGACTCACTCGATGGGCTGGCGTATCCCGATCTGCCCACCGGCGCGCCGGGCGACTCCTACGACGGCTACCCGACACGGGGCGGCTGGGACGAGGCGACGGGCGCCTATACCAATGAGACCGGCGCCTATGGCTCCAGCGGCTATACCGACGAGACCGGCGCCTATGGCGGCGCGCCCTACGGTGGCCAGCCGCCCGCGAACGATGGCTACGGCGCCTATGGCGCAGGTGGCGCGCCCTCCGGACGCCGCCCCACGCCGGGCCGCGCGGGGGCCTATCCGGACTATGACGAGACCTACGGAGGCGCGACTCGCCCGGCGGGTCCGCCCCCCAACGCGGGCTATCCCCCGCCGCCGCTCGTGCCGCCCAGCGCGTCGGGTCCCGGTGGCCCACGCAGCAGTCCCGGACGTGGTGGGCAGACCGGCGGGCGTGGCTCCGCCGGACGCCCGCCACAGCCCGATCCCCGGCGCGGCGGCTGGGATGACCCCGACGCCAGCGACGACGGACGCGGCGGCTGGTAGGGGATTGGTAGTGACCAGGCAAACGTGTGGGCAGGCAGTTGCAACCGCCTGCCCACACGTTTGCCTGGTCACTACTCACGAACTTCGTCGTCCGGAGTGATTGGCGTATTGGCGGAGCGCGGGGCGCGGCGCATCCAGCGGAGCGGCGTGGTCAGGCGATAGACCTGCGAGCGGATGGCGGCGTTCTCCCAGACGTTGGTGACGTAGCGCCATTGGACGTTGGCGTCCACACACTCATGTTTCGTCTCGACGGGCGTCTCGGCGCCATAGTAGCGCGCCAGCGAGGTCAGCACATGCTGCCAGATCGCGTCTTGCGCCTTCGTGCCCAGCATCCGAAAGCCCATCTCGTAGATGGGATCGTTTGCGCGCGAGAGCGTCTGCACACGGCAGATGACGGCGCCCGCCTCGTCGTCGGCGTTGAACGTCACCCAGCCCGATTCGGGATGCCCCTGGGGCGTCATCAGGGTAAACGAGGTGTCGTCGGCGTAGAGCACCAGCACGCCCGTATCCACCGGCATGCCCGAGAGTGTCGCGTTGATCAGCACAATCTCGCCGGGAGCGACGCCCGCCAGCGAGGGGAAGAAGCGGTTCTGCGGCGGCTGGAAGCTGGGCAGATGCGACTTCCAGACGGTGACTACCTCGGCAGGCGTCGCCGCGACGCCTGCCAGCGTGACACGGAAGGTCTTCAGCCACAATTGGCCGAAGCCCTGCAACGGACCGACGACCTGGCGACCGTTGACATTCAGGTTGACGGCTCCTTCTCGCGCCTCCGTCACGCGCAGCAACGTATTCGACTGCGCCCAGTTCGCGGCGTCATCCCGCCTGGGGCTGGGTGTTTCTGGCGGTGTCTCTGACATCACGCGCTGCCTTTCTGAGCTGGCGCTGGTGATCGTCTCTACGCTGGCGCCCGTGGGGGCTGGCTAGCCGAGGCGGGCGGCGGCGCTCACTGCGCTGGCCTCGCTATCGGCGAGGGTAATTGCCTCGTCCAGGCGCGTCAGTTGGAAGATACGGCGATAGTGGTCGCTCAGCCCATACGCCAGTAGCGCCTGTTTGCTGCGGCGCAGACGTATCAGCAATGTGACGAGCAGCCCGATGCCAATACTGTTCATGTACGTGAGGCCTGTGCAATTCAGGATGATGGCGCGTGTCTGCGGCTGGCTGGCCTCTGTATACGCCTGGGTGAGCGCGTGCTCGGCGGATCCGGTGATCTCGCCCTGCACATCCAGGCAAGCCACGGCTGGACTGAGGCGGCGCACGCCGATCGTTACATCCCCGGATGGCGCAGGCGGTGTTGGCTGCATGCCCTCGTTCCTTTCCCCAGTGGCGCGAGCGGGATCAGCCGTCGTGTCCGCGCGCCCATCCGCCGGTTGGCTGTTCGTGAACGTTGCGTCGGTTGGCGCTTGCTCGTCGGCCCGACCCGTATCCGTCGCACGCTCAGGTTGGCCCGACTGTGCTACGGCCTGGGTAGGTGTCAGCGCCATACTCAATTCAACCACATGGCGCCCTGATGTGTCAGCAACGACGCGCAATTCATCCACGAGACGCCGGATCAGGAAGAGACCCCACCCGCGCGGTGACTGCTCTTCGGCGAGCTTGGCGTCCAGGTCGGGCGTCGGCGCGTCCAGCGTGAGCGGACCGGCGCCCTCGTCGGTGATCCGAACGACGAACGTCGTGGCGGAGGCGTAGACCTGCATCTCAACCGGACGATCCGGCTGAAAGTCGTTGCCATGCTCCATCGCGTTGAGCGTCGCCTCGGCCACGGCGGTTTCGAGTTGGGCCAGGCGGTCGGCGCTCAACGCGCCCGGCGGCAGGCCCCGCGCGATCTCGCTCACCCGCCGTAGCGCCAATCGCTCGTTGCCTGGCGCGCTGGGCAGCGACCATTCATCCAACAAGTGGGGTTCGGCGCTCACGTCGAGCGGCGCGCGTTGCGCCAGCAGCATGGTGATGTCGTCCTCCTGCTCCCAATCCAGCGGTGTGAACGCGGTGACGCCCGCCATCACGTCGGCGATCAGCGTTGCGTCGTCGGCGGTCTCACCCACCAGTTGCGCCAGCCGCGCCTCGCCAAACATCTCGCGGCTGCGGCTGTGGGCCTCGGTGACGCCATCGGTGTAGAGCAGCAGCGCGTCGCCCGGCGCCAGCGTCGCCTCGCCCTCCTCGTAACGGCTCTCTGGCAGCAGGCCCAGCGGCATGCCACAGGCGTGTAGCTCCGTCGCCGTGCTGTCGTGGCGCCGATAGGGCGCCTCGTGCCCGGCGTTGGCGAAGCGCAATCGCCCGGTCGCCGGTTCGAGGATGGCGTAGAAGCAGGTGACATACATACTGGGGGGCAGGTCGGGGCCAAGCAGATCATTGACCTGCGCCAAGGCCGCGCCCGGCCCGCTGGCCGACTGCGCCGTGACACGTAGCATGGTGCGGGTGGTCGCCATCACCAGCGCGGCGGGCGTCCCCTTGCCCGCGACATCGCCGATGATCAGGCCGATGCGCCCGTCGGCCAGGGTCAGCGCGTCGTAGAAGTCGCCGCCGACATCGCGCGCAGGCTGGTAAAACGGCGTAAGCTGCCAGCCAGCGGGCGCGGGCAGCGTATGCGGCAGGAATGACTGCTGGATGCGGCGCGCCATCTGCATCTCTTGCTCGTTGCGCTCCGTCTGGCGGCGCTGCGTCTCTTGCTCACGGATGCTTACCGCCAGCCGCAATGGCGCCGCCAGCGACAACGCCAACCGCCCCGCCAGTTCGCCCTCGTCGAACGAACGGATCGGGTCGCTGAGCAGGAAGAAGCCGATCAATTCACCGCTCTCGGCCAGTGGCAGCGCGGTCGCCATGCCCAGCGCCCTGGCCTCGGCGGC
>Ga0307373_10009863_pt1 | contig 14170 bp, 12 predicted proteins | sample OX2MG_FD_202534 | JGI IMG/M metagenome (GOLD analysis project Ga0307373, IMG submission 202534) | Soil microbial communities from Risofladan, Vaasa, Finland - OX-2 | ecosystem: Environmental > Terrestrial > Soil > Coastal area > Acid sulfate soil | place: Finland: Risofladan, Vaasa | collected... | reverse complement strand
TGCGGCGCCCACGCGCCGGCGGCTCGGCAGGACCCGGGCGGCACAGCCCCCGCCGCGTCAGTCGCGCACGAGCGGCCGCTACACCGCGCCGATCCCTCGCAAGGTGAAGCGCAGCCCTCGGTGGTACCCGAAGCTGCTACTCGTGCTTCTCCTTCTCGGAGTGCTCGCGATCATCCTCAACTACATCCAGGTCCTCCCCTCGAGCCCCACGAACTGGTACGTCGTGGGCGGGATGGTGTCGATCCTCGTCGCGGCACTCATGGCGACCCGCTACCGCTGAGCGCTGGGTACGCGCCGCGCAGGCACCGGCGCTGCGTGCAACCATCCCGTCATAGGATCTGCCCAGGTGAACGGCGGTCCGCGCAATGCCGACGGGAGCGCGCGCGAAGGTGTCGCGCCGCTAGCTGCGGGTACCACAGGGGTGTAAGTACCCCCAGGGTTGTCCACAGCTGTGGACGACGGGCGCTGTGTGGATCGGGGAGTCAGGCCCCCGTCGCCGCCTCCACCGCCGCCGCGATCTCGTCGAGGCCGATGTCGACGAGGCCCTCGACGACGAGGCGGGAGCCGCCCACCATGCCGATCGGCGCTGCCTCGACTCCGGCCGCGAACGCCGCTGTGACGAGCTCCGACGGCCGGCCCGTGGCGACGAGGACGCGCGAAGGCGACTCGGAGAACAGCTCGCCGTGGGACGTGACACCCCGGACCGTGCAGCCCGCGCCTGATGCCGAGACGAGCTCTGCGAGCGCCACGGCGAGCCCCCCGTCGGAGACGTCGTGCACGCCGGAGACGAGCCCGGGCGCCCCGCCCGCCGAGGCCTCGGCCGCGACGAGGGACGCGACGAGATCGACGAGGCGGGCGTGCGCCGCGAGGTCGAGCGGCGCGAGCTCGCCGTCGGCGTGCGAGCGCACGGCCCGCGCCCAGCGCGACCCGCCGAGGGACGAGACGGTGCGCCCGAGCATGACGATCGCGTCCCCGTCTTGCCATCCGATCGCGGGGGGGCGGCGCTCGAGCCGGTCGAGGAGGCCGACGACCGCGACGACGGGCGTCGGGTCGATGTCCCCGGACTCCGACGAGTTGTAGAGCGAGACGTTGCCCCCGACGACGGGGATCCCGAGCGCCTCGCACGCCTCGGTCATGCCATCGATGGCTTCCGAGAGCTGCCACATCACCTCGGGGTGCTCGGGGTTACCGAAGTTCAGGCAGTTCACGAGCGCGATCGGTCGAGCGCCCACGCACGCGACGTTGAGGGCCGACTCGGCGACGGTGGCAGCGGTCCCGAGCCTCGGATCGACGAGGCACCAGCCGGGATTCGCGTCGGCGCTCATCGCGAGCGCCTTGCCGGTCCACTCGATCCCCGGCGACGAGCAGCGGAGCAGGGCGGCGTCTGCCGCTCCGGGACCGAAGACGGTGTTCAAGAAGAGCTGGTGGTCGTATTGGCGATAGATCCACGACGCGTCGACGAGCAACGCGAGCAGGTCCGCGCCGCAGTCGCCGGGCGGCTCGAGCAGGCTCGGGTCCCGAAGTCGCCGCTCTGCGAGGTCGGCCGGCGGTGCGAGCGGGCGGCGGTAGCGCGGGGCGTCGTCTGCGAGCGACGCGGCCGGCACCTCGGCGAGGACCTCGCCGCTCTCGCCGTCGCGCACGCGGAGCCGCCCGACGCCGTCCTCGTCGCGCGGCCCGACGCGCCCGACGACGGTCGCCGTGACCTCCCATCGACGGCAGATCTCGACGACGCGCTCGAGCGCCGCGGGTTCGACGATGGCGAGCATCCGCTCCTGGCTCTCGCTCGTCATCACCTCGACCGCGGACATCGCGGGTTCCCGGCGGGGCACAGCGGTGACGTCGACGTCCATGCTCAGCCCGCCCCGCGCCGCGGTCTCGCTCGTCGCGCACGCGAGGCCCGCGCCGCCGAGATCCTGGATCCCCTCGACGAGGTGCTCGTCCAGGAGCTGGAGGCACGCCTCGATGAGACGCTTCTCCTCGTACGGATCGCCGACCTGCACGCTCGGGCGCTTCGCCGCATCTGCACCGGAGCCCGACTCGCCGAACGCAGCGGACGCCAGCACGCTCACGCCGCCGATCCCGTCCCGTCCGGTACGTGACCCGAGCAGGACCGCAAGATTGCCGACGCCCGTCGCTCGACCGAGAACGAGGTGGTCAATGCGCATGAGGCCGAGACAGAAGACATTGACGAGAGGATTCCCCCTGTAGGTGTCGTCGAGATTGATCTGTCCGCCGATAGTCGGCACGCCCACGGAGTTCCCGTAGCCGGAGATGCCGCGGACGACGCCGTCGAGGATGTAACGGCTCCGCGCGTCGGAAAGCGGCCCAATGAACAGCGAGTCCATCAGCGCAATCGGACGCGCTCCCATGGTGAAGATGTCCCGGAGTATCCCACCAACGCCCGTCGCCGCTCCCTGGTAGGGCTCGATCGCGGAGGGATGATTATGGCTCTCGATCCTCACGGCGATCGCCACACCGTCGCCCACGTCGACGACGCCGGCGTTCTCCCCCGGACCGACGATCACGTGCTCACCCGAGGTCGGAAGGCGGCCGAGATGGACCCGCGACGACTTGTACGAGCAGTGCTCGCTCCACATCACGGAGTACATCGCGAGCTCGACGTCCGTCGGCTGACGCCCGAGAACGCCGATGATCTGCGCGAGCTCCGTGTCCGTGAGACCGAGCGCGCGGTGGGCACCTTCTGGTGCAATTCTACGTAAGGTCACTCTCATATCCCCTGGGATCGATCGAAATGTCAAGAGTGCGCAGTCGCGCCGTGCATACGCCTTTACACCCGCGACCTATTTGAGCCATAATCGCCGGATGGCCACGACTCGGAAGCGCTCGGGGATGACGACGGAGCACAAGGCGGCCCTCGCGTCCGGGCGCGCTCAGGGCCTCGCCGTCCGCCGTTACCTCGAGGCGCTCGAGCGCAACAAACCCCGTCGCGGCCGCCGACCGTCGGCGGACTCGCTTCACAAGCAGCTCGTCGACATAGAGGAGAAGCTGCGGGACGCAGACCCGCTGAAGCGCCTCCACCTCGTCCAGCAGCGCAAGAGCGTCGAGTCCCGCATCGCGAGCGGGGATGGCGGCGAGGACCTCTCGGAGCTCGAGGCCGGCTTCGTCGATGCGGCCGCGGAGTACGGGGCGCGCAAGGGCATCGACTACTCGACCTGGCGCGAGATCGGCGTGCCGGTCGACGTCCTCCGGCGCGCGGGCGTGCAAAAGGGCTCCGGCTCCTAGCTCGCGGCCATACGGGCGGCGCGGCCGCGATCCGCGAGGGCGCCGTCCGCGGCACGGTCGAGAAGCGACCGCAAGAGGACGAGACCGTCGGCGGAGCCGAGCAGATCCCCGCTCGCTCGCTCGGGGTGGGGCATGAGACCGACGACGTTGCCTGTCGCGTTCGCGACGCCGGCGATCGACCCGACGGACCCGTTCGGGTTCACGTCGTACCGCAGGACGATCCTGCCGTCACGTTCGAGCTCGTCGAGCGTCGCGTCGTCGCAGGTGTAACTGCCCTCGCCGTGGTTGATCGGGAGCTCGAGGCGCGTGCCGGGCGCGGTCCCCGCCGTCAGCACCGAGTGCGACGACACGACCGTGCACGTCGCGGTCTCGCAGACGAAACGCAGCCCGGCGTTACGTCGCAGCGCTCCGGGGAGCATCCCCGCCTCCGTGAGAACCTGGAAGCCGTTGCAGATCCCGACGACCGGGCCGCCCAGCGCGGCGAACTCGGCGACCGACGCCATCACCGGCGAAAAGCGGGCGATCGCTCCCGGCCGGAGGTAGTCGCCGTGCGCGAACCCGCCGGGCAGCACGACGGCAGAGGCGTCGCCGATCGACTCGTCGCCGTGCCACACGAGGCGCGCGTCGCCGCCGATCTCTCGAAGCGCCCGCACGACGTCGTGCTCGCAGTTCGAGCCGGGGAAGACGACGACTGCGATCGAGGTCACGAGTCCGCCGCCCGGGCGCTGTCGCCCGACGGAGACACGGACACCTCGGCGCGCTCGATCACAGGGTTCGCGAGCAGCCGGGCGCACATCTGCTCGGCCGTCGAGCGCGCCGATGCCTCGTCAGGGGCGTCGAGGACGAAGCGCACGACCTTCCCGACGTGCACTGACTCGACCCCCGTGAACCCGAGAGCGGGTAGCGCGCGCTCGATGGTCTGGCCCTCGGGATCCGCGATGCCCTCGAGCCCGCTCACCTCCACGTGGACGCCGTACCTCACGAGCCCACACCGCCCGCCGGGCCACCGCGCGTCACGCCCCACCAGTCGGCGAAGCGCCTTCCGGAGATCTGCTCGTACGCGGCGACGTACCGGCCGCGCGTCGCCTCGACGACATCGTCGGGGACGGGCGGCGGGTCGGACTCCTTGTCCCAACCCGTCGACTCCGCCCAGTCGCGCACGGGCTGCTTGTCGAACGACGGCGGGGCCGTCCCCGGCGCCCACCGGTCCGCCGGCCAAAAGCGCGAGGAGTCGGGCGTGAGGATCTCGTCGCAGATCGTGAGCTCGCCGTCGACGATCCCGAGCTCGAACTTGGTGTCCGCGATGACGATGCCGCGCTCGAGCGCGTGCGCCGCCCCGCGCGCGTAGGCGGAAAGCGACAGCTCCCGGGCACGAGCCGCGAGCTCCGTGCCCACGAGGCCGGCAGCCTCCTCGAAGGAGATGTTGACGTCATGGCCCTCGACAGCCTTCGTCGACGGCGTGAAGACTGGCTCGGGGAGGCGGGAGGACTCCTCCAGGCCGGCGGGCAACGGCGTGCCGTGCATCGTCCCCGCGCTGCGGTACTCCTTCCAGGCAGAGCCGGTGATGTAACCGCGGACGATGCACTCGATCGGCAGCATCTCGGCTCTTCGGACGAGCATCGCCCGGCCCGCGCTGTCCCCGATCTCGGAGGCGAGCGGCGGCATCTCGGCCGGATCGGTGCTCACGAGGTGCGTCGGCGCGACAGCGGACAGCTCGTCGGTCCAGAACGCCGTCATCGCCGTGAGCACCCGGCCCTTGTCCGGGACCGTCTCGGAGAAGACCCGGTCGAACGCGGAGATCCGGTCCGAGGCGATCATGAGCAGCAGGCCTCCACCGACGTCGTAGACGTCGCGGACCTTGCCGGAGTAGGTGGGCTCGACGGTCACGGGCGGACCTCCTCTAGTGCGTCGATCGTGCGGTGCGCGTGCCGGAGCGCCCGGTCGAGGTCGAACGCCTCGTCGAGCATCGGCGCGACCCGCGGCGCACCGAGCGCCTCGGCGAGACGTGGGTCCTGCTCGAGCACGGAACGGAACGGCCGGCGCTGCTCGAACGCGACGCGCGCGCTCGACTGGACGATGCGGTACGCAACGTCGCGGGTGCAGCCGGCGGCGACGAGCGCGAGCAGCACCGGCTGGGAGAAGACGAGACCGAGGGAGCCGACGAGCAGGTTGCCCCGCATCGTGTCGGCGTGTACGACGAGGCCGTCGACGAGGCGTGCGCTGCGCCGGAGGCAGTAGTACGCGAGGAGGCTCGCGTCCGGGAGCACGACTCGCTCCACCGAGCTGTGGGAGATGTCCCGCTCGTGCCAGAGCGCGACGTCCTCGAGGCCAGCGAGGAGGTAGCCGCGGAGCACCCGCGCCAGCCCGACGAGGCGCTCGCTCGTGATCGGGTTGCGCTTGTGGGGCATAGCGGACGAGCCCTTCTGCCCCGCTCCGAACGCCTCCTCCGTCTCTGCGACCTCGCTGCGCTGGAGGTGGCGGAGCTCGGTACCAAGTGCCTCGATCGTCGTCCCGACGGCCGCGCACGCGTACAGATACTCCGCGTGGCGGTCGCGTGCGAGCACCTGCGTCGCCGGAACGGGGGTGAGCCCGAGCGCCGCGCAGACGCTCTCCTCGACCGCGGGGTCGATGTTGGAGTACGTGCCGACCGCACCCGAGAGCTTCCCGACGGCAACCGCGGCCCGCGCTCTGCGGAGGCGCTCACGGTCCCGATCCGCCTGGAGGCAGTAGAGGGCGAGCTTCACGCCGAATGTGGTCGGCTCGGCATGCATCCCATGCGTGCGGCCGAGCATCGGGGTCCCCGCGTGCTCGATCGCGCGCCGCTTGAGCACCGCGATGAGCTCGCCGGAGGCGTCGATGAGCAGGTCCGCCGCGGCGACGAGCGTCGCGCTCAGCGCGGTGTCGACGACGTCGGACGAGGTGAGGCCGTGGTGCAGCCACGATCCCTCCGGAGCTCCGATCGCTTCCTGGACCACGTCGACGAAGGCGGCCACGTCGTGGTCGGTGACCGCCTCGCGCTCCGCGACCGCGGCGACGAGTGTGGCGTCGGCACGAGGCGCGCGAGCGCGGATCGCCGCGGCGTGCCCAACGGGCACGACCCCGAGGCCGGCCCACGCCTCGCTCGCTAGGACCTCGACCTCGAGCCAGCGCCCGAGCCGGGCCTCGTCGGAGAAGAGCGCGGCCATCTCGGGCATCGAGTAGCGAGAGATCACGAGCGCCCCCCGGTGGCTGGTGCCATCGCTCCAGGCACGGCGCCGTCCGGTCCCCCCGCAGCCGCGGGAGCCTGCGCGAGGCCCGCCGCTATGTCGCTGCGATACTGCATCCCCTCGATGCGCACCCGGCCGACCGCGTCGTAGGCGCGCGCACGGGCGGCGTCCGCGCCGGGGCCGACTCCGGTCACCGCGAGCACGCGGCCGCCCGCGACGCGCAACGTGCCATCGGCGTCCCGGCGGGTCCCCGCGTGGTAGATCGTCACGCCCTCGACCGTACCGGCCCCGTCGAGCCCGTCGACGGCACCGCCCGTGATCGGCGCAGCCGGGTAACCGGGCGCCGCGACCACGACGCAGACCGCCGAGTCCCCGCTCACGGGGGGCGGCCCGAGAAGGCGCCCTTCGGCGGCGGCGAGGAACACCTCGGCGAGGTCGCCCCCGCAGCGCGGCAGGACGACCTCTGCCTCGGGGTCGCCGAAGCGCACGTTGTACTCGATGAGCGTCGGCCCGTCGGCGGTGAGCATGAGCCCGGCGTAGAGCACGCCGCGGTAGTCGATGCCGCGGCGGCGGAGCTCTGCGAGGGTCGGGAGCAGGATCCTCTCGACGGCCTCGTCGACGACCGCGTCCGTCGCGCCCGGGACGGGCGAGAACGCCCCCATTCCGCCCGTGTTGGGCCCGAGGTCGCCGTCGCGGAGCCGCTTGTGGTCCTGCGCGGGAGGAAGCACGGCGACGCGGCTGCCGTCGCACAGCGCGAGGAGCGAGAGCTCGACCCCGACGAGACCCTCTTCGACGACGACGCGCCGCCCCGCGTCGCCGAACGCGGCGCCCGAGAGCTTCGCCGCGACGTCCGCGATCGCCGCCTCGAGGTCCGCGGTCACGAGCACTCCCTTGCCCGACGCGAGGCCGTCCGTCTTCACGACGTACGGACCGGGCAGGCTGCTCAGGTATGACGCGGCCGCCTCGAGGCCGCTGAAGCTCGACCATGGCGCGGTCGGCACGCCCGCCGCGCTCGCGAGCTCTTTCATGAATGCCTTGGAGCCTTCGAGCCGCGCTCCGTCGGCGCCCGGTCCGAGCACAGCACGCCCTCGTGCTCGGAGCTCGTCCGCCAGGCCGTCGACGAGGGGCTGCTCCGGGCCGACGACGACGAGGTCCGCCTCGACCTCGGCCGGGGGCGCGGGCGTCGTCTCGACACCCGCGATCTCTGCGATCCCTGGGTTGCCCGGCGCGGCGACGACCGACGCCGTCCGCGACAGAGCGACGGCGAGCGCGTGCTCCCGCGCACCCGAGCCGACGACGCAGACCCTCATCGTCGCGTCACGGCCGGACCGCGACGCGTGTCGCGTGTCGCGTGCCCCCGGGGACGTGTCACGCCGCGAAGCGGACGAACTGCTCCCGGCCCGGACCGACCCCGACGAGGCGCACCGGCGCGCCCGCGTGCTCGGCGATGCATGCGACATAGTCGCGTGCCTCGCTCGGGAGGTCCCCGACCGCCGTCGCCGCGGAGAGGTCTGCGCCCCACCCTGGCAGCTCCTCGTAGACGGGAGTCACACGGTGAAGGACCGACTGGTGGTAGGGCATGCGCGTGAGCCGCTCGCCGTCCGCCTCGTATGCGACGCAGACCTTCACGGTCCCGAGCGCGGAGAGGACGTCGAGCTTCGTGAGCGCGATCTCCGAGACCGAGTTCACCCTCACCGCGTGGCGAAGCATCACGAGGTCGAGCCAGCCTGGCCTGCGCCGGCGCCCGGTGTTCGTCCCGTACTCGTGGCCGCGGTCGACGAGCAGGTCGGCGATCTCGCCGGTGATCTCGGTCGGGAACGGGCCGGCGCCGACGCGCGTGACGTACGCCTTCGCGATCCCGACGACGCGGTCGATCTCCATTGGGCCGACGCCCGTGCCGACGCACGCCCCGCCGGCCGTCGGGTTCGAGGAGGTCACGTACGGGTACGTCCCGTGGTCCAGATCGAGGAACGTCGCCTGCGCGCCCTCGAGCATGACGCTCTCTCCAGCGTCGAGCGCCTCGTGGACGAGGTTCACCGTGTCCCCGATCATCGGGGCCACGCGTGGTGCGAGCTCGTCGAGGTAGGTGTGGGCGATCTCGTCCTCGTCGAGCGCGAGGCGGTTGAACACCTTCGCGAGGATCGCGTTCTTCTCCCGCAGCACGACCTCCAGCTTCTGCCGGAAGATCTTCTCGTCGAGGAGGTCCTGGACGCGAAGCCCGATGCGCGCGGCCTTGTCCGCGTACGCGGGGCCGATCCCGCGCTTGGTCGTGCCGAGCTTGTTCCGCCCGAGCGAGCGCTCGGTCGCGCGGTCGATCTCGTAGTGGTAGGGCATGATCAGGTGCGCGTTTCCCGAGACGACGAGACGGCTCGTGTCCACCCCACGCGCCTCGAGCGCGTCGCACTCCGCGACGAGCACTGCCGGGTCGACGACCACCCCGTTGCCGATGACGGGAACCGTGTGGGGATAGAGCACCCCGCTCGGGACGAGCTGGAGCGCGAAGCTCTCGCCGGCGACGACGATCGTGTGGCCGGCGTTGTGGCCACCCTGGTAGCGCACGACTAGCCGCATGTCCTTGGCGAGAAGGTCGGTGAGCTTCCCCTTGCCTTCGTCACCCCATTGGGTACCGACCACCACGGTCGCGGGCACCAGGACTCCCCTCCGGCTCGACCGCCAGCAGTGTAGCCGGGGGGGGCGCGCCGCTCGGGCGGTCGGGATCGATCAGCCGAGGACGAACTCTCCGTCCTTCGTCGACACCTGGACGGTCGCCCCGTCGCTGTAACGACCCTCGAGTAGGGCGAGCGCGAGCGCGTCGCCGAGCTCGCGCTGGATGACGCGCTTGAGCGGCCGTGCCCCGTATGTGGGGTCGTAGCCGCGCTCGGCGAGCAGGTCGCGAGCGTCCGCCGAGACCTCGAGGGCGATGCGGCGCGCCGCGAGCCGGTCGCGCAGCGACTGGAGCTGGATGTCGACGATCGCCGCGAGGTCCTCGCGGGCGAGCGGGCGGAAGCGGACGATCTCGTCGATGCGGTTCACGAACTCCGGCTTGAAGAACGCTGCGGGGTCACCCGTGAGATTCGAGGTCATGACGAGCGCGACGTTCGTGAAGTCCACCGTCCGGCCCTGGCCGTCGGTGAGGCGGCCGTCGTCGAGCACCTGGAGCAAGATGTTGAACACGTCCGAGTGCGCCTTCTCGACCTCGTCGAGCAGCACGACCGAGTACGGCCGGCGGCGGACGGCCTCGGTGAGCTGCCCGCCCTCCTCGTAGCCGACGTAGCCCGGTGGTGCCCCGACGAGCCGCGCGACCGTGTGCTTCTCCTGGTACTCGCCCATGTCGATGCGGACCATCGCCCGCTCGTCGTCGAAGAGGAACGCGGCGAGCGAGCGCGCGAGCTCGGTCTTGCCGACACCCGTCGGCCCGAGGAAGAGGAACGACCCGATCGGTCGGTGCGGGTCGGAGAGCCCGGCTCTGCTTCGGCGGATCGCGTTCGCGACGGCGCGCACGGCCTCGTCCTGACCGACGACCCGCTCGTGTAGCACGTCCTCCATCCGGATGAGCTTCTCGATCTCGCCCTCCATGAGGCGAGTCACGGGCACCCCCGTCCAACGCGCGACGACCTCGGCGACGTCCTCGGCGTCCACCTCTTCCTTCAGCATGCGCTCGCGGCTCTGCAGCTGCGTGAGCGTCGAGGTCGCCTCTGCGATCTCCCGCTCGATGCCGGGCAGCTCGCCGTAGCGGATCTCGGCAGCTGCCCCGAGGTTGCCGTCGCGCTCGTAACGCTCCGCGTCGCCCCTGCGCGCCTCGAGCGCACCTTTCAGCTCCCGGATCCGTGTGATCGCGTCCCGCTCGGCCTGCCAGTGCGCGGTCATTGCGCTCTGGCTCTCCCGCAGGTTCGCGAGCTCCTCGTCGATGCGAGCGAGCCGGTCGGCCGAGGCCGCGTCGGTCTCCTTCGCGAGCGCGACGCGCTCGATCTCGAGCTGGCGGATCCGGCGCGTCACGACGTCGATCTCGGTCGGCATCGAGTCGATCTCGATGCGGAGCCTGCTCGCCGCCTCGTCGATGAGGTCGATCGCCTTGTCCGGGAGAAAGCGACCCGTGACGTAGCGGTCGGAGAGCGTCGCGGCCGCGACGAGTGCCGCGTCCTGGATGCGCACGCCGTGGTGGACTTCGTAACGCTCCTTCAGGCCCCGCAAGATCGCGACGGTGTCCTCGACCGACGGCGGCCCGACGTAGACCGGCTGGAACCTGCGCTCGAGCGCGGCGTCCTTCTCGATGTACTTGCGGTACTCGTCGAGAGTCGTCGCGCCGATGAGTCTGAGCTCGCCGCGCGAGAGCATCGGCTTGATGATGTTCCCCGCGTCGAGCGCACCCTCGGCCGCGCCGGCGCCGACGATCGTGTGCAGCTCGTCGATGAAGGTGACGACCTCGCCCTCGGAGTCGGTGATCTCCTTGAGCACGGCGCGGAGGCGCTCCTCGAACTCGCCCCGGTACTTCGCCCCGGCGACGATCGCGGAGAGGTCGAGAGCGACGACGCGCTTCGAGCGCAGCCCGTCGGGGACGTCGCCCTCTACGATGCGATTCGCCAGGCCCTCGACGATGGCCGTCTTGCCGACCCCCGGCTCGCCGATGAGCACGGGATTGTTCTTCGTCCGGCGGGACAGGACCTGGATGATGCGGCGGATCTCCTCGTCGCGACCGATGACCGGGTCGAGCTTCCCGCCGCGCGCGAGCTCGGTGAGGTCGCGCCCGTACTTCTCGAGCGCCTGGTAGGCGCTCTCGGGGTCCTGCGAGGTCACGCGATGGCTCCCGCGCACGTCGCGCACGGCCTGGAGGATCCGCTCGCGGTCGACACCGAGCTCGTCAGCGAGGGCGACGAGCAGGTGCTCCACCGACAGGTACTCGTCGCCCATCTCCTGCTGGAGTGCGAGCGCGCGCTCCAACGCTGAGCTCAAGGCCCGCCCGATCTGCGGGCTCGCGCCACCGTAGGCGTGGGGCAGCTTCGCGATCGCCTCCTGGAGGCGGTTGCGGACCGTGAGCGGCGCGATGCCCATGCGGTCGAGGATCGGCGCGGCGACGCCGCCCTCCTGTCCTAGCGCCGCGAGCAGGACGTGCGCAGGAGTGATCTCCGCGTTGCTCGCGGACTCGGCCGCGCGTGACGCCTCCTGCAGCGCCTCTCGCGTCTTGAGCGTCCAGCGGTTCGGGTCCAATGCCATTCTCGGTGCTCCTTGTCGTGCCCCCGCGTGCGCGGGTCAGCCGCGCCAGCGGGTGGGAAGCCGCTCCGTCCTCACCGGAACGAGGTCGCGGCGGTAGTGGCGATGCGTGCGTGCGATGGCCTCGAGCGCCTCGGCCCGGATGCGCTCGACCTCGGACCGCAGCACGGCGATGTCTGCCTCGAGCGCGAGGAGCCGGCGCACGCCCTCGAGGTTCACCCCTGCGTTCGTGAGCTCTTGGATACGGCGCATCTGCGCGACGTCTGCGTCGGAGTAGCGCCGGCTGCCGCCGCCGGTGCGCGCGGGGTCGAGCAGGCCTTTGCGCTCGTAGATCCGCAGCGTCTGGGGGTGGACTCCTGCGAGCTCGGCGGCGACCGAGATCACGTACAGGGCCCGCGTCGAGTGCTCTCCCGCGCCGCTGTAATCCATGGTGGTCACACCCCGAGGTAGGCCCGCGGCGAGGTCGCCCCGGCCTTCGCCAGCGCCTCGACAGCGCTGCGCTCGGCGTCCGAGAGCTCGGTCGGGACCACGACGTCGAGAGTGACGAGGAGGTCGCCGCGCTGGCCGTCCTGGTGAAGGCCGCGACCGCGGACGCGCAGCGTCTTGCCGGACCTGCTCCCGGGGGGCACCTTGAGGCTCACGGGCTTGTCCAGCGACGGGACGGTGATGGTGGCTCCGAGGGCCGCCTCGGGGAACGTGACCGGCACCGTGAGGGCGAGGTCGCGCCCGCGCCGCCCGAAGATCGGGTGCGGCTCGACCCGCACGGTGACGAAAAGATCGCCCGGCGGCCCGCCGCCCGCGCCCGGCTCGCCACGCCCTTTGATCCGGATCCTCTGCCCGTCGTCGACGGCCGCGGGGATCCGCACCTTCACCTGGCGCTCACGCCGCTGGATCCCCGTCCCGAAGCACGTCGGGCACGGGTCGGTGATCTTCGTGCCGCGTCCGTGACACTCCGGGCACGGAGTCGACAGGGAGAACATCCCCTGGTTGTCGTTGAGCACGCCACGCCCTCCGCAGCGCGGGCAGCTCACCGGCATCGTCCCCGGCTTGGCACCGCTGCCGCCGCACGTCGCACATGGCACGTTGGTCCGGACGTGCACAGAGGTGACCGCGCCCTCGACGGCCTCCTCGAACGACAGGTGCAGCTCCGCCTCGAGGTCCGTGCCTCGCTGCGGGCCGGCGCCCGGCGCGGCGCCCCGGCGCCGGGCCCCCTGCGGCTGGCGGAAGAGCCCGCCGAAGAGGTCCGAGAGATCGTCGACCTTGAAGTTGAACCCGCCGGGGCCGGCGAACCCGGCTCCGGCCGCCCCGGACCGGCGAACCTCGTCGTACTCCTTGCGCTTTTGAGGGTCGCCGAGCACGTCGTAGGCGGCGCTTATCTCCTTGAACCGGTCCTCGGCGCCCGGGTTCGCGTCCGGGTGGAACTGCTTCGCGAGCTTGCGGTAGGCGCGTGTGAGCGCCTTGTCGTCCGCGTCCTGCGGGACACCGAGCACCTTGTAGTAGTCGGTCTCGAACCACTCACGTTGCGCAGCCACTCACCCGCTCCCCACTGCGACGCGCACCGGCGCCGCGCTCACGGTCCTCCCGCCCGCGCCCACGGGTCAGGCCCGTACCTTGACCATCGCCGGGCGCAGCACGCGCCCCTTCAGCCGGTAGCCAGCCCGGAGCGTCTCGACGACGGCGGGTCCCGGCACGTCGCCGGCCGCGCCGTCGTCGTCACCCGCGGGGACATGCGCGACCGCGTCGTGGATCGTCGGGTCGAACGCGACGCCGGTCGAGTCGATCCGCTCGAGACCCTCCTTCGCCAGCACGTCGCGGAGCAGGCTCCCGATCTGGGCGAACGCGCCGTCGAGGTCCGTCGCCGGCTCTCCCTTCTCGCCCACGTGCGCGAGCGCGAGGTCGAGCGCGTCGAGCGCCGGCAGCAACCTCTCGATCACCGCTTCGGAGGCGCGATCGAACGTCTCGGCCTGCTGGCGCGCGGTTCGCTTGCGGTAGTTGTCGAACTCCGCCTGGAGCCGGCGCAGCGCGTCGAGGTACTCGTCCCGCTCCGCCAGCACCGACGCGAGGTCGATGCCGTCGAACGACCCGGCCCCCATGGGGGGCTCGTCGCGAGCCGGCTCGAGGTCGTCCGTGCCGGTGCCGACGCCGGTGCCGACGCCCTCGGCCACAGGCTCGTCGCCCGGGCCGGACGCCTCGGCCTTCGCCGCGACGTCCTCCCGGTCGGCGAGGGCCTCCTCGCCCGTCATGCCTCGGCCGCGCCGGGCTCGTCGACGATCTCGGCGTCGACGACCTCGTCGTCGCTCGTGGTGGACGCCGACGGCCCGCCGGAGCCCGCGGCCGTCCCCGACGGCGCAGCCTGCTCGTAGAGTCGCTGGGCGAACGCCTGGGACGCGCTGACGAGCGCCTCGTGCGCGCTGCGCACCACCTCGAGGTCCGAGCCGGCGAGCGCGTCCTTCAGCGCCTTCAGCGCGGACTCCACCTTGTCCTTCTCGTCCCCGGTGAACTTCTCGCCCTCA
>Ga0307373_10009862_pt1 | contig 14170 bp, 13 predicted proteins | sample OX2MG_FD_202534 | JGI IMG/M metagenome (GOLD analysis project Ga0307373, IMG submission 202534) | Soil microbial communities from Risofladan, Vaasa, Finland - OX-2 | ecosystem: Environmental > Terrestrial > Soil > Coastal area > Acid sulfate soil | place: Finland: Risofladan, Vaasa | collected... | reverse complement strand
GGTGCCCGACGGGAGCAGCGATGCCGCCATCGGACGCCCGGCCGCCGAACGGTTCCGCGCGACAGCCTCGAGCTCGCCACCAGCCTACGCCCACTGCGTCAGGATGGCCAGCGGCGCTTTCCGCAGTGCTATGCTCCGCGCCCGTCGGCCGGGACCGTCGGGCGAACATCGGAGGTGCGATCGCGTGGCGCGCGCACGTCACCAGGGCGCAGCGGAGCAGCTCGCGCTCGAGCTGCCGTTCGGGCTGCCCGAGATGGCGGTCGCGCCCGAATGGAAGCTGCAACGACGCCTGTGGGGCCACAGCTTCCACCCGATGTGCTCGTACCTCGCGAGCTTTCCGGCCGGCCTTGCCCACGCGTTCATCGCCCGGTGGTCGCGCCGTGGCGACGTCGTCCTCGACCCGTTCAGCGGTCGCGGCACGACACCCCTCCAGGCCTGCGCCGAAGGTCGCATCGGCGTCGGCAATGACCTCAACCCTTTCGCCCACGTCCTGACCGCCGCCAAGGTCGAGCCGCCGTCGCCCGCCGAGGCCAGGACCCGGCTGGCCGCGCTCCGCCTCGGTTGGGCCGCATCGGCCGCGGGCTGGATCGCCCTGGCGGATCGGATCGACGCCCGTTCCGGCCACCCATCGGCCGCCGTGCCCGCCGCCGGCTCGCGGGCCACGCCCGACACGCGCGACGAGCTCGTTCCGCCCGAGGTCGCGCTCGCCTTCCACCCGCGGACGCTTGCCCAGGTGCTGTTCGTCAGGACATCGCTCTGCCTCGACGACCGGACGGACCGCTTCCTCGCCGCCGCGATCACCGGGATCCTCCATGGCAAGAGCCGCAGCTACCTCTCCGAACTCATGCCGAACACCTTCAGCATGGCGCCACGCTACGTCAGGGACTTCGCCGCGCGGACCGGCTTCGAATCTCCCGAACGGGACGTCTTCGCCGGCCTCGACGCAAAGCTCGACCGCCTGTTCCGGGACCCCTCGCCGGCCAGTGCCGGGATCGCCCTGCTCGGCGATGCCCGCGACGCCGGGGTCCGAACCCGCGACGCGCTGCGCGAGCGCGGCCTGCCCGACCGGGTCCGCCTCGTCGTGACTTCGCCGCCGTACCTGCGGGTCGTGAAGTACGGCTACTACAACTGGCTGCGCACCTGGTTCCTTGGCGAGGACGCCCGGGCGATCGACGCGACCCTTGACGACGCCCATCACCGCGAGCCGTATCTGACCTTCCTTCGCGAAGTCCTGGCGGGCCTTCGACCCGCGCTCGCTGACGACGCCGTGGTGGCGCTCGTCGTCGGCGACGTGGAACTCGACCGTGGCCGGGCGATCCGCGGCGGATACGGCCTCGCCGAACGGGTCTGGGACGGCGCGGCGGCGCCGGAGGGCTATGCCCTGGCGGGGATCGTCGTCGATCCGGTCGCGTCCCATCGGAAGATGACCAAGTTGTGGGGCGATGAAGCCGGTCGGGCGACGAAGACGGACCGCATCCTCATCCTCGGCGCGACCGAAGCCGGCCGTCGCCGCGCCCTCGCCGGCTCCGCCGTGCCGATCGACTGGTCGTGGCCGCCACACGGGTTGCGCGCCCTCTGAGTCGAGCCGGCCAAGCCCGCCGACGGTCGATACCATAGCGCCATGAAGCAGATGTACGATCCGACGGACCTCGCGTCGATGGACCCTCTCGTCCTCATGAAGAACCTCGACCACGTGCGGATGACGAGCCGCCGCCTCAGCTACATCCTCCAGCAGCAGGTCCACCTGTACACGCCGGAAGCGAATCAGGTCCGCGAGCAGATCGATACCTACGTCGAGGCCGAACGGCAGATCGAGGGCGAGATGGCTCGCCGCCGCATCCGCGCCTGAGTCAGCCGGTCTCGACCGTCAGATCCGCGTCCATCCTGGCGAACCCGCGCCTCCCTCGCCCGATGGTCGGGCGGTGCTCCGCTTCCTCGCGGATCACCTCCCGGGCGACGGCCGCGAGGATCGGCGTCTCGAACAGGCTGAACCCGATGCCGCGATCGGCGAGCTCCGCGATGCCCCAGCCGTTGTAGAGGCGACGGCTCGCGACGGCGCACATCTCGTCGTAGAGCTCGGGCCAGCCGACCCGCCGGCGGTCATGACAGAATCGGACGAACCCGATGATCTCGCGCTCGCGGACAGCCTCGTCGGGCACGTTCGATTCCATCGATGGCCTCACTCCCTTCCTCGCATCGAGCTCATCCGAAGGGCGTGCGCGACCGCGGATGGGGCGGTCGGGATGGGCCCTCGAAGCCCCGGTCGGCGGCGGCCCCTCGGTGTGCCGCTTCGAACGGGGAGGTCATCGTAGGCTCCGGCCGGGGCGGCCGGAAGGGGGTTTGTCCACCTTCTCGTCCACAACTTCGTCCACATGCCCGCGCGGTCAGGTGGCCGGTCGTCGGCGCGGCGATCCCGGACGGTCAGGCGACCGGCCGGACCCCGAGGCCCGGTGCGTCCGTCAGTCGCCAGCGGTGATCGGCGCCAAGCTCCAGGCCTTCGAACGGGTCGCTCGCCAGGAGCAGGCAGCCGTCGAGATCGACCCAGTCGGCGAGCGAGGCCACGGCCGCCGAGGCGGCGATGCCCACCCGCGTCTCCTCCATGCAGCCTTCGAAGCGCTCGAACCCGAGCTCCGCGGCCCGGCTGAGCATCCGCTTCGCCGGGCCGACGCCGCCGCATTTCGCAAGCTTGACGTTGACGCCGCGCACGACGCCGACGAGGCCACCGAGATCGTCGATCGTGACGGCGCTCTCGTCGGCGACGATCGGCAGCTCCGAGCGTGCCTGCAGCCAGGCCAGCTGGTCGAGGCGGTGGCGAGGAAAGGGCTGCTCGATGAGCTCGACGCCGAGCCGGACGAGGTCGGGTACGAGGCGGGCCCCATCGTCCGGCTGCCAAGCGGTGTTCGCGTCGACCCGGATCGGGCCGTCGAAGACGCGTCGGACGGCCTCGAGCGTCTCGAGGTCGCGCGGCCCACCGACCTTGATCTTGAGGGCCGGGAAGTCGCGCGCCCGGGCGGCCCGGGCGGCCACCACCTCGGGCTCGTCGATCCCGATCGTGAAGTCGGTCGGCGGGATCTCCGCGGACATGCCGAGCAGGCGGTGGACGGGCAGGCCGAGCCGTTTGCCGAGGAGGTCGTGGAGGGCGATGTCGAGGGCGCATTTCGCCGCGCCGTGGTGGGCGATCCGGTCCTCGAACCCCGCCCCGATCGCGGCGAGGGCGGCCTCCGCGCCCGCTGCCGGGGCGTCGAGGAGGGTGGCGTCGATCGTCGCGAGGAGGACGGGCGCGACCGCCGCGATCGTCTCGACGGTCTCGCCGTAATAGGCGTCGGGGTAGCCCTCGCCGTAGCCCACGATGTCCGGCCAGTCGGCGTGCCGGAGCTCGACGATGACGCTCGTCATCCCGTCGCCACCGTGCGAACGGGCGATGCGGAACGGATCGCGGTACGGGACGAAGATCGAGTGTGCCTCGACCCGCAGCGGACCGGCGGTCGCCTCGAACCTCACCGGACGAGCGCGTCGACGGCAGGCTGGATCGCCGCCCAGAGCGGTCCCGGCCCGAAGCGGAACGGGTCGTCGGTCGGAAGCCCGGTGAGCGCGGCGGTCTCCTCGATGATCCGGCGGGCCTCGGCCGGATCGCGGATGAGCGACGTGTTGAGGGCCACGCCCACCACCTTCGACGGCGCGACGAGTCCGGCGACCTTTTCGTGGATCCGGATGAAATCGGGCAGCGGCTGGATCGGGAAGCGGCGACCGTCGACGTGATCCAGTTCGTGCTCGTCCATCCCGGCCTTGTGAACCATGATCATCGCCTGGGGTGAACAGCCGTGGATGAGGCCGAGCGTCACCGCGCTGTAGGCCGGATGGTCGAGCGACCCCTGGCCCTCGACGATGACCCAGTCGCCGCGCTCTTCGCCCTGCTCCACGAGCCACTCGCAGGTGCCGTTGCTGAAGTCGCTGATCACGCGGTCCACCGCAACGCCCCAGCCGGCGATCATCATCCCGGTCTGGCCGGTCGGCACGAAGGCCGCCCGGAGGCCCGCCTCGGTGGCGGCCCGGGTGAGCTCGAGGGCGACGCTCATCTTGCCGATCGCGCAGTCCGTGCCCACGGTGAGGATGACCCGCTTCCCCGGCCCGTGGAGCCGGCCGACTGCCGTCTCCATCCGCTCGGGCGGTCGACGGTAGTCGACGATGGCCGAGCCGGAGGACGCGGCCGCCGCGGTGAACTCCGCGTCGTCGCCGATGAAGGTATGGAGTCCGGACAGGATGTCGAGGCCTCCCCGGATGGCAGCGAGGATCGTGTCCCGCCAGTCCTGCGGCAGCCGACCGCCGGTGGGAGCGATCCCGATGAGGAGTGCCGTCGCCGGCGCCCCGGCCGCCTCACCCCGGGCGAGCGCTTCGCCGAGCGAGGCGACGACTGGCACGTCCGCCCGCGGGCCCTCGCCCAGCCATTCGCGCACCGAGCGGCCGGCGTTCGACGAGTCGATGACGGCGACGACCGGGTCCGGTCCGTAGCGGATGACACCCATCGCGGTCTTGCCGTGATGGAAGCCGAACTGACCCTCCGCGAGGATGACGATCCGACGACCCGATCCCGACGATGTCACGTTCACGCCTCCGAACAAGCTCCGCTGGTGAGCATACGGTCCGGCCGCCGATCCCGTCCCGCGGGGACGAGAGACGCCCCCGGGGCGCGGTCCGGGGGCGTCGGGGGTGTGCGTTCTGGTACCGCATACCGGATTCGAACCGGTGGTCTCCGCCTTGAGAGGGCGGTGTCCTGGGCCTCTAGACGAATGCGGCGCCGCTGTTCGGCGGGACTCCGCCGGACCGGCCGGCATGATACCAGCGATGCGTCAGAGTCGGTTCGTCTCGAGGAAGGCGCGGATGGCGTCGGCGACCTGCAGATGGCTCTGCTCGCCGGCGACGAGGCCGAAGTGGGAGTGGGCGCCGAACGGCTCGTAGGATGCCCCGAGCCAGTCCGCCAGGCGCTCCGCGGTCGGCTCCGGGACGATCCGGTCAAGCCCGGCTCCGACGACGAGGATCGGGATGTCGACGAGCCGATCGCGGTCGACGCTCACGCCCATGAGGACCTCCCGGCGCGAGATGCCGGACTCGTGCGGCTTCTGGCCGAGGAGATGCTGGATGTGGCGAACATCCTCGAGGCTGAGGTCGCTGTTGTCGCGCTGCAGCCGCTCCGAGAGCGTCTCCCAGCCGATGCGATCCTTGCCGTAGACGTCGCCGAACTCGCGCAGTTCATGTCCCCTGGCCGGAACACGGAGTTCGAGCGGCGCCTCCGGGCTGAGGAGGACGAGACCGGCGATGGCGCGGCGTTCCGCCGCCTTGAGGGCGAGGAGGCCCCCGAGCCCGTGACCGACGAGGACCGACCCATCCCCGAGGCGCTCGACGGCGGCGAGGACATCGAGGACATAGGAGTCCACCGTGAGCGTCGCCGGGTCCGCCGTCTGCGACCAGAAGTGGTTGCGAAGGTTCATCGCGTGGCCTTCCCAGCCGCGCGAGGCGAAGTAGCCGAGGTAGCGCTCCCACACCCACGAGCCGGCGAGCTCGCCGTGCACGAACAGCAGCGGCCGACGCCGGGAACGCCGTTCGGGCAACCAGCTCTCGATGTAGATGCCGCGGTCGAACAGCTCGATCTCGTCCTTGCGGATGGGCCGCCCGCTCATCGGGCTGGCGAGGGTCACGGATCCGTGGCTGGTTTCGCTCAACGAGGCATCCTCCGCGCTCGCGCCGTCATTCACCATTCGTGGGGATTGATGAGCAGGCCGCTGAGGACCTTGGGGAAGAAGTAGGTCGATTTCTGGGGCATCACGTCGCCCGCGGCCGCCACCGCGACGATGTCCGCGACCGGCGTGCCTTCGAGAAGGACGGCGGCATCGGCGCCGCCGGCCGCTCGATCGACCTCGGCGATCGCCTCATCGGCGGACTTCGTGTAGCGGACCCGGCCGGCGGCGGTCGCGTCCGCATCGATGCCCGCGAGCCGCTCGAGGGCGACCTGAAGGAGCACGACATCGAGGGAGCGGACCGCGCTGCCGCCCGGCGGCAGGAACGGCTCGAACGCCGACCGTCGGGCCTCGAGGATCGCCCCGCCGCTGCGCGTCCAAAGACCGAAGCGACCGCGGCTCCCGGCGGCTGGATCGCCCGCCTGGGCGGCCGGGCCGAACGCATCGAGCAATCGCGCCGCGGACTCGACCGTGGTGACCTCGAACAGGTCGCGGGCGGCGTCGCGCAGGCCGCTCGCCAGCTCGTCGCCCAGGCCGAGCGCGATGCGGTGGGTCGGCAGGACGGTCAGTGGCTCGCCGGTGGACAGGAACAGGGCAAGGACGTAGTCGAACGCCGGGTCCTCCTCGCACGATCGGCTCATCCGGCGCTCGTCGCGGTAGCGCAGCGCCGTCTCGTAGCGATGGTGGCCGTCGGCGATCGTGATGGGAGCGGCGCCACCGATCGCCACGAGCTCGTCCACCGGCGACAGCGGCTGGTCGCCGCCCTCCGCCGTTCCGCTCGAGAGGACCCACATCCGATGGCGGACGCCATCACCGTCGGTGACGTCCGCGACCGCTTCGCCGGCCGATCCTGCGGCGACGTCGGCGAGGATCGCCGACGCACGGCCGGCCGGATCCCCGAACAGTCCGACGACCGGGCTCATGTTCGCTCCGGTCGCACGGAGGAGGCGATAGCGATCTTCCTTCGGGGCCGTCAGGGTCCGTTCGTGCGGCAGCACGCCGCCCGCGCCGAACGGCTCCAGCCGCAGCCTCCCGAACAACCCGCGCTGGATCCGCTCGACCGTCGTGCCCGGGACGGCGTAGGTCTGCTCGTAGGCGTACAGGGACGGGCGGGGGTCCTTGTGGAACGTCCCGTCCGACCGCCAGGCGGCGAAGGTCCGGGCAGCCCGCCGGTAGCGGTCGTCCGGTTCGTCGCCGACTTCGGCCGACGGGAGATCGAGCCGGATCACGTTCTTCGGGTGCCGAGCGAGGAGGGCGGCCTGCTCGGCCGGCCCGACGACGTCATAGGGCGGGCTCGTCACGAGCCCGAGGTCGCCGACGATGTCGACTTCGTAGCGGAGCGCACGGAACGGTCGGATGGTCGGCACGGAGTCCTCGGGCGGCGGCCGTCCACGGGCGGTCGCGCATCGGTGAGCTCGCCGGCGACGACGCCGACGCGATGGTTCGGGTTCGACGCGCATCGTACGACAGCCGTGCCACAATCGACCCGCCGGGGCGCGGTCGCGGCGACACGAAGGTTGTTCTCGGGAGGTTCGTGGATGTCCGCCGCTTCGTCTCGCCGACGACTGGACCTCGTCGTCCGCCGCCGCCCGGCGATGATCGCGATCAGCCTCGTCGCACTCCTCGGCGCCCTCCCGGCCACGACTGCCAGCGCCAGCGGCCCCGCGCCGGGCATCGCCGACGGCCGAATCACCGCGGTCAGCCCCACTCGCGATCGCGCGATCCGGCTCGGCTCGGTCACGCCCGGCCGGGCTGCGCAGGCCGCCGCCCTCGCGCCGCGCCTCTCCGCCCCGGCTCCGCGCCTCGCTGCCCTCGCGCCGCGCCTCGCCGCCCCGGCTCACGCGTCGACGATCGTGACGCCCGTGCCGACCGGCACGCCGATCGACCCGGTCGTGACGACCACCTTCGCCGGGATAAGCCAGGCGGAGAGCGGCGCCGAGCCGCCCGACGAGTGGGTGGCAGTCAACGCCAGTACGGTCGTCGAATCGGTCAACGGAACCGTGCGGATCTTCGACCGCCTGGGCGATCCGCTCCAGACGACGCCGACCTGGGCGTTCTTCGGCGTTCCGGTCGGCCAGGAGGAATCCGATCCGCGCATCATCTGGGACGCGTTCCACGGTCGCTGGCTCGGCAGCCTCGTGAGCAAGAACCACGATTTCAGCGCCAACTTCATCTACCTCGTCGTCTCGGAGACGGCCGATCCGCGCGGTGCATGGGATCGCTTCGCCTTCCCGAGCGGGTCGATCCTGCCCGACCAGCCGACGATCGCCTCGTCGACCGACAAGATCGTCATCACGGACAACGACTTCCGGGGCGCCGGCGCCTTCCTCGGCGCCGCGATCCTCGCCATCGACTGGACGTCGATCCTGGCGGGCGGATCACCATCGTTCGTGTGGACGGGCGCCGACAGCTCGCTGTTCTCGATCCGTCCGGCCCAGGTGCTGAGCCCGAGCCCGGACGTCCACCTCGTCGCAGAGGACGCCGTCGACGCCTCCCCGGACGTGATGTACAAAGTCCTCAGCGGACCGGCGACCTCGGTCACGACGACTGGTTTCATCGACCTGACGACGGGGCAACCTTCGATCGCGGCCTTCAGCGTCCCGCCGCCACCGCACCAGACCGGCGGCGATACGATCGCGCTCGCGGTGGACGAGCGCCCCCTCGACGCGGTCTGGCGCGACGGTCTGCTGTGGTTCGCGGCCACGGCGGCGACGACCACCTCGAGCGGTCCGGCCGACGCCGCGCGGTACACCGAGCTCGACACGACGACGGTCGTCCCGACGTCGCCCGTCGACTTCGTCGTGACGGCCCCCGGCGTCGACGTGTACACGCCAGGCCTCACCGTCAGCGCGAACGGAACGCTGTTCGCGACCTTCACGACCTCGTCACCGACCTCGAACCCGGACGTCGAGTTCTCCACCTGGACGGCCGCCGCGGGGCTCAGCGTGCCGCAGGTGCTCGACCAGAGCGCGGCCGCGTACCACGGCGAACGATGGGGCGACTACGCCGGGGTCGCGGCGGATGTCGTCGGCAGCGGAGCGGCATGGATCGTCGGCGAGCTCGCGGCCGCCGATGGGTCCTGGGTCACGGACGTGGCCCGCCTCGCCGCTGACGCGGATCCGCCGTCCGCCCCCTCCGCTCCGGTGAGGGCGGCGATCGTCGCGCCGGCGACCCTCGCCACGGCACCGGGCGGCGCCTCGAGCGCCATCCCGGTGCGGCTCTCCTGGGGGACCGCCTCGGACGCGACGAGCGGAGTCGGCGGCTACCGGATCAGCGAGCAGATCGACGACACGGGCGCCTTCGCGCTCGGCCAGGTGCCGGGCCTCGGCCTCATCCACACGCTGCTCCTGGGTCATTCGTATCGGTACCAGGTGCGTGCCGTGGACACGGCGGGCAACGACGGGCCTGACAGCGTGGCTGTCGCGGTGACGCCGGTCCTCTACGAGCAGACGACCCACGTCACGTACGCTGGAACGTGGGCGACAGCGTCGAGTGGACGGTTCAGCGGCGGCTCGACCCGGACGTCATCGCTGGCAGGCGCGACGGCCACCTTCTCGTTCGTCGGCAGCTCGGTCGCGTTCGTCTCGGTTCTCGGACCGACGAGCGGCAGTGTGCGGCTCTATCTCGATGGCCGCTACGTCGGCACGCGCAGCCTGTACCTCGCCTTCGGGCGAAACCGCCAGATCGTGTACGCGAGCGGGACCCTGGCCGGTGGATCGCATCGGCTCGAGGTCGTGGTCGTCGGTACGCCCCGCCATCCGCGCGCCGACGTCGACGGGTTCGTGATCCTCAGGTAGGGGCGTCGCCCGGCGCGCCGTCGACGTCGGACCCGTCGGCGACGTCGTCGGACCCCTCGGATCGGTCGGCGACACCCGGGCGGTCCGGATCGTCCTCGCCGACCGCATCGAGCCATGGATCGAAGAGGACATCGAAGTCCGCCGCCGCGAGGACATCCCGCAGGGCCAGCGCGAGCGCCGCGTCGACGATCGCGGGCACGGCCGCAGAACGCGCCGACCCGCCGCGCTTCTCATCGGGGTCAGGGTCGACCCACTGCTCCCCCCAGCCGGTGGTGCCGCGTGACTGCTGCTCGCCGCCCCAGTCGAGGATCGTCCGCTGGATGCCCTGGATGAGCGCCCGTCGATCGGCGGCGGTGGCGGCGGCCTGGGCCCGTTCGTGAGCCGCCGCTCGCTCCGCGGGTTCGATCCCCGACCAGAACGCGTGGAGACGGGTGTACTCGACGGGACCGAGCTTCGGCAGGGACGCGATGAGGTCGTCGAGGTCGCGGTGGATCGAGGTTCCGCCAGGGTGGGTCATCGCGCTCGAGGGTGGGTCATCGCGCTGCTGGGCCTCCGTTCGGGGCGCCATCGTAGCGCCGATGGTAGCCTCGCGCCGTGACCCGATCGCTCCGCGCAGGCCTGGCCGCCGCCGCTCTCGGCCTCGCTATCGCCGGGTGCACCACGTCGAGCGTCCCTCCACAGCCGACGCCGGCGGACTTCGGCGGCCTGTCGCAGATCCTGCAGGCACGGGGCATCACGATCCTCAACGTTGTCTCCGGCGATGCCGGATGTTCGAACCCGGACCTTGCCAGGACGGCGATCGCCTTCACCGCCAGCGGCCTCGACCAGGCGACCGCCGTCCCCGTGTACCTCTACGTCTTCAACGATCACGCCGCCTTCGTCCGCCGCTCGACCGATGTCGGGTCGTGTGCGCAGTCGTATGTGACGAACCCGCAGACCTACGAATCGCTCGCGATCTCGCCGTACGTCCTGAGCGGCCAGGGGCCGTGGGAGCCCGAGTTCAAGGCGCAATTGACCGCGGGCATGACGGTCGCCGCGGGCGACGGCGGCACCTCCTCGGACGGCGGGTATCCGTAGTTCGGCGACGGGCGGGGTCCCATCAGCGGCCAGTACCCGCGAGCACACCGGACTGCACCAGACCACTCCGCCTGCATCCCCGCCTCGTCCATCGACCGTAGCCTGAGCGTTCCTCCGTCCCACCGACGCCCGGACCACTGACCCAGAGAATCCGTGCGGCTCCTGCCCGACGCTCCAGGCATGGATCGCACCACCCGACCCACCTCCCCGAACCGCCGCCATGGCACGGCGCAGCGAGTCCTGCCCCTCGTCACCATCTTCGTCTCGCTGGCGATCCTCGTCGGCGCGATCCCGGTCCTGGCTCGATCGTCGGCCATCGCGTTCGACGGCGCCTCGCCGCATCCCGTCACGTCGTCGGTGCTGCCGGCGGTCCCGACCGCCGCGCCGACGGCACCGCCTGCGACCGCCCTCACCGCGCCATCTGCCGTTTTCCTGACCCCGAGCGCCACGCCCAGGCCCGCGCCCACGTCAGCGCCCGCCGCCGCGACCCCGAAGGCGAGCGCCACGCCGAAGGCGACCCCCGCGCCAAAGCTGACCCCCGCGCCAAAGCTGGCGGCTCCGACGTATGCCGGAACGAACCACGTCTGGATCCCGTCGCTCGACGTGAACCGACCGGTCCTGAGCTTCCCCTGCTCCCGATCGCAGGAACCCGACAACTACGTGTACGTCTGGGGCTGTGCCGGAGCGAACAACGTGTACCTGCTGGGCCACGCCTATGGCGTCTTCCAGCCCCTGTATGACGCCTATTACAGCAAGCAGCTCAAGGTGGGAATGGCCGTCGTCTACGCCGACGGCAGCGGTGCCGTCCACACGTACAGGGTGACCTGGTGGAAGGTGGTCCTCCCGACGACCGACGCCTCGTGGGCCTGGGCGGCATTGCCCGCCCCGGGCATGACCTTGCAGACCTGCGTCGGTGCCGACAGCGAATACCGACTGATGGTCCGGCTCGACCAGGTGAGCTGAGCTCAGACCACCCGAAGACCAAGGATCTTCCGGGCGATGACGAGGCGCTGGATCTCGCTCGTGCCCTCACCGATCTCGGTCAGCTTGGCGTCACGGAAGAAGCGCTCGACCCGGTACTCGGCGATATAGCCGTAACCGCCGTGAACCTGGATCGCCGCGTTGGTCACCCTTGAGCTCACCTCCGACGCGTAAAGCTTCGCCTGGGCCGCCGCCAGGCCGAAGTCGCGACCGCGATCCTTGAGCCACGCGGCGCGCCAGACCATCGCCCGGGCGGCCTCGATCTCGGTGGCCATGTCGGCGATCCGGAACGCGACACCCTCGAACGTCCCGATCGGGCGGCCGAACTGCTCGCGCTCGCGGACGTACGGGACCGAGGCGTCGAGGGCTGCCTGGGCGATCCCGACGGCGAGGGCCGCGATGCTGATGCGGCCGCCGTCGAGGACCGCAAGGAACATCCGGAAGCCGTCGCCACGGGAGCCGAGCATGTCGGCGGCAGGGACGCGGACACCCTCGAACCGGAGCTCGCCGGTCGCGGACGCGTGGAGTCCGAGCTTCTCCTCGAGGCGACCGACCGAGAACCCCGGCGCCTCGACGGGCACGATGAATGCGCTGATCTCGGCGCCGCCGTCGTCGCGGGTGCCGCTGCGAGCGGTCACGATGTAGGTTCCGGCCTGGCCGGCGTTCGTGATGAATCGCTTGCCGCCGTCGATGACCCACGTCCCGCCGTCCGGCCCCTGCTCGTGGCGCGCCGTCGTCCGGGTGCCGCCGGAGTCGGACCCCGCGCCGGGCTCCGTCAGGCCGTAGGCACCGATGACCCGTCCCGAGGCCAGGGGGACGAGGTAGCGCTCCTTCTGCGCCGCCGTTCCGGCCAGGTGGAGCGGCGCGCAGCCGAGGCTCGTGTGTGCGGCGACGATGAGCCCGAGGCTGCCCCAGACCCGACCGATCTCCTCGACCGCGATCGCGTAGGCGAGCGTGTCGAAGCCGGCGCCGCCCTCATCTTCCGGGATCGGGATGCCGAGCCAGCCGAGCGACCCGAGTCGGGCGACGATCTCCCGCGGAAAGCGCCGCGCCTGTTCGTGCTCCTCGACGACGGGGGCGACCTCGGCCGCCATGAACTCGCGGATCGTGTCGCGAAGGAGGATGTGCTCGGCGGAGAGGTCGAGATCCATCGCATCGAGCGTATCACTCGTGGCCCGCCCGGCGGTGGCCGGACGAGCGGTCGCCCGGCGGACAGCGCCGTGAGCAATTTCTCGCCACAGCGCTCTCAGACGGCCGGTGCTAGCCTTCGGCGATGCCCGGCCTCGCGTCCCCCGATGCCCCCCTTTCCCGGGTCGACGGCGCGACCGCGACGCGACAGGCGATCCTCGTCGAGCTGCGGCGCCGGGGCCCATCCACGCTCGATGGCCTCACTCGCGCCCTCGGGGCGACTCGCGGCTCAGTCCTCCAGCAACTGCGCGCCCTCGATGCAGCCGGCCTCGTCGCCCGGACCCCCGAGCGACATGGCGTCGGGCGACCTCGCCATCGCTATGACATCACGGCGGACGCCCAGGGACTCTTCCCGTCGAACTACGACGGCCTCGCTGTCAGCCTCCTCACGGCGATCGAGTCGGTCGGCGGTGCGGAACTCGTCGACGATATCTTCCGGGCGCGGCGGCGGCAGCTCGGCGACCAGGTGCGCGAGACGATTGCCACCCGGGTCGGACCGGACGCCTCCCTGGGCGAGCGGGTCCGCGCCCTCGCGGTCATCCAGGACGAGCAGGGTTACCTGAGCGAGGACTTCGTCGCGGCAGACGGGTCCTTCGGGCTGCGCGAACACAACTGCGCCATCTTCCACGCCGCGCGAGGTGCCCCGGCCGCGTGCGCCGCGGAGCTCGAGCTGTTCCGCGAGGTCCTCGGGGCGGACGTCGTCCGCGAGCAGCACATCCTGTCGGGAGACCGCTGCTGCAGCTATCGCATCGCCGCTCCGCAGCCCTGACGGCCGGCGAGACTACGCTTCCTCGCGCTCGACGACGCCGCGCGATGGCGGGATGACGGCGAGCCGCGGAACGTCCGACACGTTCGGGACGAAGGACGCGGCAAGCGACGTCGCGGCGATCTGTTCCTGGTCCTCGACGGTGAGGATGCCGAGCCGGCCGAGCGTGGCGAGCTCGTCGCGGATGTACGTCTTGAGCATCTCCGGCCCGTCCGTGTTGATGGTGAAGCGGACCTCGTTACGGCGGAACGTGTCGAAGATCCAGCGGAACTCCTCCCAGCCCGACACGACCCGGGTGTTGAGGTTCGACGTCGGACAGAGCTCGAGGACGATGCCCCGTTCGCGGATCATCGCCATCGCCCGGGGGTCGTAGGCGGCCTTCACGCCGTGACCGAGACGGTCAGGCTCGAGAAGCTCGACCGCCCGCGCGATCTCCTCCACCGGGCCCGATTCGCCGGTGTGGACCGTCAGCCCGAGGCCGAACTGGCGAGCCCGCCGGTAGAGGCGGCGGTAATCGGCGATCCGGAAGGTCGCCGACTCGGGGCCGGCGATGTCCACGCCGATCACACCCCGATCGCGCCACGCGATCGCCTTCTCGCAGATGATCTCGTTGAGCTCGAACGGGAAGG
>Ga0307373_10009861_pt1 | contig 14170 bp, 11 predicted proteins | sample OX2MG_FD_202534 | JGI IMG/M metagenome (GOLD analysis project Ga0307373, IMG submission 202534) | Soil microbial communities from Risofladan, Vaasa, Finland - OX-2 | ecosystem: Environmental > Terrestrial > Soil > Coastal area > Acid sulfate soil | place: Finland: Risofladan, Vaasa | collected... | reverse complement strand
CGAGCGGGAACCCGACGACCTCGAACCCGTGCCGCGCCCCCATCTCGCCGAGCAGGGCCACGTTGCCGGCGCGCCGGTGCCCGAAGTGGAAGTCCTCGCCCACCACCACCAGGCGGGCGCCGAGGGCACCGACCAGCACTTCGCGGACGAAGTCCTCCGCCGTCTCGGCCGCCCGCGCCTCGTCGAAGGGGACCACCACGGTGCGGTCGACGCCGGTCGACGCCAGGAGCTCGAGCTTCTGGTCGAGGTCGGTGAGCAGCAGCGGCGCCGACTGCGGTCGGACCACCGTGGCGGGGTGGCGGTCGAAGGTCACGACGGTGCTGGTCAACCGCGGGGGCGCCGCCCTCCTCCGGAGCTCGGCGAGGAGGTGGCGGTGCCCGAGGTGCACGCCGTCGTAGGCACCGATCGTCACGGCCGAGCCGCTGTCGGGCGGTGTGCAGTGCTCGGGGCCGACGACCACCTCCATGGCGACGAGGTTACCTGTGCCCGTCTGCCGCCCCGATGGGTGGCGGTCGTCGTCGAGCGTCACTCGCCGCGCGCCGGGTGAGCGGCACCGCCCGGCGGGGGCGGCCGGGCCCGCCTGTGCTCAGCCGCTACCGGCGAGGACGCACGCCGCCACGATGCGGTCGGTGCCGGTGGCCTCGTACACCGCCAGCAGGTCACCGCGCCCGTCGACCAGCGCCCAGGGCCCGTCGCCGGAGGCCCCCAGCGACACGCGGTCGAGGGCGAGTCCGTGCGAGACCGAGCGCGCCACGGCCACGTCCACCTCCACCTGGACCAGGTCGCGCAGGGCCTGGGCGGGACGCAGCACGTGCGCGGGGCTGAGGGCGTCGAGGGTGTGCGCCTCCTGCACCCCGAACGACCCGATGCCGGTCCGTCGGAGGTTGCGCAAATGGGCGCCACCTCCGAGTGCCGTCCCGAGGTCGGCGGCCAGCACGCGGATGTAGGTCCCCGACGAGCAGTCGACCTGGATGCGGAACACGCCGGGGTCGCCCGCCGCCGACGGCGACACGTCGAAGCGCTCCACCGTGACGGGCCGGGCCTCGCGCTCCACCTCGATGCCGGCCCGGGCCAACTCGTGCAGGCGTCGGCCGCCCACCTTTCGGGCCGACACCATCGGTGGGACCTGCGCGACCACGCCCGTGAGCGACGATGCCGCCGCACGTGCTTGCTGCAAGGTCACGCCCGCCATGTCCCACGTCCCGGTGACATCGCCCGACGCGTCGAGCGTGCTCGTGGCGCGGCCCAGCACGACCTCACCCTCGTACGACTTGGACAGGCCCCCCAGGAAGCGCAGCATGCGCGTGAAGCGGCCCAGCCCCACGAGCAGCACGCCGGTGGCGTCGGGGTCGAGCGTGCCGGCGTGGCCCACTCGGCGTTGGCCGAAGATGCGCCGGCAACGGGCGACGGCGTCGTGCGAGGTCCACCCGGCCTCCTTGTCGACCACCACCATGCCGATCGTCTCGGCGCCGCCCCCGGCCCTACCCGGCGCCACGGTCCTCCCGCTCGCCGGGGGCCGCGTCGCCGGGGGCCGCGTCGTCGGGGGCAGCGTCGTCGGGGGCCGCGTCGTCGGGGGTGCGACGGATGGTACGGAGGATCTCCTCCACCCGCAGCCCGTGGGCGACGGCGGGGTCCGGCTCGAACCCGAGCTGCGGCGTGCGCTTCATGCGCACCTGGCGCCCGATGGCGCTCTGCAGCGATCGACGCTGCTCGGTCAGGGCCTCCAGGGCGGGTGACGGCAGCGAGCTCAGGTACACGGTGGCGTGCGAGAGGTCCGGTGCGGTGTCCACCGCGGTCACGGTGACGAGCCGGAGGCGCTCGTCGTGGTCCGCCAGGCGCTCGATCGCCTCGGCCACCACCTCGCGCAGGACCTCGTTCACGCGCGCCGTGCGCGGGTACGCCGCGGCGGCCCTGCTCTCGCGCCGGCGTCCGGCCACTGCACCTCCTCCTCTGGGGCCAAGGCCTCGTCCGGGACGCCGGGCGGGCACGGGGCCCGCCGGCGGGTGCGCCGCGCCGCCGGCCGCCCGGCACGGCGACCGGGCCCGCCCGCTCAGGTGCGGGGGATCTCCCGCTCCTCGAAGGTCTCGATGATGTCGCCGCCGTGCAGGTCTTGGAAGTCCGACAGCCCGATACCGCACTCGAACCCGGCCTGCACCTCGCGCACGTCCTCCTTGAACCGGCGCAGCGAGGTGATCGACCCCTTCCAGATCACCACGCCCTCACGCAGGAACCGGACCTTCGAGCCACGGGTGATCACGCCATCGCGGACGAAGCAGCCCGCCACCGCGCCCACCCGGGGGACACGGAAGACCTCGCGCACCTCGGCCTCGCCGGTGACGACCTCCTCGAACTCCGGGGTGAGCATGCCCACCATGGCCGCTTCGATGTCCTCGAGCAGCTTGTAGATCACCTCGTAGGTCCGGATGCCCACGCCCCGCTCGCCGGCCATCTCGCGTGCCCGCCGGTCGGGTCGGACGTTGAAGCCGATGATGGTGGCGTTCGACGCCACCGCCAGCTGGACGTCGTATTCGGTGATCCCTCCGACACCGCGGTGCACGAAGCTCAGCTTGACGTCCGGCCGCTCCAGCTTGCGCAGGCTGTCGGTGATGGCCTCGAGCGTGCCCTGGACGTCGGCCTTCAGGATCAGGTTGAGCGTCGCCGCCTCGCCCCGTTGGATCTGCTCGAACAGGTCCTCGAGCTTGGCCCCGGGGGCGGTCGGTGACGGTGCGTGCCCCGCCACCCGGTAGCGGCGCTCCCGGGCCTCGCCGATGGTGCGGGCCGTCGTCTGGTCGGATGTGACCCGGAACTCGTCGCCGGCGGCCGGGGGCTCTGAGAACCCCAGCACCTGCACGGGCGTGGACGGCGGGGCCTCCTTCACCTGGTCGCCGTGGTCGTCGATGAGGGCCTTCACCTTGCCCCACGCCGCGCCGGCGACGACCGGGTCGCCCACGCGCAGCGTCCCGCTCTGCACGATGACGGTGGCGACGGGGCCGCGCCCCGACTCGAGGTTGGCCTCCAGCACCACGCCGCGGCCGCGGGCTTCGGGGCTCGCCTGGAGCTCCTCGAGGTCGGCGACCACCAGCAGGTGCTCGAGCAGGTCGTCGATGCCGGTCCCCTGCAGGGCCGACACCTCGCACACGATGGTGTCGCCGCCCCACGCCTCGGGAGTGAGGCCGCGCTCCGACAACTGCTGGAGCACCCGGTCGACGTTGGCGTCCGCCCGGTCGATCTTGTTCACGGCCACGACGATGGGAACGTCGGCCGCCCGCGCGTGGTCGATGGCCTCCACGGTCTGGGGCATGACCCCGTCGTCGGCCGCCACCACGAGCACGACGATGTCGGTCACCTCGGCACCGCGCGCCCGCATGGCGGTGAACGCCTGGTGGCCCGGCGTGTCGATGAACGTGATGCGGCGCCCGCCCGCCTCCGCCTGGTACGCCCCGATGTGCTGGGTGATCCCGCCGGCCTCCCCCGCCACCACGTTGGCGGAGCGGATGCGGTCGAGCAGGAGCGTCTTGCCGTGGTCGACGTGGCCCATCACCGTCACCACCGGTGGCCGGGGCCGGAGGTCCTCCTCGCGCTCTTCTTCTTCCTCCTCGAAGTACTTCGCCTGGAGCTCGGCCTCCTGCTCCTCACCGGGGTCGACGAGCCGGATCCGGGCCCCGATCTCGGCCGCGAACAGCTCGATCATGTCGTCGCTCAGTGACTGGGTGGCGGTGACCACCTCTCCCTGCAGGAACAGGAAGCGGATGACGTCACCGGCCGACCGGTTGAGCTTGGGCCCGAGCTCGCGCGGGGTCAACCCCCGCTCCACGATGACCTCGGAATCGGGGACCGGGGCGTTCGACGGCGTGTAGGTGGTGAGCTGGGTGGGCTCGAGCTCCTCGAGATTGCGCCGCCGGCGTCGGGGCCGGCGCTGCGGGGGTCGACCCCGCCCACCGGGCCCACCGCGCAGGCCGGGCGGGGGCGGCCCCCCGCCGGGGCGGCCGCCGAACCCTCCCGCACCACCCGGACCGCCGCGGCCGCCGAACCCTCCTGCACCGACACCTCCGCGACCGGGCGGGCCGCCGCCGGGGCGCGGACCGCCCATGCCGGGGCGCCCGCCACCACCGGGACCGCCGCCGGGGCGCGGACTGCCGGCCGGCGCCCGCCGGCCCGGGGGCGGCGGGATAGGCCGTCCCGAGTTCGACCGGGGGGGCCCGGGTGGGGGTGGGATGGGCCGTCCCGACGAGCTCATCGGCGGCCGTGCCGCTGGTGCCGCTGGTGCCGCTGGTGCCGCTGGTGCCGCTGGTGCCGCTGGTGCCGCTGGTGCCGCTGGTGCCGCTGGTGCCGCTGGTGCCGTGGGTGCCGCTGGTGCCGCTGGTGCCGCTGGTGCGGGTGCCGGGCGGGGCGGCGCCTGGGCGGCGGGGGCGGCGGCCGGCGCCAACGGGGCCACCGAGGGCGGGGCCGTACGCGGCGGTACCGGGCGGGCCGGCGGGGGCGTCGGGCGGGCGGACGACGGCGGCGGAGGTAGGGAGACCTCACTGGCCGGACGGCTGGTCACGAGGCGCTGGCGCGGGGGCGGCGGGGGCCCCGCGGTGCCCGTGGACGGGCCGGCCGGCGGGACGGCCCGGTCCTCGTCGGGCGCGGGACGCGAGGAGGTCGGGCGGGCCGGCTTGGGCTCCTCCGGCTCCTCCGGTTGCACGGCGCGGCGAAGCCCCTCGCTGTCGGCCTTGCGACGGACGCGATCGGCCTGAGCGTCCTCGATCGAGGACGAGTGGCTCTTCACCCCGATGCCCAACGACACGCAGAGGTCGAGTGCCTCTTTGTTCGACAGGCCGAGCTCACGGGCCAACTCGTAGACGCGGATCTTCTTCGGCAAGGGCTCCTACAGTCCTTCTTCCTCGTTCGGAGATGGGCCGGCACTCCGGCCCGACCCACCATCCTCGCACACATGGGCACCGCCCTCGCCGGAGGGCGCGGTGCTTTCCACCAGCCTACGGAGGCCTTCGACGGCCGCAGGCACCACGTCCGCCCGCAACGCCCGCCCGAACGCCCCGCGCCGCTGCGCCTGGTCCACGCACGAGGGTGAACCCCGACACAGCCAGGCGCCCCGTCCGGGGCCCGGCCCGACCGCCAGCCCGCCGTCGGCCCGCCGCCGCAGGCGGACGAGCGACTCCGGCGGGGCTGTCCGCCGACAGCCCACACAGGTGCGGAGCGGCGCTATGCCGTGCGCTCCGGCTCGTCGTCCGGCTTCTGCTCGTCCTGCACCGACTCGTCGGGCTTCTCCTCGGTCGCGTCGGCGTCGGGCACCGGCTCCTCGGCCTTGGGCTCCTCGGCCTTGGGCTCTTCGGCCTTGGGCTCCTCGGCCTTGGGCTCCTCCCCCGGGGAGGGGGGCGCGTCCGGGCCGCCACCCGCCGCGGCGCGGGACCACTCCGTCGCGGACACGGCCTCGCCGCCCTCGGCCGGCTGCCACACCATCTCCCCGGCCTCGTTCTCGACCCACTCCCCTTCCGCCCATTCCTCGCCGTACCCCGCCTCTTCCTCGGCGAGCTGGGTCTCGCTCTTGATGTCGACCCGCCAGCCGGTGAGCCGGGCCGCCAGGCGGGCGTTCTGGCCCTCCTTGCCGATGGCCAACGACAGCTGGTAGTCGCTCACGACCACGGTGGCGGTCCCGGTCTCGTCGTCGAGACGGACCTCGCGCACGCGCGCCGGCTGCAGCGCGGCCTGGATGAACTCGACCGGGTCGTCGGCAAAGGGCACGACGTCGATGCGCTCGCCGCGCAGCTCGTTGGTCACCATGCGGACCCGCGAGCCCCGGGCGCCGACGCACGCCCCGACGGGGTCGACGTTCGGGTCGTTGGACCACACGGCGATCTTCGTCCGGTGTCCGGGCTCGCGCGCCGCCGCCCTGATCTCCACCACACCGGAGGAGATCTCCGGTACCTCGAGCTCGAAGAGGCGCTTGACCAGCCCGGGGTGGCTCCTGCTCACCACGATCTGGGGGCCCTTGGTCGTCTTGCGGACCTCCACGATGTACGCCTTCAGGCGCGCGCCGTGCTCGTAGCGCTCGTAGGGGACCTGCTCCGCCTGGGGCAGCAGCGCCTCCACCTTGCCCAGGTCGAGGAGCGTGTAGCGGTTGTCGGTCTGCTGCACGATGCCCGTGACGATGTCGCCCTCGCGCCCGGCGTACTCCTCGTACTTCAGGTCGCGCTCGGCCTCCCGGATGCGCTGGAAGATGACCTGCTTGGCGGTCTGGGCGGCGATGCGGCCGAAGTCGTCGGGCGTGTCGTCCCACTCACGGATGACGTTGCCGTCCTCGTCGAGCTCCTGCCCGTAGACACGGATCTCACCCGACTCGGGGTCGACGGTGACGACGGCCTCCTCGGCCGCCCCCGGGCGCCGCTTGTAGGCGGCGACCAGCGCGTTGGCCAGGGCGTCGAGGAGGGTCTCGACCGAGATCCCCTTGTCGCGTGCGATCTGGCCCAAGGCGTCGAGGAACTCGAAGTTGGCCTTGCTCATGGCGTCGCCACCTTCTTCCTCCCGGCCGCCCGCGGCGCTCGGGCAGCCTGGCGCGGCGCGCGCCCCGGGCCGCCCGGGCGGGACGACGTTCCCCAGTCGAAGACCGTGCGCGCCCGCTCGACCTCCGCGTAGCCGAGGCGGCGCTCGCCGTCCGGCAGGTCCTCGCCCTGTAGGACGAAGCCGTCCTCGTCGACGGCCGTCAGCCGCCCCGTGACGCGGCGCTCCCCCTGGCCGCCGGCGACGGTGCGCACGCTCACCTTCTCACCGACGGCACGGGCGAATTGGGCCGGGGTCCGCAACGGCCGCTCCACGCCGGGGCTCGACACCTCGAGGGTGTAGCGCCGTCCCGGGAACGGGTCGTGGTCGTCGAGCACGACGGACACGGCCCGTGTGGCCTCGGCCAGGGCTTCGAGATCGGCGCCACCGGGCCGGTCCACCACGACGCGCACCGAGCCGGCGCGGCGGTCGACCTCGACGAGCTCGAGGCCCAGGGGCTCGACGGTGGACGCGAGCAGTTCGGTGAGCTCGTCTTCCACCTTGTCGTCCACCTCCCTCGGTCCCTCCAGCGTCACACCGTCGCCGACCCGCACCGGCTGTGAAAGCAAAAGCGTGGGCTGCCCGCCCACGCTTCGACGCACATCTCCACCCGGTTCGAACGGCGGAGGGAGTATACCAGCCAGCCTCGCGCGCCCCTCGGCGCCGAACACGGCCCCGACACCCCGTCGACGGGACCCGACGGCCACCGGTCGGGCGGCACCGCCGGGCCCCACCGGGCCTCGACGATGCCCGCCCGTGGCGGGACGAGCCCGGGCCGCGGTCGGACGGAGCCCGACCGTGCCCGACGTCCCGACCCCGGGGGCCAGCACCGCGGGAGCCCGATCCCGGCGACGGCGCGCCGAACCCGCCCGGGGTTCGTGACCTTGGCCCCTATGACGCCACCGCGGCCAGCGCCCAGTCTGGGGACATGCCGCCGATGTTCGACGAGGGCATCGCCCCCCTCGACGAAGACGAATGCCTCGCGCTGATCGGCGACCGCGGCGTGGGCCGGGTGGCGGTGTCGATCGGGGCCGTCCCGGCCGTGTTCCCCGTGAACTACGGGTTGCTCGACGGGACGGTCGTCTTCCGGACAGGGTCGGGGACCAAGCTCGACGCGGCCGTTCACAACGCCGTCGTCGCCTTCGAGGTCGACGACATCGACCCCCTCTACCACGAGGGGTGGAGCGTCCTGGTGGTCGGGCTGGCCGACGAGATCAGGGACCCCGCCCTGCTGGCGCGCGCCGAGCACCTGCCCGTGCGGCCCTGGGCGCCGGGCCCCCGCGAGCACGTGGTGGCGATCCGCCCCGAGTTCGTGTCGGGCCGGCGCATCGTCCATGACGCCCGGCACAGTCCCCCACGCGCCGGGGACGACGGTCGCTGAGCCCTCACCGGCCTCGGGCGCCTGCCCGAGGCCGTAGCATCCTGCGCCATGCCACGCGCACGCGTCCTCACCGCACAGGCTGACGACTTCCCCCAGTGGTACCAGGACGTCCTGGCGAAGGCGGAGCTGGCCGACAACGGCCCCGTCCGCGGGACCATGGTGATCAGACCGTACGGGTACGCCATCTGGGAGCGCATGCAGGCCGAGATCGACGCCCGCATCAAGGACGCCGGCGTCTCGAACGCGTACTTCCCGCTGTTCATCCCCGAGAGCTACCTCCACAAGGAGGCCGCCCACGTCGAGGGGTTCAGCCCCGAGCTCGCCGTCGTGACGCACGGTGGTGGCAAGGAGCTCGACGAGCCGGTCGTCGTGCGCCCCACCAGCGAGACCATCGTCAACGCCTACTTCGCCAAGTGGATCCAGAGCTACCGGGACCTGCCGCTGCTCATCAACCAGTGGGCCAACGTCGTGCGCTGGGAGCTGCGCCCCCGCCTCTTCCTGCGGACCACCGAGTTCCTGTGGCAGGAAGGGCACACCGCGCACGCCACCGAGGGCGAGGCGCGGGAGTTCGCGCTCAGGATCATGCGCGACGTCTACGAGGACTTCATGGTGAACGTCCTCGCCATCCCCATCCTGATGGGCCGCAAGACCGAACGCGAGCGCTTCTCCGGGGCCACCGCCACCTGGACGTGCGAGGCCATGATGCGCGACGGCAAGGCGCTGCAGATGGGCACGAGCCACGAGCTCGGCCAGAACTTCTCCCGGGCCTTCGGCACCGCCTTCCTCGACGAGACGGGGACCGAGGTCAACGTCTGGCAGACGTCGTGGGGGGCCTCCACCCGCCTCATGGGCGCGCTGGTGATGGCGCACGGCGACGACGACGGCCTGCGCGTCCCCCCGCGGCTCGCGCCCGTGCAGGTCGTGGTCCTCCTCGTCCGCGACGAGGACGGCGCGGGCGACAAGGCGGCGGCCATGGCGGCCGGGCTGTCGGAGGCCGGATTACGCGTCCAGCTCGACGGCCGGACCGACACGTCGTTCGGGCGCCGGGTGGTCGACTGGGAGCTGAAGGGCGTCCCGGTGCGCGTCGAGGTCGGCCCGCGCGAGCTCGACGCCGGCGAAGCCGTGCTCGTGCGCCGCGACACGGGCACCAAGGACAAGGTCGCGCTGGGGGGGCTCGAGGTGGCGGTGCGCGCCGCGCTCGACGCCGCCCAGGCCGCCCTGCTCGCCGAGGCCACCGAGCGCCGGCGCCAGGCGACGTTGGAGGTGACCACGCTCGGGGACGCCGAGGAGGCGGCACGCACCGGCTTCGCCGTGGTCCCGGCGACCGCGCTCGGCGCGGATGGCGAGTCCCGGCTCAACGACGCCGGCATGTCGGTGCGCCTCCTGATGCGGCCCGACGGCACGCTGCCGGGCCCCGGCGAGGGCTCCGACGACGCCGAACTCGTGGCCGTGGTGGGCCGCGCCTACTGACGCTCGCGCTCCTCGTCGACCGTCCGCCGGATGAGCTCGACCTTCTGGGCGCTGTGGTTGGCGTCGGCGCCCTTGGACTCGAGCAGGCTCCGCCGATCGGCCTCGGCCTCGGCCTCGGCTCCGGCGTCGGCGGCCGCCAGGCGGGCGTCGACCCCTTCGGCCACGAGCTTCTCGGCCTCTTCCACCAGGGCAGCCACCATGTCGGCCTCGGGGACGACCCTGACGATCTTCCCCTTGATGAACAGGTGGCCGCGGTGCCGTCCCGCCGCGATGCCGAGATCCGCCTCGCGCGCCTCACCGGGGCCGTTCACCACGCAGCCCATCACCGCCACCTGGATGGGCAGCTCCCGCGACTCGAGCGCCTCCTGCGCGGCCCGGGCCACGCCGATCACGTCGATCTCGGCGCGCCCGCACGACGGGCAGGCGATGAGGTCGACGTTCTTGCGCTCGCGCAGCCCCAACGCCTCGAGCAGCTGACGCCCGGCGCGGACCTCCTCGACCGGGTCGGCGGTGAGCGAGTAGCGGATGGTGTCGCCGATCCCCTCGGCCAGCAGGGTGCCGATGCCCGCCGTCCCTTTCACCAGGCCGGCGGGGGGCGGGCCCGCCTCGGTGACCCCGAGGTGGAGCGGGTGGTCGAACGTCTCCGCGGCCAGGCGGTAGGCAGCGATCATGAGCGGCACCGACGACGCCTTCACCGAGATCTTCACGTCGTCGAACCCCACCTCGTCGAAGTAGGCGAGCTCCATGCGCGCCGACTCCACCAGGGCCTCGGGGGTGGCGCCGCCGAAGCGCTTGTAGAGCTCGGGGTGCAGCGACCCCGCGTTCACCCCGATCCGGATGGGCACGCCGCGGTCCTTCGCCTCCTGGGCGACCTGCTTGATCTCGGCCTCCTTGCGGAGGTTCCCGGGGTTGAGCCGCAGTCCCTGGACGCCGGCCTCGAGCGCGGCCAGCGCCATCTCGTGGTGGAAGTGGATGTCGGCGATCAGGGGGACCGGTGAGCGCGGCACCATGTGGGCGAGCCCCTCGGCGGCCTGCTGCTCGTTGCACGTGCACCGCACGATGTCGGCGCCGGCCGCCGCCAGGGCGTAGATCTGCGCCAGCGTGCCCTCCACGTCCGCCGTCTTGGTGGTGGTCATCGACTGCACCGAGATCGGCGCCCCGCCGCCGACGGCGACCGTTCCCACGTGGATCTGCCGGGTGGTGCGGCGGACGGCGGCGACCTGGGTCTGGCGGGCCATCAGGTGGTCTCCCTGTCTGCTGGGAACACGTCGGGCGGTACGGGGGACACGGGTCCGGGCCTACTGGAACGGGTTCTTGATGGGGTGCGTGATGTCGAGGTACAGCGACGACAGGACGATGAACCCGAGCAGCAGGACGAACGCGTAGGCGACGGGTGCGAGCTTGTTGACGTCCGCGTGGTACATGCGGCCGCGCCGGCTGCGGATGCGCTCGTACACGGCGATGAGCACGTGGCCCCCGTCGAGGGGCAGCATCGGGAACAGGTTCAGGATCCCGACGAACACGATGATCAGGACCAGGACGTTGATGAGCCAGTAGGCGCCCGCCCGCGCCCCCTGCACGGCGAAACGGGCCGCGCCGTAGATCGAGGAGACGCGGTCGCCGGTCCGGGCCGCCTGGTCGGCGGCATGGGCGTTGGTCAGGTCGTGGAAGTAGCTGGCGATCCCGCTCGCCGAGAACGTCTGGCCGATGCCCTGGAAGGAGAGGGACACGTCCCGGGCCAACATCTGCCCGGCGCGCACGACCCCCACCGCCGGGTTGCTCGTCGCCACGGGATTGGCGATGACGACGCCGATGCGCCCGTTGGCGCCCTTCACCGCCGGGTCGGCCTGCGGGGTCACGTCGAGGCTGCGGCGCCGGCCGTGGCGCTCCACCACCACCGTCACCGATCGGCCCGCGCTGTGCGAGATGACGCGCTGCAGGTCCTGGGGCGAATGCACGGCCCTGCCAGCCACGCTCACCACGACGTCCCCGGGTCGGATGCCCGCGGCGCGCGCCGGGTCGGCGCTGTGGCCGATGGCCGAATAGCCGGTCACGGCGACGGCATCGGCCTGCGGCACCCCGACGAACACGGCGAGTCCCCACAGCAGCAGCAGCGCCATGACCCCGTGCATGGCGGAGCCCGCCACGGCGACGAGCAGCCGGTTGTGGAAGGGCTGCTGGCGGTAGGTACGCGGCTCGTCGGCGGGGTCGACCTCCTCGGCGCTGGTCATGCCGAGGATCTTCACGTACCCCCCGGCCGGGATGGCCTTGATCCCGTACTCGGTCTCGCCGCGCCGGATCGACCACAGGCGGGGCCCGAAGCCGAGGAAGTACTCGGTGACCTTCATGTGGCCCCACTTGGCCGTGAGGAGGTGGCCGAGCTCGTGCAGCATGATCATGACGATCAGCGCCACCACGACGACGAGGACCGCCGTGGTGTGGGTGACCACGGCCAGCACGACCAGCGCCACCACCACGGCCACCAGCCGGGCCACCGCCGGACGCTGGTCCGGTGCGGGCGCGGGCACGGCCCGGTGGGGGCGGGCGGGCGGGGTGGGGCGCGGGGTGCGGTCGGGGTGGGCGGTGCCGACGGGGGGGCTGCTCACGCGGCCCGCTCGCGTCGTCGCACCGAGCGCTCGGCGCACTCGCGGGCCCGCCGGTCCGCCTCCACCACGTCGGCGGCGTCGGCCACGGGCACCTGGTCGCAGGCGTCCAGCGTGTCGGCCACGACCTCGGCGATGGCGCCCCAGCCGATGCGGCCGGCGAGGAAGGCGGCCACGGCGACCTCGTTGCCGCCGCTGAGCCAGGCCGGCGCCAGCCCTCCCGCCCGGCCCGCCTGCTCGGCCAGGTCCAGGCACGCGAAGACCTGCCGGTCGGGCTGCTCGAAGTCGAGCCGCCCCAACGCCGACCAGTCGATGGCACCGAAGGGGTGGTGGAGGCGTTCGGGGTAGCCGAGCGCGTACCCGATCGGCAGTCGCATGTCGGGCTCGGATAGTTGCGCCACAGTCGATCCGTCGATGAACTCCACCATCGAGTGTACGACCGACTGGGGGTGGATAATCACCGCGATCCGGTCGTAGCCGATCCCGAACAGCTCGTGGGCCTCGATGACCTCGAGCCCCTTGTTCATCAAGGTGGACGAGTCCACGGTGATCTTCGGGCCCATCTTCCAGGTCGGATGGGCCAGGGCCTCGTCCACGCACACCCCCGCCAGCTCGGCGCGCGTCCGCCCCCGGAAGGGCCCCCCGCTGGCCGTCAGCACCAGGCGGGCCACCTCGTCGGGCCCGTTCCCGGCCCGCAGGCACTGGTGGAGCGCGCAGTGCTCGGAGTCCACGGGGACGATCTCCGCTCCGGGGGTGCGCCGGGCCCGGGCCACCACGGGGGCGCCGGCGATGAGGGACTCCTTGTTGGCGAGCGCCAGCCGCCGCCCCGCCTCGAGCGCCGCCAGGGTGACGGGCAGGCCGGCGAAGCCGACCACGGCGTTGACGACGACGTCACCGCGGCGGGCCACCTCGGCCAGGCCCTCGGGCCCGACGAGCACCTCGGTCCCGGGCGGCACCGCGGCCGACAACGCCCGGGCCAGGGTGGGGTCGCCGATGGCCACCACCTCGGGTCGCAGCCGGCGCGCCTGGGCGGCGAGGGCCTCGACGGCGGAGCCCGCCGCCAGCCCGGTCACCTCGAAGCGCTCGGGCTCGGTGGACAGGACCTCGACGGCCTGGGTGCCGATGGACCCGGTCGACCCGACCAGGCTGACCCTCACCGGCCGTCACCCGGATTCCGGGTGGGCGCGCGCCGCGTGCCCCCTCCCCCGGTCCTCACCCGAGGTTGAGCACCCGGACGAGGTAGTAGGTCGCCGGGAGCACGAACAACAGTGCGTCCACTCGGTCGAGCACACCGCCGTGTCCCGGGAGCATCGATCCCATGTCCTTCAACCCGAGGTCGCGCTTGACGAGCGACTCGCACAGGTCGCCGAGCGGGGCCACCACCGCCACGACGACGCCGAGCAGAGCCGCCTTCGGCACCGTCCACGGGTGGACCTGGCCGGTGACCGCCGCCGACAGGGCGATGGCCACCACCGCACCGCCGATCAGCCCCTCCCACGTCTTGTTGGGGCTCACGTGCGGCGCCAGCGGGCGACGCCCCAGCCAGCTCCCGACGGCCAGCGCTCCGACGTCGGCACCGATGGTGGCGACGATGGCGCCGAGCACGAAGGCCACGCCGTGGCGGTGCGGGTACTGGCTCGGCGCCAGCATGAGGGCGGCGAACGAGCCCAGGAGGCCCACCCAGGCGAACCCGAGCACCGTGGCGGCGATCCCTTCGACCGCGGAACCACGCTCGGCGCCGACCAGGTACCACACCATGGACGCGATCACCACGAGAACGAGCACCAGGGGCAGGGCCGCCACCCCCTTGGCGTACGCCGCCACCATGACGCCGACGGTCGCCACCAACCCGAGGAACGTGGCGGGCCGGCGGCCGCTGCGCCGCAGGGCGGCGTAGCACTCGGCCGCCGACAGGGCCACGACCACGGTGGCCAGGACCAGGGTGGCGACGCTGCCCACTTCGAAGCAGATCACCGCCAGCAGCGCGATCCCCACCCCCGTGGCGATGGCCACCGGCATGTTGCGGCCCGACCCGTCTCGCGGTGCGCCGGGCGGGGGCACGCGGGTCCGTACCCCCCGGGGGTGCGGTTCGGCGGAGGGAGCGGCGGTCATCTGGTCCCGGGCGCCGACGCGCAGCGGGGACGAGCTGATCGAGGCCACCCCCCGGTCGGCCACCTCC